>Ga0316193_10002075_pt1 | contig 13910 bp, 10 predicted proteins | sample MerIslsedime2_MG_FD_207735 | JGI IMG/M metagenome (GOLD analysis project Ga0316193, IMG submission 207735) | Coastal sediment microbial communities from Maine, United States - Merrow Island sediment 2 | ecosystem: Environmental > Aquatic > Marine > Coastal > Sediment | place: USA: Maine...
CATCGCGACCCTCGAGTACGAGGTCATGGCGAATATGGTCCTCGGGATCGATTACATCCAGCGTGACTACAAGAACATCAACACCATGGTGGTGTCCAACGATCAGGACTACGACCCGCAGACCACCATCGCGAGTCCCGTGGATAGCCCGACGGCCGGCGGAACTCTGCCGCTATTCGACCTGCTCGAGCCGCAGGAGTACCTCATCACCAACATCGATTTCGCCACCCGCGGCTACAAGTCGGTGGCCCTGAGAGCACACAAACGCTACTCCAACCGATGGTCCCTCGACGGATCCCTGGTCTGGTCCGACTCCAAAGGAACAGCGGACTACAGCCTCGCCGGCTACGGCACTGGATTTGACGACCTCAATGGTTTCACCAACGCCGACGGGAAGCTGCCCTTCAACTCCGAGTGGGTCTTCAAGGTCAACGCGTCGGTGGACCTGCCGTGGACCATGGTCCTCTCGGGTTTCTACCAGTGGCGGAGCGGCGAGTACTGGACGCCCTATGTCCGCATGCGCGGTCTCTATTACAACGACCGCACCTCGGTCCTCATGACCCCGCGCGGCTCGGAACAGTACCCCGACCGCAGCACCCTCGATCTTCGGATCGAGAAACAGGTTCGCCTCGGTGGATCCAAGTCGTTGTCGTTCTTCATCGATGCCTTCAACGTGCTCGACTCGGATACCGTGACCAGCGGTTCGGAGCGCTGGGGCGATTACTACTACGACTGGGAGGACCCGTCGAATACGGAGACGAACGAGTGGGTCGAGAGCTCGACCTATCAGACTCCGCTCGACATCCAGACACCGCGGGAGATCCGGCTTGGCGCCAAGTTCTCCTGGTAGACAAGACACTTCTTGGGGCGGCCTCCGGGCCGCCCCGTTTGATGAATCCTGTGATGCGATCGATCCCGATCCCGTTCTCGATCCCGTTCACGAAATTCGCATCGGGAACGGGGTCGAGAACGGGATCGGGAACGACCCAAGGGCAGTGATGATCCGGATGGAACTCCGGTAGGAGTTGCTGGCAGGGGGGACCGAATGATCGTCAACGAGCAGAGAACCCGCAGGTCGCTCCGAATGGCCCAGATGGTGCTCGCACTGCTGTTGCTGACCTCACCATCATTCGATGTGTGGGCGGAAGTTGGGGAGACGTCTCTGGGCCATCTGGTCCTCAACGGGGGCGGTTCGAAACCGCGCGAGGTGATGGAGAAATTCATCGAGCTCGCGGGTGGCCCCGAGGCCGCCATCGTGGTTTTTCCCACCGCTTCCGGCGAGCCCGACACTGGTGAGTACTACCGCGATCTCTTCATCGGCGACTACGGCTGCAGCAATGTCTTTGTCGCGGATGTCCGGACAAGTGACGATGCCGGGAACGCGATCATGGCCGACCGGGTTCGAACGGCGGGCGGGATCTTTTTCTCCGGGGGCGATCAGCGCCGCATTACCCGGGCGCTGCTGGGCACCCTTGTCGGCGACGCCGTCCGACAGGCTCACCAGCGCGGCGCCGTGATAGGGGGCACCTCCGCCGGGACCGCCTGCCAGAGTTCGCTGATGATCACCGGGGATGGCGATTTCACCGTCATCGCCGCCGACAACGTCGAGCTCTGGGAAGGACTCGGGCTCTTCCCCAGGGTCATCGTCGATCAGCACTTCGTCGCCCGCGGCCGCCACAACCGGCTCATCTCGGTGGTCCTCGAACACCCCGATCTGCTCGGCGTCGGCGTCGATGAGGCGACGGCGGTCTGGGTCCGGCCCAACGGCACGTTCGAGGTGCTCGGCGAGGGCTGGGTCGTGGTCTACGACGCCCATGACAGCGAAATCCACCAACGCGACGGCGCCGAAGGCCGAAGCGACCTCGGGGTCCACTCGCTGAAGACCCACGTCTTACTCCCGGGAGAGGTTTTTGACGTTCAAAGCAGGGCGGTGGTTTTCGGGGCCAGAGGCGGTGGCCGCCGGTGAGTCTCGATCCGGCGATTTCGCAGGGTGCCCCGGCGGCAACCCTCGATTCCTCGGCGAGATTGCTCGAAGAACTCTGCGCCATTTCGTCGGAAACCGGTGACGCCGTCGGGATCGAACGCTGCGGACGACGGTTGGGCAGGGAACTCGAAGGCTTTGGTTTCGCGGTCGAAATCGAAAAGGTGCCGAGTGCCGATGGAGTGCCTCAACCGCTCTTTGAAGCCCGAAGGTCCGAGGCGGGCGAGGGACACGTGCTGGTTGTCGGTCATCTCGACACGGTCCTTCCGGCTGTGCCCCCGCTCCGCTTCGATGATCGCCTGCAAGGCACCGGCGCGCTCGATATGAAAGGCGGCTTCGCCGCCCTCATCGGCGCCCTCGATCTCATGCGGTTGCGGAGCCTCGACCCGCCCGATGATCTGATGGTGGTGGCCGTGCCCGACGAAGAGATTGGTGGGCCGATTTCCGAATCCGCCGTGCGTCGGTGGGGCGATGGGGCGAGGGCGGTTCTGGTGCTCGAACCTGGATTGCCAGCAACGGATGGTGAAACCATGGTCACCGGCCGAAGAGGGCTCTCGGTCTGGCGCCTCGAGTCCAGGGGCCGCGCGTCTCACTCGGGGTTGGCCTACTCGGAAGGACGATCGGCGTTGGCGGCGGCTGCCGCGTGGTCGGCGGAGGTTCAGGCCCTCTCAAATGCCGTCGGTGGGCCCATCGTCAACGTAGGACGCATCATCGGCGGTGACAGTGAGTTTGTCCAGGACCTGGGTGAGGAGCACCGATTTGTCGGCACCTCCCAGAGGCTCAATGTGGTGGCGGATCGGTGCATCGTCGAGGGCGAGGCGCGCTATCTGACCCTCACGGACCGGGATCGGGTGCTCGACATGATGAGGGCACTGGCCGAGAAATCGGGTCGGAAATGGGACGTGGCGATGCACTTCGAGATCGTTGAGGGCATTCTGCCCGCGCCTCCCTCCGCCGCAGGCGCCGATCTCGCCGTACGACTCGTCGAGGTCGCCGCCGCCGATGGCTGGCGTCTCGATCTCGAGAGCGACAGGGGTGGGGTGTCGTTTCCGAATTTCCTCCCCGATCCGGCTGCGGTGCCGGTTCTCGACGGGCTCGGACCGGTGGGAGGTGGGATGCACACGCGCGACGAATACGTCAGTCTGGTATCCCTCGAGCGGAGGATCAGATTGATCGCGTCGCTTCTCGAGAAGCTCTCCACCAATTCTCAATTTTGAATTCTCAATTCCTAATTGCCATCGCAGGGTTTCTACTTGTGCCTGCGATGGAATTAAAAACTAAAAACTAAGAATTAAAAACTAGAGGCCCACTTTCTCGAGAATCCGATCAAAGGCCTCGAGCTCGCCCTTGGTGGTGTAGAAGTGCGGAGAGAGCCTCACCGAGCCCTGTCGGACCGAACACACGACCTTGCGTTGGGCGAGTCTTTCAGCGGCCTCGTTCGGTGCCACGCTGGCGGGGCGGGCGGCGACGATGCCGGCGATGGCCTGGCCCGAACCTGGTGAAAAGACATCCCAGCCGTGGGCCAGCAGGACCCGCGTCAACAGCCGGGCGAGCATTTCGACCCTCGCCTGGATCTGCTCGTGACCGACGTTGTTGAGCAGATCGAGGGCGGCGCCGAGCCCGGCGGTGCCGACGGTGTTGGTCGCACCCGGTTCGAACCGCCGACCGCTTTCGAGAAACTCGAGATCGTGCAGAAAGAAGCTCCCCGGCTCTCGCTGGATGTTCCTCCATCCGCTGATGGCCGGTCTGAGCTTCTGACGCAGGGAGGGGGAGGTGGCCATGAGGCCCGCGCCCTCGGGGCCAAGGAGCCACTTGTGGCCGTCAGCGACCACGGCGTCGATTCCGAGGTCGCGCATGTCCATGGTCATGACGCCGAGCCCCTGGATGGCGTCGACGACCATGGTGATCTCGCGTTCGCGGCAGATTCCGGCAAGCGCATCCAAAGGGGCGATCCAGCCGCTGTGGAAGGCCACCCACGAGACGCTCAACACCCTGGTGCGATCGGTGATCGCAGCCTCGACCACGGCCGGATCGATCCGGCCGTCGGGTTGTTGGAAACGCACGACCCTCACGCCCCGCTTTCGCAGGTTGAGCCAAGGGGCGACGTTCGCCGCAAACTCCTCCTCGCCGACGAGAACCTCGTCGCCTTTCTTCCAGTCCAGGCCCTCCGCGATCAGAGAGAGTCCCTCCGAGGTCGACCGGATGATGGAGATGGCGCTCGAGTCGCAACCGAGCATCTGGCCGCCGAGATGGCGACAGGCGAGCTCCGAGTTGTGCCACTGCTTCGAATTCGCGTAGCCGGTCAGTTGCTGATCCGTGACCTGACAGCGCATTGCCTCGGCCACCGGGAACGGCAGCGGGCACACCGCCGCGTGGTTGAGATAGAGACAGCTCTCCCGGATCGGAAACTCGGGAAGCCAGTGGCCGAGATCGAAGGGCATGGGAGGATTGTAACCGGGGCGACGAGGCCGAAATCAGAATTATGAATTTTGAATTATGAATTCCATCGCACCATCGCACCATCGCACCATCGCACCATCGCATCGTCGCACCCGATGGCATGACGATGGCGTTCATTGTTCGAGGTCCGTCAGCGGATCGTGTTCGTCTCGCTTTTCCAGGATGCTTGGATGCGTGCCTGGTTCTCACGACAGGGTGTCGGTCAGCCGGTGATCAGATTCCCGGCAGCAGATGGATTCTCTGGAGCTGCAGCAGCCCCGCCTTGACCAGCGAGTCCGAGTCCTGGAAGGCGAGGGGAACGAGATCGGTCTCGGGAATGTTGGCGGTGTCCATCTGGGGGCCACGGAGGACGCCGTAGCCCGATGCCGGACCCTTACGGTCGCCCTTGTCGCTCATGGTCCGGGCAAGGTCGATGAGCGTTTCCCATTGATCTACGGGAAAATTCGGCTGAGTGGAGAGGGGATAGATGACATAGCCGACCCTGGTTCCGAGACCGGCGGCGCGGAGAAGATCCGAGCGTCCTGCCATGGTGAGAAAACGTTGCGCTACCACATACGCATGCTGCGGGTCGATGTCGCGCAGCACCACGAGGTGTTCTTCGTCGGAGAGCTTGAACGGGATATCTGAATCCCGCATCGCTTCGCGGAGCAGCGCTGTGACGTGAATGCCGATCTGATTTCCGCCCTCGATGGACGAGGGAAACCAGTCGCCGCTCACCGATTGCAGGCGGACCAGGTAGAGACCGACGAAGGTGCTCGTCAGGACGTTTCGCGGGTCTTTGTTTCCCATCATGGCGCGCCGCTGAGCGAGTCGCAATTCGTACGGCATGAAGACCCGGAGAAAATCCAGGTCCGGCAGTGGAAGATCGTAGTTCTCGTTCTCGGCAGCCATGGTCTGATGTTCGCAGACCAGTCGTCAGCCGTCAATCGCCGGCCTGAAGGCCGGACTAATTTTCAATTCTCAATTTTTAGTTCTTAATTACATCGCACCATCGCACCATCGCCTCGTCGCAAGCACTCCAAGGGCCGCTGCGATGTCATTTAAAATTGAGAATTAAAAATTGAGAATTGAAAACGCCCCGGGTCTCCCCGGGGCGATTTTTCAGTTCTTGGTACGCAGTACGTTGAGCGCCGATCCGGCCTTGAACCACTCCACCTGCTCGTCGTTGAGACTGTGGTTGAGGGCGATCTCTTCGGTGCTGCCGTCGCTGTGGTGGATCACCGCGGTGACCGGCGAGCCGGGGGTGAGATCGGCGAGCCCGACGATGGAGATCCGATCGTCGACGAGGATCTTCTCGTAGTCGGCTGGGTCGGCGAAGGTCAGGGGAAGGACGCCCTGCTTCTTGAGGTTGGTCTCGTGGATCCTGGCGAACGAGCGAACGATGATGGCCTTTCCGCCCAGGTGACGCGGTTCCATGGCCGCGTGCTCCCGGGACGAGCCCTCGCCCCAGTTCTCGTCGCCGACCGCGACCCAGCTGATGCCGTTGTCCTTGTACCATCGGGCAAGCTCGGGGAGGGACGCCAAGGTTCCCGTGTTGAAGTTGACGCCGTGGCCGGGCTCATCGGCAAAGGCGTTGACGGCGCCGAGGAAGAGATTGTCAGAGATGTTGTCGAGGTGACCGCGGAAGCGGAGCCACGGACCGGCCTGGGAGATATGGTCGGTGGTGCACTTGCCCTTGGCCTTGAGCAGAATCGGGAGCTTTTCGTAGTCGGCGCCGTCCCACGCGGCAAAGGGGCTCAGAAGCTGGAGCCGCTTCGAGTCGGGGTCCACCTTGACATCGAGGCTCGAACGCTCATCCGGTGGCGCCAGGTAGCCGTCAACCTTGAAGACAAAGCCGTTGGCGGGGACCTCCGGGGCGGGTTTCGGAGCTTCGAGCTTGAAGGACGTGCCGCCCGACTCGATTTCATCGGTCAACGGGTTGAAGCTCAGTTTGCCGGCGATGGCGTAGGCGATGACGATCTCCGGGCTCGAGATGAACGACGCGGTCTTCGGATTGCCGTCGTTTCTCTTGGCGAAATTGCGGTTGAACGAGGAGATGATGGAATTGGTGGTGCCGTCGGCGATGTCGTCGCGCTTCCACTGGCCGATGCACGGGCCGCAGGCGTTGGCGAGCACCGTGGCGCCGAGCTTCTCGAGGGTTCCCATCTGGCCGTCGCGCTCAATGGTGGCCTCGACCTGCTCGGAACCCGGGGTGACCCAGAGCGGACATTTGATGGTGGCGCCGTGGTCGAGCGCCTGCTGGGCGACATCGGCGGCGCGGGTGATGTCCTCATAGGACGAGTTGGTGCACGAGCCGATGAGACCCGAGGTGAGCGTGTCGGAGTAGCCGTTTGCGGCGACATCGGCGGCCATCTGCGAGACCGGCCGTGCGAGGTCCGGGGTGTGCGGGCCGACGATGTGGGGTTCGAGAGTGTCGAGATCGATCTCGATGACCAGGTCGTAGTACTTCTCCGGATCAGCCGCGACCTCGGGGTCGGCGGTCAGGAGATCCCGGTTGGCCTCGGCCAACGTCGCGATCCGGGCGCGCTGGGTGGCGTCGAGATAGGTTTTCATGCGTTTGTCGTAGGGGAAGATCGAGGTCGTCGCGCCGAGTTCGGCGCCCATGTTGGTGATGGTGGCCTTGCCGGTGCACGAGATCGACTCGGTTCCTTCGCCGAAGTACTCGATGATGCGGTTGGTGCCGCCCTTGACGGTGAGGATGTCGAGGAGTTTGAGGATGACGTCCTTGGGCGCCGCCCAGCCGTGGAGCGAACCCGAGAGTTTGACGCCGACGACCTGGGGCTGGAGAACCTCCCAATTGAAACCGGCCATGACATCCACCGCATCGGCGCCGCCGACGCCGCACGCCACCATCCCGAGACCGCCCGCGTTGGGGGTGTGGGAGTCGGTGCCGAGCATCATCCCGCCGGGGAAGGCGTAGTTCTCGAGCACCACCTGGTGGATGATGCCCGCGCCGGGCTTCCAAAAACCGAGGCCATAGCGCGCCGATGTCGACTGGAGAAAATCGTAGACCTCGCGGTTGAGATCGATGGCGGCCTCGATATCGGTGTCGGCGCCGGAGCGGGCGAGGATGAGGTGGTCGCAGTGGACCGTCGAGGGCACCGCCGTGGTGTCGCGGCCCGAGAGCATGAACTGGAGCAGCGCCATCTGTGCGGTGGCGTCCTGCATGGCGACCCGGTCGGGTTGGAGCTGGATATAGGCCTTGCCGCGCTCGAGAATTTCGTTTTCCGGGTCGGCAAGATGGCCGAACAAAACCTTCTCGGTGAGAGTGAGCGGTTGGTTGAAACGGCGGCGGATGATCTCGAGCCGTTTGCGGGTCGTGTCGTAGACCTTCTGGACGAGTTCCGGGGTGGATTCGATGGTCGGCATGTGGATCCTCTTTCTCCCGAGAGTTGTCGGGCGGCCCGGTTGAAGCCGGACCTCGGATATGGGGTGGGTATTCTACTCCAGTCGGGCGCCGCACGCATCGTGCGGTATCCTCACGATGAAATGGCGGACTCCACCATCGCTCAGCCCCGCTTCCTCTGCGACGCCATGCTCGGGTCTCTGGCTCGGTGGCTTCGTTTCTGCGGCTATGACTGTCTCTATCTTGGGACCGAACCGGAGGATTCCGAACTCGCCCGCATCGCGCGGCAGGAGGATCGCTGGTTGTTGACCCGTGACCGGGAGCTTGCCGCTGTCGGGCCGAAAACGCAGATGGTGGATTCGGGGATCCTTGAAGCGCAGCTCGCGGAGGTTCTCGGCCGGCACTCACTCCCGCCACCGGAGGATCTGGAGAACTCTCGCTGCAGTGATTGCAATGGGTCGCTTGACGAGGTGACCGCCGACGACGTTGCGGGCGTCGTCCCACCCTATGTTCTTGAATCGGCCGAGCGGTTTCGCCAGTGCAGCAACTGCGCCCGGGTGTACTGGCCGGGTACCCACGGAGAGCAGATCCATGTCCGCTTCGCCCGGGTTCGGCAAATGATGGCGCGGACGGAGTAGCATGACGGCGTGAAGAACGAACAGGAACATCCCCTCGCCGAGCTCGAAGATCATCTTGGATATCGATTCCAGGATCGGGAGATACTTCAACGCGCGCTGCGCCACGGATCATCTGTGGCCTCCGATTTCGCGGGCTCCTATCAGCGCCTCGAGTTTCTCGGCGACGCCGTTCTCGGCCACGCCGTGGCGCGCATGCTCTTTGAACGATTTCCCAAGGACGATCAGGGTGATCTCACCCGCAAACGGACCCATTTGGTTCGCTCGGAACGGCTGGCGGAGCGCGCCGCTTTGCTCGGCCTCGACGGCTGGGTCGAGGTCGGCCAGAGCCTCGAACGCGGCGGAGGCCGTGAATCCAGCAACCTCCTGGAAGATGTCTTCGAAGCCGTGATCGGCGCCATCGTTATCGACGGCGGCTGGGATGAAGCGAATGCCTTCATTTTCCGCCAGCTGGGTGACGAGGTGGACGAACTCGACGAACGCACCCTGATGCTGGCCAACCCGAAGTCAGCCCTCCAGGAGGCGGCTCAGGCAGGGGGCCAGCCCCTGCCCGAGTACAAGCTCATCCGCAAGGGTGGGACCGACCACATGCGGAAGTGGGTCTACACCGTCACCTGGGATGAGGAAGAAATAGCTCGGGGCGAGGGCCGCTCAAAACGGGACGCCCAGCAGCGCGCAGCCCGGCGGGCGCTCGTCCGTCTTGGACTCGTCCCGGAGGACTGACTGCAATTCGTCGGACGAATTGCGGTGGCGCGTCTGACGCGCCAATCGGACACGGTTCCATCGCCAAGGGGACGCGGGCGCTACAAAAGGCGAAGGGAGCTTTGCAGCACCGACGTCTCGTCGGCGATGGTGGTGAACCGCAGCGGGTTGGTTCCATGCGCTCGTCGGACTCGCGCCAACCGGACACGCGGGCCGGAGTTGCTCCGGCAACCAATCGTGATTGGGTCGAGCGGACCCGGTGCCTGGACAATTCGTCGGACGAATTGTGATGGCTCTCGCTTCGCTCGTGCCAATCGGACACACTTCCATCGCAGATTGAGGGCGATTTGTAGCGCAGGCGTCCCCGCCTGCGATGGTGGTAGGCCGCAGTGGGTTGGATCCATCGCCCGCGGGGACGCGGGCGCTACAACTCGCCTTGCTCCCCGGCGTGCAGGTGCTGCCAGAGGTGGCGGCCGAGCCTCGGCCCGACGGCTCGTTGCAGCTCCTCGACGGTGGCCTGCTGGACCCCGCGGACCGATCCGAATTTGGTGAGCAGCGCCTTGGCGCGGCCGGGGCCGATGCCGGGAACATTGATGAGCTCGGTGGCGAGGGTGCGTTTGCTGCGGCGTTTACGGTGGCGGCTGACGGCGAATCGGTGGGCCTCGTCCCTCGCCTGACGGAGGACGAGGTGGGCCGGGTCCGAAGGATCGAGACGGAGGGATTCCGAGGCGCCCGGCAGCCAGATCTCCTCCTCGCGTTTGGCGAGCCCGGCCATGGGTAGGACGAGGCCGAGAGAGTCGACCGCCGCCATGGCTGCATTGAGCTGACCGACGCCGCCGTCGATGAGGACGAGATCGGGCATCTCGGCGCCCTCGTCCCGCAGCCGCCGGTAGCGCCGGGTGACCGCCTCCGACATGGAGGCGAAATCGTCCACGCCATCGACGGATCGAATGTGGAAACTGCGGTAGGCGCGTTTGTCCATCCGGCCCTGGCGCCAGACGACGCATGAAGCCGTGGTGTCCTTGCCGCCGGTGTGGGAGATGTCGAAGCACTCGATATGCTGCACCGGGTTGTCGAGACCGAGGGCCTCGCCGAGCCGTCGGGCCAGGTGCTGCGCCTGGGATCGCGGGGCGCGGAATCGCAGCTCGAACGCCGCCCGCGCGTTGTCGCTCGCCAGTGAGACGCGACGGGCGCGGGGACCGCGTTTGGGTGCGGCCACATCGACAGCGCCTTCCCTGCGATGGACGAGCCATGACCTGAGGAGTTCCCGATCGTCCTCATCGAGATCGACCGAGGTTTCCACAGTTCGTGGGATGGCCGGGTTGGCCTCGTAGTACTGCGCGGTGAAGCTGGTCAGGAGTTCGGCCATCCCGACATCGCCGACACCTTCGAAGTGGAACTCGCGTTTGTCCACCAGCTTGCCTTCGCGGTAGGGGAGGACGCAGACGGTCGCGTGTTCGCCATCGGTGAAGGCGGCAAAGACATCGGCGTCGCCCCGGCCGGGCTGCTCCACATCCTGTGGTTCACCGAGTCGGCGGACGACGGCGATGAGATCGCGGTACCTCGATGCGAGCTCGAAGTTCTCGCCCTCGGAGGCTGCCCACATGCTCGTCTCGAGACGGGGCAGAAGTTCGCGGTGGCGGCCGCCGAGGAAGAGTTTGAGTTCTTCGACCGCTCCCGCGTATGCCTCGGCGTCGGTCAGGCCATCGACGCAGGGACCGAGGCAGGCCTTCATGTGGTAGTAGAGACAGGGTCGAGGAAGCTTCCCGTCGATCTCGATGTGGCAGGTTCTGACCTGAAACCGGGTGCGGGCGAGATCCATGAGTCTCCGGGCCATCCGCTGGCCCATAAACGGGCCGAAATAGGTGTGGCCGTCATTTCGGACCGTGCGGGTGAAGAGGACTCTGGGCCACTCCTCGCCGGTGGTGAGCTTGAGATAGGGGTAGGTCTTGTCGTCCCGAAGAAGCACGTTGAACCGCGGGCGGAGCCTCTTGATAAGGGTGTTCTCGAGAATGAACGCCTCGACCTCGCTGGCGGTGACGGTGTAATCGAGCTTGCGAGCTCGCGCCACCATTGCCTGAGTGCGTTCAGGTAGATCCGACCGGCCGAAGTAGGAGAGAACCCTTCGGCGCAGGTTCCTCGCCTTGCCGACATAGAGCACTTTGCCGTTACCGTCGGCCCACTGGTAGACGCCGGGAGACTCGGGCGCCTCGTGCGCGCGTTCGAGGAGGGGGTGTTTCTCGGTCACGAGGGATATCTTATCCCGCTCCCGCTCCCGGTGGACGCAGAGCCATCGCATCATCGCGGCTGCCCACAGATCACACGGATAGACACAGATTCCATCGCACCATCGCACGGAGGAACCGCAGATAGCGCAGATTGACGCAGATACATCGCACCATCGCAAATTGCCCGCAGATCACGCAGATGGACGCAGATACCATCGCACCATCGCAATGGGACACGGATGATCACGGATTCGATGGATCGACACGGATCGGGCCCAGGGCTGACCTCGGCAATGTCGTTCTCAGAGTCGTTTGCCGGCCGAACGGCTGCCCTCGACCAGGGGTCGAGAGCCCAAGACCCGTGAGATCCGATTCCCAAACGCGGCGCTTGGGAATCGGATCTCACGGGTCTTGGATCGTGCTTTCAGCACGACCGTCCGGCCTCCCGAGCTTGGTGGGTGTTGGGTCCGTCGCAACCCGCACATGTCACCCTGAGCACCGCCACGCCGCGGGGCGGCACCTACTTGTGGAATGACGGGAGCCCGCCGACACCTGTCATCCTGAGCGGAGCCCAAAGGGCGGAGTCGAACTGTTCCCACGAGCTCGTAGAGCGACGTAGGCAGTATCTCCTCAAGTACGGCACGATGTTGAGGACCGCAACCAAGTTCCAACCCGGTGGAGACCCTGCGACTCTGCGTCAATCTGCGTGATCTGCGGGCAATCTGCGATGGAATGCGATGGAATCTGCGATGGGTCTATCTGCGTTGATCTGCGCTATCTGCGCTATCTGCGGTAACTGCGATGGAATCTGTGTCTATCTGTGTGATCTGTGGGCTGCAACGTGCGATGGGATGGTGCGACGATCCTATCCTGCATCCTGCATCCTGCATCCTGCACCCTGCACCCTGCACCCTGCATCCAGTATCATCTCCCCATGTTCATCGCCGAGACCTTCACCTCCCTCCAGGGCGAGGGCATGCTTGTCGGGGTCCCTTCGTTCTTCATTCGGACCTCGGGCTGCAACATGCGCTGCCGTTGGTGCGACACGCCCTACACCTCGTGGCTGCCCGAGGGCGACCGGCGTTCGGTGGCGAATCTCGTGGTCGAGGCGCGTGAATCGGGGGTCTCGCACGTGGTGGTCACCGGTGGTGAACCGTTGCTCCAGCGCGAGATCGACCTCCTCACGAGCAAGCTGCGAACCGAGGGCCTGCACATCACGGTCGAGACCGCGGGCACCGTGAGCTCCGAGTTCCACTGCGATCTGCTCTCGCTCTCACCCAAAACCGCCAACTCGGATCCCCAGGGCTCCTGGCGGGATCGGCACCGCCGGTTGCGAAACGACCACGGGCCCACGCGCCGTCTACTCGCCCGGTTCCCGGAGCACCAGCTCAAGTTCGTCGTCGCCGATGCCGACGATCTTCGAGATGTGGTATCGGTGGTCGATGCCCTCGGTGGGATCGAGCCGTGCCGGGTGCTGCTCATGGCCGAAGGGCGGACCGCCGCAGAGGTGGCCGAAAAGGCGCCGCTTGTCGCCGCCTTGTGTTCGGAGCATGGCTTTCGCTACACTCCGCGACTGCACCTCGACCTCTTCGGCGCAGGTCGCGGGGTGTGAGCGTTTCAACACGGGTAAGCAACATGAGTTTTTTCAGGATCGCCAAGACCTTCGAGGTCGAGTATGGCCACCGGTTGAGCAAGCATCCGGAGAAGTGCCGTTTCCCGCATGGCCACAGCCTCAAGATCGAGGTGGTGGCCCGCGGTCGGCTGCTCGATGACAACGACATGGTCTGCGACTACAAGGCATTGAAGATGCTCGTCGTCGATCTGGTCGAACGGCTCGACCACGCCATGGCCCTCAACTCCGACGACCCGCAACTCGAGAGCCTCAACGCCATCGGCGAGCGAGTGCTGCTCTTTGAGGCTCAGGATCCGACCACCGAGGTTCTCGTGCGGTGGCTCTATCAGGAGATCTCGAAGCGGATCGACGCGGACGGCACGGTGCGGACCCCTACGGGCGCGACCTACAAGATTCCCGAAGGGCTCCAGCTCGAACGCGTTCGAGTGTGGGAAACGAGTACATCGTGGGCGGAGTACGTTGGCATTGAATAGCCGCGAATCCGAGGCCGACTACTCCCCGGCCAACCCCTTGGTTCAGCCCGACAGCGTCTTGCCCTGGTTGGAAGCCGTCCCGCAACCCATCGCGCTCACCGGCGGCACCGGCTTTGTCGGTTCCCACTTGGTCGACACGTTGTGCGGTGCGGGGTTGAGACCCAGGGTTCTCGTCCGGGACGCCGACAATCCGCGTTGGATCTCCGGCGTCGACGCCAATTGGGTGGAAGGATCGCTGGAAGACGTTGACTCGCTCCGACGCCTGGTCGACGGTGCGGGTACGGTCGTTCACCTCGCCGGAGTCCTTCGCGCCGGTCGAGAAAGTGAGTTCGACGAGGGCAACCGACAGGGAACGGCCAACCTCGTGGCTGCGATCAGAGAGGTCACACCAACAACGCATCTCGTGCATGTGTCCTCGCTAGCGGCCGCCGGCCCGTCGCCGAGGCCCGAGG
>Ga0316193_10002078_pt1 | contig 13905 bp, 9 predicted proteins | sample MerIslsedime2_MG_FD_207735 | JGI IMG/M metagenome (GOLD analysis project Ga0316193, IMG submission 207735) | Coastal sediment microbial communities from Maine, United States - Merrow Island sediment 2 | ecosystem: Environmental > Aquatic > Marine > Coastal > Sediment | place: USA: Maine...
CTGGTACGGCTCTCTCGGAACGTTTGGCCTCGGTTCGGCGCTTGGCGCCATACTGGGGGGAGGAGCGCCCGCCCTGATCGTCATTCCAGCGGTCGTCGGCGGTGTCGGCCTGGTCAGTACCTTCGGCACTTCCCGGACTCTGACCAGACGCCGGAGGAGGATGGAGCTGGCCGTACAGGGTCTGCTGGACCGCCTCGAGCGCGGGACGCGACTGGCATCCGACCGACCGACGCTACGGGATCGCATCACTGAGTTCCTAGAGGATTGACCGAGGAGGAGAGCGTGAGTGGCATACAGAAGGTAGGAGTTGTCGGCTGCGGGCTGATGGGGAGGGGAATCGCACAGGTGTGTGCCGCGGCGGGATACGAAACGGTCGTGCGGGAGGTGAATCAGGAATTGCTCGCCGCTGGTCTGGGCGCGGTTCAGAAACAACTGGATCGGGCGGTCGAAAGAGGGAAGTTGGAGGCCGACGTTCGGGACGCGACCCTGGCCAATTTGAGTGGCACGGTTTCGCTCGAGGATCTTGCGGATTGCGACCTGATTATCGAGGCGATCATCGAGAACATCGAAGCCAAAAAAGACCTCCTGGGTGTTCTCGATCGCCAGAGCCCCGAGCATACGATTTTCTCGTCCAACACCTCCAGTCTCACCGTGACGGAGATGGGAGCCGCGACCGGTCGGCCGGACCGTTTCGTCGGGCTCCATTTCTTCAACCCCGTTCCGGTCATGAAGCTGGTGGAGGTCGTGCGTACAGGCTCCACCTCGCAGGAGACCTTCGACCGGGCGTTCGAGTTCGCGAAGTCTTTGGGGAAGGTGCCGGTCGCCTGCCGTGACAACTCGGGATTCATCGTGAATCGTCTCCTCGTCCCGTACATGCTCGATGCCATTCGCGGCTACGAAGAGGGGATCGGTTCGATCGAGGACATCGACACGGCGATGCAGCTGGGTACGGGCTATCCGATGGGACCGTTCGTGCTGGGGGATTTCGTCGGGCTCGATACCCTGTACTACATCGCCGAGATCATGTTCGATGAATACCGGGAGAAGCGCTTCGCGCCTCCTCCACTACTAAAACGGATGTACCTGGCTGGATACCACGGACGAAAGACCGGGAAGGGATTCTACGACTACTCCGGCGACGAGCCGGCAGTCAGCGACTTCGTCCTCTGACCGGATTCCGGGTGGGGGCTCACGCCGATCGCGTGACCCCCACCGATGGTAACGCCGAAAGCCCGTTTGACCCCGCGGATTCGCGTTGCGATCAGGCGGGGTTTCGCTGTATTTTCAGGTAATCTATGCCGATGTCCACGAGCGCTCCCGCTGGAGCTGTGACCGAGGCCGCTCCGTCGTGTCTCGAGCGCCTGCATCTGAGAAATTTCCGGAATTTCCGGGAACTGCGGTGCGAGTTTCCGAAGGCCGGAGCGATCGTCATCGGACAGAACGGCGCTGGAAAGACGAACCTGCTCGAGGCGATCTACTATCTCGAAATCTTCAGGTCGTTTCGCGGCGCCCCGGACCGGGAACTTGTGCACTTCGGCGAGGACGTATTCCGGATCGAGGCCGAGCTGTCTGGCGGTGGTGAGCAGACCGGTCTGGCGGCGGCGTTCCAACGCACGGGGAGACGGAAGAAGATCGAGCTCGGCGGGTTGGAGGTAGAGCGAATAGGGGATGCTCTCGGTGCGTTCGGTGCGGTGATATTCGATCTGGACGACGCGAGCCTCGTGTCCGGCGCTCCGGGACGTCGCCGCAGATTTCTGGACATCGTGCTGTCACTCGTGGTTCCGGGCTATCTGGCTGACTTGCAGCGTTACCGAGCCGTTCTCGGTCAGCGAAACGAGGCATTGCGCGCGGGCCGGGAAGAGGTGGTCGATGCCTGGACAGAGGGCCTCGTTGGCCCCGGTGCCGGCCTGATGGCGGCCCGCAAAGCATGGATCAGTGATCGGACAGCCGGATTCCACCAGTATCACGAAGTGATCTCGGGTGGCCCGGGCGCGTCCCTGGCATACGAAACGGGGCTCCCGGGTGGAGTCCCGGAGCCTGCGGGCGAAGATCCGGATGCCGATGCGGACCGGGCAGCACTGGTGGAGTCGTGGGAAGATCGTATTCGCCTCGGTCTCCATGCGGGCAGGAAGCGCGACATGCGCCGCGGATTCACGACGGTCGGGCCGCATCGGGACGACCTCGTGATTCGAGCGGAGGTGGAGTCGGGTGGGCCGCATCGGGACCTGCGAGCCTACGGTTCTGGTGGCCAGAAACGAACGGCGGCGATCGCCTTGCGGCTGGTCGAGGCGGACAGCCTGCGGGATGCGAGAGGGCGGGAGCCGGTGTATCTGCTCGATGACGTGTTCGCGGAGTTGGACCGGGACAGGGCGGAGAGAGTATTCCGTCTGTTGGAGGATGGACGTTCGGGCCAGGTGTTCCTGACGGCTCCCAAGCCTGCCGACATGCCGTTGCGGGCCGGCGGGCTGTCGCGCTGGAGACTCCTGGACGGTGTGCTGGTCAAAGATGAATGAGCATCGTGCACGGCGCGCGAAGCCGGAGCCTATTGGCGGCCTGGTAGGAGCGCTTCTCGCGAAATGGGGCATCGCCGAACGGGTTGAACGGGCCACCGTGATCGCGGACTGGGAACGACTGGTGGGCCCGCACATCGCCCGCGTATCGCGGCCGGTTCGGATTCGCGAAGATACATTGTTCGTGGAAGTAGAGAGTGCGGCGTGGCGGATGGAGTTGAGTCTTCTCCGTCCGCGCCTGATGCGGCAGCTGAACGCCGGCAGGCGCACCGGACGAATCGAAAAAATCGTATTCCTGCAGTCGGATGGACGGCTCTCGGAGGAGATGGATGGCGAAGAGCAACGGTAAGAAGGACGCGGCAGAGAACCAGGAGGGCTACACCTCGAGACACCTGCAGGTGCTCAAGGGCCTGGAAGCCGTCCGCAAGCGACCCGGGATGTACATCGGGTCGACCTCGGCCAGGGGATTACACCACCTCGTGTATGAAGTCGTGGACAACGCGATTGATGAAGCGATGGCGGGATACTGTTCCGAGATCGGGGTCGTCATCCACGAGGATGATTCGATCACGGTGATCGACGACGGTCGTGGCATCCCGGTGGATATCCACCCGACGGAGAAGATTCCGGGAGTCGAATTGGCCCTCACACGCCTGCACGCAGGCGGGAAGTTCGACAAGGACAGCTACAAGGTTTCCGGGGGACTGCACGGAGTTGGCGTGTCGGTCGTGAACGCGTTGTCCGAGTCGCTGGACGTGGTAGTGAAGCGGGATGGACACGTTTGGACCCAGGAATTCAGCCGCGGGGTCAAGCGCACTGATCTCGACAAGGGTTCGAAGACGAAGGAAACCGGCACCACGGTACACTTCAAACCCGACTCTGAGATCTTCACGGAGCTCCAGTACCAGTGGGACACACTGGCCACGCGCCTTCGTGAACTGGCCTATCTCAATCGCGGTGTAGCGATCGTGCTGCGGGATGAGCGCCCCGAGGGAGAAGAAGATGACCGCGAAGAGAGGTTCTTCTTCGAGGGAGGCATCAGCCAGTATGTGGAATACCTGCGGGGCAAGAAGAGCCCGCTCCACGACGACGTGATTTACCTGGAAGGCGATCAGGACGGTACCGAGATCGAGCTGGCCATGCAGTACACGGACGGGTACAACGAGGACACGTTTACTTTCGTCAACAACATCAATACGCACGAGGGCGGAACTCATCTCAGCGGCTTCAAGGCTGCGCTGACCCGCACGATCAACAGCTATGCCTCCCGGTCGAACACGATCAAGAAAGGGGATGCCAGCCTGTCGGGCGATGACGTTCGCGAGGGCCTCGTGGCGGTGCTGTCTGTGAAGGTTCTCGAACCCCAGTTCGAGGGACAGACGAAGACGAAGCTCGGCAACAGTGAAGTCAGGGGAATCGTCGAGAGCCTGGTCAACGATAAGCTCGGCACGTGGCTCGACGAGAATCCGTCATCGGCGCGCCGGATCATCGAGAAGGCTGTCCAGGCATCCCGGGCACGGGAGGCCGCTCGAAAGGCCCGCGACCTGACGCGCAAGAAGTCCGCGCTCGAAACCGGAATCCTCCCGGGTAAACTCGCGGATTGCTCCAGCCGCGATGCCGCGATGTCTGAGCTGTACCTGGTCGAGGGAGACAGCGCCGGCGGATCCGCGAAACAGGGACGGGACCGGGAATTTCAGGCGATTCTCCCGCTGAAGGGGAAGATCTTGAATGTTGAGAGAGCGCGAATCGACAAGATCCTGTCCAACGACGAAATCCGGGCCATGATCACGGCGATTGGAGCCGGGATTGGCGATGAGTTTTCGCTCGACCAGACGCGGTATCACAAGATCATAATCATGACCGATGCCGACGTGGATGGGGCGCACATCCGAACACTGCTACTGACCTTCTTCTTCCGGCAGATGCAGGAACTCATCGAGGCCGGCTACATCTTCATCGCGCAGCCCCCGCTGTACCGTGTACACAAAGGGAAGCAGGAGTACTATTGCTACACCGAGGCGGAGCGGGAAGTGATCGTCGATCAGCTCACCGGTGGCAAGGGAAGCGGCACGGTCCACATCCAGCGGTACAAGGGACTGGGTGAGATGAACCCGGACCAGCTGTGGAACACGACCATGAGTCCGGAGAATCGGACGCTGCTCCAGGTTACGATCGACGAAGCCACGGAAGCGTCGCTCCTGTTCGAGCGGCTGATGGGCGACGAGGTCGAGCCCCGCAGGGAGTTCATAGAGCAGAACGCCAAATTCGTACGTAACCTGGACGTCTGATCGCGGTAGCGGTCAGACGTCCAGGTTACCGAGCGCAGCGCAGGAACACCTCGACCTGCAGGGAGCCATGGAAACCCGACGAGCGACGATTCCGGCCGCCGAAGAGATCCTTGGCGGCTACTTCCCGGTGCTGGACCACGGCTTCGTGTCGCTCATCGATTACATGGGTGGCGACGATGCGATCGAGCAGGCGGCCCGCGTCAGCTACGGGTATGGAACCCGTACGCAGAGTCACACACGTGGTCTGATCCGGTATCTCCGCCGCCACCTCCACACGACGCCCAGCGAAATGGTGGAGCTGAAGTTCCACTGTGCGATGCCGATTTTCGTGGCCCGCCAGTGGATTCGGCATCGAACGGCCTCCGTAAATGAATACAGCGGCCGGTACAGTCTCATGCCGCTTCTATTCTATCGACCCGAGTACGAACAGTTCGCTCTGCAGACCGAATCCAATCGGCAGGGGCGGGAGGCGACGTCGGCTGGCCGGGAGGTCTACGATCGAGCGGTCGGCTGGTGGGAGGAGTCGCGCGAGCGCTCCAGCGACACCTATGGCTGGCTGGTGGAGAACGACGTGGCGCGGGAACTGGCCCGCATCGATCTGCCCTTGTCCACCTATACGCAGTGGTACTGGAAGATCGATCTCCACAACCTGATGCACTTCCTTACACTGCGCGTTGATTCGCACGCCCAGTGGGAAATCCGCTGCTACGGAGAAGTAATGGCGGGCATGCTGAAACGGCTCGCTCCGCTCAGCTACGAGGCGTGGATCGACTACCAGGTCTGCGGGACCCGGGTCGGTCGCAGTGAACTCGAGATTCTGCGGGGGCTGGTCGGCGTGGACGGCGCCGGGGATGGCCTGGTGGCTCGAGACGGCGCCGCGGTCGGCTCTGCGGAAATGAAGGAGCTCGGTCTGTCGGGCCGTGAAGTCCGCGAGCTGATCGACAAACTCGACGCCGGGCAGCGAGTGGACTTCGAGCTCGACATCGGGCAGATGCTGCCGGCCGAGGAGTTCGAGTCCCGCATGCGCGAGGCGGTTCCGGGCGACTACGACTGATACCACAACGGCACTTTCGGGGTCGTTGGCCGTAGAAACCTCTGATCGGCCGGGATGTGACCTCTGGTCGATCAGGCCCGCAGGGGCGGACCTTGCCTCGAAGAGTTGGGTGGGGAATCGCGGGGAGGGAGCAGTCATGGTCGGATCGAAATCAGAAGTGCGCCGGCGCAACTGCAAACTGGCGTTTGGATACCGTCCGACTCTGGTCAGCTGCCTGTTCGTGGCTCTCACCAGCCTGGTGTCTCCGACACCAAACGTCCGGATCGCGACCGCCCAGAGTCCTGACGTCGATTCACAGGCCGGCTTCAACGCTCTCGAGCAGAGCGCCGGCCGACGGACAGGCGGCTCGTTCCCGTTCGACTACCAGCAGCTCGTCTACTATCCCGTCAGCGACAGTGAGGTGGATCTGTGGGCCGCCGTAAGCGTTCACGCCGGCCGGGTCCGAGGTGTGTTTGAAGGAGGCTGGAAGTACGAGCTGGAGATGAGATTCACCCTGATGAAGGACGGCGTGGAGGTTGCACGCGAGCAATCGCGCGTAAAACACGTCCTGAGCGCTTTGATCCCGCCACGGACCTCCGACGGCTTTCCGCTCCAGACCCGTGTCCGGGTTCCTCCCGGCCGCTATGACTTCCGGATTGAAGTCCGTGACCTCAATTGGGAGGGAGACCGGTCGCTGAACATCCAGGAAGGCGAGGTCGTAGTGCCGCATTTCGACCCGTCACGACCGTTCATCAGTTCGGTCGCCGTTGCCGCGGACTCGGGCGGCAGCTGGAGTCCGGCAGTCGGAGTCGAATTGAAGCTCAATGCGGCCAGGATGGTACAGACCGACGCGCGACCATTCGTGTACTTCGAGGTATACGGTTTGACTCCCGGTGGCACGTTTCGAGGCGATGTCCGTCTCGTTTCCACATGGAAATCAGAAGGGACAGGGGAGACGTTTGAGGGGGTCCGCCAACCGTTTCAGCTGCAGTTCCGGGGGACCGCGCCCGATGATCCAGACAGGCCGGTCCGGTCCGTTTTGCGACTCGAAATGAAGGATACGAGGCCCGGCCCGTACGAAGTCCAGGTGCGGTTCACAGATGTTGAGACGGGTGCGAAGAGCGAAATCAGGAAAACCGGGGTCCGGGTACGCCCACCCCAGGATACAGGGTCGCAGCAGGAGATCAACGAAATCGGGACGGGTGACACGGGAGGAAGTCGATGATGCGATCGGGAAACCTGAACTGGAAAGCTGCGCCCCGCCTCGTCAGGGGGCTTCTCTCGACTTGCCTGATTGGCTTGCTGGCTGCCGGCCTCGCGACCGAGGTGCCCGCGCAAACGATGCCCGGACCCGTGTACTTCGAGCTCGGCAACTCGGGTCATGAAAAGCTGGCCAAAAAGATCTCCAAGAAACTGGAACTCCGGTCGGATCCGGGGAGTGATGATGTCGAGAAGCTGCTCGAGCAGTGGAAGCAGGAGACGGGCGGTCCCGTTTCCGGCTGGGACTGGGTGGCAGTCGACCGGTTGTGGATCCGCGCCGGCGACCCGGTGGCCGCGGATTCGGCGCTGGAGCTGGCCCGGGAGGCTGGAGGGGTTCCCGAAGGGATCCTGCTTCTCGATCAAGCCAGGATAGCATTTCTGACTGACGACCCGGACCTCGCTGAACAGGCCTACTGGAAGGGTTGCGGGGCCTCAGACGAAGCTGCAGCTCTCGAGTACTGGCTCGATGTAGAGTCGTTGGCCACACCAGACGAAATGGCCGAGTGGGACAGATTCAGACGACTGCCGGTTCCGGCGCGCAACATGTGTCAGTTCCTGCGGAGATTCTGGGCTGAGCGAGCGCTCGCTTCCGGACTTCCTGTTGGATCGCGCATGAGTCTCCATTATGCGCGTGTCAGATTCGCGCTCGACAACTACAGCCGCCGGGGCGGCAAGAAGGGCCCGACATTCACGAATCGGCTGGGTCGGCCCCGAAATGCGATGTTCGATGATCGCGGCCTGTTGTACGTCCGGCTCGGGGGTCCGGACCGGATGACGTCGTTCGCAGGCAATCCGTCGATTCAATCGGATCTGGTCAGCGCCGAGTGCTACCAGCCGAACGAGAGCTGGGCCTACGACTACCCGGATGGGGTTCGGGTCTTTCACCTCAGTGCGTTCAGCGGCACGGACGACTACTGGTTGGTGGAAAATCTGGCGGCCGTATATCGGTGCGGAAATCCCAGGGCCGGGGCGGATGGCGATGTTTCGGCCGCCCGCCTCACGCCGGTGAACGAACATCGATACATACCGATCGGGATGGCCGCTGCGCTGGTGTTGCCTGATCTCTACCGGTCCCGCCAGGGCCTGGATACACGCTACGCGCAGGCGGCACAGCGGATGTCCGACCCGACCACCGAGTATACCCTGAATGTCAGCGGGACCAAGGCGCTCGAAGCGTCCAAGGTCCTGCAGGAGGAACGAGATCAGACGTGGGCGGACGGAGGGTTCCTCGTGTCGACGGTTCCGGGACGCCCGAGCGTCAGGACCAATGCGCGCCTGCTGGTCGAAGAACTGCAGTTCAGGGGCTCGAGCCCGGATTTCAGTCGTGTGTGGCTCAACGCAGTTGTAGAGGCGTCAGAGCTGCAGCCGACGCCGGAGCCCGCGGGGGGCTTCCGATACCGGGTCGCCGCCCGCTGGCTGCTCATCGATGACCAGGGTGAGTTGCGGCGCGTGCAGTCGGGATTCGAGGCGGTCGTTCCACGCTTATTGGGCAAGGACGAGAGTCTTCCGATCCGCCTGGCGGTCGATCTCGCCCCGGGCCAGTACCACTACAATTTCATCGTGCGTGACGCGACTGATCCCGTCTCCGACGAACTTCCCGCGGGTAACTACCACCGTTCGGAGATTCTCGTCAGGCAGTTTGCAGTAGCGATTCCCGATCTTTCCGACGTAGCGGTTTCTGCCGACTCTGGTGGTCAATGGTCGCCGATCGGTACGGGCTCGACGGTTGTCGGGCTCCGGCCGAGCCCTGCGCACGTAACCGGCCCGGACGGCATAGCATTCGTCTACTTCGAGACGTACGGATTGTCGGCCGGCAGTCCCTACACGACGACCGTGCAGCTGGAGCCGACCGACGGCGACGGTGAAACGTATGATCTCTCCTTCCCGGGAGATGCACCGCTCGAGCCGAGCCCACGGGTTGGCCGGATTCTCCGGCTCGACCTCAGCGACTCCGACCCGGGGTCGTATCGCATGCTGCTCAGCGTTCGGGACGAAACGACCGGCGAGCGCACGTTACCGTTCGAAACGGAGGTCATTGTTCGCGAGACTCGCGACTGATTCCGTGGGCGCCACGCGCACTGTTCGGCTACTGATCATCGGGGTGGTCTTTTCCTGCACGATCTCTGGATCGCTCACCGCCCAGACGATGCCCGGTCCGGTGTATCACTCGCTGCTCGACCAGGGAGCCGACGGATTCGCGGACAGACTCGACAGGCAGTTCGAACCCGCGTCGGATACGGATCGGGATGACGTGGAGCGCCTGTTGCGGCAGTGGCGTGAAGCGACGGGGGGGCCGGCCAGCGATTGGGACTGGCTCACCGTCAGCCGGTTGTGGCAGCGCGCCGGAGATTCTGACCGGGCCGCCGAGGCGCTGCTGCGGGTCGGCACCGGCGTTCCCGAACCGTTTCGCCTGCTCGACCGTGCACGCGTCGGGTTCCTGGCCGAGGATCCCGAGGCTGCGTCTTTCTGGTGGGATGCGTGCGCCGTCGCTACGGAGGAGTCGGCTCTCGAAGCCTGGCTCGACCTGGTCTCGCTCGCCACTCCCGCTGAGTTGGATGAATGGAACCGTTTTCGTGCTCTCCCGGCCGGACAGCGCAATGACTGTGCATTTCTCGACCGGTTTCTGAATCGGCGCTCCATAGCGTCAGGACAGTCCGCCGATGAGCGGCTGATACTTCATTATCAGCGCCTCCGCTTTGCACGCCGGAACTACGGTCGACGCGGCAAGGAGACCGGAACGACGATTGTCCGCCACGACCTGCCGGTGAAGCCGGCGTTCGACGACCGTGGTCTGCTGCATGTCCGTCTGGGGCGACCCGACCGGACCGCGGCGTACCAGTCCGGACCGTGCTACGAACCGAACGTGACCTGGGCCTACGATGATCCAGATGGAATCCGGTTGTTTCACCTGTCCCCACTGGGCGGGACCGACGACTGGTGGCTGATCGAGAACCTTGCCAGCGTCTTTCGCTGTCCGGTCGATCCGAATACCGGCCAGGTGATCGAGACGCGGAATCCGATGGTGGCACTGGCCCCGATTCTGCCGCTCATCCCTCCGTGGTATCTGATCGAACTCTATAACTCGAGGGGTGTGCTGGACCCCGAGTACTCCCGCATGGCCAGCCGGTTCGACCGGCTTCGGACCGTAGAGCAACTGCAGGTCGAGCGAAACATGACGGTCGCCGATACCAGGCTGCTGATCGAGGAAGTACCGGAACGGCCAGACCTGGACTTCGAACTGCAATTCGACCGGGAATGGATCCAGTTCCGGTCTCCGCGCCCGGCGACTACCCGCATATGGGCGAACGTGGAGCTTCCGAGTGAAGCTCTTCGGAAGGCCGCCGCCGACCGGGAGAGCACGACTCTCGATGTGGTCGTTTCACTGCTCGACGAGTCTGGACGTCACCTTAGAAGCACTCCAGCCACCTTCGAGCTCAGGGTTCCACCCGACGGGTCTCCGCAGCGCGTGCTGGGTGTGCGGGTCCCGGTTGAAGTGTCGCCCGGTCGATACGAAACGCTGGTTCTGGTCCGAATGTCGGGCGAGGATGATGACCGGCGTCCACACGGGAATTTCGCGCGCGACAGCCTGGTCGTGCGCGACTTCGGCGGAACGATTCCACTCCTGTCTGACGTAGCCGTCTCGGCCGATTCGGGAGGCGCCTGGCAACCACGACCTGGAATCAGCCTGCGGCCGTCACCTGCCCACAGTAGTGGTCCTGACGGCCTGGCGTGGATCTACCTCGAGGCCTACAACCTGACGCCAGGGGGAGAGTTCATTGCCCGCGTGAGGCTGGACAGGGGAGCGGTCGGGGGCGGCGAGTCACCGGCATTTCAGCAGGAGTACCGCGGGACGGCAGCCAGGGGGGCGCGCATCGTTACGCCGATGATATTGCGCCTGGACCTCGGGGAGACCGAGCCCGGAGCGTACGCTCTAAGGGTGACCGTAACGGACGCTGCGACTGGCGCGCGCACGCTGGACGCACCCACGAATATCGAGGTTCCTGGACGACCTTGATCCTGCTCCGGGTCGTCCGGTCCTAACCGCCCCCGATTGTCTACTCGGTCTCCCATTCCAGTTCAACCTGGCCCGGAGCGTCCAGCTGTGGTTCCGACGTGTTGCCGAGTCGATCGGTCGGGATCGAATCGCCGGACGAGCCCTGGGGCTCGGAGACTGGTGCCGAGCGGAGCGGGTAGACGCCAGTGACTGGCCCGGCTCGCTTCGCGACGGCAGGCATCCGGATACTCGCTCCCCGTCGGGCCTTCTCACGAATCGAATCGGCTTCCACGAGCACGACTTCTGAACCAGCGATTTCGAGCATCATGAAATCGCCGGGGTGGGCTTCCAGCACACCCACCAGGTCACCCGACGTGCCGCGCTCGGGGAGGATGGCGATACCTTTGCCGGCCCGTCCCTGTCGTCGCACCTCGGTGAACGGCACCCGTTTCGCGTGACCGTTCGTCGTCGTAACCACGAGTGATGCATCTCGCCTGGGGAGCAGGGCACTGACAAGTGAGTCATCGGAGTCGATGTCGATTCCCTTGACTCCACGCGCGGAACGCCCCATAGCCCGGACTTCGTCCTCTCCGAACCGAATCACCTGTCCCTGTCGGGTTGCCAGCAGTACGTCACCCAATCCCCTGGTCAGGTGAACGGCGAGCACCTCGTCTCCCGCTCCAAGGCCGGTCGCCCGTATCCCTCCGCCCCTCACGTTCGAGTACTCCTCCAGCGATGTTCGCTTCACCTGCCCCTGCGCCGTGACGACGAGCACGAACCTGTCGGGCTCGAACTCGGTTACCGGGATTACGGCCACTACGGAGTCACCGGACTCCAGTTCGAGAAATTCCAGTAGCGGTCTGCCGCGCGAACTGCGGGTCGCGGGCGGAAGGTCTCGAACCGGAATCGCGTGCACCGAACCGCTGGCCGTGAAGCAAAGCAGTTGGGTATCTCCCCGGGCGACGAACGCCTGAGTGACGAAGTCACCTTCACGCTCCTCCATCGCTTCCGCACCGGCAACGCCGTCTCCGGAACCGCGCACCGACTGAGACTTGACGTATCCACGACGGCTGAGCATGACGAGCGAGGACTCGCCACCGTTGCCGGACGGGAGCGGGAACGGTTCCTGTTCGTCCAGGATTTCCGTTCGCCTGACATCGCCGTATCGCGCGGCGAGCTCGCTCAGCTCCTGTCTCAGCAGAGTCCGGCGCACATCATCCCGTTCCACGAGGTGCCGCAATTCCTCGATTCGAGCGGCGAGCTTCTCCAGCTCGTCCTTCAACTTGCGCCGCTCGAGTTGAGTGAGCTTCGCGAGCCGCATGGCAAGAATCGCTTCAGCCTGGCGGTCGGACAGGCCCAACTCGGCGCACAGGCGATCGGCCGCTGCCTTCGGCGAGGTGGATGCGCGGATCAGTTCGATGACTCGATCGATATCGTCGAGGGCGGTCAACAAGCCCTCAAGGACGTGCGCCCGGTCTTCCGACCGGCCGAGCTCGAATTCGGCCCTGCGTCGGATCACGTCCAGCCGGTGGCCGACGAAACTCGCCAGCGCACCCTTGAGATCGAGCTGAACGGGACGACCGTCCACGAGGGCCAGCATGATCACGCCGAACGTCGTCTTGAGTTGAGTCTTGAGGAATAGAGTTTTGATCAGCTTCTCGACGTCAGCGTCCCGCTTCAGTTCGATCACCAGTCTCAGTCCATCGCGATCGGACTCGTCTCGCAGATCGGTGATGTCGTCCGCCCGCCCGGCGCGCACGATTTTCGTGATTTGTTCGATGACCCGTGACTTGCTGACCTGGTAGGGAAGCTCGGTCACGATGAGGGAGCTCTTTCCGTAGCTTCCCTCCTCGACGTGCATTCGGGCACGCACTTCGATCAGACCGCGCCCCGTCCTGTATGCATCCCCGATTCCTTCCCAGCCCCAGATGTAGGCGCCGGTCGGGAAGTCCGGACCCTCGATCAATTCGATGAGATCGTCCACCTCGCAGTCGGGATTTGCAACCAGGTAGTCCGTCGCTCCGACCAGCTCCCGCAGGTTGTGCGGTGGGATCTTGGTCGCCATTCCAACCGCGATGCCGTCGGATCCGTTGAGCAGCAGATTCGGCAGTCGGGCGGGAAGGGAAGTCGGCTCTTCCAACCGGCCGTCGAAATTCGGGACGAAGTCGACAGTCTCCATATCAATGTCGGCCAACAACTCCAGCGCGATCGGTGCGAGCTTCGCCTCGGTGTATCGATAGGCTGCAGCGGAATCGCCATCAATCGAGCCGAAGTTTCCCTGTCCGTCGATCAGCGGATATCGCAGAGAGAATTCCTGAACCATGCGGACCAGCGTGTCGTACACGGCACTGTCACCGTGCGGGTGATACTTGCCCAGCACGTCTCCGACGACAGTAGCGCACTTCTTATGGTCCCGTTCCGGAAGCAGCCCGAGTTCGTACATCGCATACAAAATGCGCCGATGTACGGGCTTGAGTCCGTCCCGGGCATCAGGGAGCGCACGCTGGACGATCACGCTCATCGAATAGTCGATGAACGAGTCTCGGAGTTCTTCTTCGATCAGGCGGGGGACGATTCGTTCGTTGTGAGCGGTCTTCATGGCCCGTGCTGCGCTCTCCGTCAGGCGTTGGAGGATGGGTTTCGGGTCACCTTCGGCAAGGTCGGGGGGAGCAGGAGCGGGCACAAGGGCGTTCTGGCCCCTACCGCTTCCCGGGTTACAGAATCAGCCGACAAGCAGCCTGATCGTTTCCTGTTGGGCTTCGCTGAGTTGCCGCGGCGCCAGCAAGACCATGGCACGCCTTGCCTGCTCATCGGGAATAT
>Ga0316193_10002081_pt1 | contig 13892 bp, 10 predicted proteins | sample MerIslsedime2_MG_FD_207735 | JGI IMG/M metagenome (GOLD analysis project Ga0316193, IMG submission 207735) | Coastal sediment microbial communities from Maine, United States - Merrow Island sediment 2 | ecosystem: Environmental > Aquatic > Marine > Coastal > Sediment | place: USA: Maine...
TTGCCGCCGGACAGAGAAGAAATTGGGGCGCTAAAGCCTGAAAAGCGCATCTTTAACCGGTCCACAACGGGGGATATTTTGCAAATCAGACTCTGGGGGTTTAGAAAAAACCGTTTGTGTTTTGTGAGGTCGGCGGCCACCAGATTTTCCAGGATGGGCCGTGTCAGAAGCACCCCATCCCGGTTACGGTCGCCGGATAAATAGGCCAATCCCTTGCGTATGGCATCAGCCGGTTTGGATGGCCGCCGGCTGCTGCCGGTCAATTGGATTTCGCCGGCGGTGGCCGGCTCGGCACCGAAAAGGATTCTCAGGGCCAGGGACTGTCCCTGCCCGTGAAGTCCTCCGAATCCGAGAATCTCACCGCGCCGCAACTCAAAGGATACGCCATCTAATCGATGACCGCACAGGTTTTCCACCGATAGAAGCGTATCGTCATAATCATCGCGGGCCTGGTGCTGCCCGGCTGAAACAGGCGCAATTAAACTGCCGACCATGTGCTGAACCAGGGTATCCTGGTCGCTTTCCGCCAGACGCAGACATTCCACCGAACGGCCATCTCTCAGCACGGTAACGCGATCTCCTATCTCAAATATTTCATCCATCCGATGGGAGATGAAGATAATGGCCCTTCCCATGCCCCTCAGTTCCCGGACTAAATTGAAGAACACGGTTACCTGACGATTGTCCAGCGAAGATGTCGGTTCGTCAAAAATAATGATCCGGGCATCAGCAGCCAGGACTTTGAGCACTTCAACAATCTGGCGCTGATCGCTCCTCAAATCCTGAACCAGGGCGTCGAGGGTAAACCCGTCGCCGGTCACTCCGGCGAACCGTTCCACCAGTGCTTCGGCCCGGCGTCTGATGGCCGCACGATCCACCAGCCCCGGACCCTTGCGCGGTAGGGCTGCCAGTAGCAAATTTTCCGCGACGGACAGCTGGGGAACTAAACTGAGTTCCTGATAAAACACACCGATGCCGGCCTGGGTTGCGTCCTGCGGGCTGTTAATGGCGGTGACGGTTCCCGCGATTCTTATCTCTCCGGCATCCGGGATGACGGATCCGGCAATAATTTTACAAAGCGTACTTTTGCCGGATCCATTGGACCCGATCAGCACATGGACTTCGCCGCGCTTCACCTCAAGTTCAGCGCTTTCCAGAGCAACGACGGCTCCGAAATGCTTACTAACGCCTTTGACTTCGAGAACACCCATAATTACTTAAAGTAGGCGCCTGCCTCTTGGATGGACAGAGATTCAGACACCGAGTAGTGGCCCGGTTTGCCCTGGACCTGTTTATAGGCCTGGTCAAAGTTGTTTGAATCAATAAACGGGATTGGAATGTAAAGGGCATTGCCATACTTCCCGGCGCTGATCGGTTTTTTGAACTCTTTGCCTAACAGCAAATACACGGTCACATTCAGGGCGCTCGCCATGCAGCCCGGGGGATTGACCGATGCCCCGGAATTGAGGTTTTTGGCTTTCCAGGTTTCCAGAAAATCCTTGCGAATTTCACCGGTAGCGGCGATGTTGGTGCGGCCCTCGGTAAGGATGGCGCGCCAGGCACCGGCTGCCATGCCGTCCTGCACCCATACGCCGTCGATATCGGGATAGGTTGCCAGCAGGTTCTGCATGGCCTGTTGACCCTGGGCCTGATCCCAGTTGGCATTGACTTCGTTGAGGATCTCGATACCCCCGTACTTGGAAAAAACCTCCCTGTAACCTTCCACCCGCATTTGGTTAGCCGGGTGTCCGGCCACACCATTGATGGCGACCACTTTGCCCTTGCCGTTCAGCGTTGCGGAAAGCCACCGGGCGGACATCATGGCCCAACCCTTCTGGTCGATACCAACGTAGATGGCATCCTTGGACGACACCTCGGCATCCGTCGAGACGACAATAATACCCTGCCGTTTGGCCTGTCGAAACACCGGGTCAAAGGCGGTTGGGCTGTTGGGATTGATAATAATGGCGTCAACGCCCTGATTGATAAAGTTGCGTACATGGGCGATTTGACCCTGGACATCAACATTCGAGCTCTGGACGATTACTTTCACCTCGACGCCCTCTTTTTGCCATCTGGCCGCAGCAGCCTTGGCCTCATCGATCATCTGGGTGCGCCATTCACTGCCCACCCAGCCGTTGCTGAGCCCAATGGTAAAGCTTTTCGCCAGCGAAACCCCCGAAAAAAGTAAACACAAGGAAAGAATCAGAATTAAAATTGTGGTTAACCTTTTCATTTTGCTGCCTCCTTTCAGTCCTGTTCTTGAGATTAAAGGTCACAAATTCCCTGCTCACCGGGCCTCATGACCAATAGTAGAGTAAGTAGTTTTTAATAGTCGATAGCATATGATCTTTCAAGAAAAATAATCAGGATCGAATTAATACTTGACTTTATCTAATTACATCTGGAAGATTTGAAGTTCCGTATATTGGAGTCGGAAGAAATTGAAACGTGGACGACGCGGTGTTTATTATAGGAAAACCAATCAATGAACCAGCATATTTCTTTTATCCAGGAAGACACAGGTATCGTCAAGCGCGGCCGGCCCTTTATTAAAATGCACGGTCTGCGCAATGATTTCATTATTGTGGACAGCCGTCGGGAACCATACCGACCTTCAATTGAAGAGATCATCCGGATTTGTGATCGGCACGAAGGTGTGGGCGGCGATGAACTGCTGATTGTGAATCCTGCCCGGTCTGTACCAGAATGTGCCGATGCTTATGCCTTCGTGCAAATTCTTAACCCGGATGGCCGTGAAGTCGAGGCCTGTGGAAACGCCACCCGGTGTGTCGGCTGGCTTTTTTTACAGGAAAGCCAGGCTGATGAAGTTGTGGTCGACACCCTTGGCGGGCGCCTGACCTGCCGGGGAGCAGGTGAAAAACAGGTGGCTGTGGAGATGGGTAAGCTGCGCACCGCCTGGCAGGACATTCCCCTTGCCCGCGAGATGGATACGCTTCATCTCCGTATCGGCTCCGGGCCACTTCAGGATCCGGTCGGCATGAATATCGGCAATCCCCATGCGGTTTTCTTTGTTGAGGATCTGGATGCGGTCGACATGACAGTTTATGGGCCGGAGCTTCAGAACCACTTGCTATTTCCGGAAGAAGCCAACATCGGTGCTGCGCAGCTTATTGATTCCAAAACCCTCAAGCTTTCGGTATGGGAACGTCCAGGGGCGTTGACCACTGCCTGCGGCACCGGGGCCTGTGTGGCCGTGGCCGCCGCCCATCGCCGGGGACTGACGACCGAAAAGCAAATGACGGTAATCATGTCGGCCGGATCGGTGGAAATCGAACTGCTGGGGGATGACCTCGTGGTCATGACCGGACCGGTGGAGGTCTGTTATGCAGGGTATCTTCCATTGGTGGAGTAACGCGACTTTGCAAACATCTCAGACGCCGGACATAATAGAAATGAGTTCATTTACCGAATGTGTTTGGTATTTGGTGTTTAGTGTTTGGAGATCCACTGATCTGACCGGATATCCTGTTTGTGAGACGAAACACAAAATACAAAACACCAAACACAAATTTACGGAGTAAATACGAAATGATTCCCAAAGAACGTATGGATGCGGCCATTAATCTACAACCGGTGGATAGGGTGCCCAACGCCCCGTTTTACGAAGCCCCGATCTGCACTTATTTCGGCTCCAGCTTTCGCGCCGCCCTGCTGGAGGCCCAGCCCATGGCCGATGCTCATCTGGCTGCTGTGGATGCGTTCAAATTTGACTGGGTGATGGTGGGCATGGGACTCATCGGTGGGATCATTCCGGAAGCAATGGGGTGCGAGGTCACCTATCCCGAAGATGTTTTCCCGATTATTGCAAAAACGTCTGTCAAATCCATGGCCGATGTTGACGCCATTGCCGGGTGCAATGTGTATACCCAAAAGATGGAAAATTTTTTAAAAGGAATCTCCACTTTGAAGCAGAAGCTAAATGGGGAGGTCCCCATCGCCTGTGAATACATCTCGCCCTTTACCATCGCTACCCGGCTCAGGGGGACGACGGCCATCATGGAAGATTTTTACGATAATCCGGAACTACTCCGCGCCCTTCAGGAGGCCCTGGTTCCCCTTGACATAGAAATCGGCCGGGCTCTGATAGCGGCCGGGGTGGAATATATATTTTACGGTGCGGACATGGAGTGCCCCCTGTTGATATCTCCGGCCCACTACCGGGAGTTTGTGCATGCACCCACCACACAGGTGGTCAATACCCTGGCCGCAATGGGATCCCGTGTGCTGCCGCACATGTGCGGCGACATTATCAAAACCGGTATCGTCGACATGCTTTTGGAGATGGATATCCATGGTATCATGCCCGGTAATCTCACCCAGGAGTCGGTATTGGATTTAAGGGAGCTCAAGGATAAATGCGGTAACCAGATTTGTATTTTTGACAACTTAAATCCCAATGGCAACCTCTTGATCGGGACGCCGGACGAGGTCGCCAAGGAAACCAGGGCTCACCTGGAGAAAGCCAGATCAATGACCGGTTACATTTTTTCCACATCCGGTACCACATCGCCCGTAACGCCCCGGGCGAATTTTGAGGCTATGAACTCTGAGGTGCAAAACTTTAAATGGTCATAGATATACGTCCGATTTTTTTACTGGAAAAAGAATAATATCGTTATCAACCACTCGTTGCGGGTTACGCGTTCCGGGTTGCGGGGGATATTCCTGAACAGTCAGCCGCGCAACACGTAACACGCAACGCGTAGCTCGTAACCCGCAACACGAGGTAACCCCATGAATAGAGCCCTTTTCAACCTCGACAGGAAAGCCCTGGACAATATCCACCAGTATTCTTTAGATGTATTGAATGATACCGGTATCCGGTTTCCCAGCGACAAAGCGCTGGCTGTTTTTAAACACCACGGCATCCGGGTTGACGGGAATATGGTCTACTTTCGAAAAAAAGATATCCAGATCGCCCTGGATGCGGTGCCGGCAGCTTTTACAATAGAAGCCCGCAATTCTTCCCGCAATATCCGGATCGGAGAAAACAACTACGTGATGGCTCCCGGCTACGGCCCCCCGTTTATCATCGGGCCGACCGGTGAAAGACGGGACGCCACCCGGGCGGATGTGGAGACCTTTTGCAAACTGGTTCAGACCTCAAAGTATCTGGACTTCAACAGCGCCATGGTGGTGCAGCCCAAGGATGCCCCACCGCAGGCAGCTCACCTGGATATCCTGCTGGCAACCATGACACTGACCGACAAACCCATTATGGGCAGCTCGGTTTCAGAAACCGCTGCTTGGGATTCATTGAAACTGGCGGAAATGATCTGGGGGCCTCTTGACAGGCCGGTCATGCTGTCGCTGATCGATTCTCTCTCACCCCTGCAATATGCGCAGGAAAGTGTTGAAGCGTTAATGGTATTTGCCGAAGCAGGACAGCCGGCAATCATCCATTCGGCCTGCACCCTGGGGCTGACCGGCCCCATTACCATCGCGGGCTCCCTGGTAGTCTCGAATGCCACTACCCTGGCGGGGATTTGCCTGGCACAGCTGATTAACCCCGGAACGCCGCTGGTGTATGGCCTGGGCGGCAGCCCGGTGGATATGCGTACAGGCGAATATGTCAATGCCTCGCCGGAAGACGCTAAAAATGTTGCCCTTTCTGCAGCTATGGGAAACTATTACAATATGCCCTGCCGGGGACAGGGCGCCCTGACGGAATCGTTCTGTCTGGATTACCAGGCCGGAATGGAATCAGCCGTTATGCTGACGGTGGCGGCTTTGAGCGGCATCCATGTGGGACTGCATAACTGCGGCACTTTCGGGGCGATGATCGCGATGAGTTTTGAAAAATTCATTGCCGACGAGGATCTGTGCGGTGCCGTCAAAAAGCTGATGAAACCGCTGGAGCTAACCGAGGAGGCCCTGGCCCTTGACCTGATCAAAGAGATGGGCACCTCGGGAGATTACCTGATGCAGGATCACACCTTAAACCGGTGCCGAACGGAATTTTTCCTCCCTGATTTAGGCATCCGCACCCTGCATAATAACTGGCTGGAGATGGAACCGCGGGAAATAACCGCAAAAGCCGGGTTGCTTCTTGAAAAGCGATTGGCAGAATACCAAAAGCCGCAAATGGATGTTAAACTTGAAAAAAAGCTGGTGGATTACGTTAAGCAGCGAAAGCGAGGGCTTTAAAAACTTCTGCAAAAATTATGCGCAAAGAATTCTACTACCGGATCGAGAATTTTTACCTAACAGACTTCAACTTGACGGGAATCGATATACACCCACCGGATATCATTATCTTTCTTTGATAAAATATCCGAGTTCATTTTGGGCAGCTTGACTACTATCCAGCCGATGAAGCTTACCCTCCTTGAAAACATATGTGGCTTTATAATCAGCCTTGCCGTCATCATTGATGTCATGCCACATGATAACTGTATTCGCCTGACCGCAGGATTGGGCAACAATAGCCGGCAGGGTCCCGGCAGGTTTGGTCTCTTTCGCGAATACCCCAACGGCACTAACCATACAAACAGTAAGACAGATAAGTAAAACGATAAACCTTTTCATGCCATTCTCCCTGCTACAATTGGATGCTTAACACTTTCACCGCCTAAGGCCTGCAAAATTAATTTCCTTCAACAGTTGTGTCTATTTATACCGCTTTTCATAAAAACATTCCGGCTGGTATAAGTGGTTGTAGGAAAAACGTTTGAATAACGGAACGTTTTTTGACAACCACTATAAATATATCGGCATTAAATAGTGGGAACTTTAGAGCTTTATGGGTATTACTGGATTTGGCAGGTAGGTTATTTGCGGGTATTTTGAAAAAATCAGAAAAATCCTGCATTTCATATATGATATGGGAGAAAGTTATAAATGCTTGTACCATACCGTCATGCTTTGGATACTTCCACAGATCTGGGAATTGTTTTTTAATAATCCTGCATAGTTGTATCCACTGTTTTTAAAAACGGAATTCATCCCAAGGGCTGCAGCCTTGGCAATCGTATATGCGGTTTGGATCCCAAGCTTGCGAGTCTTCTTGTCCATATGACTCAGCAACATGCCAGCATAACCCATGCCTCGCCATTTCGGCAAGGTCGCGAAATCAGTCATTTCAGCATTTTTGCTCACTGAATCGATTTCTGTAGCAGCAATTGCTGCAAGTCTGCCTTCATTACGTATACAAAAATAGAGAACACCTTCTTGCATCATGCGTTTTAAATATGCTGGCTCTTGAATCGGGAAAGGGTAAGATTTAAAAACCTGCTGGTAAATGGAGCTCATCTCTTCGGCATCCGCAGGTTTGCATGAAACTACATCTCGTGTAGCCCTGCCGGTTCGATGGTTATTGTTTGCAGATCCTTCTCCAGCCTGCTTGACAAGCCTCAATAGTTTTTCAACTTTCTGTGCCTTTTGTCTTCCGGCAGAGAAGTATTTGGCAACAAAAAACCCGTCGGTTTTGCCGGTGAAGAATCCCGGAATCACAGCCTCTTTAATATAATCAGCGGTTTTGAAAGCATTCCAAGCAGGCGCCGGAATTTTGGCAAATATCTTTCCATAGCCATTTGTTGAGGCCATATCATCAAGTGTCGCAATCAGGCCGTGAGGGTCGTCTGTGTTCAACTGCATCAAATAAATGCGGTTGTTGCACGGTCCGTGCTGAATTACGGAACCTTTTATGTTTTCAATGCTATCCACCAAAATAGCCTGTTGAATCATTTTTTCACAATCCATAACGCGCTTATTGCGGGTTAATACCGCCGATGAACCATCCGACCCTCAAACAGGGTCATGTCCACACGAACCTCCGGCAGCTGTGACGGCGGGATCACCAGGATATTCCTGCTCAGAACCACCAGATCCGCCCTTTTACCGGGTGCAATGGTTCCAATATTGCCGGCATTGTGGACGGCCGCGGGGATCCATGTGTAGGCGTTCAGCGCTTCAGCCACCGTCACCCTGGAATCCGGATACCAACCTCCCTGGGGTGTTCCGTCGGCCCGCAGCCGTGTTACGGCCGCATGAATCCCCAACAGCGGATCAGGGTCGCACACCGGACAGTCGGAACTGAACATAACCGGTGCGCCGGTTTCCATCAGTCGGCGAAAGGCATAGGTCCACTTGCCCTTATCTCCCAGCGCCACATCAATGAGATTCATGTCCAGCAGCATGTTGGCCGGTGTCACACACAGGGCCAGATTGAGGTTGCGAAGTCGATCGGCGTCCTCGGGCCGGAGCATCTGTACATGTTCGATGCGATGGGCAATGTCGGGCGACGGTGAACCGGATAAGGTGCGGCGCGCTTCGAGGGCTTCAAAAATGTTGATCACTTCCCGGTTCGCGCGATCCCCCACCGCGTGCACCATCACCGACAGGCCGGCATGATCCGCCTTTTCGATGTCCCGGGCCAGGGTCGCCATATCGGTCAGGGGCATGCCGCGTTCAGCGTCCAGGTAGGGGTCGATCAACCAGGCGGTCCGGGCCCCCATCCCGCCATCGGAAAAAAATTTTATATGACCGACGCGCAGCCTGTCGTTGCCGAACCCCGTGCGCAGGCCCAGGCCGATGATATTGTCCAGGTCGTGCCCGGGCAGGGTCACCCAGCAGCGCAGATCGAGGCGGCCATCATGATCGAGCTTCTGAAAAGTCTGAAATGCGCTGGCGCCGTCCTTGTCCGCCATCAAGCGGACGTCGTGAATGCCGGTGACTCCCCGGCGGTGAAGGGCCTTGGCCGCATCTTCAAAGGCTTCCATCACCTGGTCTGCATCCGGCGGCGCAACGGCCCGGCGCACGAGATTGATGGCCAGTTCCCTTAAAATCCCGCTGGGCTCTCCGGTGGTGTCGCGCTCGATCCGGCCTTCGGGGGGATCCGGTGTGTCGGCGCTAATGCCGGCCAACCTCAGGGCGCTGGAGTTGGCTGCGGCCAGGTGCAGATCGCAGCGCCAGAGCAGCACCGGATGGGCCGGCGCCGCCCGGTCCAGCGTCTTTCGGGTGGGCATGCATGGCTCGGTCCAGTCGGTCTCGTTCCACCCCTGCCCGATAATCCACTGGCCGGCAGGTTGGCTGGCGGCTGCCTCGCGGACGCGGGCCAAAAGTTCTTCAAGGCGCGTAAGGTCATCCAGTTTTACTCCCTGACGCTTAAGCGCCCATTCATAGAAGTGGATGTGGCTATCGATAAACCCCGGCACCACCAGACGACCGTTGAGATCGATCTTTTCAGTGTCCGGACCGGCCAGATTCAACACATCCTCGTCTCGTCCCAGAGCCAGGATCTTGCCGCTGCCAACCGCAACGGCCTGTGCCTGGGGATGGGCGGAACTCTGGGTGGCAAGGATGCCGTTGTAAAGGATGATTTGGGGCACCATGGCAGACATTTTCATATCAAAAATCCTTTTGGGAAAGGGTCGTTGTCATCCACAACGAACTGATGATAACCGGTAATCCGGGCGTTTCCCCGAAACTGACCCACGATGCCGTTAAATTCACCGATGGGCAGCGTTTTGACGATCTGTCCTTCGAACATCGTGCCCAGGGGGCCAACATTCCTGAAGACCTGACCGGGATCCAACCTGCCCTGATGGTGAAGCAGTGTCATTCTGGCTGTGGTGCCGGTGCCACACGGTGATCGGTCCATGTTGGATTCACCGTATATTACCACACTCTTGCCGTTGCCCGTTTGCGGGTCTTCATCATAGAATTGAGTTACATCCACCGAGTTTACCTCCGCCCGCTCGGGATGGTAAACGCTAAAGGCACGATTGGCGGCCTCGATCACTGCCATACCCAAAGGAATCAATCGGTGGCTGTTTTCCGGAACCAGATCGATCTCGATGGAGCGGGCCGACACCATGGCGAAAAAACCACCCACGCAGACCAGATCGACAGAAGTCTTGCCGAATCCGGCGATCTCAAGTTCACGACTGGTATCAAAAACAAATGAGGGCACCATGTCAATAGCAACGGATTCCACACGGCCATCTTGAATCCGGGTGTGGGCATCCAGCGGACCGGATGGCGTGTCTACGGTGATAATGGTGTCGCCATCTTCGCTCTCCAAGGCACCGGTTTCAATTAATGAGGCTACCGCTCCGATAGTGCCGTGCCCGCACAGATAGGGGTAGCGCCGGGCGTCCATGTAAAACAGCCCGAAATCGCCTTCCGGGCTGACCGGTTCGGTCACTACGGCCGCCATGATTCCCCGGTGCCCCCGGGGTTCGCGGGTTAGCAGCATGCGGACATGATCGTAATGGGATTCGAAATAGTCGCGTTTGTCTTTCATCGTGCTGCCGGGCAGGGTGTCCACGCCGCCAATCAGCAGCCGGGTGGGTTCCCCCTGGGTGTGGGAATCGATGGTAAGGATGCGATCCGGATAGCGCTTAAGGAATTCGTTTTCGATCCGATCCAGTTTCAGCATACGTGCCCTCCTATTCTTGAACAATTGAATATTTTCGATTGAATATTGACAGTCTTGTAAAAAGTCGGATTGGGGAGCGACATTGCCTCTTTCGGAAAAAGGGTTTCGGCACCGGCGGCGTTAAGAATTCCAAGCTGTTTGAGGAGCTTGCGACGAGTTCTTGGAATTTAGTCGCCGGGGTCGAAACCCCCGAAAGGGGGCACCGGAGCGAGCCAATTTGACTTTTTACGAATCCATCAATATTGAAAATTGAAGGAAATCTATCAATCGCTGAAAAAGCAAAACCCGAAAACGGCCTTGTCTGCTTTCAGGTTTCAGATCGAAAAGGTGGCGGTAAAACGGTCCGCCGCTTCACTCCATGGGAATCAGATGGCAGTGGTGTTGTGCTACCTGCACGCTGACCTCCTCGCCGATTTCGTAGATCCGCGTTCTCATCAAACTGATAACATGAATTTCACGGTCGGCACCCAGTTCGATAAAGTAACTGACCTCTCCGCCCATGTAGCTGCGGTCTTTGATGCGGCCCTCAAAGTGGTTCATCCCCTCGACCGGTTTGAATTCATCCCTGAGAAAGGCATCGAAGCGCTGGGCGCGGACGATCATCTCCACCGGGTCGCCTTTCGAGAATCTGCCTTTATTTTCTGCAAAGAGGACATCACCGGTCTCAATTTTGACGCTTACGTGATGGTCGTCGACATCGACGACTTGGCCCTGAATAAAATTGGAGTGTCCCAGAAAATCGGCCACAAAATGGTTGGCCGGTTCATTGTAGACAGACTCGGGGCCGCCTTCCTGCTGTTTGCGGCCATCTTTCATGACGAGGATTTTGTCCGACATGCTCAATGCTTCACGCTGGTCATGGGTGACAAAGATGGTGGTGACGCCGAGCATGTGCTGGAGGTTGTCCACTTCCCGCCGCATCTCTTCTCTCAGGTTTTCGTCCAGGGCCGAAAGGGGCTCGTCCATCAGCAGCACGTCCGGTTCGATGACGATGGCCCGTGCCATGGCGATGCGCTGCTGCTGGCCGCCGGAAAGCTGGCTCGGCATGCGGTTCTCAACGCCGGGCAGGCGAACCATTTCCAGGGCCCGTGTCACCTTTTGCTTGATCTCCTCTTTTGACACATCCCGGTACTTCAAGCCGAAGGCCACGTTGTCAAAGATGGTTTTGTGGGGAAACAGGGCGTAGTTCTGAAAAATCATTCCCAGGTTGCGCTTGTGGATCGGCGTGTCGTTAATCCGAACCCCTTTGATGAAAATATCGCCTTCGGTGGGCTCCTCCAGCCCGGCCACCATGCGCAACAATGTGGTCTTGCCGCATCCGGAAGGGCCCAGCAGCGTCACCAGGCTGCCCTCTTCGATGTCAAAATCCATTTTCTCAACGGCCACAACGTTGCCGAACCGTTTTAAGATGCCTTTGAACTGCACTATGGGCTGCTTTTTGTCGGTCGCCAATTATCCTGTCTCCCTGTTCGCGTTTGTGTCCGATGTCGGGGTCGGACAGCTCCCCTTTAAGAGCGTCCAACCCCGGCGATCAAATGGGATTGTAAACCGTATCTATCGAATGTTGATCTAACTGCCCGCCTTGATGCGGTCCCATTTTTCCGTCCATTCCATCTGATTGGCATTCCAGTAAGCCGGATTGGCAAACAGGTACCCGTCCAGTTTGCCGGTGGGATCGAAGGCCGGCATCTTCTTGATCTTCTCTGTTAATTTAACCTTGGTCGGATCGAGGCTGGGCGGGTAATTCTGCCCTTCGGCCACGGCGATGGCAGCAGCCGGCTCCAGCATGAAATTGAGCAGCTTCTGAGCGATCTCCATATCGGTGCCCTTCAGCACGAAGAGATATTCCATCCAGGAGTAAGTGCCTTTGGGCGAGAGGTAGCCGATGGGGTGGCCTTCCTGCTGAAGAGCGGCCACCCGCCCGGACCAGGCCACTGTGGCATAAATTTCCCCATTGGCCAGCAGGCTCATCAACTCGGCGCCGGAGCTCCAGTATTTCTTCATCAGGCCGCGCTGTTCACGCAAGGCCGCCCATATGGCCTTCATATCGGTCATGTTGTTGGGGCTCTGGCCGGTGTGCAGTGCCGCATACCACATGTTGGTCCGGTGGTCGCCACCCCAGCTGCCCAGTTTGCCTTTCAAGCCTTTGTCCCACAGCAGGGAAGCACCGAGCTTTTCGGCCTTCTCCTTACTGATATGCTTGGTATTGTAAGCGATACCGGTCTGTCCCAGATCGTAGGGGACGGCCGAGAGGGTGCCCTTGGTGATATCCCGTAAGGGTTTGATCATTGAGGCCATGACATTTTTGAGGTTTGGAATTTTCGTTTCATCCAGCACCGAAGCAAATCCCAATTCCGCATAGCGGGCATAGTCAAAAACAGCGCTGAGATGGGCGATGTTAAACTCCCCACCCGGCGGGTAGGATGCTTTGACCCGCGTCAGGTAGGAGTCCATTCCACCGAATTCGCCATCGATGACCTTGATGCCCGTGGCTTTGGTAAACGGCTTGAAGGCGTGTTCCCGGAATGCCTCGGAAACCACGCCGCCCCATCCGTCGAAACGGATCGACTTGGCTGCCCAGGCCTTTTTGACGGCATGTCCAAAGGGCGACCCAACCAGCCCGATGGCGGCGCCGGCAAGGCCAAGGTACTTGAGAAAGTGACGCCGGCTGAGCGTGCCGTTTTTATACGCCTCGTATAACCTATCCAGTTTTTCTTTTGTTACATTGGCCATTGGTTCTCCTTTCAGTTAAAGGTTGTCAGGTTATTCCTTTACTTTTGAGAATTTGCGGGACAGATAGCCCGCCAGCAGGGGGGTGGCAACGGTCAGTACGATCATGACGGCACCCAGGGCATTGATTTCCGGGCTGATGGAATTTCTCAGCATGCTGAAAATCTTGACCGGAACGGTTTGATTCTGGGCGGTGGCCCAAAAAAGCGTCGCCGTGATATCATCAAAAGAAATGGTAAAGGAAAAAAGGGCGCCGGCCAAAATGGCCGGCAACAACAGCGGGAGGGTAACCTCTCTAAAGGTCTGAAATGCATTGGCGCCTAAGGATTTGGCCGCCTCTTCGTACTCTTTTTTAATGCCCACCAAACGGGCCTGAACGATCAATAGCACATATGGCAGGGTCAATACGACATGTCCGATCAGCAGCAGGGCAAAACTCTTGGGCTGCTGGAGCCATCGCAAAAACAACAGCAGTGCAACGCCCAAAACGACTTCCGGAATCATGATCGGTGACAACAGCAGGGTGTTGAGGGTGTTTTTTCCGGGGAACTCGAAACGAATGAACGCCAGGGCGGCAAGAATGCCAATAGCGGTGGATAGCACCGCCGTTAGCGAGCCTAGGACGAGAGAGTTTTTAAAAGCGTCAATGATCGCTTCATTTTGAGCCAGTTTGATGAACCACCGGAAGCTGACACCCTCCATGGGAAAGATGCCGAATTGTTTGGGATTGAATGCAAGCACGATCACCACGACGATG
>Ga0316193_10002082_pt1 | contig 13884 bp, 14 predicted proteins | sample MerIslsedime2_MG_FD_207735 | JGI IMG/M metagenome (GOLD analysis project Ga0316193, IMG submission 207735) | Coastal sediment microbial communities from Maine, United States - Merrow Island sediment 2 | ecosystem: Environmental > Aquatic > Marine > Coastal > Sediment | place: USA: Maine...
GCTGGTGATTCGCTCATTTAATTCACTGGTCAAAAGCCCGGCATTATAACCAACTGGCGTTTTTTACTCATTCATTTTCCCGCCTTATTGTGTTGTGTTTTTAACCCGCTATGATGTCGCACATGCAAGATATCATCGGCCAATGGCTGCTTAGCCTCAAGCAATATATATTAATGTGCCTGCTGCTATCGAGCCCGGAACGCCTGCCCTACGGTGCCCATAGTATCGCGCTTACCGTTTTCAGTTATCTTCTGATCGGCTTGCTGCTAGTCGATGAGCAACGCAGCTACGCCATGGTTTGTGCTCAGATCGCCCTGGAACTGGGAATGCTGGGACTGATCGCCTACGTCGGGCTACGCTGGAAGAAATTGCTGGCCAGGTTCCAGCAAACATTTTCAGCCCTGCTCGGGATCAACATGATCATCACCGCGGCCACGATACCGGTGTATCGCAGCGCGGTCAGTCACACAGACGGTACGGAGAATCTGTTAATCTACGTGACCCTCGTTATCCTGATCTGGAATCTCGCGGTACTGTCGCTAATTTTTAAGCGTTCTTTCGAAATATCAACGCATCTTTCAGCTATGATATCGTTCAATTATTTCGTGGTTTATCAATTCATCGTTATCTGGTTTTTCTAGTGAAAGTCTACATTCTCGGAATCTGCGGCACCTTCATGGCCGGCATAGCTCAACTTGCCCGTGAACTCGGCTGCGAGGTAGCCGGTTCGGATGCCAATGTTTATCCACCCATGAGTACCCAGCTCGAGCAGGCTGGTATAGAGCTACATCATGGATATGAGGCCGCAGCGCTACCCGAAGATTGCGATGTATTTATTATCGGCAACGCCATAACGCGCGGCAATCCCCAGTTTGAAGCCATCCTTGAACGTGGCTTGCGTTATACCTCGGGCCCCCAGTGGTTGTACGAAGAAGTTCTGCAACGGCGTTGGGTACTTGCCGTCGCCGGCACTCATGGCAAAACCACCGCCAGCAGCATGCTCGCCTGGATACTGGATTATGCCGGCCTCGATCCCGGCTACCTGATTGGTGGTATGAGCCAGAATTTCTCCCGGTCAGCGAAGCTCGGTAGTGATCCCTTCTTCGTTATCGAAGCCGATGAATACGACTCTGCACTATTCGATAAGCGCTCCAAGTTTGTCCATTACCACCCGCGTACGCTGATACTGAACAACCTCGAATTTGACCATGCCGATATCTTCGATGACCTGGCCGCGATCAAGCGTCAGTTTCATCACCTGGTACGCACGCTGCCGGCGAGCGCCCTGGTTATAGTCAACCATGATGACGAGGCATTGCGGGAAGTCATGCAAATGGGTTGCTGGAGCGAGCAACAGGAATTCTCCGCCAGCAATCCCCAGGCCGACTTTTTTCTACAGCAAAACCTGCTGCATCATGGCGCTTCAAGCTACTCACTTGAGCTGTCACAACAGGGGCAGTTCAATGCGTTAAACGCAAGCGCTGCGATCATCGCCGCACGCCATGCCGGGGTTGCGATAGAAATATCGCTTGAAGCATTGCGTAATTTCAATGGCGTCAAGCGACGCCAGGAAGTCATCGCGGAAATCAACGGCGTGAAAATCATCGATGATTTCGCGCATCATCCCACCGCGATAGCGTTAACCCTGCAGGCGTTGAAAGAAAATTGTGCTGGCCGCCTGATCGCGGTGCTGGATATTCGCTCCAACACGATGAAATCGGGAGCACACGGTGCCCAGCTTGGTCAATCTATCGCTGCCGCCGATCTGGTTTTAGTTTGCGAAACCCCCAATCTGCAGTGGGATATCAAGCAATTGGCAGAATCTGCGCCTACAATAGTAGAAATAAAAACTGATACACAGCAGGTAATCGATTACCTGTTGCGCAATTGTCAGCAAGGGGATGAAATCGTCATCATGAGCAATGGTGGCTTTGATAATATTCATCAACGTCTAATACAAGCGATGCAAAACTAGAATTCAGGTATGTCTGAGAAATCACAAAGACCTACAAAAATAGCCAAATATGAAATAAAACGTCGCATCGGACGCGGCGCTATGGGCGTTGTTTACGAGGCTTTCGATCCTTTCGTGCAGCGTACCGTGGCTATCAAGGTAGCGCATTCAGCCAGTGACATGGATGACGCTACCAAACAAAAGCTGCGCGAGGGTTTTTTTGCCGAAGTCTATAGCGCAGGACGCATGCATCACCCTTCGGTGGTAAGTGTTTACGACGCTGGACAGGAAGATGATCTCAATTACATCGTAATGGAATTCGTCGACGGGCAGACGCTGCAGGAATACGTCAGCGGAAATAGATCGCTCACCCCGAACCAGGTTGTCGATGTCATTTATCAGTGCGCCAAGGGTCTCGACTACGTGCACCGGGAAGGCATTATTCATCGCGACCTGAAGCCGGGCAATATAATGCTCAGCAATGACGGCGAAGTAAAAATAATGGATTTCAGCATCGCCCATGTAGACGTAGGATTTGAAGGCCATGATACCGAGGTACAGGGATCACCGATGTATATGCCGCCGGAACAATTGTCCGAAGAAAAACGCCTCGTCGCACAATCCGACATTTATTCGCTGGGCGCAGTGATGTACTCGTTACTGGCGAAAAAAACCCCTTACAAGGCGGGTAGTCTCGAGTCGCTGATTTACAAAATTACCAACCTCGAGCCTGATCCGATTATGGAAGTCAATCCTGAGGTGCCTCAACACATTGCCGAAATCGCTGAAAAAGCGATGCAAAAAATCATTTATGACCGCTACGATTCGGCTTACCTGTTAGCCAGGGACTTAAGTAATGCCTTTGGTCGGTTGCGTGGCGTGGGCGAACGTATTGACATGCAGGAGAAATGGAAGACACTGCGCTTTCTCGCCTTTTTCAAAGACTTCAGTGACGATCAGATTACCGAGGTTGTCAATGCCAGCGAGTGGAAGGAATTCAGCAAGGGCGAAGTCATTGTTACCGAGGGTGAGCAGGAAACCGCGTTCTACATCATTGCCAAGGGTGGCGTAGAGGTTAAAAAGAATGAAAAGGTTGTTGGTATTATGAAACAGGGCGACTGCTTTGGCGAAATCGCTTTCCTGACACGCCAACCACGCAACGCGACCATTGTCGCGCGCACCGACGTTTCATTAATGAGTGTGAGCAACTCCCTGATGGAGCAGGCTTCCACTGAAACCCAGTTACGCTATTATCGTATCTTTCTCGAAAACCTGATTGCACGACTCTCGCAAGCCACTGACAAACTGGTAGAAGCCGATAAAGAAATCACCGTCCTATGACTCCAAAAACAGTTACTCTGGCGATGACTGGAGCTTCCGGCGCTGAATATACCCTGCGCCTGTTCGAGTGTTGCCTGCAAAATAACATCCGCGTACAGTTTATTACTTCGCAACCCGGCCAGATCGTGGCCGGAATGGAAACCGAGTTAAAGCTCACTGGATCTCCACAGAAAATGAAGCAGCAACTGGTCAGTTATTTCGATGCCGATCCAGCCTTAATCAGCGTTTACTCCAAGGATCAATGGACGGCACCACCGGCAAGTGGTTCCTCCGTGGCCGACGCCATGGTGGTTTGTCCCTGCAGCATGGGCAGCCTTGCCTCAATCGCGGTCGGGAGCAGCGACAACCTGATCCACCGGGCTGCCGATGTGGCGATCAAGGAACGCAAGACCTTGATCCTGGTACCGAGGGAAACCCCTTTCTCCAGCATTCACCTCGAGAACATGCTCAAGCTATCTCGCCTTGGTGCCGTGATACTGCCGCCTAATCCCGGGTTCTACCATGGAGTCAGCCAGGTTTCCGAACTGGTTGATTTCATCGTCGCGCGAATTCTGGATCAGCTCGACATCGACAACGACCTGTCGCCACGCTGGGGGCTATAAAAGGTTAATGCAGCAATGATAGTCCATGGCTGAAATCCCACTTTTCCCGTTGAAAACGGTATTACTACCCGGTAACACGCTGGGGCTCAAGATTTTCGAGCCACGCTATGTCGACATGATCGCCAACTGCATGCGCGAGAGCAACCTGTTCGGTGTGGTACTGATTCACAAGGGGGAAGAGTCATTCGTCGATGCCGATATACACTCGATCGGGACGACAGCCATGATCAATGACTGGGAACACCGCGCCGATGGGCTGCTCGGAATTACCGCACTCGGGGTTGAGCGTTTCGAAATTCTATCGACTCACACGCAAAGTGATGGGCTGACTTTTGCCGATATCAAAATTCTCGACGAAGTCGGTGCGCCCGAGATTCCAGAACAGTTTCAATATATGCTTGAGCTTCTCGACCATATAAGCGCCCAGGAAGGACGGATTCGTGCCGACAACCAGGGCTTTTGTGAAATCCTCTACCAGCTCATATACCTCTTGCCGCTGGAAACAACCCTGAAACAGCGCCTGCTCGAAATTCCCGAATGCAACGACCGCGCGTTAATTCTGCATGCCGAGCTGATCCGGCTGGGAGTTATTCAATACATCAAACCCGAAGCGCCCGGGAAATAACCACAGGCCAGCCGGGCGGGGTTCCAATTCTCGTATACGCGGCATAAACTTGGCCGCAGGCAACTGCGAAGGGATAGCAGCGATGAACAGAGTACTGCTTGCAACCTGTTTTTACTGGTTTGGTGCGCTAACCGCGGCAGCCGAACTTTCAGGAGTATTCATAGACGATGACATCAGGTTCGAAGGTGGCCCTTCGCTGGTGCTTAACGGAATCGGCCTGCGCGAAAAACTCTGGGTAGACGTGTACGTCGGCTCGTTATACCTGCCCGGTAAATCTGCAGATGTCGCCGAAATTCTATCCAGGCCGGGACCCTGGCGGGTGCAGCTTGATTTTATTTACAAAGAAGTTGCCAGCGAAAAACTACTCGATTCCTGGCGCGAAGGATTTGAAGAAAATCAAAGCCCCGCAACCATGAAAAAATTACAGCGCCGCATCGATCAGTTCTACGCTTACTTTCAAACCAGTGCAATTGCCAAAGATCAGTACCGCTTTGACTACATCCCCGGCAAGGGCGTCACTATCAGCAAAAACCAGCAACATCTCGGGCAGATTGCTGGCGATGATTTCAAAACCGCGCTGCTTGAAATCTGGCTCGGCAATCACCCGGTGGACAAGAAGTTGAAAAAAGGCATGCTCGGCATGCAGTGAGCACTTACATTTCCGCAAAAGTTGCCGCGGCAGCTTCAATCGTCTGCTCAATTTCAGCAGCACCATGCATCGCGCTGACAAATCCCGCTTCATAAGCTGACGGGGCAAGGTTAATACCACGCTTGAGCATGCCGTGGAAGAATTGCCTGAAAGCCTCGACGTCGCAGGCGCTCACCTGGCTGAAACTGTTAACCTCCGGCTGGCCAGTAAAAAACAGGCCGAACATCGCACCCACCTGGTTGGCACGCAGCTCAATATTGTTAGCTTCAGCTGCGGCGAGAATACCATTCACGAGTTGCCCGGTTCTCTGCGTCAAATCTTCAAAAAATCCGGGGCGCGAAATAATTTCCAGGGTTTTCAGTCCGGCCGCCATCGCCACTGGATTACCGGACAGAGTTCCTGCCTGGTATACGGGTCCAAGCGGCGCCAGATGGTGCATGATTTCCCGTTTGCCGCCAAAGGCGCCGACCGGCATACCACCACCGATAACTTTGCCAAGCGTGGTTAAATCGGGAACGATATCGTATCTTTCCTGGGCTCCACCAAGACCGACACGAAACCCGGTCATGACTTCATCAAAAATCAACAGGCTGGCGGATGCATCGCAGCATTCGCGCAGGGTTTGCAAAAATCCGGGGACCGGGGGTACGCAATTCATATTACCTGCCACCGGTTCGACGATGACGCAGGCAACTTCGCCACCAAGCTCGGCAAATACCTGTTTTACCTGTTCGCTATTGTTGTATTCGAGAGTGATCGTATGATCGGCAAGCACGGCGGGAACTCCGGGTGAACTCGGTACACCCAGGGTCAAGGCACCAGAACCGGCCTTGATCAGCAATGAATCGGCATGCCCGTGGTAGCAGCCTTCGAACTTGATGATTTTGTCGCGCCCGGTGAATCCACGCGCGAGCCGGATAGCGCTCATGGTCGCTTCGGTACCCGAACAGGTCATGCGCACCAGATCGATACTCGGCATCAGGTCACAAATAAGTTGTGCCAGCTCAACCTCGAGCGGCGAAGGCGCGCCAAAGCTCAATCCTTTTTGCACCACCTCGGTAACCGCGGCGATGATCTCGGGATGGGCGTGACCACAAATCATCGGCCCCCAGGAGCCGACATAGTCGATATAACGATTGCCATCGACATCGATCAGGTAAGCGCCCTCGGCACGATCGATAAACGGAGGAGTACCACCTACCGCGTTGAATGCGCGTACCGGTGAATTAACCCCGCCTGGAATTACCAGGCAGGCCTGTTCGAATAATTTTTCAGAGTTAGTCATCGCGTTTCAGAGGAGTCGTTTTCGTGCGCACACTATACAATAAAATCCATTACGAAGATTGCTTGCGAATTTCGAATCGCTTCGCCACAACCAAAATCAGAACCAGCACCGGTAAGCCGAGAAGCGCGGTAAACAGGAAGAAACTCGGGTAACCGATCGCGTCAACCATCGATCCCGAGTAACCACCCAGCACCTTTGGAATCAAGGTCATCATTGAGCTGAAAATTGCGTACTGCATTGCAGTGAACGATACATTGGTCAGGCTCGACAGGAAGGCAACAAACGCGGCGCTGGCGATTCCTGCCGCCAGATTATCAGCCGATATCACAACGTAGAGCCAGACAATGTCGTAGCCGATGCCAGCCAGTAACATGAACAATAAATTGGTCGCCGCAGAGAGTACTGCACCCAACAGTAATATACGCATGACCCCGAAACGCAGCGCGAGCAAACCACCGATAAAACCGCCGGCGATGGTCATCAACAAGCCGAAGGTTTTGGCGACGCTCGCGATCTCGGATTTGCTGAAACCCATATCCTGGTAAAACAGGTTCGCAATTACCCCCAGTACAATATCGGAAATACGGTAAAGTCCGATCAGTGCGAGCAGTATCCAGGCCAGCGACCAGCCATAGCGGCTGAAAAAATCGCGTATCGGCACCAGATAGGTATTCTCGACCATTGCGTAACGTACCAATCCCGCTTTCACCAACAAAATAGACATGACCCAGGCAGCCAACAATGCCATTGATAGTCGCACCGACTCCACGAAAAATGCGGACAAAAAACGATTGGCGACAAGATCGGTAAGCTGAGCCTTCGATACAGCTGCTAGCTCACCTGAGAAATAATATGTTCCGACCAATCCGCCCACCACAAAAGCGAATAGCAGGACAAACCTCAGGTAGTCATGATTACTTTCGAGGTAATTTGTATAGTTCGGATTTTCTGGCTCGTTGATCACCAGGGTTGTAACCACACCAACCAGCATCGCGGCTGCCATCAGACAATAGGTCCATTGCCAGGCCTGATAGTTATAGGTGCCCATGCTAGTACCAAACCAGTCGGCCAGGTAGAGCGAGCCCGCTCCGGCTACCAACCAACCGATTCGGTAGCCGGCGATGTAAGTCGCCGACATCATCGCCTGTAACTCGATTTCAGCTGACTCGATGCGGTATGCATCGATAACAATGTCCTGTGTCGCCGATGAAAATCCCAGCATGACAGCGGCCAGCGCCATCATCGTCAGGCCAGAGCCACCCGCCTGTGGATCGATCGAAGCCATCAGCAGGATGGCACAGGCAATCGCGATTTGTGCCAATAGCATCCAGGCACGGCGCCTGCCCAGTAGTCGGGTTAACCACGGCAGCGGTAGTTGATCGACCAGCGGAGCCCAGACAAATTTAAACGAGTAGCCTAATCCGGCCAGGGCAAAAAAAGTAACTACTGACTTTTCAAACTCGGCTTCTCGTAGCCATATACCTAACGAACCAAAGATAAGCAGGTAAGGGAGCCCGGCAGAAAACCCGAGAAACAGCATCGTCACCACCCGACGGTGGAAAAACATTTTCAGCATGGTGGACCAGCTGCCGGTATCAGTCTGCACTAGCGCGCGAGCTCCAGGTCATAGTCCATGATTAACGGCGCATGATCGGAAAAGCGCTGATCGCGAAATATGCGCGCCTTCTGCACCTTGTCTCTCAGACCCGGGGTGACGATCTGGTAATCGATACGCCAACCGACATTCTTGTCCCAGGACTGGCCCCGGTTTGACCACCAGGTGTATTGCTCCTCGCGTTGATCGACGACGCGAAATGCATCGACAAAGCCGACACGATCGAACAGATCGCTCAACCAGGCGCGTTCCTCGGGCAGAAAGCCGGAGTTTTTCTGGTTCGAGCGCCAGTTTTTCAAATCAATATTCTGATGCGCAATATTCCAGTCACCACAAATAATGAATTCGCGGCGTTTGCGCCGCAGCGCCTGCAAATGCAACAGGAAACTATCCATAAAGCGCCACTTGGATTCCTGGCGATGGTCGCCCGAAGACCCGGACGGCGCATACAGTGAGATAACCGACAGGTTCTTGTAGCGATACTCCAGATAACGCCCTTCATTATCAAACTCTGATTCGCCGTAACCATGGATCACCTGCAACGGCTGCTCCCTGCTGTAAATCGCGGTACCCGAATACCCCTTTTTCAACGCATCGAAATAGCTGCAGAAATAACTCTTCGGGTGAAACAGCGGCTGGTCCAGTTGGTCAACCTGGGCCTTGGTTTCCTGTACACAGATGAAATCCGCACGTTGGCGAGGTAGCCAGTCGAAAAAACCCTTGCGCGCCGCAGCACGGATACCGTTGGTGTTAATTGAGATCACGCGCATCTTAAACTGCTACCAATATTGAAATCAGGCGATATGATACATGACTTGAGATGTCCGACTAATAACGAATCATTTATGCATAGCTACCAATCCCGCTTCGTCGACTATTGCCTGCAGCGCGGCGCGCTCAAGTTTGGCGAATTCACGCTTAAATCCGGTCGCGTCAGCCCTTACTTTTTCAACGCAGGAATTTTCAACCGCGGTGCTGACCTCGCCGCACTGGCCGAATTCTATGCCAATGCGATTCAGCAGTCCCAAATCGAATTCGACCTGCTGTTCGGCCCCGCTTACAAGGGCATCCCACTGGCCGCGATTACGGCAAGTGCATTGTTTCAGCAATATCAGCGTGACATTCCGTATGCTTTTAACCGCAAGGAAGCCAAAGACCATGGCGAAGGTGGCACTACTGTTGGCGCCGAAATCACGGGTCGCGTCATGATTATCGACGACGTGATTACCGCCGGTACCGCAATTCGTGAAGCGATCGAGTTGATCGATGCGCTTGGCGCCGAAACCTGTGCAGTCACCATTGCGCTTGATCGCCAGGAAAAGGGGCTGGGAGAACGCTCTGCAATTCAGGAACTCGAACAGCAGGGCTTGCGCGTTATCTCGATAATCAAACTCGACCATATTCTCGAATACCTGCAATCCAGCGGCCAAAACCAGCATCGTAATGCGATAGAAACCTATCGTGCCGAATACGGTATCGACTAAAGGGCATCTCTAAAAATAGTAATTTATTCGTGAGTGCAAGCGGTCTGGCGTCCCGGAAGCACGGCGCTGACGCCGCAATCGCGGATAAAGTGCATTTTTAGAAATGCCCTGAACTCAGCCCGATAAAGACAGTCTATGTAGACTATCGCAATATAAAAACAGGTGCGCCATGCTTCGGATCCTGGTACTTGCCAGTTTGTTTTCATTGCCTGCTTTCGCCGCTGCTCCCATCGTGGTCAGCAGCGCTGACAAGCAGACTGCAGTGGTCGAACTCTATACCTCGGAAGGGTGCAGCAGCTGCCCGTCGGCTGATCGCTGGTTATCGCGTCTGATCGAGGCGCCTAAAGATGAACTCGACCTACTCGCGCTCGCTTTCCATGTTGATTACTGGGACTATCTCGGCTGGAAGGATCGTTTTTCAAGTGCGGCTTACACCCATCGTCAACGCGAGTTGGCCGCCAACAATCTGCAACAGACAATTTATACGCCTGAGTTCTTTGTCAACGGCATGGAAACGCGCGGTGCCAGTAATATTCTGGATAAAATCAGGCAGGCGAACCAGCAACCGTCACCGCTTGATCTTAAGCTCACCGTATCCCGCGACAAAACCAGCCTGGTGCTGGAGCTGCAGTCCCCTGGAGACCACGACATTACCGGGCGAATCCATCACCGCTACCTGGTCTATGAAAATAATTTGTCGACTGATGTCAAAAGAGGCGAAAATTCGGGAGAAATACTCAAGCATCAACAGGTTGTGCGTTATATGAGTAAAGCAAAAAGCCTGCGTGGACGAAACCAGTATCGCATCGCTATCGATCCCGACTGGCAAGCCGAAAATATCGGCGTCGCCGTGCTGGTTACGTCACCCGGTGACAGGCACTATCTGCAGGCATTGCATACTCCGGTAGCAAGTTTATTGACTGAGCAATAATGCGTAAATTTATGAAAAATCGCGATAAGTAAACTATTATGCCTGTTAAGATTTATATCAACCTGTACGGTTAAGGACGAAACGATACTGTGCGCGATGCAAGCCTGCCAGGAAAAATAAGCCCGATTCTATTGTCAGCTTTACTGATAATTGCTGCCCTGTGCGTTGTTTTTAACTCTGCCAATGCCGGCGCTCTTTACAAGTGGATCGATGAAGACGGGCAAATCCGCTACAGTGATCGTTTACCCGCCGCCCAGTCTAAAAGGAAACATCATCAGCTCAATTCACAGGGCGTTGTTTTATCCACCAAGGAAGCCGCCAAATCCGAAGCCGAATTGGCTGCTGAAGCCGCAGCCAAGCGCAAACTGGAGGAAGAGCAGGCTACCCAGGCCAAACTTGATGAGGAACAAAACAAAAAAGACCAGGTATTGCTGCTGACCTTTAGCAACGAGAAAGAACTGGGCCTGGCGCGCGATGATCGAATCGAAGTGCTCGACTCGGTGATTCAGTTGATCAGCAAAAGCATAGCCACAACCCAACAGACGCTGGATGAACTGCAAGCCAGCGCCGACGAAATTTACCTCTCCAAGGGGAATGAAGTGCCCGGCGGGCTGGCACAAAAAATCGAGCACTTTTCACGCAAAAAGGACAGTCGGCGCGCACAACTGGATTCGAAGATGCTAGAGAAGGAAAAGATTAACGAGCAATACGAAATTGACCTGGCGCGTTATCGGTTACTGAAAGCCGAAGGTGATTAGTTCTCCATTCTATCAACGGAACCTTTAATCAGGGTGCCCACCCCGGTACTGGTCAACAACTCCAGCAACACTGAATGTTTTACCCTGCCATCGATGATCTGACTGGTACGCACGCCCGCATTCACCGCATCCAGCGCACAACGAACTTTTGGCAACATACCTCCATGAATAATGCCATCGGCAATCAGGCGCTCGGTTTCAGCGGCGCTAAGCCCGGTCAGCAGATTTCCATCCAGGTCAAGCACTCCCGGGGTATTGGTCAACAACAATAATTTCTCGGCACCAAGCACCTTGGCCAACTCACCCGCGACCAGGTCGGCGTTAATGTTATACGAAGAACCGTCAACGCCGACACCAATCGGCGCGATTACCGGGATAAAATCATCATGATCCAGCATCGCTACTACCGCGGGGTCGATTGATTCGACCTCGCCGACCTGGCCCAGATCGTTAGCTTCCGTGTCGCTTCCGGCAAGTTTCATCTTACGCGCGCTGATCATGCCACCGTCTTTACCGGTAAGCCCGACCGCGCGCCCGCCATGGCGATTGATCAGCGAGACAATTTGCTTGTTAACCTGCCCACCCAGCACCATTTCGACCACGTCCATGGTTTCATTGTCAGTTACCCGCATGCCCTCTATAAATCGACTTTTTTTGCCAATTTGCTCGAGCAACTTGCCAATTTGCGGCCCTCCCCCATGCACGATAACCGGGTTAACGCCAACCTGTTTTAACAGCACGATATCCTGCGCGAAGCTGCTCTTGAGCGTTTCATCGACCATCGCATTACCGCCAAATTTGATTACTACGGTTTTCTGGTCGAGCGCCTGGATATAGGGTAAGGCCTCGATCAGAATTTCTGCAACACTACTCTTTTTTACGGTCATGCTCGGGGTTGCCTGTTAACGGTGGGCGCAAGTATAGCGCTCGATAATTAAATCGATAAGCTGTTTCGCGATTTCAGTTTTACTCGCATGCTCGATACTTTGTCGCCCTCCAGGCCAAAAAACCTCGAGCTGGTTAAAATCGATTTCAAATCCACTGCTGCTATCGCCAACCTGATTGGCCGCAATCATATCGAGGTTTTTCTGCTTCAGTTTGCCCAGCGCATATTTTTCCAGTTGCCGGGTCTCCGCAGCAAAACCAACACAGAACGGGCGCTGCTCGAGCGCACTAACCGCAGCCAGGATATCGACGTTGGGGACCAGTTGCAGCGACATCGAGTCTGCCGATTTTTTGATTTTATGGTCTGCAGTCTGATCCACCCGGTAATCTGCAACCGCGGCGCAGGCAATAAAAATATCGCTCAGTATTGCCTGCCGCATCACCGCGTCATACATTTGCTGCGCCGACTCAACCGCTACCAGTTGCACACCTTGTGGTGCTGCTAAAGCTACCGGGCCACTGACCAGGGTTACGCTTGCGCCCTCTTTCAGCGCGGCCTCGGCGAGGGCATAGCCCATCTTGCCCGAACTGCGATTGCTAATATAACGCACCGGGTCAATGGCTTCCCGCGTCGGACCCGCGGTCAGCAATAATGCGACCCCATCGAGTTTTCCGGGCATAAAATGCTGCGCAACCTTATTTACCAGTTGCCCGGGTTCAAGCATGCGTCCCGGACCGACATCTCCACAGGCCTGCTCACCATCGGCCGGCCCCCACACCAGCACATTGCGGGCGCCAAGTTGATTTATATTGTCCCGGGTCGCCGCATTAGCGAACATTTGCTGATTCATCGCCGGTGCTACCGCAACCGACTGCTTGCTCGCGAGGCACAATGTCAGCAGCAGGTTATCGGCATAGCCAGCATTCAATTTACCGAGAAAATTTGCCGACGCCGGCGCTACCAGCAACAGGTCACACCAGCGCGCGAGTTCAATGTGATCCATCGCCGAGTCGGCTTCGGCATCGAACAGGTCGCTGTAAACCCGATGACCACTAAGCGCCTGGTAGGTCAGGGGCTGCACAAATTCCTGCGCCGACGGCGTCATCACCACGCGCACCTCGGCGCCCGCCTTGATCAACAGGCGCAGCAGCTCGGCGGCCTTGTAGGCGGCGATACCGCCGGTAACCCCGAGTAAAATTTTCTTGTTGATGAGTGTTTGCATTTGTTCTATTTTAGCGCTTGAGAACAACAGGTAAAGGAATACCCATGGCAATCTCAGATTGGCCCAGTGCCGAAAGACCCCGTGAAAAACTCATTACTCGAGGCGCAAAGGCGCTCTCGGATGCCGAACTATTGTCGATTTTTCTGCGTACCGGTGTAGCCGGTAGCTCCGCAGTCGACCTCGCGCGGCAACTTTTGCTCGACTATGGCTCGTTACGCAAAATCTTCGCTGCCGACATAAAAAGTTTCTGCGCAGGTAAAGGCCTGGGGCTGGCCAAATTCGTGCAGTTACAGGCGGCACTCGAAATCGCGGGGCGACATTTTGCGGAAAACCTCGAGCACGAGGATTGCCTGACCAATCCGACAAAAACCACGGATTATCTGCGTGCACGTCTGCGCGACTATGACTACGAAGTATTCGCCTGCCTGATGCTAGATAATCGTAATCGCGTGATTGCGTTCCGGGAATTATTTCGCGGCACCATTGACGGTGCCAGCGTCTATCCACGTGAAGTGGTAAAACAGGCACTGGC
>Ga0316193_10002083_pt1 | contig 13882 bp, 12 predicted proteins | sample MerIslsedime2_MG_FD_207735 | JGI IMG/M metagenome (GOLD analysis project Ga0316193, IMG submission 207735) | Coastal sediment microbial communities from Maine, United States - Merrow Island sediment 2 | ecosystem: Environmental > Aquatic > Marine > Coastal > Sediment | place: USA: Maine...
AAACGATTCCCAGCAATGAAGAGCGCTTGCGCGCCTATCAGAAAGCGGCGAGTCATCCGGCAATCGATTTCCTGTTGTTGCTCGATCGACCGATTCAACGGCGCGAGGTCGACCACGTCGACCTCTTGGAGCCGAAGGCGCACAGCGGTATCCAGCGAACCTGGTTTCGCGCCGAAGCAGAGCTCGGCGACGATCCTGTGATTCATCAGGCGGTGCTCGCGTATGCCAGCGATTACGGCCTGCTCGAGGGTTCGTTCAACCAGCATGGGCACAGCTTTCTGACGGATAAGCTGATCATTGCTAGCCTCGACCATGCGATCTGGTTTCATGAGCCATTTCGCGCGGACCAATGGATGCTTTACGTCACACAAAGCCCGCGAACCTCGGGCGGCCGGGGGCTCAACTTCGGTCACATCTACTCTCAGGAGGGGGCGCTCGTCGCTTCGGTTGCGCAAGAAGGTCTGATGCGAATTCGAAAACCCCGATGACCAGCCGAAACGACACGCGCTTGAACATCATCGCGGTTGGGCTCTGGCTAGCGGCCATCGTGTTCGCGTTTCCGGTGGCCGCCCAGACCAGCCCGCTACCGGAGCCCGACGAGCCTGTTGCTGCTGAGGCGTCGCCGGAGCTGGCCGAGATCGAGCGCAAGACGGAGGAGGTCCGTTCACGGCTCGAGGAGTGGCAGACCAAGGCTGCCGAGTACCTCCTCGCCGGGCAGGAAGCCCAAGCGCGAACCCAAGCGATCGACGAAGAGATCGCGCGTCTCCAGCAGCGCGACGCCATCGCAATTCCGCGGGACGCGAGCGCTGCTGATCTCGACCTACAGCTCCGGGAGGCCGAGCGCGACCTGGTGGCCGCTCGACGGGACGCAATCGAGCTCGATGCCGAAGTTGACCGACGGGCGGAGCGACGAAAGCGGATTCCGGAGCTGTTGTCGATCGCCAAGCGACGGCTCAAGGATCTCGACAACGCTGCGCCGCCTCCGAGTGGCGAGTCCCGGATGGCCGGAGCGCTTCGGGAGCTCGACGCGTTGAAGCGTAGGGTCGGGCAAATCGAGATCGAGGCCTACCAGAATGAGCTTGGGAGCTACGAGGTGCGCGGCACGATGCTCAGCAAGCAGCGTGACCGCGCCACTCTGCGAATCGCGTACCTCGATATCCTGAGGGGGAAGCTTCGCGACGCGAAACAAGAGTTGGAGCGGCTCGAGGTCGAGCGCGAGAACGAGGCGACCAGGCAGCTGCTTGCGGAGCTGACGGCTCTACCCGATGGGTTCAGGAAGACGCTGCAGGAGCTCTACGAACGAAATGAAGCGCTGGCTTCCGTCTGGACGAGTGAGGGTGGACTTCACGAGCAAATCGAGGACGTCAGCGAGAAGCTCTCGCGGGCCGAGGCCAAGGTCGCCGAGCTCGAGGCGGAGCTCACTCGGCTAGCGGCGCGCGTGCAGGCGGTTGGGCTCGCCGATTCGGTCGGCGTGCTGCTGCGGCGCCATCGGGCCGAAGCGCCCGACGTCGGCATGTACCGCCGGTTCATCCGCATGCGTCAGGAGCAAATCGGCGATGTGCAGCTTCAGCAGATCAAGCTCCGTGAGCAACGGCAGGCGCTCGCGGACATCGATGCGCTCGTGGACGAGGCCATCGCGTCGATCGAAGGACCGATACCTCCGGCAGAGCAGCAGCAGCTCGAAAAGCTCCTTCGACAACTCTTCGAGACCCAGCGCAGATATATGGATGCGCTCATCGAGGACTACGAGACGTATTTCCAGAAGCTGGTCGATTTCGACGCCCAGCAGCAAGAGCTGATCGCGCGCACCAAAGACCTCCTCGACTTCATCGACGAACGCATCCTTTGGATCCCCAGCGGCAGGGCCGTCCAGCCCGAGCTCCTGACCGACGGACGGGACGCCATGGCCTGGTTCCTCGGGGCGAAGCAGTGGGCGCAGCTCGGCCGGGGTCTTCGCGACGCTGCGAGTCGCTTGTGGCCGGTGAACCTCCTCGCGCTGCTCTTGGCAATTCTGTTCGTCCCGTTCGTGCGACGGGTTCGCCCGCGGATTCAAAGCCTCGGAGAGGAAGCCAAGAAGCAGGATTGCACTCGTTTCGCGCCGACCATTGAGGCGCTTGCGCTGACCTTGTTGCTCGCGGTCTGGCTACCGGCGCTCGTGGCATATGTGGGTTGGCGCCTGGGTCTGTCGCCCGTGGCGACTCAGTTCACCCGGAGCGTTGCTCACGGCTTGGTCACGGCGGCTGGCCTTTGGGCGACCCTGCGCATCTCACGACAGTTGGTTCGTCCAGGTGGAATCGCCGAAGCGCACTGCGCCTGGACGGACAAAGCGGCCCATGCCCTGTGGCGCGACCTTCGGTGGCTGACCGTCGTGACCGTCCCAGCCGTCTTCGTCATTTTCGTGTTCGAGATGCGCGGAGAGGATCTATGGCGTGAATCGGTCGGCCGTCTCGCGTTCGCGATCTCGATGATTGCCGTCGGCGTGTTCAACTACCTGGCCCTTCGGTCGGGAGGCCCTCTAGCCGAGGTCCTGCGCGGACGAAATCGACGGCACCCCTGGGTCTGGCGAGCGCTCCAACTGTGTTCTTCGGTGATTCCGCTTGTTCTGATCGCCGCAGCGCTCCGAGGTTTCTATTGGACGGCGCTTCAGGTTGGGGCTCGGCTGCACTTCAACCTGGCATTCGTCTTCCTGCTGGTGATCGGCCTTCAGCTGGCCGCCCGCTGGTCGCTGATCGGGCAACGTCGCGCTGTTCTCGTGGACGACGCCCATGAAGAAAGGCCCGCGACACCTGCTCCCACCATGGAGGTCAGCCGGATGATGATCGGCGCCGGCCTCCTTCTCGCGATCCTCGCAACCTCGGCGATCTGGGCGGACCTGCTGCCTGCTGCGAGAATTCTTCAGCAAGTCGAGCTGTGGACCACCACGGAGATGGTCACGGTGTCCGAGCTCGATCCGTCGGGCGTCGAGCATTTCTCGACTGAAGACCGATTGGTGGCGATCACCCTTGCTGATTTGTTTCGCTCGCTCCTGATCGGTTTGCTGACGTTGGCGCTGATTCGCGCGCTGCCGGGCCTGCTCGAGGCCACCTTGTTTCGCCGGCTCGGTCCCGGGGAGCGCTACGCCTACTCGACGATCGTCAAATACGCCGTCGTGCTGGCCGGCTTGGCGTTCGCGTTCGATGCAATCGGCATCGGCTGGTCGAGTATCCAGTGGTTGGTGGCCGCCGTCGGCTTGGGTCTTGGATTCGGGCTCCAGGAGATTTTCGCCAACTTCATTTCCGGGCTCATCATCTTGTTCGAGCGGCCGATTCGTGTGGGCGACACGGTGAGCGTCGGCGAAGTGAACGGCACGGTCTCGAGGATCCGCATCCGGGCCACTTGGATCACCGCGTTTGACCGCAAAGAGCTCATCGTGCCCAACAAGGAGTTTGTGACTGGACGACTGATCAATTGGACCTTGTCCGATGCGATCCTTCGAGTCTCCATCCCCGTCGGGGTCGCGTACGGCTCGGACACCGAGCGCGTGATCGAGGTTCTGAACCAGGTGGCCCGCGAGTCGAGGCGTGTGCTGCGGGATCCCCGCCCTCAGGTCCTTTTTCTCGGCTTCGGGGACAGCTCACTTTCGTTCGAGTTGCGCGTGTTCGTTCGCAACGCCGAGCAGTTGTTTCCTGTTCGGCACGACCTTCACATGGCCATCGATAAGGCGTTCCGAGAAGCGGGCATCGAGATCGCGTTTCCGCAGCGGGACCTACATCTGCGGTCGATGCCGGACGAGTGGCGCGGGCCGCCCCGCAGCCCCGAGTGAGCTTCACGCAGAGTTGATCACTGCAGACTGTAGTTGACCATCATGGATTGGCCGCCGCGGCGGATCGACAGGGTGAACTTGTCGGCCGTTCTCAACGTGGTGTACGCGCCCAGCGCCGCGTCCGGGCTGCTCAAGGACTGCCCATTGACGCTTTCGAGGATATCGCCGTTCTGGATGCCGAGCTTGGTCAAGAGGGTGTCGGGCCGAATCCCTCGGATCTCCATGCCGACCGACTGACCGCCTTCCATCTTGGGTGCGACGGCGGCGATGCCGATGATCTTGCCCGCATTGTCGAGCACCTTGTTGAGCATGGACCGAGAGAGGTTGTAGTTGGTGTCGTTCACCTTCTCGATGCCCTCGCTCATCTCTGCTTCGCTGAGACCAGCGTTGCGGTCTGCTCGAGGGCTTGACTTGGGAGGCTTTGGCTGCTTCGTCGGCTTCGTAGCGGCTGGTGTCAGTTTGGGCTTGGCCGCGGCGCCTTCGACTTCGAACATGGCCAGACGACACAGCCCACCCGTGCTCTGAAGGACCACCGCGTCCGAATGAATCGCGCGGATCCTAGAGCCCTCGACGTCCGCACCACCCCGGTGGAGCCCCGCCTTCTTGTCCGTGCCGACGATCGCAGCAAGCGACCGCTCGAGGTCGCCAGGAAGCACGACCGTGCCGATCAGTCGCATTGCTCCCTTGCAGGGCGTTTCGACGTCGTCCGCGGGAAGGTCTTCCAAAGGCAGCTCAGGGTTCTCGATGGGCGCTGCGGTCAGGTCGCCCTGGGCCGAGTCGAAGATGTTCCGCTTCAAGATGATGCTGGGATCCCGTTTGCGCTGGCCCCGCGCGGTCGCGAGGGTTCTCCTCGATGGAGGCGGAGTCGCATCGGCTTCGGTCTTCAGGACCTTGGCGGCAAAAAGGGCGGTCGCCCCCTGAGCGCAGAAAAACGCACACAACGCGAGCGTCGTCAGCAAGAGCACGTTCCTGAATCGATTGTTCGCGGCCGTCGCCATGGACCCCAAAGCTTAGCCTACAATCGGCCCGGTCAATCGGTTATAGTCCCGCGCCCCGATGACGACGATCAAGCTGTTTTTCCGCCGAGTCTTCCTGGATTCCTGGCGAGACGCGGACGCACAGGCGGACACCGCGGGCGCCGAGGAGCTGGATTTCCGGCCGATCGTCATCCTCGTCACGACAGCGGTTGTCCTCACCTTGGCCAAGTACTTCGGCGGCAACGCGACCTTCTCCGACCTCGTCCCCTACGATGCGAAGGTATACACGCGCGACGAATGGGACCTGCTCGCGAGGGCTTGGTGGTCGGGCTTCCGGATCGTGACCTATGTGCTGATTCCGATGCTGACCATCGTGTTGATGCCGGGGGAGCGCATTCGGGACTACTACATCTCGTTTCGAGGCTTCCGCCGGCATCTCTGGATCTACATCGGCCTCTATCTCCTGGTCCTGCCGTTCGTGCTTTTCGTGTCGACGCAAGATCAGTTTCTGGCGACGTACCCCTTCTACAAATACTCCAACCAATCGGTCGGTCACTTCCTCCGGTGGCAGGTGCTGTATGCCGCGCAGTTCCTCGCTTTGGAGTTCTTCTTCCGCGGCTACATGCTTCAAGGCCTCAGACACAAGTTTGGCTACGGCGCCATCTTCGTCATGATCGTGCCTTACTGCATGATCCACTACCCGAAGCCGCTCCCCGAAACCCTCGGTGCAATCCTCGCAGGGATCGCGCTTGGGACGCTGGCGATGCGCACCCGCTCGATCTGGGGAGGCGTGCTCATCCACGTCGGGGTCGCCCTCACCATGGACTGGCTCGCCGTCGCGCAGTGCCCGCCCCCGGGCGAAGGCCCCTGTCGCGGCCACTGACCTTCCCAAAAAGGGGACAGTCCCCTTTTCGCTCAATCCTCGAGACTGATGGCGCTCGTCGGGCAGTATTTTACCGCGAGCTCGACCTTTTCACGGAGCTCTTCGGGAGGTTCTTCCTGCAGGATGTTGAGAAACCCTTTGTCGTCCACCTCGAAGACCTCGGGCGCCTCGCCCATGCAGCTGGCGTGTCCTTGGCAGAGATCGAAATCCACTTTGATTCGCATCGGCATCTTCCTCCAAAGAATCCAGTATAAAACAGTGTTGCAAAAATGAGAACGACATTCTATTTTCGCCCCTGTGTCGGAAGCCGTGGCCAGAGTCCGTAATGCCAAGACCTCCATGTACCGCTCTTTGGTTCTGGAGTCGGCCGAGCGGCTGTTCGCCACGCACGGGTACGAGCGAACGAAGATCCAGGACATCGCGGCCGCGTCCGGGCTTTCCTTGGGCACCCTGTACTCGGTCTTCGACGGAAAGTCCGACATCTACGAAGCCGTGCATGACGAGCGCCTGGGGCAACTGTTCCTGCTGACCGGCCGCGCGATGAAAAGCGAGACGAGCGCAACGGAGCGGCTGATGCAGGGCAATCGCGTCTTCGTGCACTGGTTGACCGAGCATCCGGACTATCTCCGCATCCACCTCAACAGTGGAGGCGCTTGGTCGTCGAATCCACAACAGGTGGGTAAAGGCTTGGTCGACGCATGGCATCGCGGCATCGACATGATGGCGCACGCGATCGCAGAAGCCATGCGTGATGGCGACGTGCGTGAAGCGGACCCCATCATCACGGCCCGCCTCATGGCTGCCACCCAGCAGGTCTTCATTTCCGCGTGGGTCGAATCAGGAATGAAGGACGATGCGGAAAACCTCGCCCAGCAAATCGAAGAACAGCTTCAGCGGAGCTTGTTCAGGAGCACATCATGACAGCACGAGCGCAAACGGCTTCAACCCCTGTCACTGCCAGCAGGCTCAAGAGGGCTCCCAAGCTCAAAGGTGGGCTTCCCCTGATCGGTCACACGATCGCGTTCGTGAAGGACACGGTCGGTCTCCTGCAGAAGACCTACGACCAGTGCGGTCGCGTCGGGCGGTTCACCTTGTTCGGCAAGGACATCATTCTGTTCACGGGGCCCGAGGCGCACGAAGCGTTGTTCCGGCAGCCCGATGAGGTGCTCAACCCGAGCGCAGCTTACAAGATGATGGTTCCGGTCTTTGGCGAGGGTGTGGCCTACGGCGCCGAGCCGGCGAAGATGGCCGAGCAGATGCACATGCTGTACCCGGCGCTCCGCAACAACCGCATGCGCACGTACACCGAGATCGTCGCACGGGAGACGCTCGATACCATCGCCGACTGGGGCGACGAGGGCGAGTTCGAAGCAAGTGAGTTCTTCGGGATGCTCACGAACTATACGTCCAGCAGTTGCTTGCTCGGCAAAGAGTTTCGAAACGAGATGAGCGAGGAGTTCTCGAAGGTCTACTACGATTTGGAGCGCGGGATCGTCGCCTGGGGCTACATCCACCCGTACTTGCCGATTCCAGCATTCCGCCGTCGGGATCGGGCACGCGCGCGTCTGGGCGACATGGTCTCGGAGATCGTCGAGAAGCGGAAGCAGTCCGGGTACCGCGGCGAAGATTTTCTGCAGACACTCATGGATGCTGAGTACTCGGACGGCAGCAAGCTCAGCGACCACGAGATCACCGGGATGCTCGTCGCGGCGATGTTCGCCGGCCATCACACGAGCTCCGTCACCACCGCCTGGACTCTGATCGAGCTCCTGCGACACCCGAGGTTCCTCGAGGAAGTCCGCACCGAGATCCACGGGCAATATGCCGTGGCGGAGGACTACACGTTTGAGTCGCTCCGCGACCTCGAAAAAACCGAAGGCGCGGTGAAAGAGGCGCTGCGCATCCATCCGCCGCTGTTCATCTTGCTCCGGGCAGCGCTCGAGGACTGCGAGATTCTCGGCTACCAGGTCAAGAAGGGGAACTGGGTGGCGGTTTCACCGATGGTCGCGCACCGCGATCCGGAGGTCTTCGAGAACCCCCTCGAGTTCGACCCAGATCGTTACGGTCCCGGCCGCGAAGAGGACAAACGCCCTTTCGCCTACATCGCTTTCGGCGGCGGGCGGCACAAGTGCATGGGCAACGCGTTCGCGATCTTGCAGATTAAGACGATCATGGCCGTCCTTCTCAATCGCTACGACTTCGAGCTAGCCGGTGATTCCATCGAGACAGACTTCCAGGGCCTGGTTCTAGGGCCCAAGCCACCCATACGCATTCGCTACCGCCGCAGAGGAGAAACCAATGCCAGCCTTTCCACGTGAAGAGCTTGAAGAAATGATGGAGCGTTGGCTCGAGGCCAACCGCAATGCCGAACGCGAGGGTGATTGGAGCACCTATCTCGGCGCGCACTACACCGACGACGCTGTGTATCGCTGGAATGTCGGCCCGAACGAAGAGTTCTGGGCTCACGGGCTGAAGGAGATCAAAGAAGTTGCCCTTGGCTATCATATGAAGGGCTTCGAAGACTGGGTGTACCCGTATGACACGGTGCTCATCGACGAGAAGCAGGGCCAAGTGGTCGGGTTCTGGCGACAGTTGGCGCCGTTCAAGCGCGCCGATGGGAGCGACTACGAAATCGCCGGCGTTGGCGGCTCGTGGTTCAAGTATGCGGGCGACTTCAAGTGGAGCTGGCAACGAGACTTCTTCGATTTTGGCAACGCCAAGTCGATTTTCATCGAGCTCGCCGGCGCCGGCCATCTCAACCCCACCATTCGCCAGAAGATCCACCAGCAGGCAAAAGCGGGCGCCGAGCTCCTACCGGGGCACGAAAAGCTTCATCAGGAGCCGAGCAAGCTCGAGAAGCTCAAGAACCTACGAGCGATGATCCGTATTGCGCTCTTTGGATGAGCGGTATGTCCATTGACGTCGCTCCACGCTGGTTCTCCGAGAACCCAAGCAAAGCGTGGGGCGAGAAGTTTTTCCTCGCGTACTCGCCAATCTGGATGACGTTGATGGGACTCGTGATGGGTCTCGGCGTCACCGCTCGGGTGGGCGAGTGGGGCTTCCTAGCGATCGGCCTGGCGGTGGCACTTCCGTTGGTGTTGGTTCCCGCCCTGATCCGCGATGAGCGGCCACTCGGCCGGCGCTGGTATCAGTCGTACTGGTTCAAAGCGAATCTCTACATCGCGATTTTCAACTTCGCCGCGAACTACTTCGGCAGCGAGTACTTCTTCGACATCCTCGGAATGGTCTACGACTACCCGATGATCGAGCTCACTTTCGACTCGGCGCTCGTCGGGTCCGGCGAGCAACGAGTCCCGCTCATCATGTACCTGCTCACCCAGGCCTATTTCATCACGTACCACACGACCGCGGTCATCGTGCTCCGCCGGATCCGTACATCCAGGATTCCGATTAACAGAATTCTCTGGCCAGTCTTGGTCCTGATCGTCGCCTACTTCTGGGCCTGGATGGAAACCAAGGCGATGGCGAACCCCTGGATTGAGAGCCAGTTCTACTACAAGGACATGGAGCGAATGCTCGCGTACGGCTCGCTCTTCTATTCGCTCTACTTCGTTGCGAGCTTTCCGATCTTCTATCAGCTCGACGAAGAGCAGGACGCGAATTGGAGCTTGACCATCACGGCCGCCGCAGCGTGCACCGCGAGCATGATCATGATGTTCCTGTTGGACTTCGCCGCGGCGGTCTTTGGGCCCCTGACATGACGTGATTAGTGCGCTACGGAAAGTGCAGGTAATGTCTGAGAAGATTGAAATCAAGGGCGTGTACGAGCCGCGATTCGAACCGGTCGCAAAGCTCCTCCGCAAGCAGATCAAGTACTACGGCGGCGGCGCGGCGGCGGCCGTGTTCTTGGAAGGCAAGCCGGTCGTCGATATTTGGGCCGGCCCGGCCCGCAAAGACGGCACGCCCTGGCAGCGTGACACCATGTCGATTTGCTACTCGGGCACCAAGGGCATCGCTTCGACGGCGATCCACATGCTCGCGACCGACGGCCTGATCGATTACGAAGCGCCGGTTGCCGACTACTGGCCCGAGTTCGGCTGCAACGGCAAGGAGCTGATCACAGTTCGGCAGTTGCTTTCTCACCAGGCGGGTCTCCACAAGGTCGCGCACCTCGTCGATAAGCTCACCGACATCCTAGACTGGGATCTGATCGTGTCCCGCCTCGCCAAGACAGAACCGGACTTCCATCCGGGTACGGCCAACGCCTACCAGGCCGTGACTTTTGGCTGGCTGGTCGGGGAGCTAATTCATCGAGTGTCGGGCTTGACGGTCCCTGAGTTCCTCGAACAGCGAATCGTAGGGCCTCTCGAGCTCGACGGCTTGTACATCGGAAACGCCGACACTCAGATGCACCGCATTCCCGATTTCGTAGGGCTTCCGGAGCTCCGGCGAGATGGCGCGGGGCCATTGTCCACCGATTACCGCGTCCCTTTCTGGGTCCGCTCCGGCCAGATGCGGGACCTGTGTAGCCGTGGCCTCACGCCTAAAAACGCCAAGGCGCTCTTCTCACATCCCGCCTTCTGGAAGGCATGCTTGCCTGCGATGAACGGCGTCGCGACGGCGCGTTCGCTGGCCAAGATGTACGCCGCCCTTTCGATGGGCGGTGAGCTCGACGGCGTGCGTTTGGTTTCCGAGGAGAACGTCCGGAAATCCTCCGAAGTTCAAACGAAGCGCGCCGACAAAGTTACGATCTACCCGCTTCACTGGAAGCTCGGTTACCACCGCAGCGACGCATTCTTGATGGATGTCCCCGAAGCCTTCGGGCATTTCGGTTTGGGCGGCGCCGGAGGATGGGCCAACCCGGAGCTGAAGCTATCGTTCGGGCTCGTCCACAGTGGCTTCCCGATTTCGATCCCCGCTCAGACGCGCACGGTGATGATGACCGCGGCGGTCTACGAGTCGCTCGGAATCTACAAGGGCGTCTGCCACACTCTGCGGCATGGACCGATCGTCGATCTGGTGCCGAAGCGCGCTTAGCAAACGGTTTTGGGGGAGGTGGCGATGAGCGAAAAGGTAGCCGTTGTCGGGGGTGGCATTGCCGGAGTCGGCGCGGCTTGGTCGCTTCACCGTGCGGGCTACGAAGTCGAGCTATTCGAAAGAGGCCCCGCTCTCGGTGGAAACGCAAAGACGTTTCGTTGGACCGTCGAGGACGGCCACGCAGAGTCTCCGTTGCTCGTCGTTGCCTGGCCGCGGATGTACTACCACAACTATGAGTCGTTGTTGGGCGAGGTTGGCGTCGGTATCGACAAGCTACCAATCTCCTACTTCGTGCAGACCCCAGAGGGGCACTTCTGCCAAGACGGCCAGACGGCTGTGCAGAAGCGCTTCGCCCCCGAGTTCAGGCGCTGGAAAAGGTTGGTCGCGTTCGTCACGAAGGTAAACGACGTCTTCTTGCCGAAGAACAAGCACGACTCGATGTACCACTTCTCGTACTTCAACCCGATGAATTTCATTCCGCTTTATTGGCTGGCGAGGCTCTTTGGGATCTCGAATGCCTTCTGGGACAAGATCTTCGTTCCTATTCATTGCGCGAGCTTCATCACGACGTCGATGCGCAGTGTCCCCGCGGTGATTCTGCCTTTGCTCGAGAGTATCGTTCCTCTCGAGGAGCCCACGCAGATGGGGACTTGGCAGGGACCGCCCCGTCAGGTCTTCGACCGGATGACCGCACCGTTCGCAGACAAAGTGCACACGGACCACGAGATCACGAGCGTCAAACGTCACGACGGGCGCTTTGTCATTGGAGATGCGCAAGGGCGTACCTACGAGGCCGACAGGGTCGTCTTCGCTTGCGATGCAACCTCGGTGTTGAACGCGCTCGAGTCTCCCAGCTGGTTGCAGCGGCTGCTCTTCAGCAAGGCGCAATACGTAGACGACGTCGATCCCACGTTCTCGAGGTTCGTGGTGCACTCCGACACCAGCATCCTTCCTGAGAAGCATCGTGAGAGAATCCTTTCCGACTTCAACACCTACTCGGAGATCGACGAGGTGGGCGCGCTCGAGTGCACCTTCGTGATTTCCGCGCAGAATCCCAGCATCAAGGACAAGGGCGTGCCCATGCTGGTCACCTTCAATTCCAAGAAGGCGATCGACAAGGTGCAGAAGCGCATCGAGCTACCTCATCCGACGCATACGATGTCGCTTCGGAACCTCCTCATCATGTCGATGATGCGCTTCTTGCAGGGCAAAGACGGCATCCACTACTGCGGCACCTTCACGACCCCCGAGGGCGGCCACGACCTGTCGTTCATGTCGGGCCTCGTCGCGGCCAACGCCATCGGGGCCCCGTATCCATTCCCGCAAGACAACGCCAGTGCGGTCGCAGACTTCAATCAAATGCAGCGCATGATGCTGAAATCAGGAACCCGCCGACTGCTCTAGAAGAACACGGTGTACGAGCCGTCCAGGATCATCTGGATGCTGGCCCACAGGCCCCAGATCGGGAAGACGAACCACATCGAGTTGCTGATGCCGACGAACAGAAGCAAGTCTCGGAGCGAGTGCCCTTTGTAGCGTCGGTTGTTCAAGAACTGGAAAAAGTAAACGGCGGTGCCATAGAACATCTGCCAGAAGATGATGACGCCGATGATGCCAAGGAAGCGCGGGGGCATCAGCTCGAAGGTCATCCCGAACGCGAAAATCACTGCCGGTATGAGCGTCGTAAAACCGTTTCCGACATCGATATTGTAGCCGAACGAGCGGCGATCTGAATAGCCGGGATCGAATAGCGAGTAGCCCGACCAGATGCCTGTCCATTCGCGGAACGAGAGAACTCTGAACAAGGGGATCGGTCGCGCGAAGATTTCGGCGATGCGCACGAGCTCTCGGCCCCGGTAGGGTCCCTTGGTCGCTTCGTACTCGGAGTGAATCTGATCTTGGCAGGTGAAGAGCGCGATCTCCCACCAGGCGATCATCACATTGACTACCAAGAAGAACGCCAGGCCGATCTGCGTCGCATTGTAGAGGCCGTGAACACGCTGGTGCAGCCAGATGTGAAACGAGGTCCCGATGAGGACGACGGCTCCGATGACTGCTGCAGTAGGGATCGTGAGGCCCTTCGGCTGTGTAGTGGATTCCATCAAATTTCTCCGTAGCCAGATGCGGCCTCCGTACTATGATCCGCCCGGAGGCGAGGCAAATGAGTTCGGTCAAGCAGTTGGGATACTTGGTTTTCGAGGTTAGCGACCTCGCGGCGTGGGGGGAATTTGGAGCCAAGGTTCTCGGCCTTCAGGTGGTCGATTCACGCGGAGACGACGGCTTTTCCCTGCGAATGGATGGCTACCGGCAGCGCTTCTTCATCGAGCAGGGGCCCGCGGACGACCTCGCGGCGATCGGCTGGGAGGTCGAAGGGCCCGCAGAGCTCGAAGCGTTCGCACGTCGCTTCAGAGATGCCGGGCACCAAGTCACACAGGGCACTGCGGACGAAGCGGCTCTGCGAAACGTTCAGGCACTCATCCGTGTCAACGACCCAGCCGGAAATCCAAACGAGATCTTCTATGGCCCCGAGAAGGCCAAAGAGCCGTTCGTATCGGAAGTCGTGCACTCTGGTTTCGTGGCCGACGAGCAGGGCTTCGGGCACGTCGTGGTGGCCGCGAAGGATCAGGACGAGCACGAAGCGTTCTACGCGGCGATGTTCGGGCTGAAGCTGAGTGACTACATCCGGTGCGAATACTTCGGACACAAAATCGACGTCACATTCATGCACGCCAACGCGCGACATCATTCCCTGGCCTTCGGCGGAGGGCAGCTCAAGCGGATTCACCATTTCATGGTCCAGGCGAAGTCCATGGACGAAGTCGGGATGTGTTACGACCGCTTCCTCTTTTCTGGCGGTATGGTTCACCAAACGCTTGGGCGTCACCCGAACGACAATATGTTTTCGTTCTACGGGTACACGCCGTCCGGCTTCCACTTCGAGTTTGGTTCTGGCGCCATCGAGATCGGTGAGGGTTGGGAGAGCACGACTCACGACAAAGTGAGCGAGTGGGGGCATCATCCACCACAGCTCCTCACCAAGGCGTACCGGCGGGCCAAGGAATCGCGCGACAAGAAGGGCTGACCGGCCGGTGGACCGGTTCCCGCCGTTGCGCTAGAACGCGTTCTAGTTTGAGGTCAAAAGCATGGTCGTAGAAGCGGTTCCAGAAGGAAAATACGTCGACGTCGGCAACGGCATCACGATGCACTACCACGAGGCTGGCG
>Ga0316193_10002085_pt1 | contig 13878 bp, 10 predicted proteins | sample MerIslsedime2_MG_FD_207735 | JGI IMG/M metagenome (GOLD analysis project Ga0316193, IMG submission 207735) | Coastal sediment microbial communities from Maine, United States - Merrow Island sediment 2 | ecosystem: Environmental > Aquatic > Marine > Coastal > Sediment | place: USA: Maine...
TCGTCTTCGTACTCGAGGAGCTTTCCGACGTCGGCAAGAATGGCGCCCGCGATCAGGACATCCATATCGACCGGCAGGGCATCGCTGAAGAAACTCTCGACGGTGCGCGCCGAATCGCGAGCCACGTGCACCACCGCCCGTTTGTGGGCCATGAAGGTCACCGGGCAGTCGGGCACCTTGAGGGTGAACGGGATGCGCTCGAGATCGGCCGGGGTCAGCGGCGAGTACTCGAAGGCTTTCTCCCAGCAATCCGTCGTCTTCGAACGAAGATCTTCGTCTTCGATCCACTCGAGCTCGGGCCAGATTCTCTTGACTTCATCACGCAGCATCGTGTCCTCCGTGAGTCGAGAATAGCGCGACCCACAACGGCGTGCTCAGTTTGGCGCGATGCCAGATGCCAGATTCTGGATTCTGGACGCTGGATGCTGGATGCGACCGGAGCGTTCGTCCGCTTGGGGCCGTGTCAGGGTGGGTGAGCGGATCCAGTATCCAGGATCTAGCATCTAGGATCGGGTGGGCGGGTGGTTACAGCGACTCCCACGACACCACCCACTCCACTTCGGCGAAGGTATCGGAGAAAGGTAGCTCCCCACCACATTGGCGCTGAACCGCGCCACCGGCACTGTCGATGAGATCGAGCAGCCACGATTGCTGGAGCCCGCGCCAGTGGGGCTCTTTCCACCCTGTCTGTCGGACGCCGATGCAGAAAAGGACAATTTCGTTGGCCGGGGTCGAGAAGACGCCACCCACCACCGCCACTCCCCCATCGGTGTTGATCAGGGTCCCTGTCTTGACGACCACGCTGCCGGCCTTCTCCGGTCGCGCCAGCATGGGGAACTTGCGATCCGTGGAACCCGGATCGCAGCCAATGACCGGCAGCACATCGGCGGGGGCGAGACCCATTTTGCCGACGGTCTCGACAAAGGCGCGCATCAGCCGCACTCCGGTACGGGCGGTGAGCCGATTCCTTTTCTCGCCCGAGGCCGTTTCAAGTTCGAGGGCCTCTGGGGGCAGCTCGAGTCTCTGCTCGAGGAAGGTCTCGAGGCCCTCGGGTCCGCCGAGGCCTTCAGCCACGCGGATGATGTCGTTGTTGGAGTAAACGTTGAAACGCCGCAGGAGGACGGGCAGCGGGTTCGAGCGGTGGATGACGACCGGTGTCCAGTCGGCCGGGGCGCCCGGCCTCACCGAACCCACGATCTCGACCCGCGGTGGATCGTTGGGATCCCACCCGCGGCGCTCGCACATCGCCTCCCAGGCCGCCCGGGTCGATTGGTCCCATCGGTGGGGGTCGAGCACCGACCGCAATCTCCGCCCCATTCGCTCCACCCGATCCCGTGGATCGAGGACCCGGTTGGCGACGCCGTTCTCCCAACCGATCCAGAAGTCACCGTCGATACGGAGCCACCCTTCGACGCGATAGAGCCGCAGCTTGTTGAGCTGCCGTGCAATCAGGAAAACGTTCTCCGGCTGCATGTCGGGGTCGCCCCATCCCTGCACCACGAGCGAGCCGACCAGGCGGCCGGTCTGCTTGTCCCACTCACCGTCGATGCCGAAGACGGTGCGATAGCGGTGCTCGGGGCCGAGGCTTTCGAGGGCCCACAACGAGGTCCCGACCTTGACCAGCGACGCCGGATTGAACGTGGTGTCGGCGTGCTGGCTCTGCAGGACCTTTCCCTTGAGGGTTTCCGAGTGGTAGAGGAGTTGGTCGCGATCGGCTGCGGAGGTGGTGCTGGCCACTACGGCCAAGATCACAATAAACACCTTGAGGTTTTTCAAATGCCTACCACCCACCCGGCAGGCGAGACGCCTGCCCCGCAAGACAGGACCATTTCGCTGGGAACGGTTTGTGGAGCAGCCGTCTCGGCTGCTGGGCGGGAGGGAGGGGATAAACCCCTCCCCGATGCAGGCCTCAGTCTTCATAGATCAAGCGGTCGGCCAGGCCCGAGCGCAGGACACGGTCCGGATCGAGCTTCGCCTTGACACCGGCAAATCGACCGAGCTGACCCTCACGAAAGGTCGAGCGATAAAGATCCCCGGGCAGAGCCGCGTCCTTCGCAGGATAAAAGCGGCCACCCGCCGCCACCACCGGTTCGGCGAGGGCTCGCACCATCGACCACAGTTTTTCCCGCCGCCCTCGAATCACCGGGAAGTCTAGGGCCAGAGAGTAGCCGTCGACCGCGTGGCTCATCAGGAAGGGATCGGGACGGTGGCGTTTGAGCACCGCCAGAAAGGACGGCATTTTGTGCTCGTGGCAGATCTCGAGCTGATCGCGAAAGACCTGCTCGGCGCTGGCCGCAGGGACAAAGCTCTGGTGCTGGATGAGTCCACCGGGGAGGTAGATGTTCTTCCAATTCGGCACGTAGTCGAGAAGGAAGGAAAATCCCGCCAGTGGCTGCCGGTAGGTTTTTTCATCACCTACGGTACTCCCAACGAGGTATTTGCCGAGGTTGACGCATCGCATCCCGGGCCGGTTCGTCATCGGTTTGAGGAAGCGCCACATGAGGCTTTTCGGCATCACGCCGAAAAAGTTCGCCGGCAGATCCTGTGCCTCGGCGCTGAGGCTCGCGGACGCGTCGGCGTCCTCCCCCTCCTCGAGATGGCGCGCGAAATGTAAAAGGCCTCGGCCGAGATTTCGCCCGCGGGCGAACGTGTCGATCCAACCGACGACGTACTCCCATTTGTCCTTGGCGTCATCGGTGAGGCTGAGCATCGCGCCGAGATCCGGCGCCGACAACGCCTTCACCTCGACCTGGCCCGAGTGCACCTTCTTCATCTGCAGCCGCGCACGGGTGATGATGCCGAGCTGGCCGAAAGATCCAATGACATCGTGGAAGAGATCGATATCCTTCTTTCGAGAAACGGTCCGAGATTCTCCATTGGCCATCGCGAGGTCGAACTCGGTGCAGTGCTCCCCGAGCGTGCCGCGGGGCCAGTTGTTTTTTCCATGCACGTTCATCGCCAACATGCCGCCAATCGTGGGCTCCATGGTGCCGGTGACCACCGGCGGCCACCAGCCATCGCCGATGGTCATTCGCCACAGTGCGGCCAGGCTCACCCCGGGCTCGAGGTCGACGGTGCCGGTTTCGGGATCCCAGGCCAGGACCCTGCTGAGGTTGGAGAGGTCAAGGACCACCGACTCCGGACGGAGCGCGGCATCCCCATACGAACAGCCTGCGCCTCGCAGAGCTATTGGAATGCCTTCGCCTCGCGCGGTTTCGATCGCTTCAGCGACCCCGCCGGGGTCGGATGGCCTGAAGACGTATCCGGCGCCGCCGACGGCCATGCCCCATCCTTCTACCCACTCGAGGCGATCATTCAATGTCATCGTTCAGAACCCGAGCTTCGAGAAAATGAAAGACGGGATCGAGCGGACGATCGTCATCACCACCCGCCAACGGGCCGGCACATAGGCGGTCACCACACCGCGGCGCGCCTTTTTCAGGATGATTTCCGCTGCGCGGTCGGCCGAGATCACCCAGAAGAGGCCCTCTTTGCCCCGGGTCATCGCAGTGTCGACGAAGCCGGGCTTGATGGTGACGACCTTGACGCCAAGCTTGGCCACCCGGTTGCGCAGCGCCTCGAGGTAGGCGTGGAAGCCGGCCTTCGATGTGCAGTAGACGGGGTTTGGCGCCCGCCCGCGGTCACCGGCAACCGAGCCGATGCCGACGATGGTTCCACGACCGAGCCGGGCCATTCTCTCGGCGACGGGGTTGAGCCAGGCCACCGCGCCCACGAGGTTGACCTCGAGCATCTCCCGGTCCTTCGCGGTGTCGTACTCGTCGACCGCCACCGCCGGCATGGCGCCGGCCGCGTAGATGACCAGATCGAGGCCGCCGAGACGAGAGGCGATCTCCTGCACAAGTTCCGGCGCTTCATCAGCGGCCCGCACGTCGTGGGCGACGGCGATGGCGCGTTCCTCATCGGCGGCGTCGTTGATTTCGGCCATGATCCGCCGCAACTCTTCCTCGCGCCTTGCAACCAGGGCGACCCGCGCCCCGTCCGCGGCGAGACGCCGTGCCAGCGCTTCGCCGATCCCCGAGGAGGCCCCCACGACCAGAGCGTGCGAGAAATTCGTGTCAGCCAATGATCAGTCCCCCTGAAAATTATCCCACGGGTTCGGTAACAACCAATTTCAGCTCTGCCAGCACCTCGGCAACCCGCGCCTCGTAAGCCTCGCCGGTGACCTGCTCGCGCAGCTTTTCGGATACCGGCAGCACCATTGGGTAGCCTCTCCATTTCAGCCGATAGCCTGTTGTCTCCTCCACAACCCTTCCATCGGCGATGGTGTTGCTGGCTTCGGCGAGTGAAACGCCTTCGAAGAGTTGGCCCAATGCCTGCATCCAGGCTTCGTGCGCGGGCTCGAGGAAGCGCACCCTGCGACGGCTCTGGATGGCCACGTGGTAGCTCGATGGCACGTAGTAGATACCGTCGATATCGAGCACCTCGCCGACCACCACCAGCCAACCGAAAACCTCTTTGAGGAGCCCCAGTCCTGGATGCTTCTGGCCCGGCAACGGACGTCGATAGGGGCCGAAGTGGGCGCGCGGGTTTTGCAGCAAGAGCCACTCGATCACCAGCACCTCGCATCCGCTGACCACCCGCGAGCTGCGGTTTACCCGCAGCTCTAACAGAAGCTCGCGGCGATCGGGCTCGGACCACACCCGAAGCGTGTCGCCGACACTGCCCGAAAGGTCTATGTCAACCGTCGGGTGTCGAAAGCCACAGAGGCGCAGCTGATCGAGCAGACCGAGGCGTTCGAGCAACAGCTCCACCCCGTGTTGAGAGAAGTGGGAAAGAAATCGGGTTCGCTGCGGTGCATCGGGGACGATGCCGACGAGGTCGTCCTCTGTGAGCCGCCAACCGTAACCGCTCGGTTCCGCGGTCAGATCGGTCGGGGCGAGCGAGCTGCGGATTCTGCGGAAACGGCGCAACACCATCTCGGCGTTGTCAGGCGTCTTGGACACTTTGCCACTGATCAGCCAGGAGAAGAATCGCGCGCTGTAGCGCCAGCTGGCGTTACCGTAGCCACCCCCCAGGAGGATGACCAAGGGCAGACGGCGGCGGCCGTGCCGGAGAAGCTCGATCACCAATCGGTCACGCCGGAACATCCCGTCGGCCGAGATCTTCCAGTTGCCGAGCGCATCGTCAGCGGCGGGGTCGGTGCCGGCAACATAGATCACGAGGCCGGGGCGCACCTGCATCATCACGTCCTGCAGGGTCTTGAGCAGTGTGCCCAGATAGATCTCGTCGCTGACGTCAGGTCCGAGATCGATGGCGGTCGAGGCCTTCGCGTCGATTTCTCCCCAGTTGTCGTTGTGGACCGAGTAGGTATAGACCGTCGAGTCGAGGGCGAAGATCGATCGCGTGCCGTTGCCGTCGTGGACATCGAGATCCACAACCAGCACCGGCTCCCGGAATCCCTTGCTTCGCAGCCGCGCGATCGCCACTGCGATGTCATTGAAGATGCAAAAGCCGGCGCCTCGGTCACGTTCGGCGTGATGGAACCCACCACTGAGATTGATGGCAACCGATCTCCCATGCAAGGCCAGCCGCGTCGCCTGGATGGTGCCGCCGACGGCGAGGCGCTGCATTTCCACAAGCTGTGTGATGTCGGCGTCGCTGATCCTCTCACCGAAGATCTTCTCGGTCACCTCCGGGTCACCTCCGACGGCATCGATGTAGTCGTGATCGTGGGCCCTGAGCAGGCTCCGTACGGCCGGACGTCGCGGCACCGAGATATCGTCGCGATCGAGCAGGCCCTCGTCGATCAAAAAGCCGAGGATCTTCTGTCCGCGAGCGGGATCGACCGGCGTGCCATCAAGGGTCAAGGCGTATTTGTCGTGGTAGACGAACCGTACCTGCGGCGCCAACCACCGCCGCCGAAACCGTCGCCACCGTCGCCGAACGAACCGACCGAAGCGAACGATGGGGTTCGGGTCTGCATTCGAGTTGCCGGACGCCATGGGAGAAGTATAATCCCGCGGCCCTGCGTTCGGAGTGATGCATGCACAACCACAGAGTCACGGAGACACAGAGAAATCCACAGAGGATTTGCTGAGCTGGCGCTGGGTAACAGCCAGGCGCCGAGTATTTGCACCTCGAAAGGTCCCCCATCGCCACACGAAATGTGCTCTCTGTGGTGCTCTCCGTGCCCTCTGTGTCTCTGTGGTTCAATTTGACCCAGCATGTTGCAGATGATCGGGCTCACGCCCCAGGGGTTTCACCTATGTCGCTCCCGCGGTGCTTCGGTCACTGCTGTTCGACGGTGTAGCCCTTCTCGCGGAGGAGGTTGACCACACCCTGCTCGCCGACGAGGTGGGCCGAACCCACCACAACCATCGCGTCTCGATCGCCCGCCAGCAATTTCTCGATCTGCGGCATCCACGCGTGGTTGCGGTCGGAGACCATCTTCTTGAAGACGTCAGGGAACTCCTCGAAGCCCTCGAGCAGCGCATCTTCGACCGATTCCACATTTCCGGATCGCCAATCCAGGTATAGCTGCTCCATCTCCGGGATCATCAAGGCCAGATCCTCCAGCGTGTAGCTGAGAAAGACCAGGCTCTGTTCGGGGCTCAGATCGGCGAAGAGACTCACCTGGAAATCCGCCGTTTCCAGCGCCAGGCGCTTCTTTCCGGTTTCATCCGCGCGCTGAGAAAAATAGGCGTCGAGCCCGGCGGTGGCAAGGTACCCGTGTTTCGTCAGCTCGAAGGCGGCCACCGTGAGCGCGGCCATCCACGGTTTCATGCCTTGATAGAGGGAAGCGTCAAAGCCCAATCCTTCAACGTGATTCTCGAATTTGGACCAGGTGTCCGGTCCCACGACCTCCTCCAATGTGCGGCCCTTCTCGAGGGACCCGGCAGACATCATTTTGATCGCCGCCTTTGTCATGTGTTCGAGATCGATCTCGAAGACCGCGACCTCGACCTCGGCAAATGCCGCCTCGATGGCGGGTGGCAGGGGGTAGGCGTCCTCCTTGAGAGCGTGGACGGATCCCAGCAGGTAGAGCGTTGTTTCGCCCCTCTCCACCTTCCACATGAAGGTTTTTTCGGACGGACCGATGTTGAAGGTCCCCGCAAAAACAGGAAATGCAGCCAACAGAAGGATAGCGGCCACAGCTGTACGGATCTGTTTCATGAAACCTCCGCTTTCCAGTCTAGCTGGAGTCGGTGGATTCAAGATCCAAGAAAAGATCCACCCAACCTCCCGAAAACCGATCCGAAGAGCCCATCTTGTATCTTGCATCCGGGCGGTAGGTTGGGCGGGTGCATCTTGTATCCGGGGGGGCGGGTGGGCGGCGCATGCTATCGTTGGTGATCCGCGCAGCGACCGCGCAAAAAGAGGAGACAAGAAATGGCTAACCCGACCGCAACTTTCGACACTTCCTTGGGCACCTTCAAGGCAGAGATCTTTCTCGAGGAGATGCCTCTCACCGCCGAGAACTTCATCTCGCTGGCAAAGGGCGGCTTCTATGACGGTCTGCACTTCCACCGAGTGATCAAGAGCTTCATGATCCAGTTCGGATGCCCCCATTCCAAGGACCCGGCAAGCCCGCGCTGCGGCACCGGCGGTCCGCCACACGGCACCATCGCCGACGAGCACCCGGAGAACGCGAAGTTCTCCAACGAGCCCGGGACCCTGTCGATGGCCAACACCGGCCAGCCGAACAGCGGCGGCTCGCAGTTCTTCATCAACACCGTCCACAACAATTTTCTCGACTGGTTTTCTCCTGGACAGTCCAAGCATCCCGTCTTTGGCAAGATCACCGAGGGGATGGATGTGGTAAATGCCATCGAGACCACAAAGACCGGCGCCCAGGACCGGCCGGCGACACCGGTCAAGGTCGAGCGGATCACGATCGAGGACTGACCGCAATCAGGGGCGGGAAGCCTACTCGGCGGTCAGCTGTTCTCCAAGCAGAGCAACGCCACCAACGAACCCAACGAGGTCAAGGACATGAAGTCACGCGCGCCATTTCATCCCCGTTCAGCAATCCTGATGACAGCCGTGGTGCTGTTCATCAGTTCGACAGCTCTCTTCGCGGCCGAGGCCGGCAGCCTGCCGCGAAGCGCGCTACCGGGGGTGCACTCCATTGACAGAATCGATCGCAGGGAGATGCCCCGGGTTAACGTCGAGGCGTTGCGTGCCGAGGACGCAGGGCGGGAACGCTCGACCGTACCCCTGCCGGCGCGCTACGCCAAAAACCTCCCTGTGGCCTTCACCACTGACACCAGCGGCACCTGGGAGACCCTCGCGGACGGCTCCCGCCTGTGGCGCCTGCGTATCTCATCTCCCGGGGCGCTCAGTCTCAGCCTCGGTCTGGAGCGTTTCGACCTGCCTGCGGGCGCCGCCTTCTGGATCCACGCCCCCGACGGCTCCGGGGTGCAGGGCCCCTACGCCACCGAGAACCGAAATGCTCTCGGCGGCCTGTGGACCGCGGTAGTTCTCGGCGACGAACTGGTGGCCGAGCTGCAGGTGCCGAAGGACACCGAGGTGGACCTCCGGATTGCTTCGGTCAACCACGGCTACCGCATATTTGGTGAACGGGAGCAATCCGCGATCTTGAAACAGCGCAGCTGCAATATCGATGTGATCTGCCCCGAGGGAAACGGATGGCGAGACCAGATCCGTTCTGTCGCACGATTCAGTGTCTCGGACGGTGCCTTTCTCTACTTGTGCACGGCCCAGCTGGTCAACAACACGTCCGGGGACGACACGCCCTATCTGCTCACGGCAGGACACTGCATCTTGGATGAGGACGAGGCGTCCACCCTGGTCGCCTACTGGAATTATGAGTCGCCCACCTGCGGGGCCCTCTCCGGTGGTACGTTGACCCAGAATCAGAGCGGGTCCAGCTTCATGGCGCAGTGGTGGGAGGTGGAGGACGACTTCTATCTCGGCGGCTCTGATTTCACGCTCCTGGAGCTCGACCAGGAACCCGACCCGACGTTCAACGTGTACTACGCCGGGTGGGACGCTCGCGATCAAGTTCCCGACGCGACGGTGGCAATCCACCAACCTCACGCCGACGAGAAAGCCATCAGCTTCGATCACGATCCACCAACTATCACCCCACTCTTGGATGATGAGCCTGCGGAAGACGGCCTCTTCCTTCGAGTTGGAGACTGGGACGAGGGCTCAACCGAAGGTGGCTCTTCGGGCGGATGTCTGTTCGATGCTGACACCGGATTGTGCGTCGGAACGCTGCACGGTGGATACGCCGCGTGTGGTAACAATCTACCCGACTGGTACGGCCGAGTATTTGCCCACTGGACCGGAGGCGGCGCGCCGGAGACCCGCCTTTCGGACTGGCTCGACCCCGCTGGATCGGGCGTACTGTTCCTCGAGGGAAAGAACGCCTCTGCAATCGCAACCAACGAGACCTGGCTGATACCGGCGACGGCCTCCCGCCCGGGGGTTGGCACGTCCGATTGGAAGAGCCAGATTTCGTTAGCAAACCCCGGAACAGAGTCGCGAAGTGTTTCCCTCTACTACGCGCCAGAGGGTGAAGTCTGGCCTGGCACTCTGCTGGCCGGCCCCTTCACCGTCGAACCAAACCAGTCTCTGTACCTCGACGATGCCTTGTTCCGGCAGAACCCTACCGCTGGTCTGATTTACCTCACAGTGGACGGAACCGGCACCGTGGCCTTCAGCCGCACCATCAACCTCACCGAGGGAGACGTCACGTTCGGCCAGGGGGTCCCCGGTATCCGACTCACCGATGTGAGCCGCGCAAGAGAGCTGGTCATTCCTTTGGTCCACTCGATTCCCGGCAGATATCGTACGAATCTCGGTTTCGCGCAGGCGTCGGCGGGGAATTTCAGGGTTTGGGTCGAGATCTACTCGGCTGATGGTGAGTTGCTGGCAGAAAAGATATGGGCCGTCAATAGTACGGCGTGGCGCCAGATCAACAACATCTTCGAGAAGATGGGAATCGGTGACGAGGAAGTCGAGGGCGGCTGGATTCGCGTTACCCTGGCCGGCGGTTCGCCCGCCTACTGGACAACCTACGCGACTGTCATCGACGACGCCACGAATGACCCGACGTACGTGCTCCCAGTGGCGCCGTAGGTCAAGAATGTCATCCTGAGCGGAGGCGTCACCCGATGACGCCGGAGTCGAAGGACCCCCCTGAAGCCAGAGCGAGGGCGGGTACTGTCAGCACTCTCCGGGGAAGTAAGGGGGTCCCTCGACTCGCTTTGCTCGCTCGGGATGACAACGCGCAGCCTATTCGGGCAGCGTGAGCGCATCCTTCGCCAGCTGCTTGGCGTACTCCAGGTCCTCGGGCGGATTCTTGCCGTCGACCACGTGCCATTCGACCCGGTGCTTTTTACAGAGGGCTTCGAGGCGCTGCCACAGATCTCGATGTGACACAGGCTTGTCTTCCCGGGTCTTCCACCCACGAGCGCGCCAACCAGGAACCCAGGTGGTGGCGCCGTTCTCCAGATAGTCAGACACCGTATAGAGGTGGACCCGCACCGGCCGCTTGAGTTCTTCGAGACCGGCGACTGCGCTCATAATGTGCATGCGGTTCGCCGAAGCGCCGTCGACTCGATCGCTCAGGCCCTTCTCAGAGTCTGCAAATCGAAGCACCACTCCCCACGAACCTGCCTTTTTCTTTCCGGAGTAAGCCGCCGCGGTGAAGAGGTGGACCGCCTTGCCATCGTCGATGGGAAGCGGGGCTCTTGGAATCGCAGCGGAAGCCAGTTGGTCGGCGACCTCATTCCAACGGTCGCCCGCATGGCCCTTGACCCAATGCCACTCGACCTCGTGGGTTTCGAGCGCCGTCGACAACTCCTCCCACAGGTCACGGTTCTTCACCCTCTTCTTGCCGGCGGTCTTCCACCCGCTTGCCATCCATTTGGGCAGCCACTCCGTGATGCCCTGGCGTACGTACGTCGAGTCGGTGAAGAGCTCGACCCGGTGCGGACCGTCGAGGGCGCCGAGGGCCTCGATGGCCGCAATCAGCTCCATGCGATTGTTGGTGGCCTCTTTCTTGCCGCCCGAAAGTTCGCGTGGATCGCGGCCGGGAGCGAGGATCACCGCTCCCCATCCACCCGGTCCCGGGTTCGGCCGGCAGCCGCCGTCGGTGTAGATCGTCACTTTGGGAAGCGAATTTGCCATCGATGTGACGATATCAGAGGTCGATGCTCGATGCTGGATGCTGGATGCTGGATGCTGGATGCTGGATGCTGGATGCTGGATGCTGGATGCTGGATGCTGGAAAAGCATCGATCCTCTTCTGTCGTTGTCAAGGGGTGGGCGAACGGATCCAGTATCCAGTATCAAGCATCGAGTATCGGGCGGGTGGGTGGGTCTCGGGGTGGGTGGGCGGATCGAGTATCTAGTATCTAGCATCCAGTATCTGGGCGGGTGGGCGGATCAGACCTCGCGGTGACGCCGTTTTTCGACTCGAGCCACTCTGACCAGGAACGAGATCAGCCACGGGAAATGACGGGCGAGGAACACAACGATCTTGCCGTGGCCGGTAATGACCGCTTCCCGCTTCCGCTTGATCATCGCTTTTACCAGCTTGCTCGCCGCCTTGTCGGTGTCCATGCTCAGCCACTGCGGGATCTTGTCGCGCATCGCATCGTTGTGTTGTCCCTGGTTGTCGACCTGCCGAATTTCCGAAACGACGAAACCCGGCGCCAGCAGCGTCACTCCAACGCCGTGCTTTGCCATCTCTGCTCGGAGAGATCCGGCAAGGGCGCGCACCGCATGCTTGCTCATCGCATACGGCGAGCTGACCGGCAGAGATATGTAGCTCATGACGCTGCCCATGATCGCGAGGCTGCCCCTGCTCGCAATCAAAGCATCACGGGTCGCCTGGACGGTCCGTAACACACCGAAGATGTTGGTTTCGAATTGGCGGTGGTAGTCCTCGATGGCCAGCTTGTGGACTGCGCCGGCGACCCCGAAGCCTGCATTGGCCACCACCCAGTCGATGCGCCCATACTCCTCGAGGGTTGCGTCGACCGCCTTTTCGAGATCCTCGTCGGAGGTCACGTCGCAGCGAATGGTCAGTGCCCGTCGTCCCCGCGCCCTGACCTCGAGAGCCAGAGCTTCGAGACGTTCCCATCGCCGCGCCAAGAGAACAACGTCAGCGCCGCGACGGGCGAACTCGCGTGCCATTGCAGCGCCGATTCCCGATGAAGCCCCGGTGATGAAAGCGACTTTGCCGTTCAGCTTCGCCATGGTCCCCCCGCGCCAAGATTGTACTCGCAGCAATGCGCGACCCAAGACAGTTTTGAGTTTTAAGTTTTTAGTTTTCCGGCGCCCGTGCGTCCTGCGAGAAGGGAGGGTGGGTGGAACACAAAACTCATGACTCAAAACTCAACTCTCCCGTATACTCCCGTCGTGAACGAACGAAAGGAGCGAATGTGACCACCTCACGCAGAGATTTTGTCCAGCTTTCGATCCTCGCTGGCGGCGCCGCCGGTCTCGGTCTCGCCAACCGCGCGGGGGCTGCAACCACCGACGTTGGAACAGCTTCCAAGACACTGAAAATCCTCGTGCTTGGCGGGACCGGGCTCATCGGCCCGCCGATGGTCTCCTACGCCGTCGCCCGCGGCCACGAGGTCACCCTCTTCAATCGCGGCAAGACGAACACCGATCTCTTTCCAGACCTCGAGAAGCTCAAGGGCGACCGCAACGACGACATCAGCGCTCTTGAAGCGCAGGTCGCGGCAGGCCGTCGCTGGGATGCGGTCGTTGACAATACCGCTTCCATCCCGCGCTGGGTGACGGAATCCGCCGGCCTTCTCGCAAACGCGGCCGATTACTACCTCTATACATCCTCGATCTCGGCCTACGCCGATTCCTCGACGCCCAACGCAGACGAGACCGCACCGGTCGGACAGATTTCCACAGAGGACGAGGCCAAGGTGCTGACGACCAAGGACATCACCGGCGAGAACTACGGCCCCCTCAAGGCCCGTTGCGAGGCAGAGGCGCGCAAGGCTTTCACCGATGAGCGGGCCTGCGTCGTGCGACCCGGGCTGATCGTCGGCCCAGGCGACTATTCCGACCGCTTCACCTACTGGCCGGTAAGGATCTCCAAGGGCGGCGAGGTGATGGCGCCTGGCAACCCGACCGACCCGGTGCAGTTCGTCGACGCCCGCGACCTCGGCGAGTGGTACATCCGGCTGGTCGAAGCCGGCACCACCGGCATCTTCAACGGTGTCGGCCCCCGGTCGCCGATGTCCATCGCGGGCATGTTGTATGGAATCCGGGCCACGGTCGACAACGAAATCTCCTTCACCTGGGTCGACGCCGACTTCCTCGAAGAGCACGAGGTCCAACCCTGGATGCATATGACGGTGTGGGTGCCGCCTGTGGGCGAGTACGCCGGTTTTTCGACTTCCAACATCGACCGCGCCATCGAGGCCGGGCTCACCTTCCGGCCTCTCGCCGACACCGCTGTGGTGACGATGGAGTACTGGAATTCGTTGGATGAAGAACGACATTCAAAAGTCCGCGCCGGCTGCCCGGCCGAGCTCGAGGAGGAGGTACTGAAGGCGTGGCACGCAAAGGACAGTTAGGAATTCGAGGTGGTGGGATTGCTCAATAGAATCGTAGCTGTCGAAGACAACGAGATTCGGCCCATGCTGTGGGCCACGCTCTACTTCTTTTTGCTGCTCGCGGCCTACTTCGTCATTCGGCCGATCCGGGACGAGATGGGCGTCGCCGGCGGGGTTCGCAATCTGCCCTGGCTCTTCCTCGCCACGCTCCTCGGGATGTTGCTGATCCACCCCCTCTTCACAGCCCTCGTCTCGCGCCTCACGCGCCGACTTTTCATACCGATTTCCTACACCTTTTTTGCCGTCAATCTCATCTTTTTCTGGCTGTTCTTTTTTATATTTTCCGAGGGTGCGGGGA
>Ga0316193_10002086_pt1 | contig 13873 bp, 11 predicted proteins | sample MerIslsedime2_MG_FD_207735 | JGI IMG/M metagenome (GOLD analysis project Ga0316193, IMG submission 207735) | Coastal sediment microbial communities from Maine, United States - Merrow Island sediment 2 | ecosystem: Environmental > Aquatic > Marine > Coastal > Sediment | place: USA: Maine...
TCTTTTGTTTTTTGTGACGTCCCTGAAAGGGGAACGGTGATAAGTGACACGGGACTCGACGTATTTCTCGAGCGCATCGGGACAGGCGTAACTGTTGGTGTGCATGTGGTGACGAAAGGTCTTCCGTTCGTTGTTCTGGAACTCGTAGTTAGCAACGGAAGACACGACCGTCCTGGTGTTCTCCAAACCGTGAAGTTTGACCAAGATGATGTCGAAATTGTCGCTGGTAAAGCCTTGGTGGAAATCCGTCCAATACTCGAAGTCGGTTGCCGTAGGCGCAGCGCCTCCGCCGTCCTGATACTCGGTTTTCATCCCGAGAACCAACCACTTGTCTAACGCAACATCGGTTTCAACGTAGGAGTCGCCCACGAAATTTCGCTGTCTCAGGAAAATACCCCTAACCGTTGGGTAATACCCATCCGAGACGGATTCGAAGAAATCCACCGGCAGGTACTTGATGTCGGTAAACTTATTTATGTTCTTTTCCGGGTTGAGCTGAAAGACAAAGTCTTTGAGCTCTTTGAGCTTCCCCGAAGCGTAACTGGGCATGAGGGCCCAGTTTCTCGCGGAGAACCACTCCTGCGCGGTGTGTTCGAGAGGAAAGACACACCCCGGTTTAAGGTAAACGTTGTTGTGTTCGAAATCACCGACGGAATGGTTATATCTATAGGGTCCCAGAGGAACTACTGCCTCGGGCGACGGACCGGGAATGAAATCACCCGCCACGGCAATCCCTAAGCGGTTGAGAAAGACGTTCCTGGAGGTTCGAATGCACTCAAACCAACCGTCGTTGTCGTGATCGGTGTTGACGTTCATGAGTCGCATTCCATAGGAAACCCCCCTCCAAGAGGAAAAGTCGACCAATTCGTCGGTATAAACGCCTTCCGGCGGGTTGTCTTTCCCGCCAAGACCGACGCCTCCTGCGTTTATATTTTGATCAGTCGCCCCCTTACCCGGGGTCTGCTGAAGGAAATTAAGGACAAACTGGTTGTCGCAGTGGTTGAGCAAGAGGACGTAATCGTTGTTTTCTTCGATCCACTGATAGGCGAAACACCAGTTGACCAGGCCCGGTATGAGGACAAGGAGCACTTCGGTGCCTACGATTTCGCTGGTTCTTTTCAGCTGAACCCCCTTGGAGCTGGGACAAAGCCCGTCGGGCCACTTCGGGTCCAAGTTTTTGATCGAAAAGGGGTTGTAGAGGGTCGACATGACCCTCGATTCGAAAGAGATGTCCTTCCCGCTCATCGTAGAGGAAATAAAAAACAGCGCACGAGAGGAAGAAGAAGAAAAAAAAAGTCGTACTCTTTATTTTATGAGAGATTGGCGAAGTGCGGCGCGTAGTGGTTTTTGAAAAAATCGGAAGTCAAGAGCGCCGTCTTTCTGTTGGGAGACTTGTAAAAGGCCGAGGCGTAGGCACGGTAGTCCCTGAGTACTTCCTTAGGCACGATCCACCCCGAGGTGTAATCTCTCGGGAAGTAGGGATCGTGCGGCTCCCCGTCGTAAAGAAGCTCCTGGTGAGCAACCGTGGTGGCCAATATTTTTGTGTCCTTATCGGGCACAATGAGAACGTATATGACGTCGAAAGCGGACGCGACGGCCCTTTGAAAATAAATTTTCTTGTGCCAGTCCCGGTGGTCCAACGGGTAAAAGGAAAGGTTGTCCATGTAAATGGAACTGGTGTTTTCGGCGTTGGCCGGCAGTCCGTTATAGGTACGGACGGTGTAGTTGACATCCGGTTGGTCGACGTCGAATATTTGATAGGAACTTTTCAAAAAGGAGTTGTGCTTGCTAGCCTGGTTGAGAACGAAAACGTCGTTTCCGAGATCTTTGATCGCCCCGACGGAGACATTTTGCTCCTTGTGAAAGTCCATGTTATCCCAAGATATGTAGTTTAGCGGCAAGAGCATTCCTTCGTCGAGAAAAACGGAAACGGCGTCTCTCGGCGTCGGCTGCAAGAGGGGGTTTCCCTCCTGTTGTTTGAGGACGACCTCCCACTGGAAGTTTTCTACTTTCATCCGCTTGGCCATGAACCATCCCGCGTTTTCTTGCCCGCCTTTGCCGGCCAACGGGGTGAGTTTCATTCCGTAGGTGACCGGCCTCCAGGAAACCGGCGCCTGTTCGGCGACCCTCGTGTGAACCACCCTCGATTCCGGTTCGATGAAGTATTTCAAGGATTTTGCGTGTTTCCGCTGACGGTCGCCATGCAAGGCGACTACGACGGAGTTTGAATCCTTGGCCAAGAACCAAGCATCCCTTCCGGGAAAAAGCCAAAGCTCAAGATAGTAATCATCGGTCTGAAGGACCCCGTGGTCTTTTGCCTCGTAGGCCACGGAATTCGTGGCGAGCCCGTCGGGCCATTTTCTTTGAATTTTGTAGGGAAGAAAAGGCTCTGCGAGCGCCTGCAGAATTTGTCGATCGGAATACGTTGTCATAATTCGATTAATATGAGCGATTCGACGGTACTTTCCAATTTAAACAGTGCCGATCTGTTGCCCTTGATGTCGGCGGCAATGGCACACGACTCGAAGGGTTCCGTTGTGAAGGGTTCGGTTCGCTATCCGGCGGAAGTTGCCCAGTGTAGTAGCTGCGGCGGTTAGTTTCTCTGTAGATAACGTTTTGTATAGACATAAATTTTAAAATACACAGCTTTTGCGTAACATTCCTTTCTTTCTGCGTTTGTGTGTGTGTGTTAGGTGTATCGTCGTCGTGAATTAAACAATGAGCGCACTTGCGAATTTCAAAGCGTACTTTAACGCGTTTGACGAAAGCGTACAGCAGCCCAAGCTGCCGGACGGCATGGTAACGACGAGCGCGGGGTTGAAAGCGCGTGAGAAGTACGTACTGAAATGCAATCCAGATGTCTTGTTGCCAAATGACACAAGCACTCCCGCCAGCGGCGACGTGAACGTACTGATTTACTTTCACCCCGGTTTGGTTCAATACATGTACGTGATGGCGTACAAGTTAAACACCGATAACAGAAAGGTAGCTGGTGACTTTACTGATATGAAGGAATGGAATATTTTAAAAGTGGGTAATAATGGATGCCCTTTTAAAATATACCAGGATCTTGTGGTCTTCTACGATCAAGACCACGCCTTTGGCAAGGTTTGGTACAGAGAGGTGAGCGGTTTGCGCGTGAAAGCGGGACGAGTTGTGAGCGGTGCGATGAGACTGTACAACGTGGGCCTGGACCAGGCGGACGTGATCGAGATTAAATGCGACAGCCGCCTAAAAGCGACAGAGTGGTGCAATATCAGACACAAAGGTAACTGGGGTACCCAGACACAGGAGAACCCGGATTATCTGACCGGGTTTATGATGTCGCCGTTCGATTACTTCCACGAACCGTACCTTCCAAGTAATCAACCATTCGACATACAACACCAGTGGCTTTGGGACGGGAGTCCCGATTTGTTGAACGACGTGTTGAACGGGAACCTTTCGTGGGAAAACGCCCCGTTCCACGCCGTGCTTCCGAGCGGTTCGGTGAGGGGTTTGCAAATCAACGCGGTGCCGACCCGAGACGACCGTCCTTTTCGAGAGTGGAAAAACCCGAGCAGCTTGGGTGCCGGAAGCCTGATCCCTACCGGTAATAACTGGTATGGTTATTACGCGGGCTTTACGCAAGGGATATACGAAGAACAATCGATGGCGACTTGGGACAATTACTGCAACCGTTTTTATCCGACGAGCGAAGCGCAGGAAATAGTGGACTACGTGGCAGACCCGGATTTTCTGGGAGTTTGGGTGAACATAATCGAACCGAACCCGAACCTTGAGATTTTGATCGAGTGCGTGGTAAACTACGAGGTGATCGTTTGGCCGGATAGCGTGTACTACACGTTTCAGACGTTCAACGAGAAAATGCCGGTACATATCCCAGACGTGCGAAACGCCATGGAAGAGACGTTTGGAACGCTGTACTGTTGGGACGTCGGCACGGCAAAAGAGGTGTCCAAGACGATCGGGTCGTATTTGAAAGACAGCAAAACGTACGGTGCGACGACCGGTTTCGTGGTGAACGAAAACAACTTGTCTGCGCTGCGCGGCGACAACCAAGACAGCGAAATGTTGTACGAAAACTTCCGACCTCGCATCCGGCCTTTGGAAAAAAGCCTGGTGGATCCTCCCGGCGGCGGAGACGACCCGCCGGACCACCCTGTGGTCCGGACGCCGTTCCGATACCCAGGCGAGATGCGAGAGGACATGATGGAGGACGACCGTCCGAGGAAACGACGAAATTTGGATCTGTACAACGACGCGACGGACATACTGAACGATTCGTACGCACGGCGAATCAAACGAAGGAGAGTGGAAGATAAAAAAGAAGAAGAAGGAACGTTCGCGGCGCTGGTCCCACAGGACTATTTCACCGGAGGTGCAAGTACCGTCCAGCGGAACCGACGCGCATTGGTGCCACGCGCGTTGAGAGTGGACGGTCGCCCACAGCGTGCGCATCGCAGGCTGAAGAAACGGGGCAAGTACCGTTTGCGACCCGAGCTGTACAATTGGGACACGAGCTACTTTGACCCGGAGAGCCGTAATTTTCCAAGAGAATAACTGTGGAATTCAAAAAAGTTTTGTTCCCGCAGGACGACGGCGAACGTCGGTTGCGGGGACGTGTTTATAAATTAGAAAATCAGTTTTAAGTGTGTTGTCAGTTGTTTTCCGTATGGATTTGGTTGAATGTCGAGTTCGATTCAATCGCTGCGAAACTGGAAGGCTCCGAAAGGAGACCTTCAGGATTACATGTCCCAGATGCAAAGCACGAGGATAAAGAAGGCGAAGGAAGACGCCGCGGAGGCGGCGAAGGAGGCCGCGGCCGAAAGGCAGCGCAACGCGGCCGAAGAGGCTTTGCGCAAGGGCGGCGAGAAGAAGAAGATTGGTTTCTGGAAACGGCAGATCGAGACGGTTGCGGACATGACGGTGTTCGAGATTCTCCGAGACCCGACGGACTTCTTTGAGACGTTGTTTTACCTCGGCGCCGGTGCGACTTTCCCCCCTGCGGAGGTGTTTGCGGAAGAAGGAGCGATCGAGGAGATCGGGGAAAAGGCGCTGAGCTACCTGAAAAGGGTCGGCGGCGAGAATATCGAAGACGAGAAGGTGAAAGAGTTTTTAGAAAAAGTGGGCGAGACGCGCGCCCACATGCTGACGCGAACGAAGTTTGCGAACAATTACTTGCGCGGCGGCGACCTGCCGTTTAAACAGTTTGTTTCTCCTGGTTGGAGCGAACCGGTAGGTGGCAACTGGAAGCGCATGAAAGGGTTGCGCGACGATGAATACAAACGAGAGTTTGCAAAGCACATGTCGGATTTCGAGAAAGTGAGCGACCGCATCCGCGCGAAAGTGCGGGATGGACTGGGCCGCGGCGCACAGGACTACAGGTACAGGTTTGATCGGGCGTCTCAAGACGCCGGTGACATAAGGAACTACGAAATGAGCGGCACGACTCGACAAGTGCCAGGCGCTTACCACGGTCCACGAGAGGAATTGGACCGCGCCGGTACCGCCCGTCCGACGAAGCGTCGAAAAGGAATGGAACGAACGGTCGTTCCAGGGCGGAGCCGTTCCGCGAGACCAGGTAGAAGACTGGAACCTGTCCCGGAAGAAGAGGAAAAAATAGAGGAAGTGTACACTCCCGGCGCGGCCGCGGGAGACAAGCGACGGCGGACGCTGATGCAAGAAGAAGTGCAAGTACCGCCTTTGGGCGGTCGCATGTTCCGTGAGGATCGACCGCCATCGTGGGAAAAAAGAAAGGCGTTAGACCCGGAACGACCGTTCGTTCCGTTGGCGGAGGAACGACGCATGGTCCCGTACGAGACAGGCGGAAAGGAGAAAGTATCCAGAATGTACAAGCCGAGTAAGTTCCGAGCGATGCGAAGGTTAAAGCCTTGGAAGAAGAAACCGAAACCCGGCGTGGCGGAGAAGTTCCGCAAGGTCCGCCTCGGTCGGAATTATCAGGTGTATCCCGGTGCGTATGACGATCCTCGGTGGGCGCAAGCCCAGCGGTTGTTTCCCGAGGAAAGGCGCGGTGCAATCGTCCCGTACGACACCGCGGCGAAGAGGTACGAGAGACTGTGGACACCGTCGCGACGTTTCAGGCGAGGCGTGGAACGAGCGAGCCCGTATGTGGCAAGAAGCAGAGGTTACGACGGACCGACGCCAGAGAACGATTGGAGCGATTTCAGTAGGCAGCACCCGGAAGAAGAAATAGATCTGCTGCCGCCTTGGGCGTCGGATTATTTCGGTGTGAATGACGCGCGCGCTTGGGGGCACCAAGATCCTTACCCTCGCGCGACACGTGTCCTTCCTTGGTCGAAAAACGACGCAAGGTTTCGACGAACCAAATTCCACCGCAATTGGGACTTTTCGAATCCTTAAAGTCCCGAACGCGGTTGCAGATCCAGCACTGTCCGTCGCCGTGCGAAGGAATGGCTGAAAAGGGTCAGCAACCGACGTCCGAAGAAACCGGGTCGACCGCGTCCTGTTTTCTTTGCGAAGTAAAAAGGACGTTTCTCCCGGTTTTTGGGGTGTATAGAAGTTAATCCTTAAATAAAGAATTTGGGGACACGTGTATGTCTTATTGTGTAGTTGTGCTACGTGTGTCTGTGCGTGTACGTGTATTTTCGTGGAAATACCCCCTCTCGAGAGAGGCGACGTTTTCGGTTCGTAGGAAACGTTCGACCGTTTTGCAATCTAAGAAGGGATTTCACGGGGTGAAATCAATTGCAGGGTGGGTATTTCCAAGCACCAAAAGAAACGTTAAAAAACCGTTACGTGATTCGTTGTTCACGACGAACCCACCAACGGCCGTGGGCCGTTGGCGGGTTTGGTCGTGAACGAATCCGTTTGGTTTTTGAATCGTGTTTGAATAGTTTTTTGAAACACGACAGTGTCTTTTGGTGGTTCATTTTTGAATTGTTGAACCGAAACAAAAACGAACCTCGGTTTTGAATTCTCTCCCGACAACCCTCATAAAAAACCGAGGAGCGTTTTTGTTTTGGTTGACAATCGAAAGCCCCACAAGTTACAAAAATGACGCTTGAAGCGAAGACGCAAGACTTCGGCTCCACCGGCCCCCCGTTGGGCCCGGTGGATCCGTTCGTTCAAGACGTGTGCGATGACGAATTAGCACGGTGCATTGGTGGTGAGTGTGTGAACGACCAAGACCGTGCGTTGAGCGTACTTTCCGTTGCCGTTGATTTGTTTGAAGACATGCAGAAAGGGTGTTCGTTGGAGAAGCGTCACACTCACTTGGAAGAAGTGAGTAAGTTGACGGGTGTTTCTCCACCGATCATCCTTTACGCATACAAAAACGGCACTCTGCGAGCACACGATCTGTTTGTGAAAGAGGAGTTGAAAGGCAACAACGCCGGTGGCGTAGGAAGTGACGGTGTTGACGCTCCGATGAACGAAAAGGGTAGTACGTAGAAGTCAGTAGGTTTTTCTACGTACGTCTATATATATATACGATGGTAGTGGACGAGCCCTAGGACGAGACCTCAAGGGTGAAGATGTTAATTAAATAAATAGCAAACGCATTTGACATGAGTCCCGTGTATATAGGGACCTCATGTCGTTTGCGACACGACACGAAGACACCATGTGTTAGTGGACGTAGACAACATAAGAAAGAAAAGTTTTTTAGTTAGTAAATAAAAAAGTAAAACGGTTATAAGACTTTGTTTAATGTTTTAAAAAAAGTAGAGTGTTTGACGTGAACAAACGTAAAACGACAAAAGCGGGTTTCGCAGTTTGGGAATCCGCGAGTGTTGGTTTGTTGACTCACCGTTTTTATCGATCGTCGGTATGTTTGTTGGACTTGTCCGATTCGTTTCGTTCCGACTTGTTTGTTTTGGTTTTGTTGGAGGAATCGTCGTCGGACGATCCGGACTTGCGCAGCTTTGATTTGGATGCGTGGGACTTACACATAGTGATGTTGCCCGCATGACAACAAAGCAGGAACGACAGCAAGGAAAGGGTAACGACGATCCTGGCCATGAACGACATGTTAAGAATAATAGAAGTTGGTTTGAATATAGTTTTAAACGGTTAAGTCGCTTTTTGTTAAGTGTAAAAAAAGGTTTAGTACGTGAGTGTGCGTTTAGGTGATTTGCGATTCGTGTGTTTGGTTCCCGAGTTAGTTTGTTCCGACTCGATTGTATTTGCGACGATAAGTTTTGGAAGTTTGGAATTATGCGACAGTAAAAAGACACGAGGTTCAGACGTAACGAATTGTCGTAGAATGTTGGACGCCATCATTGACATCCGGTACGACATGGGCCGAAATCCTTTGGCGTAACTCCTTGGTGACGTTACAGAACGTCTGTTCGCGTTGATCGTACTTGTTTCTGAGTTGGCGCATAATGTCTTTGTGACGTTTCTCAGAGTTGACGAGCTCTTCCTTGAGTTCCTGAATGACTCGGTCCTTCTCTTCAGACTCCTCGGCGTCGTACTGGTATCTGAGTTGGCGCATAGCCTTTGTGTGACGTTCCTTAGAGGCGATGAGCTCTTTCTTGAGATCTATAATGACTCGGTTCTTCTCTGCAAACTGTGCGGCGTGTTTTCTCTCCAAGCGGTCTTCTGTGGTGAGCCCATCTTCGTCCTCGGCCTGTTCAATCCGTTGTTCACGCTCCCACTGAAGTTGTTCGACTTGTTCCTTGAGACGTTCAACCGTGTCATTCTGTTCGCTCAGTTTCCCGTCATAGGCAGCCTTCAAATTAGCCTCGAACTCCTCTCTGTGGTCATCTCTGAATTTGAGTTGCCTGTTAAGTTCCTCGATAGTGTACGAGTCATCGGTAATGCGGTCTTCGTACTCCTTGATTCTGCTCTGAGCACCCCTGAGTTGCACTCCCTGAGTCGATTCCTTAAAGGAAAGGCTGTTGTTTTGATTGGTCAAACGTCTATTGGATTCCTCGAGACCGGCAATGCTATGCGCGTTTTCTTGCCTTGCGTTATCCGACTTCCTCTTGTAATCTTGCAATTCCTGGATTTCCGTAGCTTGGTCCGCCATGACCAATCTGGCCTCTTCTAAATCGCCGTCGAGTTGCGTTTTGGTCCGAATGTAATGTTCCTTTTCCGCGTTCATGATAGAAATAACGGTATCGACGTTGGTGAGATGACGACGACATTCGTCTTGGGCGGCTGTTAGCTGTCGTTGGAGATCGACAATGGCGGTTTTGTAGTTACGAAGGTCGAATTGGAGAGAGCGGTTGTCCGCTTGAAGGGAACGGTGAACGCAGCGTGCCTTCCTTGCGGCGACAATGGCGGTTTTGTTGGAGTTTGCGTTAGCGGTGATGGTCATGGTGCGTTTGGTATGTTTGTATTTTCGGTAGCTTTCGAGTTTGGATCGATGTTACAATTGTGAGGAAAAGCAAAAGTCCGTTCGACCTAGCGTCCACGTCCAGTGTTCGTTTTGGTTGAAGCACATCTTTTGCGTGGTCCAGGTAGGATGTTGAGGTAAGTAGAAGTTCGGTAGATGTATTTCGAGAATACGATAAATTTGGCACGACCCGTAGGGATGTCGACGTAAGTAGAATCTGTTGGGTATTTTACAGAGGATAATAAATTTGACACGACCCGTAGAGATTTTACGTGAATATACACACAGCGTGGAATAGAAGGCGCCGCAGGCTGCGTGTGCACCCCGGCACGTAATCGTTTTTCGGGTGCGTCACCTTTGCGTTTGAATCCTGCGAACGACGCTTTGCGGTAGTTAGGTAAGTATGTAGGATAGCTGCGCGTCGTTTGTACGGTGGATTGGAAGTTGCGGTTCGGAAAGATACGAGAAGCGTTTGGCGTTCGCAACGTGGGTCGTACGTGGTTCGATATCGTTTCGTTCCCGTTTTCGTTTTTCGTTCGCTTCGCCCCTTTCGGGTAAAGGCCACAATATCGACCAACGCCAGATTTGGATTCACAAGATCTTTCCTCCCCCGCACGAAGATGATGGTCGCCTACCAACAGATCCACGATCGCACGATGTCGATGAATAGCACGTTCCGTCCGTGCTTACACCAGTTGACGTTATCGAAGCGTTTTGGTGTCGCAACGGCTGTGAGTATGGATTGCGAGTGTCGCGCGTTTTGCTGGGACGGTCCCAACTGTCTGTTTCGTCCGTCGAAGCTGGTGCGGTTTAGCCTGAAAGACGGATGGTTCACGTTGCTCGGCGACGACGGCGGGTTTACCGAGCGCCAGGTGAAGGTTGGCGGGTGCGCACAAGAAGGCGCGAACGCCGTTGTACAGTTTGACGACCGTCTGGACACCAGTGTGGATTCCCGTCCGAATTTTTTGAGCACCGTTTTGAAAGAGTTTCACTGTGTGTCTGTCGTGACTCCTCACTGTTTGTGTTGTCGTTCCGCGCGCAGTTCGCCCGGTTACCGTTTTTGCGACACGTGTAACCACCCGGCTCACCTGTCCCACCACTACTTCCCGAGTGCGCGATACCTCGGGTGGTGTTGCGTGGTGAGAGTCCCTAACGTGATGTGCTGTGACTCGTGTTTCCGGTTTAATCTTCGCGGTCGGCGTTACAATTACCAGGATCGTTCTGTGCGCGTTTTGGAAGGCAATCCCGAAATCCCGCAGAACTTCGACCACGACTGCGCGGCCGCGGTGATGAGGTTCCTGTTCGTTGGTAACTTGATGTCCGCTTACGTGGAAGAGTGGAACGCGGTTTCGCGCGACGACAGTTTTTTGTTGGTACAGTTGAACTTCCGCCGCAAGTTCATTTACAAGTCCAGTCCCGCGCAGGTGTTCGAGAGCGACAAGCGTTACAGCCGTCTCCCGTGGCTGAACGAAAAGAACTTTGACCCTGCGCCGATCGACGTTTGTAATGCGTCGGAATACGACGGTTTGAACGAGGACGCCGGATACGTGACTTTACCGGACCCGTACGTCCGTGACATCGGCAGCCGACCGGTGGAACTGGAACGTCCTTTGTTGGTCGGCGGTCTGCCCGTGAACCACGGTTCGGGTGTTACCTCGTACGATGCCCAGACGATGCCTGTGTTAATCCACGTGGAGTTCGGATACGTTTCTCGCCCGGTCCCGGACGTTTCGAACGTGACCCGCAACCTCGCGGGCCCGTTCTTGGAAACGGACGACGGTTTCATGTTGGGAGTCGAAGACGAATCGTTTTCTACGATCGAGTCGCACGCGAGCGACGATTCGTATTCCGTCGGTGTCACGAGCTCTTCGGGCGACGATGCGTAGACGGGTTTTCCGTCGCGGGTTTTTTGTCTCGGCGGTCGGAAAAAGGAGAAAATAAGAAAGAAAAAAAAACAACACGCGTTTTACGTAGTTTTTAACCGTAAGGATTTCTAAGCGCCGTTTAGGTTTGTTATTTTCTTGTCGTCGTAGTCGTCCTCCCGCCTATCCGGGAAGGCGCCGTTTTCTGTCCCGCCGACGTTGAAAGAAGCTCCTCGTGTAAGTCCTTTGGTTGTACCTGTGAAAGTCCGAGACGCAGTAGTAGAAAGGCCACTTGGCCGTTTTGAGCGGGAAAACGACAGACTGCGGCTGATCGGCTCCCGCGTCTTCGTCCCGTTCCTCTCGAATCGCAACCATGCAGTAGCATTTGATTTTGATCCAACCGTTGGTTTTGTCGGAGTTGTATATAACGGGTATACCGCCAGACGTTTCGGTGACGCGTATCTTGGGTGCGCGTTGCGTGGCGCTGTTCGAGGCACGAACCTTGAGAAGCGTCAGGTTGTGACGCTTGGTGGACTCCGACAGCGGATGCCTGGCCCCCGAGTGCAACAGGCCGAGATCCCGTTCGGCCTTGGCGTATCCCGGGTCCGTTCCCATTCTGTGCGACAGGAAGACGGCCAGGCTTTGCTCCGTTTTCCGCGCGGCCGACGGTTTTGAGCGGAAAGCCGCCGGTTCGTTCATGGCAGTTCGATTCCGCTCGACGCAAAAGAAGAAGAACGAAGAGAAAAAAAAATAGCGGTTTGAAACGAAAACGTAGTTTAATTTTTATAAGTTTTGTTTTCTTCTTTTTTTCCCCGTTCGTTCCCGTTTGCAACGTATTCGCCGGTTTGCGCGAGTTCCGATTTTCCGGTCGGAAGGAAGTTTCAGTTCTCGAGAACCCGAACGTCGTAGCGATCCGCCGACAAGAGGTCCATGTTCGGATGTTCGTTCATGGCGACGACGACGTGCGGCGGACTGAAGCGCTTCTCTTTGCATTCGTATTTTCCCGAAAAGACGTTACCGTTTTTAACTTCCTCGAGAAAATCGTACTGTATGTACTCTCCCTGCTTGGACTTGGGACAATCGAAAAAAACCACGCGGTTGTTTTCCCTGAGGACGTAAGCCATGTCGGCCTTTTTCCCGGGAAGAATAATCTGCGTGGTGTCTTGGTGGTTCTGTTCGTAGTAGCGAAAGAACCAAGTCTTGCCGGCGTTTCCCGTGACGTCGACAAGAAAAACAATGCTCCGTTCGTCGACCGGTCCGTTGAGGTCCCGGTTGAGAGTTTCCTGCCAAGGCCTGAGCGGAAAGACCTTGACCTGGTAAGTCGGAGAATTGTCCCTGACGTAAGTACTGACGAACCTTTCGTACCTGGCACAGACGACGCTGTGTTTTTCTCGGAGCGTCTTCATGTCCAGGGTGCCTTCTTTGACGTCCTGCTTGAATTCCTCGAGGTCCGTTCTGCGTCCGGACCCCTTTTTGTTTTGGGGACGAGTACCAAATTCCACGTAGTCCCCGTCCTTTTGACAGTAATCGATGCTGTTGTCCAGCATTCTCGCCATGCTGAAGTGCGCCTGTCCGATGACGTTCTTGACGTAAGTCATTCTTTTCCTGGAAGGAAAGGAAACGAACCCCTGCAGGTGCGGTGTTCCGTTTTCGCCCTTTTCCTTACCATAACAGACGTAAACACCGCGCTGATCGCGCAGTTGAGAAATACGCTCTTCGTCGACTTCCGTGTAATTGTTGAGCGTGAAACACCAGTGACGGGTCCTCGGCGCGGACTTGTTGGCGCTTTCGTCGGGAACGGCAGTTGCGACGACGTTTTCCATGATCGGAGATTTGTGAGACGACCTGCGGTCCAAGGGCCGCGGTTTTGGGTCGGCTCGAAGTTTCGTGCGGGTTTGTATGTTCGATATACGTGACCGTATATCGAAATATTAATCTCAATATTTGGCCAGGAGGAGGGCGGCTCCATTATTACCTAGCCCTCCTCCGGTCCATTGACCAGCTGCACGTGCTGCTGGTAGTAAGGCTACGTGTGGAGTGAAAACGAACACGGCCAAATAAGCGTTAAATAAACGTTAAATAGCCGTTATCCTTAAATAAACTAAAATCCAATGGACGGAGATAATTTAATTCGTGGCCAATGCTGGTTGGCACGAAGTCTGTGTAATTACCTGTTGGCACGAAGTCTGTGTAATTATGAATCGTGTTTACTAAAGACCATACAAACACACACAAACACACACACACACACATTTGTTGGACACGATGAGCGTTCAGATGTCCACTTTGCGGATGTACCCCGTGCTTTACACGGATGTTACCATGGCACGTTACGTTATAGTCGGCTCGTACTTCGAGGTTGAACCGGATTTGAGGTTACCGCCGGACACGACTCCGGCGGACGAGTTCGAAAGGTTGAGGCACGCCGCGATGCGGCGTTTGTGGATGAGAATGATGCGGCACCCCAGCACGGCGGGCGCCGCGTAGAGAAGGACAGTCAGCCAGACAGACATATGGCAAAAACGAAAGATAGAAAGGGACTAAAATAAGCCTTTATTAAAAAAAAAAGTATGTTTGTTTTTTAGTTTAAAACGTCGTTTGTTAATAGAGCGTTAAGGACAGTCGAACTTGGGCAGGTACGTCCAGAGCTCGTCCAAGGGCTCCGCGTTGGCCCCGGGCGGCCCGG
>Ga0316193_10002088_pt1 | contig 13870 bp, 10 predicted proteins | sample MerIslsedime2_MG_FD_207735 | JGI IMG/M metagenome (GOLD analysis project Ga0316193, IMG submission 207735) | Coastal sediment microbial communities from Maine, United States - Merrow Island sediment 2 | ecosystem: Environmental > Aquatic > Marine > Coastal > Sediment | place: USA: Maine...
TCGGCAAGATTTTGCGGTGTATACGACATTTGACTTCCCCGACATATTATTCGATTGCCAGTTTATAACTTGATCGTGCCTGGATGGCCACACTTTTCAATCCGGGAGCACACTATTGGTAGTGAAGCGCGCACAGCAGCGGATCAACGGGAACAGATTGGCGGGTCGCGTGAAACTGATCCCTTGCAAAACTGTAACCGGGTTAGTTGAGGATCTTGTAGCCGCGATTGCGCAGACAGTTCTTCACCACTTTGCTGCGTTCTTTTTGCGTGTCGCCCGCACTTCCCGCGCCACCGGCGACAGCACCAACGCCAGCCCCGCGCAGGGCTGAGTCGCCACCCCCGACTATCGCTCCGATCAGGCCACCCACCAGGGCCCCTCCTGCGGCTCCCTCGCCGGCCTTCTGTTCGACCTGTGTGGCTATTTGCTCGCATTCAGCGACATCGGTTTCATACTGCGCCATGTCGACACCGGCGGGATCGATGACCGGTTTTGAATTTTTTGCGGCACAGCCGACGATAAGGGTGATGCCGGCAATACTGATAATCTGGTAGATCCGTTTCATTATGCTCTCCGATGGATAAAGCGCTGGCAGCCGGGACTTGTGACCTCAGCGAATTATGGCCGTGAAATTTTACGCTGTCGATGCGCACCAGGCCGGAAGTCACCTGATGAAGACGCGTAATAATGAAATTTCGGCGTTTTTTGACGCGCCCAGGGTCGATTTCGGCTGATTTTGAGCATTTAAAAAAGCAACCTGTGATCCAGTTCCTTTATTGGGATAAAAACGGCCGAAAGGTTAAATTGGCCAATCGAAATAAGGTATTATTCGCGATTCCCAACGCACCAAACAATAATTATAAATACAGATAATGTATGAATTAGGAAACTCTCCGAAGTCACTCATCGAATCACTTGAACTGGTTCGCTTGCACAGTCCTCCCCATATTCTGGGGAAGCTGCTCGATATCTGTAACAATCCGGACGGCAGCACCGAAGAACTCGCAGAAATCATCCGTATCGACGCCGCTCTGACCAGTCGCGTGATCATGGCGGTGAATTCCGTATCCTTCGCGATTGGCGAACCGATCGACAGCATGCAGCGAGCACTAACGCTGCTGGGCCACGATCGCGTCAAGACCATGGTGCTGACCCTGTCGATCCAGCAGCTGTTTTCGGGCCTGATTCCATCGCAGAAGGAATTTGTCTGTAATGCCTGGCTGGATTCGCTTTACGGCGCTGTGTTTGCGCAGGACATTGCCGATAGCCTGGATTATGAATTCCCGCACGATGCTTATCTTGCCGGCCTGCTGCATGATTTTGGCCAGATCGTGTTTGACGCCAAGCATCACGAGCAATACATCGAGGTAGTGAGCCAGGATACCGAGGCTGAAATTATCAAACAGGAAATCCTCAAGTTCGGTACCAGTCATGCTGAGCTGGGCGCGGATATTATCGAGCGCTGGCAAAGCCTGAGTATGACCATCGCCGATGCGGTGCGCTTTCATCATGAAGACGAAGAACAGTTGCGCGGAGCCGATATTCTCTGTCGTATCGTCGCCGAAGCCAGTGAGCTCGCCTGGCACTGGAGTCGTGAGGGCAAGGCTGACGCCAAATGGCAATCCAGGCTCATCGATCAGGATCAGGTCAAGGGGATGTATTCGCGAGTAAAGACTCAGGTCACGAAGGTTGCTGCCACCCTGGATATAGCGGTTACCGGCTCGGGCGGACTGACCCAGCCCCAACTGGCCGGATTTATCGAAAAGGAAACCATCCGCCTGGCGCGCAAGATTCGCGATGCATCCCTGGTCAAAGTGCTGTCCTGCGATTCTGACGCTGCCGTGGTAGCGGACACGCCGCGCCACCTGCTGTCAAAGATAGCCCAGGAAATGCAGTTACTGTTTTCCATCTTCGACCTGGCTTTGCTGATTCCGGATGCACAGAATCCGGATTACCTGTCTTTATACCAGGTAAATCCGGTGCAGCCGGTGAGCCGCTTCTCGATCGACAACAATAACAGCGAAATTATCCGTGGTTTTCTCGAGAAACGCAGCGTCTGGATCGACCCGGAAAAGAAAAATGGACCTGTGTTACCGATATCGGATCGACAAATCATTCGCCGTTTGAATCACGAGATCGTGCTCAGCCTGCCTCTCGGTCACGGTGACCAGGTTGTCGGTGCTATCGTCATCGGTGTTAACCGTGCCCAGCGAAACTCGCTGGATAATCTCTCCAGATTTATCTCGGGTTACCTGAAAAATGTAGCCGACCAGTGGTTTAGTCGCGATCACGCTCTGAGTCAGCAAACCATTGCGGACCACCTGCAGGAAGAGCTGGAACAGCGTGATGTCGACAAGCTGGTGCATGAAATCAGCAATCCATTGAGCGTTATCGGCAATTACATCGACATCATCAAGGGTAATCTCAAATCCGAGGGTGCGGAAAATAACCGTGAGTTCGAAATATTAAAGGAAGAGTTGCAACGTATCGGCGACATCGTGCTGAATTTCAAGGATGCCAAAGACACCGTATCACCCACGGTGTTGCTAAACGATGAGCTGAAGGTTTGTGTGCCGCTTTACGTCAAGTCCGTCAGCCGCAGCAAGGAAGTCGAGATCAAGTGGAACCTCGATGCCAGTGACGCGGAGATCAACATCAGTCGCGACGGTTTGCGCCAGGTTGTGCTCAACCTGGTAAAAAATGCGGTCGAGGCCAAGGCGCGCGATGGGGAAATCATGGTGTCGAGCCATCATTTCGTCAATATTGATGGCAAGGCCTATGCCCAGTTCACCATCGCCGATCGCGGGCGTGGTGTCGATGCGATTACGCGTAACCTGCTGTTTGCGGCTTCGACCAGTACCAAGCGTGGTGCAAATCGGGGCCTCGGGCTGTCGGTGGTAGCCGAGATCCTGGGGAGCTACCATGGGCACATCAAGTATCTTGAAACCGAAGGTGGCGGCGCTTCATTTGAAGTACTGATTCCATTGTTGTTGAATAAATCCGATAATTAGCGGTTATGGAAAATTCATTCGTGAGCTTTAACGAGGACGATTCGCGCTTTGGCCGGCCGGTCTCTTTCCTGGTGGTGGACGATGACGCGCGCGCCCGTCAAAGTCTCAGCATGTTGCTCAAGCGGCAATGGAGTGATATCACCGAGGCCGAAGATGGTGAAGTGGCGATTTCATTGATCGAGCAACGCCAGTTCAAGGTCATTATTCTTGACCTCAACATGCCGAAAAAATCGGGCGACCAGGTGCTGGCGTTCATTCGCGATCGCAAAATCGAGACCACGGTTATCGTCATCAGTGGTGAAACCTCGATCAACAAGGTTACCGAAGCGGTGCGCCTCGGAGCCTATGACATCTTCAAGAAGCCCTATAGTTTCGATGAACTCGAGCATGCGATCCATAATGCGCTTGACAAGGCGCGTGTCGAAGAAGAGAAAACCCAGATTCAGAGTCGCCTCGCGCATTCCGAGCGACTGCATCGCTACATGGTGGATAATTCCCCCGACCTGATCTACATCCTCAACCTGAAAGGCGAATTCAGTTTCGTCAACGACAGCGTTACCAAGCTGCTGGGCTATGACAAGTCCGATTTGCTGGGCAAGCATTACAGTCTGTTCATCGCCGATGAAGATCGAATGAAAGCAGAATACCTGTTTAACGAGCGGCGCCGGGCAAGTCGTTCCAACCGCATGGTTGAGCTGAGCCTCAAATGCAATTCGACCGACCCTTCGAAGCCATTCGACGTCAGTGTGCGTCCTATCGAACTGAATTCCATGGGCATTTACTCGGTCGACATCAAGGACTCAAAAAAGGTCGTTACCTACCAGGGCACTTACGGTGTTGCGCGCGATATCTCCAGTCGCAAAAAGGCGGAAAAGCTGATCACTTTCCAGGCCTACCACGATCTGCTCACTAAATTGCCCAATCGTGCCATGCTGCTGGATAGGCTCGACCTTGCCATCAAACAGTCGGTGCGCACGAAAGAAACCCTGATTGTCATGTTCCTCGACCTGGATCGTTTCAAATTGATCAACGACAGTTTTGGGCATGTGGTTGGCGATCAGTTGCTGGTCGAAGTCGCCGGCCGGCTGAAGCAGGAGATTCGCACCGGTGACACCCTGGCGCGACTCGGCGGCGATGAATTTATGCTGCTGTTGCCGCAACCGACCTCGCGCGAGCAGGCCGAAAGCGTCGCCCAGAAGCTGATCGAAAGTTTGCAGCAACCGTTTTTCCTGAGAAGCAAGGAAGTCTATATCAACGTCAGCATCGGCATCGCGGTGTTTCCGGATGATTCGTCAGACATCAATACCCTGATCACGAATGCCGACATGGCGATGTACGAAGTCAAATCAACCGGCAAGAATGGTTACGCGTTTTATAACGCTAAGCTTGAGCATGCCGCGGCCGAGAAAATTTCTATTGAAAGTGGGCTTAGAAATGCGTTGAAGAATGGCGAGCTGGAGATTTTTTACCAGCCGCAGATCAACTCCCTGAACCGACAGATAGTCGGTGTTGAGGCCTTGCTGCGCTGGAATCATCCACAGCTAGGTCTGCGTGCGCCGGGTTATTTCCTCGAGCAGGCCGAGGAATCCCGCATCATTCAGCAAATCAGTGAATGGGTGCTCCATCGCGTGGCCAGCGACCTGTTCAGCGATTCACGGTTCCTCGATTGTGAGATCAAGGTCAGCATCAACCTGTCGGCTTCCGATATTCGACAAAAGGAATTCCCGGAAAACCTGGTCGCGTTTACTGAAAAGTTCGCTATCGATCCCAGTCGGCTGGAAATCGAGATTACCGAAAACATGTTCATGAGCGATATCCAGGCCTGTACCCACAAGCTGCAGGTGCTGTCCAATCGCGGTATTTCCATTGCGATCGATGACTTCGGCACGGGCTATTCTTCCCTGAATTACCTGCGCGAGCTGCCGGTACACACCGTGAAGATCGATTACTCTTTCGTCTCTGAAATTGAACATTCGAGTAAAGGTGCTGCCCTGGTGGCGGCCATCGTCGGTATGGCGCATGGTCTCGGTATCGATCTTGTTGCCGAAGGTGTCGAAAACAGGCACCAGGCCGAGTACCTGGAAGGCCTGGGCTGCCACATCATGCAGGGTTTTCTGTTCAGCAAGCCGCTAAAGGTAGAAGAGTTCCTCAAGCGTGTCGCCGCGCAGCAAGCCGCAATCCCGAGTCTGTCGAAAGGCTGAGTAGTCCGGGGCGCTGCCTGGGCGCGAGACTTTTTCCCCGTAGTACCGTTCACCCCCTGGCATGAATCGAGTGCCTGCCAGGTTTGCTGGGAATTATCCCCGGCTATCCGAGCCTGGCGTTGTCGCCGATGAATCCGATCCGCCCCGGCAGACGTATTGAATAGCGTTAGCGTTGGTTTGTTACCACCGCGGCGGGCATAAATAGGCGGCCGCGGGCCAGGAAAGTATGTTAATTTATCGGCTCTAGTTAGCCTGAAAGCCGTTCTCCAAGGGACACACAACCGCATGAAGGGTCATCATTTCGCGCAGCTTGCCGGGCTTGTCTACACGCCTTTGCTGGTAACCGCGCTATTCTTGCCAACGCTGTCGATGGCCCAGGTAGCGCCGGTGGAGCTGACCACGGTGGAGCGCCGCGACATCGTCGAGTCTCTGCGCCTGAGTGGCTCGCTCACGTCTCCGAAAGCCGCACGCCTGTCGCCCGATGTCGAAGGGCGGCTGGTGCGGCTGGATGTCGATGCCGGGGCACGGGTTAAAGCCGGTGACATCCTGTTCAAGCTCGACGACGAACTGGCGCAGCTGGAACTGGCGCAAGCGATCGCATTCGAGCACGAAGCTGAGGCTGACCTTGCCAATGGTAAACGGCGTGTCGTTGAAGTGCGTGAGCTGGTCAGCAAGAAAACCTTCCCCGAAAGCGAGGCGCGAAACCTGGAATCCCAGGTGGAGCGTTTCGCGGCTATTGTCGAGCGCCGTCGCGCCGAACGCGCCTATGCCGCTGCTACGCTGGAGCGTCACAGTCACAAAGCACCGTTTAGCGGTGTGATTGCTGAACGCAATGCGGATCTTGGCGAGCGCGTCGATACCGATTCAAATGTGCTGTTACTGGTCTCGACTGAACAATTGCAGCTCGATCTGCGCGTGCCGCAGCGATACTTTCGGCGCGTCGCGGTAGGGACTGTGGTCAACATCGGGGTCGACGCCTTGCCCGGTCGCAATATCGAGGCGCAAGTGGTGCAGGTAGTCCCGGTGAGTGATTCCGATACGCGCACCTTTATGGTGCGCGCAAGGGTCGACAATGAGGATGGGCGGCTTGCGCCGGGCATGTCGGTAAGTGCGCAGCTGCGCATCGGCACGGCACGCGAGGCTGAAGTGGTGCCACGGGACGCGCTGATACGCTACCCGGATGGGCGCACCACGGTTTGGGTGGCGGCAACCGAAGGTGATCGCTATGCGGTTTCCGAGCGCCTGGTGAAGATCGGCCTGGATTTCGATGGAGTGATCGAAATTGTTGAAGGGCTGAGTGTGGGTGAGCGTGTCGTTATTCGAGGTAACGAGTCGCTTCAGCCCGGACAACAGGTCCGTCTAAGGGAATAGCATGTTCGAGAAGATCATTAATCGTGGCACCCTGATGACGGTCATCGTCGGCATCGTCGTGGTGCTCGGTATCGTCGCAACGCTGCAGGTACCGGTGCAGATGATTCCGGATCTCGATGTGCGCACGGTGCAGGTGCGTACCTCCTGGCCGGGTGCTACCCCGCAGGATATCGAGAAAGAAATCCTGATCGAGCAGGAAGAGTATCTGCGCAGCATCCCCAGCCTGCAGCGCATCGAGGCGACGGCCTCGGCGGGTTCAGCGCGTATCGAACTCGAGTTTCCGCACGGTGTGGATATCAATGAAACCCTGATTCGGGTGAATAACGCCCTGTCGCAGGTACCTTCCTATCCCAACAACGTGAACCAGCCGCGGATTTTTGCCGAGTCATTTTCCAGTAACTCGTTCATGTATTTTCGCGTAGCACCGCTGGACGGTAATCCGCGCGGGCTGGACATGGATATGATGCGCGATTTCGTCTCCGACAACGTGCGTGCGCGCATGGAAACCGTGCCCGGAGTCTCCAGCGTTGAGGTCTGGGGTGGCGCCGACCGCCAGGTGCAGATTCTGTTGAACGCGGCGGCACTCGCCGAACGGCAACTGACCGTGGCGGATGTGCGTACGGCCCTGCGATCGCGCAATCTCGACGTCACCGGAGGGCAGCTCGAATCCGGTAAACGGCGCTACCTGTTGCGCACCATCGGGCGCTTTAACGATCTCGATTCACTCGACCAGTTGATCCTGGCGCGCAGCGGTGATCAGCTCACCCGGCTGGGCGATGTTGCCAGCGTGCGGCTGGATCATTTCGAGATCGAGCGTGAAGCCTTCGTCAACGGCAAGCCGGTGCTGTTCCTCGCGGTAAATCGCGAACTCGGCTCCAACGTCATCGATATCAAGGATGCCATGTTCGCCGAGGTGGAGCGCATCAACCAGGATCTGTTGCAGCAATCGGGCATGGAGCTCAGGCTCAACGCCACCGATACCGTCTACGTCGAACAATCGATCGCCACGGTGTGGCGCAACCTGGCGCTGGGTGCGGTGCTCGCGACCCTGGTGATGTTCCTGTTTCTGCGCTCGGCGCGGATGACCCTGGTCGGCGTGATCGGTATCCCGATCTGTACTATTGCGGCCTTTATCGGGCTGCTGCTGGCGGGGCGCACGATTAACGTAATTTCGCTGGCGGGTGTCGCCTTTTCGATTGGTATGACGCTCGACAATACGATCGTGGTGCTGGAAAGCATCGAGTGGGAACGCCGCCGGGGCATGAAGCGCCTGCAGGCGGCGATCGTCGGTGTGCAGCGCGTGTGGCCGGCGGTGCTGGCGTCTACGCTGACCACGGTGCTGGTGTTTATTCCGATCATCTTCATCAAGGAAGAGGCCGGTCAGCTTTACGGTGATATCGCGATCGGTGTCTCCGCTACGATTCTGGTGTCGATGCTGGTGGCGATTACCGTCGTGCCTACGGCGGCTGCCAACTTTGCATTGTTGCCGCGCAAGACTACCGGCAGCGACACTGCGCCCCAGCCGCGGGTTGGTATGCAGGGGTTGTTGCGTGGCATCGACTGGCTGATTGGGTCCGCGCTACGCCGCGTCGTGGTGATGGGGCTGACGCTGCTGCTGTGTGCGGCTACTATCCTCGAACTGACGCCACCGGCAGAGTATCTGCCCCCCGGTGAAGAGCCCAAGGTGTTTGGTCGCATGAATGCTCCGCCCGGTTATAACCTGCCGACCATGCGCGAAATCGGTTACGACGTGCAGGAGTATTTTCTGCCCTACCTGGATGACGAGCCAGGTCAGTTCGAACGTGGTGAGACGGCGGTGCCTGCCCTCGATTACCTGATTATTTCGATTCGCGCGACCGGATTGTTTCTCATCAGCGAGCCCAAGGACAAGGGGCAGGTAGACGCCCTGATGGATGCGATCGACGCCAAGTACAGTGAATATGCAGGCATGCGCTCATTTACCACGCGGGGGTCTATCATCTCCAGCAACGATGGTGGTACGCGCAGTATCAATCTGGACATTTCGGGCCCTGAGCTGGAGCCGATTTATAGTGCCGCAACGGCTGCCTACAATCGTGCGCAGGAAGTCTTCGCCAACCCGCGCATTCGTGCCAATCCGGCGACACTGTCGTTGTCGCAGCCGCTGATCGAAATTCACCCCGACTGGGAACGCGCCGCGGAACTCGGCATGAATACCAGCGATATCGGTTTCACCGTCGCGGCCCTCACCGATGGCACTTTCGTTGATGAGTTTTTCCTTGCCGATGACAAGATCGACATGTATGTCTACAGCTCGGCTGGAGCGGATGCCTCACCCCATGATCTCAGCGACATGCCGATTTACACGCGCGGTGGCGGCGTGGTGCCGCTGTCCAGCATTGCGCGCGTGGTCGAGACGGTCGATACCAATACGGTGCGGCGCATCGATGGTCGTCGCACCGTGACGCTCAACATCATTCCCCCGGCCAACGTCGCGCTGGAAAGTGGGGTCGAGATCGTGCGCGAGGATGTGCTTGCTTACCTGCGCAATAGCGGTGCCATCCCGGCCAACGTCAGCATCGATATTTCGGGTGCCAGCGACCAGCTCGAAGCCACGCAGAAGGCATTGATCGGCAATTACCTGGTGGCATTAGTACTGGTCTATCTGGTGATGGTCGCGATTTTCACGCACTGGGGATATCCGTTGTTGATCATGACCACGATACCGCTTGGCGTTGCCGGTGGAATTGCCGGGCTGGCGTTGATGAACTGGGTCGGAGCTGTGCTGCCGGCTTTTGGCATGGCCGCCGTTCACCAGCCTTTTGACATGATCTCCATGCTTGGGTTTCTGATTCTGATGGGCACGGTGGTGAATAATCCAATCCTGATCGTGCATCGCGCCGCGGAAAATTATCGCAGCCTGGCAATGACGGCCACCGAGGCGGTGAACGAGGCGGTGGAATCGCGCCTGCGGCCGATTGCGATGTCGGCTATCACCACCATTTTCGGGCTCGCGCCGCTGGTGTTCATCCCGGGTGAAGGCACCGAACTGTACCGCGGTGTTGGTGCAATTGTGCTGTTTGGGCTGGCTGGTGCTGCCCTGGTCACGTTGACTTTCCTGCCGGCCGCAACGGTCACGATATTGGGCTGGACGCAGCGTGATCGCAGTGATGTCGAAAGCGACTCGGCTGAGCCCCGGGGGATTGCCAATGCACCGGTCTGAAGTGGCCCTGGCGGACAGAACATCCTGTTCTCGGGGTAGTTATCGACCCAGGAATCGACCATTACGCGTCGTGTTGTGCGGCCTGTTGCTGCTGGCCGGTTGCGCTACCCTGCAATCTGATTTCAAGGAACCGGGAGTATCACTGGTGTCGATCACGCCGCAGATCAAGAACCTGTTTGCGCCCGAATTTGATGTAGTCTTGCGCGTTACCAATCCGAATCGCGAGGCGCTGGATATCGCTGGGCTCAGTTATACGGTGCACCTGCAGGGCAACAAGCTGATCGAAGGCGTGGCTAATGAGTTACCGGTGATTGCGGCTTACGGTGAGGCCGATATCAGTTTACGCGCGACCGCGGATTTGATGGGTGGCATCAGTCTGCTCAGTGATTTCCTGAGTCAACCTGGCAAACAGTTCGACTACGAATTCAATGCGGATATCGACCTGGGCACCCTATACCCGATAGTGCGTGTGCAGCGCAGCGGCGTTATCTCGCTGCGTTAAGGGTTACAGGGGTAAGGTGCCGAATGGCACTTACTTAAGCCAAAACACTGATGCATCCAGAGTCCGACTACGGTCGAATGATTGGGGGACTATTCGCGAATGCCTCGGCGGCTTCGCCGCCTGCGGTTTACTTCGCGAATAGTCCCCCAATCATCCACCTTCTCTCGACCGGAACCAATGTCATGGGGCTGTGCTTAAGTAATTGCCATTCGGGTAAGGTCTCTTAACCTTTCGCCCGGATCTCCGCGGTGTCCAATTACAGAGGACTTCGTGTCTTCTAATTATTGACGAAGTCGCCAATGGCGTGGATTGCGTTGAGCGCGGTGATCAGGCGTGGCACCGAGGTAAATTCAGGCCAGCTCGACAATTTTACTACCACCAGATCGTCAGCCGGGTCGACATAAATAAGCTGGCCGAACACGCCGCGCGCCATGAAACCGGGACGATCGACGTCTTCGATCCAGAATTGATTGCGGTACCCGCCGTTTGGCGCGGTTTTTGTATAGGGCTCTTCGAACAGGCTGTGATCGGCATTGTTAATGTCGGCGATCCATTCGGCAGGCACCAGCTGGGTATCGCCCAGCTTGCCTTTTTGCAGTAACAACTGACCGAAGCGGGCATAGTCGCGCAGGGTAGCACTGAGGCCGCCACAGGCGAGCGCATAACCGGCTGGGTCGACAGTGAAGCTGGCGCTTTCCTCGCAACCAAGCGGTTGCCAGAGTTCGCGGCTCACCAGTTCGGCGAGGCGGGTTTCGGTGGCTCGCTCGAGGCAATGGGCGAGCACATCGGTTTCGATCGAGCGGTACTGGAACTTTTCTCCGTGTTCACGCACTTTTTCGGTCAGGGTCAGTATCTGGTCCCAGATGCAGGTCGGCGCGGGGAAGTCAGGGTTGGGCCGCTTCCAGCCACTGGCGATGTCGGTGGCGGCTATATCGGAATCGAGTGCCTCGTAATCTTCCACGTAGCGCACCCCGGTCGTCATATCCATCACCTGCTGCAGGGTCGCCCCGCGCCAGGCGGTGGCGGCGAGTTCGGGCAGGTAATGAGTTATCTGTTCGGCTGGATCTATCAGTCCGCGTCCGATCAAAATTCCGGCGACCGCAGCGACAACTGATTTGGCCATCGATTGCGACAGATGCAGGGTGCGTTCGTTCATACCGTTGTGATACTGCTCAAGCACGATAGTGCCCCGGTGCAGCACCAGAATCGAGTCGGTAAAGCTGCTGTCGATCCACTGCTGTAATGATGATGCCTGTCCGCCAGCATCGTTAAATGCGATCTGGCTGAAATCCTGTGGGCGACTGTCGAGGGACCAGATCGGGCCTTTGCCACGCCATACTTCGGTGGTTGGCACAAATTCGCTGACGTGTTGGAAAGTCCAGCGATTCCAGGGTGCCCGATCCCAGTGGTCGTGGGGCACGCGTTGTTCCTGAGGTACCGGAAAGCCTTGCATGATGGCTGTCATGTTTTCAGTCATGTCGCAGTCCAATTTACTTTCATAGTGTTAAAAAAAGGGTTGCCATAAACGCGTCATGGCAACCCCTGTATTGCTTGCCTGGAGGAAATTACTTTTGCAATTCGGTCCAGATTGCGGTGTACATCTTGGTTGCTTCGGGTGAGCAGGCCTGCAGAAATTTGCCAGCGCCAGCGAGTTTCGGATCGATAATGATCTCCGGAGCATTTTTCATGTCATCAGGCATGTATTTATCCGATCCCGAGATACCGTTGGCATAACGTGCGAAGGCAGAAATCAGCGCGGCGTTTTCAGGCATCATGACGAAGTTCTGAAACAGCTTGGCATTTTCGACGTTCCTGGCGTCCTTCAGTACCGCGACGCTATCCATCCACAGCGCGAAACCTTCCTGCGGATAGCCATAACGCACGTCGGGGTTCTTTTCGCGGGCGCGAAAAGCGGCGCCGTTCCAGTACAGCGAGGCGGCCATGTCGCGGCCGGCAAATTTTTCGATGACACCGTAGTCCATCGACAGCCAGTGCTTTTTCGCGGCCACCAGCTTGTCACGTACCTTGCGCAGGATTGCCTTGTCAGTGGTGCAGGGTTCGCCGCCGACGTACATGATGGCGGAGCTGATGACATCGTTCATTTCCGGTGCGACGTTGATCTTGCCCTTAAGCTCATCGGGCGGATCGAGGTAGATCGCGGCAGTATTGATATCACCCTTGTAAACCGACGTATCGACGATCATGCCGACGCTGCCCCATTGCCAGGGTACGGTGTAACGGCGGCCCGGATCCCAATCGGGATTGTTGAAGTCGGGTGAAACATTCTTGAAGTTCGACATCTGGTCGGGGCGTGTTTCCAGCAACAAACCTTCATTGATCCAGATTTGTACGTAGTTGGCGGAAGGCACGACCATGTCGAAGCCGTGACCGCCGGCCTTAACTTTGGCGAGTGCACCGGAATTGGAATCATAGTCAGTTACGGTAACCTTGACGTCGTATTCCTTTTCAAACTTTTCGACCAATTCGGGGTTGGTGTAGTTACCCCAGTTGTAAAGGTTTAGCTCTCCGGCGGCATAGGCGCTGCCCGAGATCGCTACCATCGCCATCGCGACAATGGATTTTTTGAGTAAGCCTGTCATTTCTATTTATCCTCTTTTTCTGTTTTAGGAGTAGAGTACTTTCAAGTTTTCTTGCGATTGATCAAGAAAATCAGTGAAACCATTAACACAGACACCGCCAGCAAGGCGCTGGCGATGGCATTCATTTCTGGAGTGATAACACGGCGTATCTGCCCCAGCATAAAAGTCGGCAGGGTGTCCTGCCCGGCCGATTTAACAAATTCGGTGATCACCACGTCATCCAGCGAAATCACGAAGGCGAGCATCGCGCCAGCCAGGATTCCGGGCCACAGCAGTGGCAGAGTCACGCGTCGAAAACAGCGCCATGGCGTGGCGTAGAGATCGGCTGCGGCGGTCTCCAGCGAGCGATCCATGTCTTCCAGGCGCGCGCGAATCGGAAGGTAGGCAAACGGAATGCAAAAGGCGGTATGCGCGATCACCAGGTATGAGATGCCCTGGTAGCCGGTAGCCTGTTTGATGGTCGCAAAGACGATCAACAGGGCCACTGCGGTGACGATTTCGGGCACCATCAGCGGTTGATTGATCATTGTGTAGATGGCGGTTTGCCCGCGGAAGGCGCGCGTGCGCGTGGTGCCGAGCGCGGCCATGGTGGCAAGCACGGTGGAGTAGAGCGCGGCTTGCAGCGCGATCACTATCGATAACAGCGTCGCCTCCTGCACCGTTTCGTTTTCCCAGGCGGATAAATACCAGCGCCAGGAAAAGCCCTCCCACAACGCCAGCGACGACCCCGAGTTAAACGAATAACCCACCAGGATCACAATCGGGGCGTACAGCATCAGGAAACAGGAGACCGCGATGAAAGTGAAACCCGGCAGCTTGTAAATTGAAAACAGCTTGCGCTTACCTGCTTCGCTAACCATTTTTTGCTCCGCTGTTCTGCGCGTAACGTACGTACATCAGCAAGGTCACCATGACGATCAGCAGCAGGGTGATCGACAGCGCTGCACCGAGCGGCCAGTTCTGCCCCTGGTCGAATTGCAACT
>Ga0316193_10002089_pt1 | contig 13870 bp, 10 predicted proteins | sample MerIslsedime2_MG_FD_207735 | JGI IMG/M metagenome (GOLD analysis project Ga0316193, IMG submission 207735) | Coastal sediment microbial communities from Maine, United States - Merrow Island sediment 2 | ecosystem: Environmental > Aquatic > Marine > Coastal > Sediment | place: USA: Maine...
CTCTTCGATATCGGCGGGCAGGAGTTGTATGTTTCGCGCACGGGCTGGACTGGCGAACTGGGTTATGAAATCTATTGCGCAGGTGAGAAGACCGATCATAAACGACTGTGGGATGATGTTATGCAGGCAGGTGCTGCGCATGGCATGGTATACGGCTGTATGGCTTCCATGATTATGCGTCGGATCGAAGCGGGCATTCTGGATAACCTTTCCGATTTTGATCATTCCATGACACCATTTGCGGCCGGGCTGGGTAAATTCATCGACCTCGACAAGGAAGGCTTTGTTGGCAGGGAGGCGCTGCTGGCAGCGGACAGGCGATCTCGATTGCTGGGCCTTACCTGCGAAACTGCGACACCCGCTGATCATGGCGCAATACTTGAAGCCTCGTTAGTTGTCGGACAGGTTACCGCAGCCGCGTGGTCGCCAACGCTGGACCTGGGCATTGGCTATGCCAGATTCGATAATCCAGCGGACTGGATTGGGCAGACATTGACGGTGGAAACCGAGGGCGGTCTGACAGCCCCCTGTGAAATTGTTGAGCTGCCTTTCTACGATATCGAGAAACGTATTCCGCGAGGCCTGGAATGAGGAAATTTAAACATGCAGCAATCATACGATTTTGACAATGATTGCGTTCAGGCGCCCCAAATTTTGTTCACAGAAACGGAAGCTGGCCACGAACTTTGTGCTTTCGATTCAGCAAGAAAACAAGAGAAGCAGGAGAAGCAGATAAAATGACCATGCTCGAAGCCCAGGACTGGAGTTTTCCGGTACCGATTGCCTATGGCCCCGGACGTATCGCCGAAATTGCCGACTTCTGCCGCAATGCAGGTATGACAAAACCTTTGCTGGTAACCGATCGCGGCAGCCGCGAGCTGCCTTTCATCGCCAGCATCATGCACACGCTCGAAGATAACGACCTGCCCTGCGATATCTATGCCGGTATCTCCCCCAATCCGCGCGGCGATGAAATCGCCGCCGGACGCGAGATGTTCCGCCAGGGCGCGCATGACGGCATTGTCGCCGTGGGTGGCGGCTCTGGCATGGATGGCGGCAAGGCGATTGCGGTTGTGGCCAACAACGACATCGACCTGTGGGCCTTCGAGTTCGAACAGACCCCACCGGACATGACTAACGAGGCAGCCTTCCCTCCTTTAATCTGCATCCCCACGACGGCAGGCACCGGTGCCGAGACCGAGGGTACCGCGATGATTACCGAAGTCGAACGCATGATGAAGTTCTGCACCTGGCATCCGCAGCTGAAACCGGCGCTGGCGCTGCTCGACCCCGAAATCACGGTCGGCCTGCCGGCGAACCTGACGGCCTGGACCGGTTGTGATGCGATGGTGCACGCGATCGAAGCTTACTGCGTGCCGGACTTTCATCCGCTGTGCGACGGTATCGCGCTCGAGGGCTTGCGGCTGATCGACACCTGGTTACCCACGGCGGTGAATGATCCTGCTAACATCGAAGCTCGTGGCGGCATGCTGACGGGCTCCTGTCTCGCCGGCATCGCTTTTCTCAAGGGCCTGGGGATGGTGCATGCGATCAGCCACATGGTCGGCGCCGAGTATGACACCCACCACGGCCTGACCAATGCAATCGTATTGCCCGCGGTATTAAAATTTAATGCCGAATCGATCGCCGGCAAGATACCGCAGATGTGCGCTGCGATGAACATCAGGGAGCATTCCTTCGCTGCGTTCTATCATCGGGTCTGCGACCTGCTCGACCAACTGGATATCCCGAAGAACCTGGCAGACATCGGCATACCGGGCGACTGTGCTGCCGTGATCGCCGAAAAAGCGATGCAGGACAGCGCCGCGGCAACCAACCCGCGCAGGGCCACGGTTGCGGAGATTGAGTCCATTGTTGAAACTGTGATTCGCCATGGCAGGTAGCCATTCTGCGCGCGAACTGTAACCGACGGAGAAACAAAATTCGCCAGCCGGCAAACCGGCAAATTCATCGCAGTCGCACTCATGCGGCATTAATCCAGCTATTTATTGCTGACGATGGCTCTGCTCCTGGGGGAGGTTAAACGCTTGATGGTGCATCAACCCGACCCTCGGAAAATCAGGTTGATCAGGTGAAACCGGGGAATACCTGGGTGCGTTTGACCTGGCCGAAGGCAAAATGGGTTTCGACGGTGCCCATGCCCGGGATGCGGGTGAGCTTGTCGCGAATGAACGATTCGTAGTCTTTCAGCGAAGGGCTCAGCACGTGTAACAGATAATCTGAGGTGCCCGACATCAGGTAGCAGGCGATGACTTCATCCAGGTCGACGATGCCACGTTCCAGAATTTCGATACTTTCCTGGTTCTGCTTTTCCAGCCGAACCGAGACAAAGGCGGTGATGGGCAAGCCACAGGCATCCTGGTCGACGATCGCGGTGTAGCCGTGAATGATTTTCCTGTTTTCAAGCTGGCGTACCCGGCGCAGCCAGGGAGACGGTGACAAAGCCACCTTCTCGCTCAACTCCTGATTGTTCAGGCGCCCGTTCTTTTGCAGCCCGGCCATTATTTTTCGATCAATTTGATCCATATTCAAACCAATTTTGATAGATGTTGCCAAATTTCACTATCCAAGTGGCAATTTGCGACAATTAATTGCGCGAAGACTTCTCTATACTGCCAGATAGCCTGCGGAGATTGTTTATGAAAGCGATTACATCGAGTGCCAATCGACACCTGTCACTGGTGGGGCAGGCGACATCGCAGCTACAACAGCTCCCTCAAGCTGAAAATCTGCTGGCGATGCAGCGACGCATCAACCGCCGCGTATTGCACGATTTATTCAAGGCACATCCACAGATTCAGATCGCCCGGAACTCAAGCCTGAGCTCTTCTGCGCTGGTTTCTTCTGGCCTGGTGATCACGTTAGCCGAAGGCAAACGCGAGATCGACGCGGTAGAACTGGTTCGGGAATTGCAGTACTGGTACCGGGATGAAGTGCGCCTGATACAGGCGACGCAGTTCGAGATAATGAACTCGAGCAGTTCGTCCATTCAGATCGATACTGGCGACGCCGATCCACGTCTGTTTCTCGCCCGCCTGCTGCATTGCGCCAACAAACTTGATCCTTGTGGAGAATCGCAACTGGTGCGCGATTTTCCACAGGCGGACTTTATCGACTTCCTGTATTACCAGGCCAGTCGTGAAATCCATGACGAATTCCTCGAACAGCTACCCGGCTTCGACAGCCTGATGACTGCCGATTAGCTGGCCCTTCGAAACACTGGGCCGAATCAGGTTGATGCCTGGCTTACACCTGCTCGATATCTGCGTTGCCGTTAACAGTCGGCACAGTTGGCGCATCCCGGGAATAAAACAGCGACGAGGCAAGCTCCCACAGTAAGTCCTTCAGCCTCAGTAACCTATAGTGGACACGCCTCCAACTGAAATGTCCGAATCGGACTCAGGCCCTGGGTTAAGTGAATCAGTCATAGCGCCGGCAGTGTGCGCGAGTGATCACGCGGCATGAATCGATGGCGGCAGTATCAAATGAAACTCGGCAATTGAAATTGATTTTGAAACTCGCCAGTAAAAATCACTAGTAACACTCACTAATGAAACCGGCATCTTCAACCGGCTCGCCCGACAGTAGCTTCGCGCCAGGCGATATAAATGCCCGAGGCGCAGATTACGCCGATACCGACAAATACCACAGGCGTTGGAATCTCGCCCCAGAACAGCATTCCGGCCAGAATCGTCCAGACGATCTGCACGTAACGAAACGGCGCGACGGCCACCAGCTGTCCGTGACGAAACGCTTCCACCATCAGAAAGTGCGCGACGACAAAAGCACTCGCGCTGATGGCGAACCACAGCAGATCCGGCAAACGCAGTGTCTGCCACCCCCAGCCGACGGTAAGCAGGCCTGCGATGGCCAGTATGCTGCCGGTGGTAAACACAATCCGCAGACTCGATTCCCCACTCGCCATTTTGCGCGTGACCAGATCTCGGGTCGCATCCGCCAGGGCAACGATCAATGGCAGAATAACGGCCCAGTGCATGGCCTCGGTGCCCGGTCGAATCACCAACAGGACCCCGACGAAACCGACCAGTACGGCACCCAGCCGGTGCCAGCCGACCGACTCTGCGAGAAAAAAGCGGCCGAACAAAGTCATGAACATCGGGCCGGCAAAGGCAATGGCCACGACCTCGGCAAACGGCAGATAGCGCAGCGCGAATACGAAGGCAAAAGAGCCGATGACATACAGGCCGCCACGATAGAAATGCGGACGCCAGCGTCTCGCGGCGAGCGGTGCTTCACCGCGCAGGCGCATCACGATGGCAGTAATGAGCGTAATCATAGCCGCCTGTATGAACAGTAGTTGCCCGACCGGGTAATGCGGCACCAGCCACTTGGAGATGCCGTCATTGGTCGTCAGAAACAGGCCGGCAGCCACCAGGAAGGCTATTCCACGTAGATTATTGACAGGTGTGGTGTTCACATAAGCTCTCGTCTATTCGACTCGATGATGCCAGGCCCAGCGCCAGGAATGGGCCGGCCCGCGCGAAGCCTGCGGTGAACTGACTATAAAATCAAGCGGTTATCACGGTGCCGGTTTCAATGTGCCCAGTTCAAAATACGCAGAAAGTTAAGGGTCGACCTGAAAATCTTCGAGTTGAATAATGGAACTTCAATTGATAGCAAACACTGCGATTTTCTTTGCTTACGGACCTATGCCGGTAACGAGGTCGTGGCGTCCGCCTAGGGGCCGCTACGCCCCCAGAATAACTGGCGCACTGACTCGCTGTTCACCTGCCCCGGGTTCTCGCTGTAACACAACACCGGCACCAGCCTCGGCCGTTCGCCCTGAACGCGCGTGACCCGGTGAATAGTTTGATTACCACCAAAAATCAGCAAGGTTCCGGCGCTGAAGGGTAGTTCTACAACGCCATCACGTTTGCCATCCAGCAGACCGGTAACCAATTCTTTCTCATCATCCCGCCCGCGAATAAGCGGCAGATATTCAAAGGCCCCACCGACTTCCGGCGGCTGCAGCATCAGCGTGACGGTAAATTCAGATTCATCGAAATGCCAGCCATGTTCGCCACCATCCACAAAAACGTTAATCGAACAGGCACCAAAAGGATCAGCAAAACGGTACAGGGTTTCCTTGCCCAGTACGAAACGTATAAAATTCTTTAACGGATCCCACTGATATAAGCCGTTGAGCTGGCTACGTGAATCGATTCGGTCGTAGGGAACCGAGCCGACAAAGGTTTGTTCCTGGCGACGCTCGATATCGTCAGCGGCCCGGCTCGAATCGTCCGCCGTTAAATAAGCATTATGTGAGCTTTTGCAAAAATAGGCATCATCTGCAAACCTGGCGGCTTCTGCGGCCAGCCCTGGCAGGACATGCGGCAGAATAAATTCCTTCAACATGCATAAACCGGTCTGCAAATACTCCTCGCGACAGCTGCGCGCAAAAGCGGCGCCCTCGGCCGACTCGAGATCGAGCATCGGGTAGCGACCCAGATCGACCATATTTCTGGCATCAGCCATCGGTTGTGTCATATATCACTCACAAAATTTCTAAACGTTTCGCAACCAGCTTGCAGCGCCCACAGGCACAGGCAAAGGCTTGTCACTGGTTTTCCAACACCCGGGATTGCGGGCGACCAAAAAGCATCCTGAGGGAATAAAGTTAATCCCCTCTTTCCATTTTCGGCTGGAACAATGAATCAGGCCCGGAAACTGGCAAATGCTGCACTGTTTCCGGCTGTCAGACAGGCCCGGCTCAGGAACGCCACAATTTTACCGGTCTTTGGTGGGCAGTTGTCAAATCGAATTTGATCGACATATGATCGCGCCGGGCACCGCTTCCGTTCAGGCCTTGTCGAGCGCCTCCAGAACCTTGTCCTTTTCATGCGGATGCATAGATATATTGGTTTCCGGGTAAGGGAAATTCTTGTGGGTAACCTCGCTATGGAATTCTTTCAGCGCAGCGACTCGTTCCGCATACATCTGTTTATGCAGGCGTGCCAGATTACCAAAGGCATGGGCATGCTTCGGTGGCTTCTCTTCCTCGCTGTCCTCGCCACAGGTAGCAGATCGCCTCGTCGCTAACACTGGACACCGAGCCCGGCTATTTTTGCTGCTTGCAGAAAATGGCCGCAGGCCCGTCTGATTTACCCGTCTGTTTGTGGCGCATCAAATGCGCTCAGCTCTGGTAACGGCCCACTAAAAATCTCAACTTCTACCATGCAGGTGTGCGCAATCGGTCCCTGTGCCAGGCGGGAGGTACCGATATCGGGCGTGAGCACGTTCGGGTTTCCGTGCTTGCACAGGCTGCCCTCGCTTGCGGGCTGTTGCGGGTCATACCAGGCACCCGTGCTCATTTGCACGACGCCGCGCATCACCTGATCGTCGATCTGCACACCACCCAGGCAGGCACCGCGATAATTGAACACCCGCACAACGTCGCCATTGGCCAGGCCCCTGGCTTTTGCATCCTCGGGATGCAGCATGATCGGTTCGCGTTGTTTGATTTTAGCCGCTCGACTATGGCTGCCATGATCAAGCTGCGAGTGAAGTTTGGTCTTTGGCTGGTTTGAAATCAAATGCAGGGGGAATTCACTGGTATCTCCCCCGAGCCATTCAAGCGGCTCCATCCAGGTGGCATGGCCGGGACAGTCGCTATAGTCAAAACCAGCGACGACAGTCGAGTAGATTTCAATTTTTCCCGATGGTGTCGATAACGGATTCGCCAGCGGATCATCACGATAGGCTGCCAACATCACCACGGGTTGTTCAGGTGCTGCTGGCTTGAACCAGCCGGATTTCCTGAATTCGGCATAGGCAGGCATATCCATACCTTTAGCTTGCGCGCGCTCGCGGGTGGTTTGATAAATCCACTCTATCCACTGCTGCTCACTGCGTCCTTCGGCGAACTCATCCTCGACACCCATCGCACGCGCGATGCCAGAAAAAATTTCGTAGTCGTTGCGGCTCGAGCCGACCGCTGTTATCGCCTGCTGCATATCAATCACGTAGGGATCACGAGGCGATATGGCGATGTCATTTCGTTCCAGCGCGGTCGTACAGGGCAGCACAATATCCGCATGTTTCGCCATGGCGTTCCAGCACCATTCATGCACGATAATCGTGTCAGGCTTTTGCCAGGCCTCGAGCATTTTATTCAGGTCCTGGTGATGATGAAACGGATTTCCGCCAGCCCAGTAAACAAGGTGAATATCGGGATACTCGTAACCGCTGCCATTGTATTCAAAGTGCTCGCCCGGATGCAGCAGCATGTCGCTAAACCGCGCCACCGGGATGAAACTGGAAACCGGATTCACCCCCTGTGGCAATGAGGCGCCCGGCACTTTGGTGTTGTGCCCACCAATACCGTTGGTGGTCGAATAGCCGAAAGCAATACCACCACCGGGCAAGCCTATCTGCCCCAGCATGGCGGCAACGCTAATGGCGGCCCAGTAAGCATGCTCCCCATGATGCTGGCGGGTTAAAGACCAGCTGATCGATATCATGGTCCTGGCGGCGGCCATTTGACGTGCCAGCTCACGGATTCGCTCGGCAGGAACAGCACAAATTCTGGACGCCCATACGGCATCTTTCTCGATCCCGTCGTCGACCCCATGCAGATATCTCTGGAACTCTTCTATGCCGATGGTGTATTGCTGGATGAAAGCGTTGTCAGCCAACCCCTCATCGACGAGCGTTTTCGCAATCGCTATCAGCAGCGCCGTATCCGTTCCGGGCCTGATGGCTATCCAGTCGGCATTCAGCGAATCGTCGATATCAGTGCGAATGGGACCGACGTTCACAAACTCAATGCCCGCCTCGCGCGCCTCGATCATATGCTCATGTTGCACATGGCGTCCGACACCCCCGGAATTGATCTGCCCGTTCTTGAGTGGCATACCACCAAGGGCGACGACTAATTGACTGTGATCAATCACCGACCGCCAGCTGGTGGTTTCCAGTAACAGCGCGAACAGATCACCCATGACATGCGGCAGGATAACTTCAGCGCTGGCGAAGCTATAGGTGTTCAGCGAGCGGGTATAACCACCGATACAATTCAAAAAACGATGTACCTGGCTTTGCGCATGATGGAACCGTCCGGCACTGGACCAGCCGTATGAGCCGGCATAAATGGCCTGATTACCAAACTGCTTCACGACCCTGGACAGTTCGTGGCCAACCAGTTTCTCCGCCTGTTCCCAGGACACTTGGACAAATGGATCAGCAGCGCGCAAATGATTATTGCTGCCGGGGCCCGATTCGAGCCAGCTTTTCCTGATCATCGGCGTCTTTATTCTCGACGGTGCATCGAGCACATCCACTATGCCGGAGCCGATCGGCGATACATCATCGTCTTCTTCAAAACCATGCAATGCCTTTACCACACCATCTTCGGTTTCAACGCGGTAGGTACCCCAATGCGTGCTGGTTAGTGGTAGTTTGGATTTGGTGGTCATTGTCCCCAGCCTGGTTCTAGAATTTATTGTTTTCAACCAGGGTCTGCAGCCGACTGGCATAGTCGTCGGGATAGTCTCGATAAACATCGAGAACCTGACTGGCTAGCGCTGCCCAGTGGGATTTACTCGCCGGTACCAGTTCTTCGATAACGGAGCGCTTACCCGTCACGACCCAGGACTCGTAGGCCTGCATGAGCGCGGGCGAAAGGTTTTTGTGCATATTCGGCAGATTCGCGATATAGAAATGCAGGGAAGTATCTTTCCCATTGCCAAGCAGACCTGGCAGAGTCGTCAACGAGTCCGCAAGGTGATCACGCAGGGCGCGGATCATGATTTCAGCTTTGCAGTGCGGCAGACCTGCCAGCATTTGCTCCCACTCCGGCCCTAGTATTTTCCCGGCAAACACTTCACCCTTTTCGTGCAACAGTACCGATTCGACAAAGGTATTGGTTAAGTCATCAAGTGTGGCCTCGATATTATCTTCGAGGTTAAAACTCTGGATGGCACGACCCATAGGGTTTTCCAGCTTGTTCCACTGCCATTCCTCAATCTTTTCCCAGATCATCCTGCGCAGCGACTCGCGTCGAATAAAGATCGTGTCACCGAGTGCCATCGCCGGGGGCGCCGTCAAATCCCGGGCATACTCATTTTCCGCGACCAGCACTGTAAAATCCGCCTGTCTTTCCATATGCCCGAGTTTGCCCAGAAAAAAATGTGGCGTACTTCGGTTGCCGAGCCCCCCACTGTAAACCAGTCCGCAGGGGTTCAACGCCGCATTTACCGCCTCGCTATCGAAAGGGTCGTAGTATTCACCGTCAAGCGGAAGATCGATAAAAGGCTCATCTTCTATGCTTTGCCAGAAGTTTTCCCGTTGCGTCAGCCAGTCACCAACATCACGCTCGGGCAGCTTGTCCTTGAAGGTGTAGCGCCGCTCCCAGCGGAAATACTCGCGCATCTTCAACAGGTAGATGCACAGGGTGTAATCTCCGGCGTGGCGCGCATCGGAGATATGGCAGTTGCGCTGGACGGCGCTCAGAAGAGGTTGCAGTTTGTCTTGCATGGAAGCCTGGATTGCAATTTGCTGGAAATCCCGAAGTACTCTGTAGCCGCGATGCTAGCACGTTGCACCTCGACCACTCCAGATAAGGACAACGACGCTAATCCTGCGCCTCCACATCAAGGCCCCTGTTGAACAGGATAACAGCGCAGTGGCCGCAACAGGCAGGCGATGAATCGATGGCAAGCCTGTGGTAGATTTACCCACTTCGAGGAATGGAATACATGAGCAATCGAAAACATGCTGGCATTTTGCTGCTACTCCTGCTGCTGGTTTCCAAGGCGACTCCCGGCTGGTCCCAGCAGCCCTTCGCCGATGTGCATGTGCACTTCAACTGGGATCAGAAAGAAATAATCAGCGCCGAGCAGGTCGTTACCCGGCTGAAACGCGCGAATATCGCTTTTGCCGTGGTGACCGCGACTCCGTCGGAGCTCGCGCTGGAGCTAAAGCAGGCAGGTGGAGACCTGATTATTCCTTTCTTTTCGCCGTATACGCACACGCTGGGAAAACAGGACTGGTACCTGAATGAACGCACTGTGCAGCTGGCCGATGAGGGTTTGCGCAGCGGGCAGTATCAGGGTATCGGCGAGGTGCATTTCATGGCTGGCTTTCGACCCAAAACCGATAACCCGATATTTGTCCGCTTGCTGGCACTGGCACGCCAATATGCGGTTCCGGTGTTGATTCATGTCGATGCCGGTAGCGAGCAAAAATTCGCCGATGTCTGCCGGCAAAATCCAGCAATCCAGTTTATCTTTGCCCACGCCGGCGGCAACCTGCACGCCAGCCAGATTCGTCGCATAATCGAACAGTGTGGGCGGGTGATGGTCGAACTCTCGGCTCGCGATCCCTGGCGTTACGGCGGGCTGACCGGCGATGATGATTTGCTGTTACCCGCCTGGCGCGAGCTGATACTCGAATATCCGCAACGTTTCCTGGTCGGTACCGATCCGGTATGGAAGGTCACGCGAACGCAAACCTGGGACCAGACGGATGACGGCTGGGATTATTTCGCACAGTTGCTGGCCTACCATCGCCACTGGATAGCCGCTTTGCCAGCGGCGGTTCAACACAGGCTAACACTCGACAATGCCCGTCAGCTATTCGGTATCAGATAATGGTATTGGCAGCCAGCTCACTGCAGATCTTTTGCACTCCCTGGTATGCAGCGGCTTCAGCTGACCGGCTCCAGATAGCAGGCCACGAAAATCTTCGCTTCTCCCCGCGCAAAAGTCTTTCAGAGGCTCGCCCGGGGTCTATCCAGCGCCCATGAGTGCCCGGTGGCAAAAAGCGTTACCATAACGCCATGATCATCGAACCCATCAACGGCCGTCCTTTTGGCGCGAGAGTTACCGATTACAACTGTGCCGTCCTGGATAGCGCGGCAGCGGATGAATTGCGCCTGGCGTTGCATCACCACCAACTGCTGGTGTTTCCCGGGCAACAACAGCTGACACCACAACAGGAAGTTGCGTTTTATCGGTCAATCGATTTACAGGGGGAAAGCGTCTGGCGCGACCAGACCAACAATCCCTGGGAAGTTTTCAAAGTCGCGCAGGGAAATAAAGCCGGGACTTACCAGATACCGGAAGAACCCGGGGTGCTGGTGCTGGGTAAAGGCGACATTGACCACTACGGGTTAAAGGTAACCCTTGGCGGTGAGCGAGGTGCCTATGGTAAGGACCAGGGTTCGCAGGTGCTGGGCGGCGGTGCGCTGCAGTGGCACATCGACGGAACTTTCTATGCGCAGGCCCCCTGCCAATATACGCAGATGCGTTGTATTGAAGCCCCGCTTGGCAGTGGCCACTGGCTGGCCTACGAGGATCACAGCGAAGACCGATTATGGTGCGCCGCCGGTTCCACCGCCTTTGCCAGTGGCCGACTGGCATTCGACAGACTGCCGGCGTCCGTCCAGCAGCTGAGCCTGCAGATGCAGGTGCATTATGCCAGTCACCCGTTCGAGGCAAGTTATGAACTCGGGAACAGCGCCAATGGCCTGAGGCTCATCGATCCGGCTGCGGAGCAACGCTATGCGCTGGGCGACGATGTTCAAGGAGCGGCGATCGATGATCCAGCGGCCCAGATATACCCGCTGGTATGGACCTGCCCGGTTACCCATCAACGGGCACTGATGCCCCAACCTCGCTGTATGCACGCACTCGAACAGCATAGCGAGTCGGGTAATCGCTTCCTGGGTGTCATTGAATCAAGACACCTGGTCGAAGCCTGGATGCGTCCTGCGATCGCCCCGGAACTCGTCTACGTTCATGCCTGGCAACCCGGCGACCTGGTGATCTGGCACAATCGTTCCGTCTGGCATTCAGCCACTGGTAAATTGTCGCAAGAGGATCGCAGACTCATGCACCTGACTGCATTCAACGGGAATGAACCGCCGACCAGCCCTACCCCCTGAGCCCAGGCGATCCACCACTTTGCTGCCGATGAGCAGCCGCTTCGACAGGCTGAAGATACTGTTCCCGCAACACAGGGGAGCCAATGCCTTGTGATCAGGGAATGGCAATAGTAAAGTCCGTCGACGCAACTGATTTTGTCCCCATTGCCATCTGTGTATGCAGTGGTGACCAGAAGACAGGCGAGAATACACATTTTCACAGCTCGACTAAGGAAGCAGGACCATAAAAGCACTCGTCATCTATAGCAAGCAACACCCGCGCTATGCATCAGTCGTCGCTGCAGTCGCGATTTATGCCCTGCTGGGTTTCTTCCTCGCCCCCTATCTCCTCGAAAGAAGCCTGACAGGAACGATGCAGCAGGATTTTGATGCCGAGCTGCGCATTGAAAAAATCGACATCAATCCGTTTGTCCTGAGCCTGCGAATCTCCGGGCTGGAGCTCGACAACCCTGAAGGCGCGCCGACTATCCGGGTTCAGGAAATTTTCACCAATTTTCAGCTCAGCTCGCTATTCAGGCTGGCCCTGACCTTCGACGAGGTGCGATTCACCGCACCTGAACTGTTTGTCACACGCGACAAAACCGGCGCCATGGACTTTGCTTACCTGCTGCCGGTCCCGCGGGATCAAATCGATGGCGATGTTGTGGATGAAGAAGGATCGTCATTGATACAGGCACTGGTTTTCACCTTTACCATCGAGGACTGGTTTATCAACTGGTCCGATGAGTTTCAGGCAGAACCGCTGAAAAGCCGTTTTGGACCTGTCAATATCGTTATCGAGGAGTTGAATACACTACCCAACAAGGCGGGCCAGCAAACCGTTGTATTCGCCACGGAGAAAAGTGGAACCTTGAGCTGGAGTGGAGATTTGCAACTGAATCCACTGCGCTCTTCGGGTCGCGCCCGGATTGACAATTCGCACTTTCCGGTGCTCTCGGCATATATCCGTCATCAAACCGGCATCGAAATTGTCAATGGCTCGGCGGATGTCGAACTGGATTACGAAGTCTACAGGACCGATAGTGGCCAGATTGAAGCCAGCATCGAAAATCTCGACCTGACGTTCAAGGACATCATAGTCAACAGCTATGCCGACGGCACCGGTATTGACCTGGCTGGCCCGGACCAGCAAATTCTGAAACTGCCTGAAGCACGACTGACCGGTGGCCAGTTCCACTGGCCGCAACAAACCGTGTCCCTGGGCTCGATCTCGTTCAATAATCCGCAAATTGATTTATCTCGTGCCGAAGATGGCGTGTTCAATATCGAACCCCGCCAGCAAAATGTCGCAGCAGAGGGTGCAGCGGTCAAAGACAATGATGAAAGCGAAACGGAGAATGAATGGCAGCTGTCTATCGGTAATCTGGCCGTCAATGATCTGCTGTTGAATCTTCAGGATCAATCTGTCAACCCTGCGGCACAGCTCGGCATCACCGGGTTTGATCTGAATATCAGCGACATCAACAATCAGCCGGGCAGCAGTTTCCCCACTAGTCTCAGCCTGCAATTGCTAAGCGGCGGAACGCTGTCACTTGAAGGTGATTTGGTCGTGCTACCCGAACCCCAGTTCGAGTTCGAGGTAAATATCGACGCATTGCAACTCGCCGGCACCCAGCCCTATATCAAACAGCAGGCAAACCTGGAAATGAATTCAGGCGCGATCAACCTGGATGGACACATTCGCGGCTCCAGCGAAGAGCCTTTTGCATTCAAGGGTGATCTCGAGATCATCGATCTGGACATCGCCGAATCCATTCACAACGAGCCGCTCGCCAGCTGGAAAAGTTTCCGCGCTGACAAGATCGATTTGAGCATTGCCAAGCGCCAGCTTGATATCTCCACCTTCTATTTTGACCAGCTCTATGGTGACATCCTTATCGCCGAGGACCGCAGCCTCAACATTGGTCAAATCGCAAAGGTGGACTCAGCCGCGGAGGAATCTGG
>Ga0316193_10002091_pt1 | contig 13863 bp, 12 predicted proteins | sample MerIslsedime2_MG_FD_207735 | JGI IMG/M metagenome (GOLD analysis project Ga0316193, IMG submission 207735) | Coastal sediment microbial communities from Maine, United States - Merrow Island sediment 2 | ecosystem: Environmental > Aquatic > Marine > Coastal > Sediment | place: USA: Maine...
CCCACACCGCAGAATGCGCAGATCGTCTCGGTGGTCGTCTGACGGCTCTCGTCCCAGGTGCTGGCGGCTCGCATCTCGAACTCGCTCGTCGGCATCAGCGCACCCGTCGGGCACACCTGGATGCAGTTGCCGCAGTAGACGCATGCTGAGTCGGGGAGCGGTACATCGTTCTCGGTCGAGACGTGGGCGTCGAAGCCGCGACCGGCGATCTCGATGACGAAGCTGTGCTGCCACTGTTCCCCACACGCGTCGACGCACTGGTAGCAGAGGATGCACTTGGCGTAGTCACGTACGTACAGGTCGTTGTCGACCTTGACCGGTTGCGCCACCGTGGCGGCGTCGTCGCCGTAGCGGCCGGCGTCAGCGCCGTACTCCGCCATCCAGTCGGCCACGTTCGGTGTGAGCGACAGGTCGACGGATGAGGCGAGGAACTCCAGCACCATCTTGCGGGCGTGGTCGATGCGTTCGGACCGGGTGCGGACCACCATGTCGGCCTCGACCGGGCGGGAGCAGGCCGGAACGAGCGCTCGCGACCCGTCGACCTCGACCACGCAGAGACGGCATGCGTTCTTCGGCGTGATCGTGTCGCCGAAGCACAGTGTCGGGATGCCGTCGTCGTCACCCGTTCCGGCGCCGCCGCATGCCTGGAGGATCGTGGCTCCCTCGGGAGCCGACACCTCGACGCCATCGATGGTCAGCTTCACGTCGGTCACGTCGGTGCTCCGGTGTCGTTCGAACGTCGCGGCGGATCGAATGCTCCGAGCGAGACGAGTGACTCGACCGCGTGATGCGCGGTGTGGCCGAGCCCACAGATCGATGCGTCGGTCATCGCTCGGCCGATGTCGGTGAGCAGCTCGAACTGCCCGTCGCGGACCCCGGCAGCGAGCCGTTCCAGGACCTCCTGTTGTCGGACCGTGCCCACGCGGCACGGAACGCATTGCCCGCATGACTCGTCACGGAAGAAGGCGGCGATCCGTTGCGCCTGTTCGACGAGGTCGACGTGCTGGTCGTGCACCATCACCACGCCCGACCCGAGCGACAGCCCGGCGTCGCGCATGCTGTCGTGGTCGAGCACCATGTCCATCGAATCGGGCCCGACGAACCGACCAGCGGCCCCGCCGAGCAGCACGGCGCGGAGCTCCGAAGCGTCACGGAGACCGCCGGCGAGGCCGATCAGCTCACCGAGCGTCAGGCCGAGTTCCACCTCGTACACGCCGGGCCGGACCACGGCCCCTGACAGGCAGAACAACCGCCGATTCGCCGTTGCCCGACCGAGCACGATCGACGGGACGTTCATCAGCGTCTCGACGTTGTTGACCACCGTCGGTTGCCCGAACAGGCCGACCTCGAACGGGAACGGCGGCTTGTTGCGGGGCTCGCCCCGGTATCCCTCGATCGAATTGAAGATCGCCGTCTCCTCGCCGCAGATGTACGCGCCGGCACCGCGAACGAGTGTCACGTCGAAGCCCGCCTCGTTGCCGAGGACCCCCTCCGAGCGGAAGGTGTCGATCGCCGCCAGCAGCGTCGCTTCGACGTTCGGGTACTCGCCGCGGAGATAGATCCACCCGCGCGCACAGCCGGTGGCCAGCGCAGCGATGCACATCGACTCGAGCACGGTGAACGGGTCGTGCTCCATCAGCACCCGATCCTTGAACGTGCCGGGCTCCGACTCGTCGGCGTTGCAGACGAGGTGATGTGGCGTCGCCTCCTGGTCGCGTACCGCACGCCACTTGCGGGCAGTGGGGAAGGCCGCGCCGCCACGACCGACGAGTCCGGCGGCGGCGACCGCTTCGATCACTGCTTCGGCGCCGAGCTCGGCGGCACGGGCGAGTGCCGTGAGCCCGCCATCAGCCACCCACGCATCGAAGTCGAGCGGATCACCCCGCCCCGCACGGCGCAGGAGCACGAGCTGGTCGCCTCCTGCCTGCGGAACCGACGCGAGCCCATGCTGCGGTGGTGGGCGAACGTTCCCGCCCTCGATGATGTCATCGAGTTCATCGCGATCGATGCGGCCGACCGCTGCCCGAACACCCGATTGGCCGGCGTCGATGACCAACGCCGCAGGCGCCTGTTCACACAGGCCGAGGCACGGGGACGGATGTGTTCCGGTCGGAAGATCGGTGACGTCGATCCCCGTCGACATCCTGCAGGCCAAGTCGACGCAGACGTGCACCTGGCGCGGCGGGCGCGGCGAGGTCGAGAACAGCGCATAGAACGTTGCCACGCCGTAGATCTCGGCGGGGGAGACGTCGAGGCGCTCGGCGATGTGGTCGATCGCCTCCTGGCTGATCCAACCGACACGATCGTTGACGGCGTGCAACGCGGGGAGCAGCAGGTGTCGCCGCGAGCGCAGCTGCTGCCCACCTCGTCGATCATGCGAGCCTGGCGCAGGTGCGGGGCCGAGCACGGTCTCGATTGCCGATCGCTCGTCGTCGGTCGGCGCCACGCCGCGCGTCCTCAGGTCCATGATGGTCCGTCCAGCTTCTCGATCCGTACTGCGGCGGCTTTGAATTCGGCAGTCCCCGACTTCGGATCGGTCGCATCGATCGTGAGCTGGTTCACGTCGACGTCGTCGGGGAAGTGCGGCGTCATGAACACCAACCCCTGGCGGAGCCCGGCATCGATCCGCACGGGAGCGGTGACCGAGCCACGCGGCGACGTGATGGTCACCATCTCGCCGTCCGAGAGCTGCATCTCGATCGCGTCAACAGGTGACACGTCGACCGTCTCGCCGACGCGATTCGGGCTGCGGTAGCCGCCCGATTGGACGCCGGTGTTGTACGAGTCGAGGCGGCGTCCCGTCGTCAGCCGGAGCGGGAACTCGTCGTTGACCACCTCGGCGGGCGGCTCGTCGACGACCACGCTGAACGGTGCGAGGCGGCCGCGGTCGGCGGGATCGTCGGCCCACAATCGTCCGTGGAGGAATGGGGGTTCGAGCTCGTCATCGGAGAAGCACGGCCACTGGATGCCTCCCAGCAGCTCCAGTCGCGGCCAGGACATCCCGGCATGCATCGGCGAGAGACGTCGGACCTCGTTCCAGATCTCCTCGTGGTCCCGATACTCCCACCGGTGCCCGAGGCGGCCGGCGAGGTCGAGCAGGATGTCGATGTCATCACGGGCCTGTCCCGGTGGGTCGAGCGCCTTGCGGACCCGCTGCACCCGACGCTCGGAGTTGGTGACGGTGCCGTCGGACTCGCACCACGACGCCGAGCCCGGCAGGACCACGTCGGCCAACTCGGCGGTCCTGGTGAGATGGATGTCGACGACCACGAGGTGGTCGAGGTCGCCCAGGAGGCGGACGGCTCGGCTGACATCGGCTTCCGATTGGGCCGGGTTCTCACCGATCACCAGGACCGATCGCAGTTCGCGTCGCTCCATGGCGTCGAACATCCCGGTCAGGTTCAAGCCGGTCGAGGCAGGGATGCTGACGCCCCACTCGCGTTCGAACTTCGCCCGGGCCACGTCGTCGGTGACCTCCTGGAAGCCAGGCAGGCGGTCCGGGAGGGCGCCCATGTCGCCGCCACCCTGCACGTTGTTCTGGCCGCGCAGGGGCGACAGCCCGGCGCCGCGGCGCCCGACTTGGCCGGTCAGCAACGCCAGGTTGCACAGCGACAGCACGTTGTCGACGCCGTTGTGGTGCTCGGTGATGCCCAAGGTCCAGCACAGTTGTGCAGCGTCGGCTGTCGCGTAGGCGTGCGCCAGCTCGCGAATGGCGTCGGCGGGGACCCCCGTCACCGCGCTGCCGCGCTCCAGCGTCCAGCCCTCCACCGAGGCCGCGAACTCGTCGAAACCCGATGTTGCCCGTGCGACGAAATCTTCGTTCGTCAGGCCCGAGTGGATGATCTCGCGTGCGACCGAGTTCGCCAAGGCGATGTCGGAGCCGACCTCGAGACCCAGCCACCGATCGGCGAACTGAGCGGTCTCCGACCGTCGTGGGTCCACCACATAGAGCCTGGCGCCGTTGTTGACGGCCGTGAGGACGTGGTGGAAGAAGATCGGGTGCGCGTTGCGGGCATTGGAGCCCCACATGACGATGACGTCGGCTGACTCCGCCTCGCCGTACGACGAGGTTCCGCCGCCGGCGCCGAACACGGTGGCCAGACCGACCACGGATGGTGCGTGTCAAGTTCGATTGCAGCTGTCGATGTTGTTGGTCTGCAGCGCCGCCCGCGCGAGTTTCTGGGCGACGAAGTTCATCTCGTTGGTCGACTTCGAACAGGAGAACATGCCGATCGTCGACCCGCCCCCGGTGTCGAGCGCGTGTCGCAGGCCGTCGGCGGCACGTGCGAGCGCGTCGGGCCACGTCGCCGGTCGCAGCTCGCCATCGATGCGCACGAGCGGCTCGGTGAGCCTGGGCATCGGGCGATACCGGTGGCGCTGACCGTTCCTGGGCATGGCTCGGATCGTAGTGCAGGTGCCGGCCACGGCCGGCCGGGGTCGGCTGGGGTCCCAGGCCCTCCAATACAGTGCAGTGATGACGCGACGCCGTGTGGAACGAACGCTCGTCACGCGCGTGTCCGACATCGAGCGCGGGACTGCGACCGAACGAGTCCCCGACGAACTCATCGTCGAAGAACCGATGTCGATCCGGCTCGATGGGACCCTCGTCACGACCACGATGCGCACGCCCGGCCACGACTTCGAGCTGGCAGCCGGGTTCTGCTTCACCGAAGGCCTGCTCGCGGGGGCACGGGTCACCGCGGTGCGGTACTGCCTCGACCGGACACTCGGAGCTCCGGCGATCGGTCCGAACGAGTACAACGTCGTGACCGTCGAAACCGGTGGCCGAGCGCCCGCCCCGACGCCCCGGCTGGGAACGGTGTCGTCGAGCTGCGGTTGGTGCGGAAGCGACCAGCTCGACGAACTGTGCGCCCGCCTTGGACCGTTGCCCGCTGTCGAACCATTCGACCTCGCGACGCTGGCCACCGTCCCACGGGCCGTCGCCGAGGAGCAGCGGCTGTTCGACGCAACCGGATCCGTGCACGCCGCCGCGGCGTTCGATCGCACGGGCTCGTCGGTGCTCGTCCGAGAGGACGTCGGTCGTCACAACGCCGTCGACAAGGTCATCGGCGCGCTGATCCTCGAAGGAGGTCGCCTGCCCGCGAAGGACTGGGGTCTGTTCGTGAGCGGCCGTGCGAGCATCGAGATGGTGCAGAAGGCCTGGGCCGCGGGGTTCGGCACCCTCGTCGCAGTGAGTGCACCCACCTCGTTGGCAGTCGCCACGGCCCGCCGGGCCGGGATGACGCTCGTCGGTTTCATGCGCGACGACGGCTTCAATGTGTACTCGCCCGCCCGACTGCGGTGACGTCGACCGTGTGGCGCTGCAACGGGGCCCGTCATTCGCGCTGAACCCCCAGCAGTATGGTTTGCCGATGGGGACACCGCGCACGACCGAGGAGATCAGCCGCGAGTGGCTTGCCGAAGCACTCGCGTTGCCGCTCGACGGGATCGAGGTACAGCAGATCGCAGCCGGCGAAGGCTTCATGGGCCAGCTCGCTCGTGTGAGGTTGGACTCGACCGATCCTGCTGCGCCGCGATCGGTGATCGTCAAGATGCCGACCACGGACCCGGGCGCACGCCTGGTCGGCGACATGATGCGGGTGTGGGAGCGCGAGCACTGCTTCTACCGCGACGTCGCGGATCGGATGACGATCCGTGTCCCGCACGCGTACGTCAACGTCTCCGAACCGCCCTGTCTGGTCCTCGAGGACCTGGCGCCGGCCGTCGCCGGTGATCACCTCGCCGGCGCAACGCTGGACCAAGCCGAACGGTCGATCGATCTGCTGGCTCGACATCATGCGGCATGGTTCGAGCACCCGTTGTTGCCGACGCTGACGTGGATGCCAGGACTCGATGACCCATCGGTGCTCACGATCGGACCGATGTTCGAGATCGGCTGGCCGCTGTTCCTCGAGCGGTACGGGAACGAACTCCCTGCACGGTCGCTGCGGTGGTGTGAACAGTTCGTTCCCGGCATCCCCGAGTGGATCCAGACGCACGTCGACGAGCCGGTCACGATGGTCCACGGCGACTTCCGCCTCGACAACCTGTTCTTCGCGGACGACGGCTCGGTTGCGGTGATCGACTGGCAGCTGGGGATGCAGGCCCCCGGCCAGACCGACCTGGTGTACTTCTGCGCCAACAACCTCACCGTCGCGATGCGGCGCGCGCACGAGGACGCGCTGATCGAGCGGTACGTCTCCGGGCTCCACGCCGCCGGCGTGCCGCCCGAGGCGGTGACGTTCGACGGAGTCCGCCGCGGCTACGTCGAAGGAATGCTGTTCTACGCGGTCTCCTTCGGGGCCAGCTTGTTGACGATCGACCCTGCCAACGAACGGGGAGCGGCCCTGTTCGACGAGCTCGTGCGCCGAACCTTCAGCGCGGTCGACGACCTCGACGCGGGCGCCTCGATGGGTTTCGTCCACGCACCCTGAATCCAGGTGTTACGGTCACGCTCGCAAGCGATCGACCATCGGGGGATGGGCCGACGATCACTCGCCCAACAGGGGGAATCATGTACCGATCCGCCAGTCCATCACGACCGAACACGGGCCGCGTCCGAGTGAGCCTCGCGCTGATTGCCGCGCTGTCGCTCTTCGCGGCAGCGTGCAGCAGCGACGGCGACTCGTCCTCGGATGCAGCCGACGTCACCTCCGCCGAGTCGGCCCCACCAGCGACCGATCCTCTGGACACCGAGCCAGCCGCCACCGACCCTCCGGACACCGAGCCAGTCGACACCTCGCCGAGTGACACCGCGACCGACGCCACCGAGCCGGCAGCGACCGAGGTCGACTTCGCGAGCGCGTTCCCCGACCTCGATCCGCCTGCCGGCGAGCCGATCGCAGTCGGCCTCGTCAACACGGAGGGGACGCCGGGGCTGGACTTCCCCGACATCCGCCTCGACATCACGGGGGCCGTCGACTATCTGAACGAGCACGGTGGCATGGGAGGCCGACCGATCGAGCTGGTGAACTGCACCGCCAAGGGCTCGCCCGAGACCTCCCAGGCGTGCGCTCAGGAGCTGGTCGGCAAGGACGTCGAGCTGGTGCTGCTCGGTTTGGACCTCTTCCCGGACTACGCCACCTACACCGCGGCGAACATCCCCGTCGTCGGGGTGCTGCCGATCCTCCCGGGGGACTACACGGCCAACTCGCTCTTCCTCACCGGTGGCAACGCCACGGTGGGCGCGGCGATGGCGGCGGTGGCCAAGGAGCACTTCGACGCCAAGACCGTCGGCATCGTCAGCAGCGACAACGCGGGCGCCAATGCGTCCGAAGCAGCGTTGACCGCATCGCTCGACATCGCCGGTATCGAACACACCACGGTGAAGGGCGGCGACAACGAGACCGACGCCGGCTACCAGGGTCTGATGCGCGAGGCCGCTGCCGACAATCCGGATCTCCTCATGTCGCTCTACGCCGATGCCGGATGTCTCGGCACCATGCGTGGACGCGCCTCGCTCGGCATCACGATCCCGGTGGTCACCACGGGGATCTGTTCGAGCAAGGAGGTCATCGATCAGGTCGGCGATGACGCAGTGGGCTGGGTCTTCACCGGCGTTGCGACGCCGGAGCAGACCCCTGCGGGTGACATCTTGGACGAGATCATGGGCAATGTGCTCGGGGTTGCTCCCGAGGAGGTCGATGCCACGTCGCTCGGGCTCGGCGGCCTCGGGCTGTTCATGATCATGTCGCTCGCCGAGTACGCAAACCGGATGGACGCCGATGGCCAGGATGTCACCGGCACGTCGCTGTATTCGTACCTCCAGGAGACCGACGGGCTGTCGCTCTGGCCGGGCGACCAGGCGATCGACTGCGGCTTCTCCGAGACCTATCCGACGATCTGTTCGTTCACGTTCCCCTTTGCCGAGTACAAGGCCGGTGGGCTGGTCGAGACCATCCCGGGCTTGGAGGCGGTGTCCAGCGTCGACTATCTGCCGTGACCGGGCCCTCAGCCGTCATCGGTGGCCATCCCGGTCGCCGGTGACGGCGGCGACGATCAGGAACGGATCGGCTTGGGTGGAGTCTGGCGCGGTGGGGTGACCTTGGTCGGCGTCGGCTTCGCTGGTGTTCCCTTCACCGGGGGTCGATCGGTGGTGAGCGTCGTGTGGAGTGCCATGCCGGCGACGGTACGCGTGCTGTGTTCCCGCTCTGTTTCGCCGTGGGGAACTCCAGGAGCAGCACGGTTGACTGAGCCGATGCGCTCCGTGGTCGACTGGTGGTTCCGTGACCGCCGGACGGGCCAGATCGTCATCGGTCAGTTCCCGAACCTGCCGCTCTGGTTGTTCATCGCCGGTACTGCGGTCGGATGGTTGGCTACGAGCGACTCGTCGGTGGGACGCCTGGCCTGGGTCGTGGCGACCGTCGGTCTGGGGTGGTGGGCGGTCGCCGAGGTCTCCTCCGGAGTCAACCCGTGGCGTCGAGCGCTCGGCGTCGGAGGAGTAGCCCTCCTCGTGCTCCGCATCCTGACCTGAACGTGACGGGTCGCAGCAGGTTTGCGTGCGTCAGTCGTGGATCCACACCGTTGAACGGAGCGGGAGGAGATTCTCGTTCCAGATGAGGTTCATCACGGGGTTGGCGACGCGGATACAGCCGTGGGAGGCCGGGTAGTTCGGAACCCGGGGAGCGCCGTGCACGGCGACGCCGCCGACGACGAACTTCGGCCGGTACAGCGTCCCGAGGTCGCCTTCGTACCGTGCGGTGTCGTGTTCTCGGTAGGTCCGGAAGGTGCCGGTCGGTGTGGTGGCGATCCCGATCACGCGGCGGCCCGCGCTCTTCTGGTCCTCTTCGTCGTAGGACTTCCCGTTGCCGGTCGACACGTTGAAGACGTACTGCACCTGACCGCCACGTACGACGAAGGCGATCTGCTTGGACTTGTCCACCTCGAGGAGATCGCCGGTGCGTCCAGCGGCCGGGCGGCACGTCTCGGTGTTGAGCGCGACAGCGGTCGCGGTGTCGACGACCGTGGTCGCGGGGAGCCCTCGCCACTTCTGGAACGCCATCACGGCTTGCACGGTGGTGAGCCCGTAGCTGCCGTCGGCGGCACCGCTCCAGAACCCGAGCGCGGACAGCCGCGCTTGCAGCGTCGCGACCGAGCTCCGAGATGATCCATAGACGATCGGGCCCACGGCGATCGGAGGTGCCCCGACGGATCGGGTCGCGCACGACGCAGGTGCGGGGTTGCTGCGCTGCGCGAACGGTGCAGCCGCCGGGGTGCCGATGAAGTAGCCGGCGAGGTCGGTGATCAGATGGCCGCCGGCCTCGGTGAACACCGAGAATCCACGCGTCGACACCGGCACGATCGCATGATTCGCGAGTGTCTGGGCGGGACGCGCGACGTTCATCGTCGACGTGGTCGGCGCGACGTTCGGATCGGCTGCACCTGCGGTGCTGACGGTGAGGTATCCGATCGAGAGGGTGTCGACGGTCGTGGCATTGAGCACGACGGCGGCAACGTCTGGTCGCCCGATCGCCGGATTCTCGGCGACGGGGACCTCGAAGCTCCAGCGGGGGGCGGCGCGCGTCGTCCCCCCGAGCGGGTTGAGCGGAGCGAGCCGCGTGTCGACGATCCGGGTCGGTGACGTCATCGGTACGAACAGGCCGGTCGAACTCGAAGGGGCGGCTGCGCCGGTGTAGGTGCCGAGGAGGTCGATGATGAGGTCGCCGCCGCTCTCGGAGAAGATCGTGATCGCGCCGCTGGCGTCCACGGTGACGATGGCCTGGTTGGCGATCGCGGCAGGCGCCCCGGCCGGGGAGTTGAGGTTCGAGGTCGCGGGTGCGGGTGCACCTCGCGGGTACACCTGCCAGAAGCCGGGTGTGTTGGTGACCGAGGTCAGGTTGATTGCGATGGCGCTTGCTCCGGCAGCGCCCGGCACCGTGAATGCTCGAGCTTCGCCCGGCGCGAAGGTTGCAGTGCCGCGCGTGTCCATCACCCGGGTCGGGGCGGGGAGTGGCTCGAAGCGACCTGAGGTCGCGGTCTCGGCGGCGGTGTAGTAGCCGAGGAGATCGACGATGACGTTGCCGCCGGCGCTGCTGTACACGTCGACGACGCCGTCGGCGCCGACCGGCACCGTCACGAGGTTGGGGACCGCACCGCCCGACAGCGACTGCAGTTCGTCGATGTTGAGGTTCGATGCTTCGGGTCGTGGACTGGTGTGCGGCCACACCGTCCAGAAGCCCGGTCCGGCGGGTGGCGTCACCGTCAGGTTGAGGACCGCCGCGGTGACCGTTCCCGGTGCCGGGAGTGGAGCCGGCCCGGTCACGCTGATCGAAGTGGTGCCGCCGGCACCCATCGGGCCGGTCGGGCGAGAGTCGATCAGTCGCTGCGAGACGGGCATCGCGACGAAGGAGCTCGTGGGCCCGGCGGCCGACGCCGTGGGGGCGGGCAGGACGACAACGGTGATGGCCGTGGAACCGGCGAGGACGCCGAGCACGGCGAGGAGGGCGAGGATCGACCGACGCATCCCGACCACGATAGAGGCGCGAGGTGTTCAGTCCCTCACTCTGCGTGTGCGGCGCCGTGCCGGAGGGTTGCGTGGAAGGGGCCGATCAGAGGTTCGGGCTGACGCTGTAGTTCGCCGCTCCGGTGCGGAGGAACTCGTCACTCCACGAGGTGCCGTAGACCTCCTGCACCTCCTGGGCCTTGTCCGAGTCCGCTCCCTCGGGCGTCGACTCGAGCGTCCAAGCCTGGCGCTTGTAGGTCCAGTTGTCGGGGAACAGGGCGTGCGCCTGTTTCCACCAACCGATCGCGGCGTCGTGGTCGCCGCGGGCTTCTGCGTGCCGGCCGAGTTCGAAGCACGCAGCCGCGCGGCTGTGGTCGGCCGAGCGCGGCTGCGAGGCGGCGATCACCTCGTCGGGGGCCAGGGCGTATGGGCTCTCGGGCCCCTGGCCCACCCAATCGACGATGGCCGCCCGGTACGCCTCGCCAACGTCCGGGAACTGCTTCATTTCGCGGAGCACCTGTTGGAGCCGCTCGGGCATCTGATCGCTGATCTCGATCGCCGCGTACGGGCTGGGCTGGATCGATGCACTCTCGGCGGGGCGGACGAGCGTGCCGGTCTCGTCGATCCACACTGCCATGGGCACGTTGGTGATGCCGAACAGTTCGTCGATCCGGTGTCCGCTGTCGATCAGCGACGGATGCGTCGGCGAGGCCGCATCGATCCAGGTCCGAGCCTTCTCGGGATCGAAGTCGAGGGCGACCGTCACGACGCTGAGACCGAGCGGTGCGAGTTCTTCGTGGAGCGCCTGCCACACGGGCAGATCAGCCGAACAACCTCACCACGACGCCCAGGCAACCAGGAGCACCTTGCGCCCGAGCATCGCAGAGAGTGTGAACGGGTTGCCGTTCACGTCGGGCAGTTCGAGGTCGGGAGCGACGGCCGTGGTCAGCGCCCGCCCACCGCTCTCGGGTCCGAGCGCCCAGACGCCGGCTCCCTCGTCGGCGACGAGCGCCATGCCGAGCTGCCCGGCGACAGCGGTGACGTCGAGCCGCCCACCAGCGGTCGTGGCGCCCGGTGCAGGCATGCACATCTCGCCCTTGCACATTCCCTCGGGCCTCGCCGCCCATCCGGTTGCGGATTCGAAGTCGTCGGTACTCATGTCGAGGGCCGTCAGCAGCATCGTGGGAGTGTTCCACGGCGCGGCCGTTGTCGACGCACCGAGGCGGTCGTAGTACACAACAGTGGTGACCACCGCGCCGTACGAGCACCCGTACCCGTCCCCGGAACTCGCTGCCGAACACCCCTTCGTGCGGTTGCGATTCGAACGGCGATCGGAGACGGAGATGCGCGCTGCCGCGTCGGACTTCCGCGATGAGATGGAACAGCGCCGGTCCGTTCGCATGTTCTCGCCCGACCCGGTCCCGATCGACATCCTCGAGAAGGCGATCGCCGCTGCCTCGACCGCTCCATCGGGCGCACATCGCCAGCCGTGGCGGTTCGTCGTCACCGGCGACCCCGACATCAAACGGCAACTCCGTGAGGCCGCCGAGGCAGAGGAGCGGCAGAACTACGTCGATGGCCGGATGAACGAGCACTGGCAGGAGGCGCTCGCCCCGCTCGGCACGGACTGGCACAAGGAGTTCCTCGAAGTCGCGCCGTGGATCGTCGTGTTGTTCGAGCAGCGCTACACCCACGACCCGACCGGCGCCCGACGACCGAACTACTACGTGAAGGAGAGCGTCGGCATCGCCGCCGGGATCTTCATCACGGCGATCCATCGGGCCGGGCTCGTCACCTTGACCCACACCCCGACGCCGATGGCGTTCATGAACACAGTGCTGGGGCGCCCCGAGTCCGAGCGTCCGTTCGTACTGTTTCCCGTCGGCTATCCACTCGAGGGCACGCTCGTGCCCGACATCCGGCGCAAGCCGCTCGACGACGTGATGGACGTGGTCGGCGCGCTGCCTGGTGTTGCCTCCGGCTGACGGGGGTTCCATTCGGCCCGACGTTGCCCTATGGTCTGACCGTGCTTCGAACCTGGGGGTCGAGATGCGTCGTGTCGTGATCATCGCGAATCGGACCGTGGGAGGCGACGAGCTCGCCGCTGCGGTCCGAGAACGCATCCACGAAGGGGTGACCGGGTTCCACCTGATCGTGCCGGTCGCCAGCCCGGTTGCGCCCGCAGTACCTGCGGGGGAGGGGGCGGCGAACGTTTCTGCCACCGCCGTCCTCGAGGTGCGTGACGAACGCCAGGTCGCTCAGCAACGCCTCCAGTTCGGGCTCGAATGGCTGGGATCCCTCGGTGCTGCTGCGACCGGCGAACTGTGTACCGGATGCGACACCGCGTCGACCCTGTCGTCGATGATCGACCAGCAGGGGGCTGATGAGGTGATCGTGTCGACGCTGCCGACGACGCTGTCGCGGTGGCTCCACCAGGACCTGCCGCACCGGATCAGCCGCAAGGTGTCCGTACCGGTCGCCGTCGTCACATCGTCCTGAGTTCAGCCGTGCGATGAGTCCGAGCGCGACCCGTGCGCAGCGAGACTCATCGCTCCACGAGTGCGCGTGTGGTGAGGCCGGGGAAGGACCTTCGGCCCTGTCAGTCCATGAGTCTCATAGTAAAGAATTCATGGATAGGCGACCGAACTGCGATCGCTGTGGTCGAGGAGGTCGACATGGGTATGAGGACACGGACGCGGTTGGGCATCGGAGCGGTACTCGTCGTTGCGGCAGTGGTGAGCTGCGGCCCGGACGGACCGGACGCGGGTGGTCAGGTCGAGACCGGTGCCGAGGGGGCATCCGCTGCTCCCGCAGGGGGTGTCGTCCCGGGTGACATGGTCGAGTTCGTCGCCACCGAGTTCGCGTTCGCTCCATCGGTGGTCACCGCCGAATCGGGTTCCTACAAGGGTGTGATCACCAACGACGGCGCCATCGAGCACGACATCAAGTTCGAGAACGGTGACGCTGTCGTTGTCGCAGCGGGCGAATCGGCTGAGTTCGAGTTCGAGGTTCCCGAGGGCGGCATCACCTACTTCTGTTCGATTCCGGGCCACGCCGATGCCGGAATGACCGGCACGATCGCGACGGCCTCCTCGGCCGCTGCGAGCTCGGGTACCGTCGACGGCGAGTCCGCCGTCGACACCATGACGGTCGAAGCAGATCCCGATGCTCCGCCCTACGAGTACCGCGACCCGCGCGCACCGAAGCGAGGCCAGGGCGAAGGGGTCGTCCTGGTCCCCGGCGGCGCGAGCGACGGCGGCGACCTCATCGACGTCGAGATGATCGTGGAAGAGAAGCAGGCCACCGTCGCTGAGGGGTTCGTCCAACAGATCTGGACGTTCAACGGCACGATGCCCGGTCCGGTCATCCGCACCCACGTCGGCGACACGGTCCGCGTCCATCTGATCAATCCGGCGGAAGCG
>Ga0316193_10002092_pt1 | contig 13859 bp, 12 predicted proteins | sample MerIslsedime2_MG_FD_207735 | JGI IMG/M metagenome (GOLD analysis project Ga0316193, IMG submission 207735) | Coastal sediment microbial communities from Maine, United States - Merrow Island sediment 2 | ecosystem: Environmental > Aquatic > Marine > Coastal > Sediment | place: USA: Maine...
CCTTGAGCCAGACTATCCGCGAACACTGCGTCACATTATGCACCGCAAACGGATGCACTGAGCGTTGCCATTTTTGCAGGTAACGGCGCACTGTTCTGACCGGCATTTCCGCTGGTATGTGCACGATCGCAAGGTCCAGGTCCGGCACTTCATCGATCACCACGTTGCCATCGGCTATCGCCTGTTCACTGGCCTGCCAGTGTTCCAGTTCATCATTCCAGTACTGTTGATAGCCGGCTATATTCTTCATCAGCTGCGGCAACGCCACCAGCATCGTGGCATAGAGCCCGTGAATCTGCTCAGCTGCAGTTCCTGTAAAAATTGCAGATGGCAACGGAGATATTTCGGGATCAGCATATGCTGCCAGAATAAACGACAGCTTTGCAGCATCAGTATCCTCGCAGATAGCAAAATCACCGGCACGCGACGTGGCAATCATCAGCTCACGATTGGCCATCGCGTTGGCAGGATCGACCAGGGTATACATACTGAGCAGCCCATCTTCATCGTAGTGACTATTCGATACCAGCGGAATATTGACGTGATGATCGGGGGAATCCAGATATGCGAAAGCAATGTCAGTAGAGGTATCCCGCAGCAAATCTGGCGGCGTGCTGTTCCACGGCCAATGCGAGAGCGTCAGTACTGTTGCCTTTTGCTCTTTTCCATCCACAATTATGTTGGGCTGATCACCCAACTGACTGTATGGACAATAGCATGCGGGAACCGGCAGTACGCTGGTCAGATTATCTGCGCTCATTAATCGAATTTCCGGGCTGGGCTTATAGTTTTGAACTGGAAGCTTTCCTACCGCTTGTGCCTGAATGTTCAGTTACGGTAGTTGCATCACCGGTTAAAAAATCAGTCAATCCGCTCTGGAGACAATTCCGGTCACTCTGAGTATTAATACGGCAAAGGTGACCGCCAGCAGTATCACTATCAGGTATTGCGGTGCCCCAATATATTCGGCACCCGGCGCAACAACCGCAGGGGAAATGCCGCGCCACACATACCAGAAAGAACCTATGACGACGGGCACAAGCGTTGGCAGGATAGCAATCCAGCGTGACTTGTTACCCAGAGACCTGCGCAGGAACAAACCACTTAGTAATGCAGCGGGAAGCGTTACAACGCAATTCAATGCGAATATAAAAATATAGGTGTCGGAATAAGCGCGAAAAACCCCGTTGCTCGTTGCCAGCGCTGCACCCAATACAGCGGCCGAAGGCAGCAATATTATTCCCAGCAGATTGAGCTTTCCTTGTGTCGTCATTTTTTTGCGCCTATCAGGAATCTATCAACATTCATAATAATACCACCGAATGGCGAATTGCCAGAACGATCCCAGATGAAGACCGCTGCCCGCCACGCCTGAATATCAGTATTAACCAGTATTACGCGCCCAAAAAGAAGCAGCTGACCGCGTGTTCGGCGGACAGCTGCTCTGGCTGCATAGAGATCTTCGATCTGAATCGAACGGCTAAAACAGCGTATATATGAAAGGCGCTACAGCGGAGCCTTGTGCTACAACGATAAGCACACCTAAAAGCAACATCACCAGAATTATGGGAGCAAGCCAGAACTTTTTGCGCTCTCTCATGAAGTCCCATAAATCTTTAAGAAAATCGATCATTAGAAAGGTCTCTCCAAATTTTTCACTGGCGACTTGATACTTGCTACCCGGTAGCTTTTTGCTGCCGAATCCAGTTTACGAGCCATCCCGTCTTTGCCGAACAGCCGCATCACCAGGCCCATTGGCATAAACAATCCATAAAACACTATAAACATGATCAACGGTGTCATGATGTAAGTACCCATGAACAGGCCGAATTTCATCCAGACATTATAAATGGGGCGCAGTGACATGGGGGCTATCAGGCCCCATGACCCTAATACGGCGAACAAAATCCATGGCCACCAGGGATACTCTGCCGGAAAAGCTTTACCGAACAAAAACGGGAACAACAGGCCAAACAGGCCTGCGACGATCGCACCTGTAACCAGTCCAAATTCACGGTAGCCCTTTCGGTCAAGCTCCGGAATTGCATGCATACCACTTGCCATTTATTTACCTTTAATCCAGCGCAAACTCTTCTTGCCAGGCATCTTTCTCTTCCCATGCCGGTTGTTGGGTCTTGTCGAGCAGGAAGTTCTCAACAACCAGAAAATCCATTTCCGTGCGCATAAAACATCTGTATGCGTCATTTGGCGTACAAACAATAGGCTCGCCTCGCACATTGAACGACGTATTCACCACCACGCCACAACCCGATCGCTTATTAAACGCATCAATAAGCGCGTAATAGCCTGGGTTCGTGTCTTTGTGCACCGTTTGTATGCGGGCCGAATAATCAACATGCGTAATTGCCGGCAATTCAGAACGTTTTAGGTTCAGCTTTTCGATTCCGAACAGTTTTTGCTGTTCATCCGTCAGCGCAATCCTGTGCTCTTCTTTTACTGGCGCCACAATCAGCATATAAGGACTTGGTGTAGCCTGATCAAAATAATCGCCGACGCGATAATCGATAACAGAAGGAGCAAACGGCCGGAAAGATTCCCGGTATTTAATCTTGAGATTCATGGTCAACTGCATTTTGGCGCTACGTGGGTCACCAATAATGGATCGACCACCCAATGCGCGCGGGCCAAATTCCATGCGGCCACGCATCCAGCCGACCACATTTTCATTATCCAGTATTTCGGCCAGGCGAGGGAAAAGATCCTCGTCGCTCAGCTCCTGGTATACAGCACCCGCAGCGTCGAGTTGCTCCCGGATCTGGTCAGCGCTGTAACGCGGCCCAAGGTAGGAGCCCTTCATTTTGTCCTTGCCGTCGCTGGTACGCTCATTGCCAAGGTATTCGTGCCAGATCACCGCAGCTGCGCCAAGTGCGCCGCCGGCATCACCGGCCGCAGGCTGAATCCAGATGCTCTTAAAAGGCCCTTCACGCTCGATAATGCCGTTCGCGACGCAATTGAGCGCCACACCACCCGCCAGGCATAAATGCTCAGCACCCGTTTCCTGTTGTAATGTGCGCGCGAGACGCAACACCACCAGCTCAGTTACTTTCTGGATAGACGCAGCGATATCCATCTCTCGTTGCGAGATATCCGTCTCGGGCTTGCGCGCGGGACCGCCAAACAGATCGGCAAATTTGTCGTTAGTCATTGTCAAACCGGTACAGTAATTAAAATACTGCATGTCCAGCCTGAACGTACCGTCCTCTTTAAGATCGATCAGATTATCCAGAATCAAATCGACGTATTTCGGGTCCCCGTAAGGGGCGAGACCCATCAGCTTGTATTCACCGGAATTAACTCTGAACCCGGTGAAATAGGTGAAGGCCGAATAAAGCAGTCCAAGCGAATGGGGAAAATCTATTTCCCATAGGGGTTTCAGTTCCTTGCCATCGCCTTGCCACGCGGAAGTCGTAGCCCACTCACCGACGCCATCAAGACACAAGACCACAGCCTTGTCATAGGGGCTGAAGTAGAACGCTGACGCAGCATGCGATTGATGATGTCCGGCAAACATCAGTTGTGGTAATTCATTTTTCTTACACCCGGCAAGACCGGATAACTCGGTCTTCAGGGTGCTTTTGAGATAAAGCTTTTCTTTCAGCCAGATCGGCATGGCCTTAACGAAAGATCGAAAACCCTCGGGCGCGTAGCTCAAATAAGTTTCGAGCAACCGCTCAAATTTAACCAGGGGTTTGTCATAGAAGACTATGTAATCAAGATCGCCAAGCTTTATGCCCGCTTCATCAAGACAATACTGTATAGCTTCAGCAGGGAAGCCCTCGTCATGCTTCTTGCGAGTGAATCGCTCCTGCTGAGCAGCTGCGATGACCTCGCCATTCAACAACAGAGCTGCTGCGCTATCGTGATAGTAAGCGGAAATACCAAGAATATATGAAGCGCTCAAAGACTCGCTCTCTTAAATAGTTGTTATTCGGTACTACGCGAGTGGTACCGAGTTTCTATGTACACAAAAACCAGCGAACTCTAAAGCCTGCCAGAATACCCTTTTTGCAATTATTTTCGCTCGTAACCGATTAGGCACATTCACGAATTTCTATTTAACGCTGGTGAAGCCCGTCTTGCTGTGATGGTTATCCCGAAACCAATGAAGATCGGCAGCCTTCTTGCAATAATTGTCTTGGACATTTACCAGGCTGAGCCAAGTCATACAGGCCGCAGGTTATGCAAACACGGAATCCTGCTGGGGCACGGCCCATATGTCAATGGCGGGAAGCAAATAGTCCGCCCAAACCAGAGTTTGATACCGGTCAAAAACCCTTGACTGCAAGGCCTCCGCGGCGACGGACGCGGCAATCGGCAAATATTGCAGGACAACATAAGATACCGGGCTATTCACCAATATGCAGCTTCACCAAGGCGGAGCCGGCAGGCCTCCAGTGGTATACGCAGCCTGAATCAGGCGGGCGCCACCAATTCATAAGCTCCCAGCTCTTCCGGGAAGAAGCCGCCGCGAGCATAAATCTCCAGATAATGAAGCCTGCCATCGCGGAGAAACAGCGTTGTTCCGGCCCCGTCCATAAGTTCGGCGCTCAAAATATCCGGTGATAACACACGCAACGACTTGTCGGCGGGCATAGCACCCCCGCTACCGTCGAAATAGACGAAGTAGCCTGTTCGCATGTAGTCGCGTTTAACAACTTCGGCACTCTCTATCTGAGCTCTTAGCTCGCCAGATTCGCAATGCTTCGCTATCCACGCAAGAATTTCCCCATCAAGTTTATGCATAGTTCATCGCCCGACTGCCAGTTCATTTTTCATAGATTATTCAGGTCGTGACTTCGTAAAATATCCGTCGCGCTGTTTTGGCGCCTATCATCTTCGCCATCATCCCCTGGGCCTTGTCCTGAGTTCGAATATCCTCTACCCAGCGGTCCTGAAATGCAGCGATTTGCACAAGACGATCGGGGGTCGTCTCAGGCTGCTCCTCCTTCACCTGATCCAGATAATAGTCAAGGTAAGAGAAACAGCAATCGCTAATATCATCCAGCCTGTCACGGGGGAACAGCCCGTAGATAGTGCTTTCATTTCGATACTTTTTCATCCACTCAGGATAACGATCCTTGGATTCAAACGGCGCAAAGCGTTGCAGCATCTCTGCGAGTGGATAGACCCACCGCTGCTTATAGGCTTCGTCATCGAATGGGCAGTTCACATTAATGTGAGCGATTAACTTACGCTTCGTCAACATACAAAAAAATATGAATACCGGCATACCGTACTCAGGACGAGGATAGTAGATGCAGTTAAGCTGCTGAATGGCTGGTATTTTGACCGAGAACCGCATGCCAAATATTTTGCGGAACCGTTCAGACTCCCAGTTGTAATGGCGGGCTTTAAGCACCTTTAGGAACGAAGATGGCGCAGCCAATTCGCCGGGCAACGGCTTTTCCTGCAGATGCTCATGCAGCGCTGTCCGGCGGATGATTTCGCTTAGTCTGTCATCCTGGTTCATAGCCAAACCTTGTTAATATCTCGTGTCCATAAGGAAACCCTCAAAGAGAGCAACTGCGGCACTGTCATGGGACTAAATAGACTTTAGCCAAGCCTCAATAGAGTCGGATCTAACGACAAAACTCAGATTGGGTATCTGCGGAGTGTGTCACGATCATCCAGACACTGTCCGGACCAGCCATCCGGAATGTATATTGATCGCCCAAGTCGGCTAATTCTTTAGTCGTATAGATCGGGGAAATGCAAATTGCACTGCCAACCAGATCTACATAGTCGGCCACCTCTCCAAAACGATACCGACGAATACTTCGCGCTGGCACAACAACCCTTAAATCTGGTCGCACGCCGTCAACTTCCTGATGGTAACGCAGGGTCGAAAATTCTTTCCACCCTGTAACCGCAAGCGCATCGGGCGGCAGCAGAGCAAAAGCATCGGCTGCAAATTTTTCCGCATCCAGCGAATGTGCCATTGCCCGGCGGCCATCAAGCTGCACAGCCAGCAAACCGACAACTATAAAAACAGGCAGCATTCGCCAAACGGAATGCAAAGACCTGACACGATCATAACGAAGCAACCACAGCACACCCATCGCTATCCAGACCGAAAAGACGAAATAGGCAGGCAACACCATCATAAAATAGTCACCGGGACCGAATATCGTGTAATACGACATGTAAATCGCGAATATCAGGGCCAAAAAGACGCCCAGACCCTTATTCACCCTGGCTAAAGAAATGGCCCCCAACAACCCCAGTGGTAGCCCCAGAAACAGGACACTGCGGCTAAAAATATCGAGGTGCTGGGCCAGTCGCGTAACGAGGAAAGCGCTGTCACGCATCTGCAGCGGTGCGTGCTGCGATCCGGACATATAGAGCAACATATTTACTAGCGAGTCCGGCGCTATCTCCCCAAACGGCAGTGCATTTTGAGCCAGGAAATAATTTGCTATCCCAATCAAGACAATCGTCAGACCGACGGTTACTGAAAATACCAACAGATCGGCGGTCCGTTTCCCCGAGGTGCTATAGATCAAATAGGCGAACGCGGGAAACAGCAATATATTGGCGAAATACGTACCCAGGGTTAGCGAGTAGGCCAACAGCCATGCCAGGAAATAGCGACGCCCCCCCCGAGTGTTCCATAGCACTGCGTACAACAGCGTCAAGGAGAGAAACAGCATGCTTAGGCTGTATATCTCCGTCACCACAGCGCTCGCCCAGACCTGGTAGCTAAACGCATAAATGAGCGCTGCACAAAGAGCTGTCAACGCATCGCGCTTAAACATATAGATTAGCAGCGCCAGAATACCAGCAGTGGCACTTGCGCTTAATAACGAAAGCAGCGAGGTTCCTCTGAATGGTTCCTCGAAAAACTGCACCATGAAGTGGCCCAGCATGGAATGGACAGGGCTCCCGGGCGCATGGCTCGCTCCCAGCTGCCAGGCAACCATTGCCAGTTCTGCGGAATCATGCCAGCCGACCGACTGGGCCAGTGTTAAATAGTAAACTGCAAATGAAATAGCAGCAGCCGATACCGCCAGATAGACCAAACTACTGCGGTTACCTATGCCCGCACTCATATTGCTCGCCCGGTGCCATTTCGTAACGCGCGTCGATGATGCGAATTTTCTGGCGTGGTGACTGGTAGTCTACAAATCAAATTCTGCACGTATAGTTCTGCTCAACGCATCAGTCAATTCATATTCCGGCTCGAAACCAGCAGCCTTTAGTTTGCCCGTTGCGAATTGGCTATTGGAACAAAACTTCTTTAGTCGCACACGGCTGACAGGGAAAGACCTGTTTGTCACAGCAGCAATCCAGTCAAGCACCATCGCAACAGGATAGATAAGCCCGTATGGAAGTCTCATGGGGAGGCTGGCCCCATAGCCAAATGAATCCCGCACTAGCGGAACCATCTCATTCATGCGCAAGTCCGGTTTGTCTGCGTAGTTAAATACCTCGGTCTGCTGCCCACCAACGGTAAGCAAAAACTTCAGGAAGGCCGCGATATTACCCACATACGCAATCGATTTTCGATTGGAGCCTTCGCCAACCATGACAAAATGCTTTTTGCCAAGTTGGCTGATTAAATTGTATACGTTGCCTCTGTTGCCTTCGCCAAATACAGCTGTTGGACGGACCATGCGTAACTGGTGCTCGGGATTACTGTTGACCCATTGCAGAAAAACCTGCTCCGCCTCGTACTTAGTACGCCCATAATCATTTATATAGGCAATATCAGCATTTTCATCCAGTTCATTCTCAGAAAAACCATAAATAGCTACAGTACTGGTGAAAATGATCTTTTTTATCCCTAGTTGCTCGGCGGCAATACAAACGTTACGAGCACCCTGAACGTTTACGTCGTCATAGAGCGAAAGGGGACGCACATCGTCTTTATGTTCGGCAGCAAGATTATATATTGTGTCGCAACCGCGGCAGGTTTCGACGAGATCATCAACATTGCGTACGTCGCCGACCTTGCGCAGTTCCGGGTACTTTGCACTGTCGTTTTTATCGACAATCGTTACCGTATGACCGGCATCTAGCAATAGCTCAATTAATCGGGTGCCTATAAAACCACTTCCGCCGATTACTGCTATGGAGCTTTGACTCATTACTTTGGCCTTTTAATTAGATCCGCACAAACCCCCAACCCCACGAGGCTACTATTTGGCGAGGCCATTTATACCAAAAAAATCAGCGCAATAGGTTCGTATACGCCGTTTATGTCATATTGCGCAGATCGCCAGAGACTGGCCCACACCGAAACACTATGCGCCCATCAGCTGGCCATGAGCATAGGCATCGCAAACGATTCAAAGCGTCTGAGTAGCAAAAGCTTCGAGACCATTTGTGCTTCTGGGGACAGCTTGCTTTCCGAATTTTCTTTCCGTACCGTTCAACTTAGTCAGCATTTGCCGTATTTGATCATTGAAACATTTCTCCCACCCGTTATAAGCCCTTCATGAAACATCTCTCGTTAGCAATGATCCTGCCGGTATGCGCACTGTGCTTTTTGTCATTAGTGTATGGGGCACTATCCGTTCATCTCGGCTGGTGGCCAAGCGCATATATCCAGAATGCCAAAAATGCTGCGGTGGCGCTGCTCGCCACGCAGGATGAAGAACTAGGCAGGAACTGGCCGACCAGTATGGAGCGCATTGAAACAAGCGGTCATACCGAGCCTACCGTTATTGATCATCTGCCAGGCGTGGGCTCTGACGAAGATCTGATATTTGTCCTGGGCGGCCAACAGCAACTTAAATCTCATTGCCCCGAGAATGGCTGTTTGGGCTGGATCATGGACAAAGATGGCACTATCCGGCATGTCTGGGATATCGGTCCCAACTTGACTTGGGAAGACCTTGAACATATCGAGGGTTTCAGCCGCGCCAGCAATATATATGCAGTGGGCGCACACCCCTTTGCTAATGGCGACCTATTGGTTACCTACCAGGGAAGAAACACTTATCCATACGGCGTCGGCATGGCCAAGTTTGATAAAGATTCAAATTTGCTGTGGAAGAAGGAGAATTTTGCCCACCACTGGATAGCGGTGGACGAAGAGGGCTTCATCTATGCGCCTGTATTCAGCCCGCTGGATGCACCTGTTCAGCTGGGCCAATCGGTATTGCAGATTTCATGTAATGGTGGAACGCTGCAGGAAGATGTAATCGCCATATTAGATCCCGATGGTAACGAAATTGATCGAATATCTATTCTGCAGTCGCTAGTTGATTCTGATTACCTGGGGCTCGTATTCCAGGCCATACACTCCGACCGGCCCCTGCCACTTGATTACAATGAATGCGACCCGATTCACCTCAATGACGTGCAGGTCATTTCAAAGGCAGATGCCGCTACGTCACCGCATCTGACGGCAGGAGACCTGCTCGTTTCACTCCGCAGCACAAACACGGTCGCGGTAATTGATCCTAAGACCAAGCTTATTACCTGGCAGTCTTCTGGACGCACAGTTCTGCAACACAGTCCAAGGTATATGGGTGATAACACTATCCTGGTCTTTGACAACCTGGGCGATTCAGCGACGCGTGGTGGCTCAAGAATCGTCAGGATAAACATGAGCACGCATGCCGCCGAAACCATTTACCCGCGGGACGGAAATATCGACATGACAGCTTTTGTCAGCTCCACGGCGGGGTATATTGGGCTTAGCAGCGACCGAAAAACCGCACTGATATCACTAACGAGGCAAGGCCAGACCGTAGAAATCGACCTTATGAACGGGAACCGATTATGGGAGTTCCTCAATATTCATGAGGTCGACGGTCTTGCAGATACCGGTAACGATGAAAGCACCATTGCCAGATTTGCCACGAAAACCGTTTCGTATTTCGGTAAAGCAGACTTTTCTTTCAACGAAGGTATTCTGCACTAGAAGATACATGCAAGTCTGGCTGATCGATGCAGCACACAACCTAAAACGGCATACGCGCAGACCTTTGAGCCGTCTGAAGATTTTAGCTGGCGCAACATAATGCCGCAGAATCACAGGTATATATACTGATTACCTGACAGGGGTATTCCGGGTGACGCTATGCTGGTAACTTAGCGTCAACCGTTAGACTTGCAGAACACTCCGAACAGCTTCCACCAAGAAGATTTACAGTGAAGCACTTGATACACCGTTGATTAAGTAGTTTTAAAACCTTGCACAAGATACTAAGAAAAATTCGCCACTATGGGCAGTGGATCGCAGACCGAAAGGGCTATTTTAGGGCCCGGATTTTTGGCGTTCATGTTCCCGTTTTTCCACTGATGCTGCTGCCCGATGGATTCAAGGTTCATTGGGCGGGACAAACAGGCATCGCGATTGTCGAAAATTTCTGTAGCAGCGATGAAGCCGAGTACCTGATATCAAGGGCAGGGAAACGATTGGTCGATAGTCGAATAACCATCGACAATAAACAGATAAAGGATCCCTATAGAAAATCCCAGACTGCTATCGTTTTCGATCCCTACAATAGGGATCCGGCGGTATTGCGTGTGGTGGAGCGCGCGGCGATGCTGCTTGGGGTCCCGTCCGATCATGTCGAAAGCGTGTACGTAACACGGTATCGATCGGGCGAATACTACAAGGCACATCATGATGCATATGAAGGATTTGATGGTGATCGCCTTTACACAACCTTAATCTATCTCAATGACCTGACAGAAGAAGAAGGTGGCGGAACCACGTTCGCAAAACTGAATATCGGTGTGCGACCTAAATGCGGTCGTGCGGTGATCTGGACGAACACCAATCCAGATGGCAGCCAGCATCCGGAAGTCTTGCATGAGGCTTTACCTGTAGCGCCGGGGGCCGTGAAATGGGTGATTCAGTTGTGGTTCCGAAAGTACGCGATGATCGCAGTTCCCAAGACCAGTTTTGATACGCCACAAGCTAAACGTGGCCTGCCCCTGAAAGGTGATGAAACACTGCCAGCGGGTGCCTGGGCACCTGGAGACGTAGCGCCTGATAGCGACTACGCAAAGGCATTCAGTTGAGCAGCATCAAATGAGCATTTTCAGCCGCATCAAACATCGGGTTACCGTGTTCAACTACCGGCGTAATTATTATCTCGCCAAGGTACTGCCCGGCAAAGTTCCAGCAACACCCTTGCACTATTTGCCAGACGGGTTTTCTGTTCATGGCGTCGCTGCAACTGGCCTGAAAATCGTCGACAACTTCTGCACGCGGGAAGAAGCCGACTATTTAATTGGCAAGGCACGCGAGCAATTACGAAAAAGTCGCGTAATCGTGGATGGAAAAGCTGTCGACGACGGCGGCAGAACTTCATCTCACGCAGTTGCATTTCATCGGCACTATCAGGATCCGAACGTTCTGCCTATCATTGCGCGCGGTGCAATGTTGGCTGGGGTTCCCAGGGATCATGCAGAACAAATTTATGTCAGTCGCTATGGCGACGGAGAGTTCTATCATGGGCATTATGATTTTTCGGACAGCTTTCTGACAGACCACCGACTCTGCACTATGCTGATCTATCTCAACGACCTCAGTGAGAGCGAAGGTGGCGCAACGTACTTCAAGGATCTGAACATTGCAGTTCAACCTAAAATGGGGCGCGCTATCGTTTGGACGAATATGAATCCCGATGGCAGCAAGCACCTCGAAACACTCCATGCGGCACTGCCACCAAGGGGCGCGGATACGGAAAAGTGGGTTATTCAGTTATGGTTCAGGCCCTATCGTATGCATCCGATAAGGGAGCAGCTCAAGCCCCGGCAATCAACCCCGGGCACACCGCTTAAGGGCGGGGAAGAAATGCTTCCTGGAACCTGGGTGATCTCAGACGATAGCGCCTGAACCACCTCGAAAAAGCGGCTCTAGAAGCGGTACTTGATACCGAAACCCAGATCATTAGAGGCTCCCTGAATCTCGTCATTAAATGTTCCGTATGCCGATGAGCGATGGTGTATACGCATCACTGCAGCCCACTGTGGATATTTAGGCGGGCTTAATGCGAGTTCTACCAGGATATAGGCCAGCAGCTTACTCGTATCGCCGTGTTCTTCAATTTCAAACACGGGCTCTTCTGTCGCATAGGACAAACCTAATCCAGTGGCAAAACTGGTATCCACATACTTATCCCAGATAAACCGGTTCCAGCGCACACTGGTAAGTGCGTTGATTTCCCAATGGTACATACTGGCGTCGCCACCACCGTGCTTTGCTATCTGGCCCTCGACCTCCCAGTCCACATCCTTGTAGAAAGTCATCAAACGTTTTGTCAATGCTGCAACCCATACCTTGTTATTTGACAGTTCCGCCTGGAATAACAGCATGTCACCCAGCTGATCGCCCGACAGCCATGCAACATACCCGGTAAAGGCCCAGTCGTATTTTTTGGCTTCAGGCTGGGCTGACGTCGCTGCTGCTTTACTGGCGTCCGCCGCATTACTTGATGAAACGGCTTCAGCATCAGTCGTGGCACTAGAGGGAACTGCATCTTCCGCCTGAACCGTAAAAGCCATAAGCAAGGCTAAAGATATCCAGCCCGCCAGTCTGATCTTTGGTATAGCTAACATTTAAAATTCCAGATTTGAGGCGCGCAGGTTTGCCTGCCTGCTAATGACTCTGATAGCGCAAAAAATAGCCCGCAGGCTCGCCAACAACGGCCGCGGATATCCCAACACCCGCAACAAGCCGCGAAGCATATATCAAGGGGATGCGGGAGTCGAGACAACCCAGCGGGGTGCTGAACCCGCCTAATTCCATTGCAATCAATATGTTAGGCCCCGTTTGGGCGCGCCGACTGGCCAGAATAAACGCTCTCTGCGAGATCCGTAGCACGCACAACGAAATAGAAAAACAGATGATGAAAAGGTGGGCGCGCGGCGCCAACGCGCATCTAGAACGGTCGTCCGGCGACGTCAGTGATCATGCTTTTCTGCAGCTCCCATTTTGAAGTCGCATCAGGCAGCTCTTTATAGATTTCCCTCCCTCGGTCCGAAATAGCACGCCAAGCCTGTTCGTCCTCCGCGAGACGCACTATTTGTGAGGCTGCAGAATGAGCGTTTACAGGCTCAAAATAGGCAGCCGCGTCTTTACAGACATCCCGTGCAAATCGCAGGTCAGTCGTCACCAAAGGCACGCCGGTGCACAAAGATTCAGGATAAACAGCGGAAAACACTTCCAGCAACGAGGGTAAAAATGTCAGATGACTTTTTTCATACAAGTCGGGTGTTTCAGTGACCGCGACTTTACCCAGATTCCGAATGCGTTGTTTTACTCCCAGTTGCTCGGCACGCGCCATGATTGCTTTAACTTCCGGCCAGTCCTCTGGCAACGTGACCGTAAACTGAAAATCCAGCTCCGGACGCATTTTGCTAATTTCCAGCGCGACGTCGGGAATTAGCTCCAGATTCTTATGCCCGTAGTAGGCCGACAGGCAAAGAATCTGCAGAGTTTCACTCGCGGGAAATCTGGGCCGAAACTCCCGGTCGCTAAACTGCGGGCCGGTCGTATTAGGCACTACAAAAATACGTTCTGGCCTGCAGTGCAGGCGAGAAATCAGTCCATCTTTAGCGATGGGCGCTTCTGTCCACCAGTAGTCCGCTGTTTTCCACCAGACGGCCTTCCAGAACATCAAGCCCAACTTTTTTAGCGTATCGAGCGAAAGGCCAAGGGCCTTGAAGGCGATCATATTCGAATGCGTTACCCATGGATCCGCAACGCCGCACAAGTGTCTCGATTTAAACCTTACGTAAGCAGGACCAAACAACGTAAACACCAGGTCAGGTCGGTATTCTGCTTCGATCTGAAGCACTCGCTTCCGCTGTTCGGCGTCACGAGCTGGAGACTTGTCAAATACATGAAAACGGGCCCCTTGCGGGTCGATTCC
>Ga0316193_10002093_pt1 | contig 13856 bp, 8 predicted proteins | sample MerIslsedime2_MG_FD_207735 | JGI IMG/M metagenome (GOLD analysis project Ga0316193, IMG submission 207735) | Coastal sediment microbial communities from Maine, United States - Merrow Island sediment 2 | ecosystem: Environmental > Aquatic > Marine > Coastal > Sediment | place: USA: Maine...
TCTCAACCGCCGGCAGGTTACGCACCAGTGCGTTGTGCAGAATCAGCTTGCGCGCACCCAGCGCGAGCGAGACCGTCACCACGGCCGGCAAGGCTTCCGGTATCGCCGCCACAGCCAGACTCACCGCGGTCAGAAACATCAGCAGCACCGGTTGGCCTTGCAGCAACCCGGCCGCAAAAACTACCGCACAGATAGCCAGCACGGCCAAAGCCAGATAGCGCCCGAAACGGGCCAGCCGCAACTGCAGTGGTGTCTTCACACGCGCTTCGCCACGCAGCAGTTCTGCGATACGCCCGATCTCGGTATCCAGACCGGTCGCGATCACCACCCCCACTCCCCGCCCCCGGGTAATCAGGCTGCTTTTGAAAGCAAGATTTAAACGATCACCCAGCGACACGTCTGTTTCCGTCAATCGCTCTTGCTGCTTGTCAACGGTGAGGGACTCACCGGTCAAGGCTGACTCGTCGGCTTGCAGCTCTTCCTCTTCGAGCAGTCGCAGATCCGCGGGCACCACATCCCCGGCTTCCAACAGCACCACATCCCCCGGTACGAGTTCCGCTGCGGCTACCGTGACAGCCTTGCCATCACGCAGCAGCGTGGCTTCCGGAGCCGCCATTTCCCGCAGTGCCGCCACTGCGCGTTCAGCGCGGAACTCCTGTACGGTGCCAATCAGGGCATTGAGCAGCACGATAACGAGAATGGCGATGGTGTCGACGGGCTCACCGATGAGCCCGGAAATCAGCGCCGCTGCAAGCAGCACCAGAATCATGAAATCGGTAAACTGGCCCAGGAGCATGGCCGGCAGGGAACGGTGGCGGGTTTCAGGGATGGCATTCGGACCGTGTTCAGCCAGCCGCCGCTTTGCCTCCGCCGCAGTCAGGCCATTGGCAGACACATCGAGACGACGCAACGCTTCATCAGCCTCAATAAAATACCAGTCCACCTCTGACACCTTAATCCCCATGACACCAGGTAACGTTACGCCAGATAATGCCTGGCATCGACAAACAGGCTCGGCAGCATGCAGGAGCGGTCCACTGAACGCGATAAAATAGCAACACCATCGCGCCGAAGGACGGCGCTGCTGCGAAGGCGCCTGGTTCCTGCGGGATCATATCCCGGCCCTTCTCTGCTTGCCACACGCAACTCTCGCCCCCTTACACGGTCAGAATCAGGTAACCGCCCCCGATGGGGGTCGATGGAGTAACGTTATGCGAAATATTCTGACCGCACCGGGCCTGCTGGCCGTGATGCTGACCCCGTTGGTCGTGGGGCTTACCGGCTGTGGAGCGGGCGATCAGTCGCCGGAACAAAGTGCGCAGGAGGATCCGCCTGTGGGAAGCAAGTACACCAGGCCCTCGGATGAGGAACTGAAAAGCCGCCTGACACCGCTGCAGTACGAGGTCACCCAGGAGGAAGGCACCGAGCCGCCGTTCAAGAATGCATACAATGACGAACACCGCGAGGGTATCTTCGTGGATATCGTCAGCGGTGAACCGCTGTTCTCTTCGACCGACAAGTTCGATTCCGGCACCGGCTGGCCGAGCTTTACCAAACCACTGGATGCGAGCATGGTTGAGGAGAAACGCGATTTCAAACTGCTGTTGCCGCGCACCGAGGTGCGCAGCCGCCATGCGGATTCACACCTGGGGCATGTGTTCAATGATGGGCCAAAGCCGACGGGACAGCGTTATTGTATTAATTCGGCGGCGTTACGGTTTGTGCCCCGGGAGGAAATGCAGGCAGCGGGGTATGGAGAGTTTTTGAGTTTGTTTGAATAGCGGGTTGCTTACTGCGTCACCGGTTTATCTTCATCGACGGTGGCGCACTCTCTGAAAATGCGCAGGCTGCATTGCCGGCAGATCGTGTTGTCCAGCTTTTTGAAGATCGCCGCGATCGCCTCCGATTTGTGATTGAAGAACGCACCCGCACCGATTGCTCTCACATAGTGGCCCTCGGCAACAAACTGCCACACTGTTGACTTGATCCCGCAGAAATACAAACCGCCACCGCGTGCATTCAAACGCCGGTTCTCCAGCACCAGCATGTCGGCGCCGGCCATGTCGATGTAATTCATACGCGAGGCGTCGATCAGGATATGCACGATGCCTTCTTTTTCGGTGATGGTGTCGATCTGGCTCTGGATATAATCAACCGAACCGAAGTAGATGGCCCGGTCGATACGGATGATCTTCATCTGTGGGCACTCGCTGACGGGCTTGGTATCTACATTGACCAGCCGGTGCCCGGCATCATGACTGTCCGGCGCCAGGGTAATGATCTCGGGGCGTGAGGTTCTGGCCAGGTACAGAATCAGTGACAGCAGCACACCCAGGTAGATGGCGAACTCCAGCTCCAGGAACAGGGTGGAGAAAAAGGTGACCAGCAGGATAGCGGATTCTCCGCGGCTTTTACTCAGCGTCTCGCCGATATGCCGAAAGTCGATCAGGCTATAGGCCACCAGCAGGATCACGCCACCCATGGCTGCCACCGGCAGGTAGGCGGTCAGCGGCGCGATCAGCAACACCACCAGCATCAACAGGATGGCGGCGAAGATGGCGGCCATGGGCGTCTGCGCGCCGGCCTGGTAATTGATACCCGAGCGGGTGAAAGAACCGGAACCGGCGTAGCTGGAAAAGAAGCTGCCCACCATGTTCGACAGTCCCTGACCGATGAATTCCTGGTTACCGTCGATGCGCTGGTGCGACCTGGTCGCCACCGAGCGGGCGATCGACACCGCCTCGATCAAACCCAGCAGCGCGACCGCGAAAGCTTCCGGCGCCAGCTGGCGAATCGCATTCATTGAGAAGTCGGGCATGGACAGCGGCGGCAGCTGCGCCGGGATCTCGCCGATAAAGCTGACACCATGGTCTGTACCACCCACCACCACGGCCGCCAGCGAACCCCCGATCAGACCCAGTAACAGGTTGGGCAATCTGGGAAACAGGCGTTTAACCGTTACGGCAATCAACAGTGTCACCAGCGCTATGCCCAGCACGGTGAAATTGGTCTGGCCAAGCTGATGGTAGATATCGACCCAGGTGTGGGCAAAGGATTCGCCGCGCGGGATGGTAATACCCATTACGTGCTTCAACTGGCTGGTCGCGATCAGGATCGCGGCACCGGCGGTGAAACCCATCACCACGGTATGCGAGACGAAGTTGACCAGCACGCCGAGCCGGGCCAGGCCGAAGCCCAGCTGGTAAACACCGGCAAGAAAGGTCAGCGTCAGCGCCAGGGTAATGAACTCCGGCGTACCCGGTGTGGCGTGGTGGCTCACCGAGGCGAAGATGACAATGGAGATCGCCGTGGTCGGCCCCGAGATAAGGTGTCGCGATGAGCCGAACAGGGCAGCGATAACCGGCGTCACCATGGCGGTATACAGGCCGTACTCGGGTGGCAGCCCGGCGATGGTCGCAAACGCCACCCCCTGGGGTAACACGATCACGGCGCCGGTCAAGCCGGCAATGAGATCGGCACGCAGCGATGCACGATTAATAAGCGGGAACCAGGCCAGGAACGGCAGGAAGGTTCTGATTACCAGCGTTTTCATGGGCGGAAACTACCAAGCATGGGACCGAACACGGTCAGGTACGCCGGGAGTGTTCGGAGGTTGTATAAATCAGCCGCGCAACAGAATTTGCCCGTCTGGCCGGTGACAGACTGCCCATTATAGGGTCAATTTACTCTGATCCCAAATCACATCAGCAAATGCGGGCAGCGGGGTATGGGGAATTTTTGAGTTTGTTTGAATAGTTGGACTACGCGTTAATCTTTCTGAATCAGACGAATTCCGGGTCTTCCTTTGCTATGAAGCGTTGCAGTTTATTCATGACGGCATCCGGGTGGAACGGTTTTGCGATGAAGTCCACGGCGCCATGGTCTATGGCCTCCTTGACCTTGTCCTGACTCGCCTCACCACTGATCATCACTACTTTGATGTATGAATGCTCGGCATTTATGCGTCGGAGAAGGTCGAGACCATCCGTTCCCGGCAGGTTGATATCGAGTAGAACCAGGTCCGGCTGTTGCTTATTGATGATTGGCATCACCGCGTGACCGCTACTCGCTTCGGCATCAACCTTGAATCCCATTTCGTGCATGATAAGCCTGAGGATTTTCCGCATCATCAGTTCATCGTCTACGATAAGAACACTTACCGGTCTTGTGGGATTGAATGTGTCACCTGAAGCCATGGGAGTCTGCCTGAAATCTGTACCCGGGAGCCGTTGAATCGGTAATCGGCACTTCGGCATTAATACCTGAGAAATCCACACCGCTCCCCCCGTAATCGCGTCTGTCTATGCCACCGTTCCAGAACGAATACGACGAGCAGCGCCGCGGCGTCTTCAGGACGGTATGGTGAACATAAATGTTGCACCGTTGCCCTCTTCGCTGTTGGCCCAGATGCTGCCGCCGTGGCGCTGGATGACGCGCTCGACGGTGGCCAGCCCGACACCGGTGCCGGGATAGTCCCCTGATTTATCCAGGCGCTGGAACGGCTTGAACAACTTGTGGGCATATTGCATATCAAAACCGATGCCGTTGTCTTTCACGAAGTATACGACCTCGCCTTTCTGCTTGACGGCGCCGAACTCGATACAGGCGTAATCAACTTTCCGGGTATATTTCCAGGCATTGCCAAACAGATTATCCAGGCAAATCTCCAGCAACAGGCGGCTGCCGTTGACTTTCAGGCCATCCTGGATTCGCCACTCTACTTTTCGGCGAGGAGAAAGTTCGTCGAAGCGTGAGGCTATATTGTGTGCCAGCTGGCTCAGGTCGAAAATATCGGGTTCCATTTTGGCGCGGGTAATGCGCGACAGTTCCAGGATATCGTCGATGAGTTCGGCCATATGCTTGCCCGCTTTGACAATCCGTTCCAGGCTTTGCTTCTCATCATTATTGAGCTTAAGCGCCGCGTCTTCCTGCAGGATCTGGCTGAAACTCGTTATGGTGCGCAGTGGCGATCGCAGATCGTGGGCAATGGAATAACTGTACGATTCCAGTTCGCGATTGCTGGCCTCCAGCTCGCTGCTGCGTTCGGCCACCAGTTCTTCCAGGTGGTCACGGTAGCCGCGCAATTCCGAATCCGCCTGTTTTTGTTTCGCCAGCGAACTGCGCAGCAGGAACAGCAACCTGCCGACCACCACACCCCCGATCAACAGCGTCAGCACCACGGTGCGCGTTATGTTCCTGTTACTTGACTGCTCCATCAGTGACAGTTGCTGGCCGATTTTTGCCGCTTCCTTGATATGCAACCGGTCGAGCTGTTCAACCCTGTTTTGAGCGTGCATCATCGCCACAGCAAATTTTCTGCCGGCTTCTGCCTGGTTTGCGCCGGCTGTCTCCTCAAGCATGCGCTCCAGCCTGAAAATACTGTCGTGCAGTTGCACGGTTGAAGATTCGAACACGATGCCGGGCATACCGCTCTGCCGCTCCTCGACAGCTTCAAGTCGTGTTTTGATCAGGTACAGGTGAGGGCTAAGCTGATCGCGGTTCACGCCGCGCAGGAACTGAATGTCGGTTATATCCTTCCCTAACGCCACCGACAACTCGTCACGGAGAATGTCCTTTTCGATTTCATCGAGTTCCTGGCCAATGACATTCAGGGCAACAATCGACGGCAGGTGGAACGCCGTTAATTGCCGCTCGAGCTGCAACGTTTTCTTGTTTTGCCCATACAGATAGGCGACCAGCAGCAACGCCACCACCGTTATTGAAAAGGTGATGCCGTAAACGTAACGCGGCACCGCCTCGAGATCGCTGGTTATTTTCATTCGTTATTGTTTGTATCTTCGATAAGTCCCAGTTTGCGCCCAACCGCTTCGAGTGCCACAAAATCTCCCTCGGTAGCCGGCAGGTAGAGCCGCCCGCCTGTGGCACGCAGTATTTCTTCTTGCTCGGGTTTATTCGGTGATAGCTGTAAAAACCCCTGTAAAAGCCGTTCGTATACGGCCTCGGGAACACGCGGGTTCACGGCCCAGACATAGTCGGCGTAATGCGGTGTGTCCCACAGGCTACGGACCTGCTCCGGTGTTATAGCCCCCTGCTCGTACAGGCGGGAAACCACGATTGCGTTAGCCACGCCCAGGTCAGCCTGGCCATTGGCTACCCACTCCACGGTGCGGTCATGCGCGCCGGAATAAAGCACCTCGGAAAAAAACTCTTCCGGGTTAATGCCCTGCTCAAGGAGAAAATGCCTTGGCATGAGATGCCCTGATGTGGACAGGCGTGAACCGAAGGTAAACACTTTATCTTTGAAATCCCGGATGGAGACCGCCTCGCTATCTCCCCGCACCACGAAAGTACTGGTGAAACTCGCATCCACATCGCGCATGACCAGGGGACGTGCCCCATCCGCCAGGCGCGCCCTTACAAAGGCGAAACCGCCAAAACGGGCCAGGTCGAGTTCATTGCGGTGAAACCGCTGGAGGAGATCTTCATAGTCTTTTGCCAGGATGAATTCGTAGGGCAACCCTGTCTCCTGCGACAGGTAATCAAGCAGCGGCGTGAACCGCTTGCGCAGCTCGGCTTCCGACTGGTCGGGCAATACCGATATCCTCAACCTGTCCATAGTGAGGGATTCGTCATCATTGCCGGAACACCCGCCAAGCAGGGACAGCAGTAACGCAACTATTGCCAGCGGTTTGATATATGCCACAGTCCTGCTCCCTGGAAGTTGCTTCCTTTTCCTCATTATCACAGCTTACTTCAATTATTGCGCCTTGCGGAACAGTCTGCGGGTATAAAAACCTTATGCTTCTCAGGCCCATACGCCGGATTATTCACTGAAATAGTGCTAAGCCCTTTCAATAACAGGCCGATAGACACCTTATATTTGGAATTCTCTTTATAGGATATTGATCTGTTGGACCGCTCGAAGCTAGCCCCGGCCTGGATTCTGATTGCAACGGTTTATTACCTTGCGGCAAAACTGGGGCTTTTACTCGCTTTTGAGCAGGCCAACACCAGTCCGGTGTGGCCACCTACCGGTATTGCCATAGCTGCTGTTCTTTTCTGGGGTCTCCGCGCCTGGCCGGGCATCTTTGCCGGTGCCCTGGCTGCCAACCTGTCCACCGGGTTGACGCTGCCGCCCGCGCTTGGCATCGCCACCGGCAACACCCTGGAGGCGGTTGCAGCCGGCTATGTGCTGCTGAGTTTCGCGAACAGTTACCCCTTCCGCAAGGTCAGGCACGTCATCCTGTTTACGGCTGTTGTCCTCACGGCAACCGCTATCAGTGCGACTGTCGGCGTAGGCAGCCTGCTCATGGCAGGTGTGGTGAATCAGCAGGCAATTGCAACGCTATGGGGAACCTGGTGGATAGGAGACGTGGTCGGTGGCCTGGTACTGACACCGTTCCTGTTGACCTGGGCGCAGCGTCCCGACATCAGTCTGTATACATGCCGAAAGATGGAGACGCTGGCCTTTACCGTCTGCACATTACTGTGTGCTGCACTGGTATTCGGCAAGTGGTTTTATGTTGGTGACAACCATTACCCGCTGTCGTTCGTCTTCATTCCTCTGCTGGTCTGGACCGCCTTCCGCTTCCGCCAGCACGATGCGACGCTTTTCATTATGGCGCTAACAGGCATATCGATTTATGCCACCCTGCATGGACTGGGGCCGTTTGTCAGGGACTCGGCAAACGAATCGCTGCTGTTGCTGCAAAGCTTCATGAGTGTCGTCGTCGTAACCACCCTGCTGCTGGCGGCCGCGGTCGATGAACGCAACCTGTCCTATGCCAGTTTAAAAAATATCCGCCGGAAACTCGAACAGCACGTTGCACAACGCACCAGTGCCTTGCAGGAAAGCAACACTGCGCTGGAAGCAGAAGTGGAAGTGCGCGAGCATACCGAACATGCATTGCGCACCCTGCTCGGGGCCAGTGCCACGCATACCGACGAAGCGTTCTTTCGCAAGTGCGTCAAGGATCTCAGCACGCTGTACGGCACTGCGTTTGCCTTTGTTGGTGTGTTTACCGATGACACGAAGCGCTCTATCCGGACGTTGGCCGTGTGGGCCGGCGACGACTTTGCCGACAACTTCACATACGACCTGGATGGCACCCCCTGCCAGGACGTGCTGAACCTGGACATGGAACTGGTACCCTGCGACGCCGCGCAGCAATACCCGCATGATGAAATGCTGATCCAGATGGGCATCGACAGCTATTTCGGTGCACCACTCATTTCGCCGTCGAACAAGCTGATGGGCCTGGTCGCAGTCATGGGTAGCAAACCGATGTCGCTGCAACACTGGATCAGACCCGTGCTTGGCATTTTTGCCAACCGCCTGGCCTTGGAGATCGAGCGCAAAACCGCCGAGGACGAACTCAAGCTGGCGGCCAGTGTATTCAATGAAAACGTCGAAGCCATCATGATCGCTGACCGGGACACCCATATCCTGCGCATAAACCCGGCGTTCTGCCGGATTACCGGCTACAGTGCTGACGAGGCCATCGGCCAGCCCATCAGCCTGATGAAATCCGGTCGCCAGGACCGCGACTTTTACGCCCAGTTCTGGCAGGCGCTGATAGACGACAATGTCTGGCAGGGCGAGATCTGGAACCGGCGCAAAGATGGCGCCATCATTCCTGTCTGGCAGACTATTTCGGTGGTACGCGATGCTGCCGGCGAAATCGATCACTTCATCAGTATTTTCAGCGATATCTCGGAAAAGAAAATGTCCGAGGAGCGCATCTACCACCTGGCACACTACGATACTCTCACCGGCCTGCCCAACCGCACGTCTTTCCAGAACCAGTTCGAAGGTGCGCTGCTACATGCAGAGCGACACGGCCGCCACGTTGCGTTGCTGTTCCTCGACCTGGATCAGTTCAAGTTGATCAACGACGCTGCCGGACATCCGGCGGGCGACGAACTGCTCAAACAGGTAGCGCTGCGTCTCAAGGAAACTATCCGCGATGAAGATATCGTTGCGCGCCTCGGCGGTGACGAATTCACGGTGTTGCTTGACGACATCCAGTCTGTTGAAGACGCCGGTCTCGTGGCAGAGAAGATTCTGCAGCAACTTGCCAAGCCGTTCCGGCTCACTCATGCAGAACTGGTAGCCACTGCCAGCATTGGTATCAGCCTGTATCCGGACGATGGTAATGATGCCTCCACACTGTTGAAGAACGCAGACACTGCCATGTACCGCGCCAAGGAAAAGGGCCGCAACAATTACCAGTTCTTCACTTCGGAAATGAATACCCGGGCACTGGAACGCCTGAGCCTGGAAGGCGCGCTGCGCACCGCACTTAAAAGAAACGAGTTCCTGCTCCACTACCAGCCACAGGTGGATATGCAGTCGGGCAAAATCATTGGCCTGGAAGCGCTGGTGCGCTGGCAACATCCCGAGCAGGGCCTGATACCCCCCGGCGTTTTCATTCCGGTCGCCGAAGACAGCGGGCTTATTGTGCAGCTGGGTGAATGGGTGCTGAAAGAAGCCTGTACCCAGCACGGCCGCTGGATGAACGAGGGCCTGCCGCCAGTATCTATTTCTGTAAACCTGTCAGGCCGACAGTTTGTACGCCAGGACTTGCTGGGCATGGTGCAGAGAATAATAACTGACACCGGCATAGAACCGCGCTACCTGGAACTCGAACTGACTGAAAGCACCATCATGGAACACGTGGACGATACTATTGAAACACTTCTGGCGTTGCGCAAACTGGGCGTGCACTTGTCTATCGATGATTTTGGCACTGGCTACTCGTCCATGGCTTACCTGAAACGTTTTACTATCGACAAGCTGAAAATCGACCAGTCATTTGTGCGCGACCTCGCCATCGATTCAGACGACGCGGCGATCGTCACCGCCACCATCGCCATGGCGCACGCCCTGAAACTCACTGTCATCGCCGAAGGTGTGGAAACAGAACAGCAGTTACAGTTCCTTAAAGACAACGGCTGCGAACAAATGCAGGGCTACTACTTCAGCCGCCCCGTACCTGCCGGGGAAGCAACCGAGCTGTTGCGTTCCCGCCGTCGTTTGGCCATCAGGACAGCGGATGAGCCAATACCCAGCACCGTAGCCCTGTCGCTAAACTGAACAAGACCCCGCAGGATCGCCGCCCTTACAACCGGGCGTCGTGGAACTGCAGTGCTGCGAGGCGGGCGTATAACCCGTTCTCCTCTACCAGTTCATCGTGACGACCGCTGGCAACGATACGTCCGTGATCGATCACCAGGATCTTGTCGACTTTACGCACCGTCGCGAGACGATGTGCAATAACCAGCGAGGTGCGCGCCTGCATCAGTTGTTCGAGTGCATCCTGCACCAGGCGTTCGCTCTCGGCATCGAGGGAACTGGTGGCTTCATCAAGCAGCAGTACGGCCGGGTCACGCAGTATGGCACGGGCGATGGCGATGCGCTGACGTTGTCCACCGGACAGACGGATGCCGCGTTCACCGAGGAAGGTATTGAAGCCCTGCGGTAACTGGTCGAGAAATTCCGTCGCGTGCGCGGCATCGGCGGCATGGCGTACGTCTTCATCGTTTACATCGGGAAGTCCGTAACGGATGTTCTCCCAGGCATCGGCGCCGAAGATGACCGGGTCCTGTGGCACCAGTGCCATACGCTGACGCAGCTGCTGCGGATCGGCTGCACGGATATCGACACCGTCGAAACGAATGCTGCCGGCGTCCGGATCATAAAAGCGCAACAGCAATTGCAGCACCGTTGACTTGCCGGCGCCCGACGGCCCCACCAGCGCAACTTTCTCACCCGGTTTCAACGACAGTGACAACTCGCTGAGCGCCGGGCTATCGGGTCGCGAGGGATAACGGAAAGTGACATCGTCCAGCTGCACCTCGCCACGCGCGGGTTCGGGCAGTGCCACGGGAACAGCCGGCGGGGATATGCCGGGCTCGGTGTTGAGCAGTTCCAGCAGACGTTCAGCGGCACCGGCGGCGCGCAGCAGCTCACCGGCCACCTCGCTCAGCGCACCCACCGAACCGGCGACCAGCAAGGCATAAAACACAAAGGCGGAAAGCTGCCCGCCACTGATGCGCCCGGCCAGTACATCATGGCCGCCCGCCCACAACACGATACTGACAGCGATAAATGTCAGCAGCATTACCGTGGCAGTGAGCAACGCGCTGATGCGGGTGCGGCTGATGGCAGCATCAAAGGCGGCCTCCACCTGTTCGCCATAACGCTGGCGATCGATGCGTTCATGGCAGAACGCCTGAACGGTGCGGATGCCGTACAACACTTCATCAACAAAGGCACCGATATCGGCAATCCGGTCCTGGCTGGTACGCGACAGGCTGCGCACCCGGTGCCCGAGCAGCCACAACGGTATTACCGCCAGTGGAACGCCAAGCAATACCAGCAACGCGAGCTTGCCACTGGTGATAGTCAGCATCACCAGCCCGCCACTGATCAGCAGTGCATTACGCACCGCAATCGCCAGTGTCGAACCGACTACAACCTGCAGCAGTGAGGTATCGGTGGTCAGGCGCGAGATCACTTCACCGGTGCGCGTGACTTCAAAGAATGCCGGTTCCAGCCTGAGCACCTGGGCAAACACCGCCTTGCGGATATCGGCCACAACACGTTCACCGATCCAGGTGACCAGGTAGACCCGGGCCGCAACCGAGGCTGCCATTACCGTGACAACAACCAGGAACAGCAACAGCGCCTGGTTCAGGGCCGTACTCGAACCACTGCTCAGGCCGTAATCGACAACCCGTTGCAGGACAACACCGAAACCGAGCACCGCAGCGGCCGCAATCAGCAGCGCGACTGCCGCGCCCAGCACGGCACTGCGGTAGGGACGCATAAAGGCAAACAGCTGCGCCAGTACGCGAAGGTCGCGGCTGGGTGGGCGTTGTTCGGTTATTGTATTCTGTTTGTTTCTGGGCATGTGGTTGTGTTGGAGGTCCGTTATTGCATTCTTGTTCAGGCCGGTGTCACATTGTGCGCCGTGCTTTATTGGTAAGCCAGCTGCAGCGACAGGTTTAGACCTGTTCCCTTTACCCTGTAGAATGCTTACCTCAAGAACAAGCGGAGTTTTACGGATGAGCCGAAACAAAACTGCCCTGCACGCCTGCGGCAAGCTGCTGCTGCCCTGCTGCCTGCTGGCGTTTCACTCCACCGGCGTGCTCGCGCAGACAGCGGCTTTCAAGGAATGCGTGCTGGAGTTGATGGAAAGCGCGGCCAGCGATGTAACCGTCGGTGCTATCCGCGAGACCTGTATGGCTGCCGAAGAGCCGGTTGCCCCCGCTGCCAGTGCCGAACCGGCAGCCGTTCCGGAAGCACACAAATCAGCGATCGATCGCCGGCTGGCGATGGAGGGTGCCACCGAGGTGGTCCCGTTCGTGATGACACCTCACAAGCCCAATTACATTATCTATTCGTATAACTTCAAGGATTACGTGAATCCACGTGCCAATCCTCAACCGGATGAGAATGAACCCAATAAGCATTCGGAGGTGGATTTCCAGGTCAGCATCAAGTTTCCGGTGTGGAGAAACATGTTCAATACCAAGACCCATCTGTTTGCTGCCTACACCAACCGTTCTTTCTGGCAGGTGTTCGACCACAACGATTCTTCGCCGTTTCGTGAAACCGACCATGAGCCGGAGTTATGGCTTTCGCACCGAACCCGCTGGAAAATGTTCGGCCTGACCAACAGGCTGATTCAGGCAGGTTTCGTGCATCAGTCCAACGGGCGCAGCGGTGAAGTGTCGCGTAGCTGGAATCGCGTCTATGCCAATATGATTTTCGAACGCGGTAATTTTTATTTCGGTGTGAAGCCCTGGCTGCGTATCCAGGAAGACAGGGAGGACGATGATAATCCGGATATCGAGGATTACCTTGGTTACTTCGAATTCCAGGGGATCTATAACCGCAACAAGAGCAACTACGGCCTGTTTTTCCGTAACACGCTGAAGGACGGATATCGCGGTGCTGTTCAGCTCGACTGGGGTTTCCCGGTTCATGACCACTTGCGGGGTTACGTCCAGTACTTCTACGGCTACGGGGAAAGCCTGATCGACTACAACAACAAAGTGAATAAACTGGGCATCGGTATAAAACTGACTGACTGGCTGTAGAAGCCGAACAGCGCAAAACTGATCTATAGATAAATTTTCCTGATATTTTGACCGGGAAGTTGTCCACAATTACTGTGGATAACTATGTGGATTAAACCGGCCTATGGGCACGGAACCCTGAAAAAACAGGCATTTCGTTTAACTTGCCTATTTTATCCTCAATAAAATGATTATTTTATATTACAATTGGTTACATGACTTTTGTCGAGAATAAATAAAGTGACAGTCGTTTCATACAGACATTTGTTTACCGTTTGGTTACGGCTGTGAATAAGAAATTCTTTTATGGAACTAAACGCACACAAGAATCAAGCTATTCTTTTGTCTATTCGCTCGAGATTACCCGCCCACCCTCGCGTATATTTGGGTCGCATGCCATCTTCGCCAAACCGCATTCAGAGTGTGCTGCTTGATCCCCTGGGTTTCGTTGGCAGTATTCTTTCCGGATTCCGGGCCAACCAGGGTTTCCTGCTGGCCGGTGCGGTAGCTTATTATACGCTGTTATCGATCGTGCCTATGTTTGCACTGATACTGGTGGTGCTGTCACAGGTGATCGAACCGCAACGTCTGCTGGATATCACCCAGGGTTACCTGTCTCTGGTCGCTCCCGGCAAGGCACCGGCACTAGTGGCGCAGATAGAAGTCTTCATCAATAACTGGAAGCTGGTGGGTATGGTGGGCCTGGCGGTGATGCTGTTTTTCAGTTCGCTGGCGTTTACCGTGCTGGAAAATGCGATGTGTGTGATCTTTCATCACCGCGTGACGATCCAGCGCCGCCATTTTCTGAT
>Ga0316193_10002094_pt1 | contig 13855 bp, 12 predicted proteins | sample MerIslsedime2_MG_FD_207735 | JGI IMG/M metagenome (GOLD analysis project Ga0316193, IMG submission 207735) | Coastal sediment microbial communities from Maine, United States - Merrow Island sediment 2 | ecosystem: Environmental > Aquatic > Marine > Coastal > Sediment | place: USA: Maine...
CGTGGGTGGCGGTGAGCCCTTGCTCGAGGTGCATTTCTTCGACCTGGACGAGGACTTCTACGGACAACGCCTCGAGGTGCAATTTGTGGCAAAGTTACGCGACGAGCTGGACTTCGGGAACCTCGGGGCGCTGACGGCGCAAATGAAGCGGGACGAACAGGCGGCGCGCCGTTGCCTGGAGCAGGTGGAATTGCCGCGCTGAGGCCCGCAAAACGGGACAGAGAACAGGTAACAAACGGGAATGGATTACAAAGACACCATCAATCTGCCGCGAACGGCATTCGCGATGAAGGCCAACCTGGCGAACCGCGAACCCGGCATGGTCGAGGCCTGGGAGCAGGCCGGCCTGTACCGGCAGATCCTGGAGCAGACGGCAGACCGTCCGCTATGGATACTGCATGATGGGCCGCCTTACGCCAATGGCGACATCCACATGGGCCATGCCGTCAACAAGATCCTCAAGGACATGGTGGTCAAGTCGCGCCTGATGGCAGGCTGTCACTCGCCTTATGTGCCGGGCTGGGATTGCCACGGCCTGCCGATCGAACTGCAGGTAGAAAAGAAGGTCGGCAAAGTCGGGCACAAGGTGGACGCCTTGACCTTCCGGCAGCTGTGCCGTGATTACGCCGAGCGGCAGATCGACCTGCAGCGCAGGGGCTTTCGCCGCATGGGCGTGCTCGGTGACTGGGACAATCCCTACCTGACCAAGGCCTTCCTGTATGAAGCGGACATGATCCGCGCACTGGCCCGGATCATCGAGGCCGGTCACCTGTTGCAGGGCGCCAAGCCGGTCAACTGGTGCTTCGACTGCGGCTCCGCGCTGGCCGAGGCCGAGATCGAGTACCAGGACAAGATTTCACCGGCGATCGACGTGCTATTCAAAGCAGTCGACCGCGCGGCTTTGTTCAAGGCGTTCGAAACGGAACCGGTCGCCGGCGAGGCCGGCATTCCCATCTGGACCACCACGCCCTGGACCCTGCCGGCCAACGAAGCGGTGGCGCTGCACGCGGACCTGGAATACGTGCTGGTTGCCGGGCGGGCGGAGGGGCAGCCACTGGTTTTGGTGCTGGCCCGGGAGCTGCTCGGGGCCGTGACAGCGCGCCTCGGGATGCAAGGTGTCACCGAACTCGCCAGCACAACCGGCGCGGCCCTCGAGCACCTGCGCCTGCGTCACCCTTTCTATGACCGCGATGTGCCGGTGATCCTGGGTGAGCATGTCACGGTGGAGGCGGGCACCGGCGCGGTCCACACCGCACCGGGGCACGGCGAGGAAGACTTCCAGGTGGGCCAGGTCTACGACCTGCCGGTGACCAACCCGGTCGGAGCAGACGGCCGCTACCTGGACAACGTTGAGCTGTTCGCCGGCGAGATGGTCTGGGCGGCCAACGAACACGTCCTGGAGGTGATGCGGGAACACGGCACCTTGCTGCACACCGAGCCCTTCGAGCACAGCTATCCGCACTGCTGGCGCCACAAGTCGCCCACCGCCTTCCGCGTTACCCCGCAATGGTTCATCTCGATGGAGCAGGCCGGATTGCGTGACCACGCGCTGGCGGCCATCAAGTCGGTGCGCTGGGTGCCCGGTTGGGGCGAGGAGCGCATCGCCGGCATGGTGGAGAACCGCCCCGATTGGTGCATCTCGAGACAGCGAACCTGGGGCGTGCCGATCACGCTGTTCGTCGATTGCCAGAGTGGGGCTCTGCATCCGGACACCCAGGACCTGATGGCGCGGGCCGCCGACCTGGTCGAGGTCGAAGGCGTTGATTGCTGGTACGCAGATGATATTTATCAGCGGCTGGGTGTGGACGCCGAACGCTACGAGCGGGTGACCGACATTCTCGACGTCTGGTTCGATTCCGGCGTCTCGCACCGCTGCGTGCTGGACGAAAGAGCGGAGCTCAAGCGGCCGGCGCAAATGTACCTCGAAGGTTCGGACCAGCATCGCGGCTGGTTTCAATCGTCGTTGCTGTCTGCGGTGGCGATGCATGGCGCGGCGCCCTACGAACAGGTGCTGACGCACGGCTTCGTGGTCGATGCCGAGGGTCGCAAGATGTCCAAATCGCAGGGTAATGTCCTGTCGCCGATCAAGGTCATGAACACCCTCGGCGCCGATGTGATGCGCCTGTGGGTAGCGGCCGCGGACTACCGCGGCGAGATGACCGTCTCCGATGAGATCCTGAAGCGGGTTGCCGACGCCTATCGGCGTATTCGCAACACGGCCCGCTTCCTGCTCGGCAACCTCGACGGTTTCACGCCGGACCAGGCACTGGGGCCGGCCGAACTGCTGCCGCTGGATCGCTGGGCGATCGATCGTGCTGCGCAACTCCAGGAGCAGGTAAAGCAGGCCTACGACGATTACCAGTTCCTGCAGATTTACCAGAAAGTCCATCATTTCTGTGCCGTGGATATGGGCGCCTTCTACCTCGACATCCTGAAGGACCGGTTGTACACAACCGGGCGCCACAGCCTGCCGCGCTTGTCCGCCCAGACAGCGATGTACCACGTGCTCGAGGCGATGGTGCGCTGGATTGCGCCCGTGCTCAGCTTCACCGCCGAAGAAATCCACCAACACGTGCCGGGTAAGCGCAGCGCCAGCATCTTCTTCGAGACCTGGTACGAGGGCCTGTTCGAGCTGGATAACGCGGCTGAGGAACGAACGCGCTGGCAGCGCGTGATGAAAGTGCGCGAGGAAGTCAGCAAGTCCATCGAAATCGTGCGCCGCGAGGGCAAGGCGGGCTCATCGCTGGCGGTCGAAGTGGACCTGTGGCTGGATGGCCCGCTACGCGAAGCCATCGATTCACTGGGTGACGAATTGCGCTTCGTGCTGCTGACCTCGGAAGCGCGTGTCGCCGGCCTGGACGAAGCACCCGGCGGTGTGCAGAAAGTCGGGCTGGAGGAGGGCGAAATCGCCCTGCAAGTGTCACCTTCAACGCATGAAAAATGTGTGCGTTGCTGGCACTATCGCGCGGACGTGGGCTCTGATCCCGGGCACCCCGAACTCTGCGGGCGTTGCGTCGACAACGTCGATGGTGGCGGCGAGACGCGCCGGATCGCCTGAGCCAAGCGCATGACTGAGCTGCAAAAACAAACGCTCCGCGGCAGATTTCCACCCTATCCCTGGGTGTGGCTCGGAGTTACCGCCCTGGTGATCGCGCTCGATTGGTTCAGCAAGCAGCGGATGTCGGAGGCGCTGGAACTCTATCGGCCAAGAGAGATTTTCCCGTGGCTGAACATTACCCTGGCACACAATTATGGCGCCGCCTTCAGCTTTCTGAGCGACGCTGGCGGCTGGCAGCGCGGGTTCTTCATTGTGCTGGGCTCGGTGGTCAGCGTCGTACTGCTGGTCTGGCTGCTGCGTCTGCCTCGGCAGGAGTGGCGCACGGGCCTCGGGCTGGCCCTGGTGCTTGGCGGTGCGATCGGTAACCTGGTCGACCGCATCCAACTCGGCTACGTGGTGGATTTCATCGACGTGCATTTTGGCGGCTGGCACTACCCCGCCTTCAACGTCGCGGACTCCGCCATCACCTGCGGCGTGATCCTGTTACTGCTGGACGCGCTGTTGCTGGGCCGGGCGGCCAAGGCGGGCACCTGATGGACATTTTACTGGCCAACCCGAGAGGCTTTTGTGCCGGTGTCGACCGCGCCATCGAAATCGTCGAACGCGCGCTCAAATTGTTCGGGGCGCCGATCTACGTGCGCCACGAAGTGGTGCACAACCGCTTCGTGGTCGACAGCCTGACCCGCGCCGGAGCGATTTTCGTCGACGAACTCGACCAGGTACCCGATGACGCAACCGTGATTTTTTCCGCGCACGGCGTTTCGAAGACCGTGCGCAACGCCGGGCGCGAGCGTGGGTTGAAGGTATTCGACGCTACCTGCCCACTGGTGACCAAGGTGCACATGGAAGTAGCGCGGCATGGCAAGGCCGGGCGTGACGTGGTGCTGATCGGTCATGCCGGACACCCGGAGGTCGAGGGTACGCTCGGCCAGTGGCCTGGTAAACCCCCTCGCGGCAATTGCATCTTCCTGGTCGAGAATCCCGACGACGTAGCGACCCTGAAAGTGAACTATCCGGAGGATATCGCTTACGTCACGCAGACCACGCTGTCGGTAGATGACACGCAGGCGGTCATCGACGCGCTCCGTCTCCGCTTTCCCGCCATAGAAGGGCCCAAGCACGACGACATTTGCTACGCTACGCAGAACCGGCAGGACGCGGTCAAGGAATTGGCCCAGCGTGTCAACCTGGTGCTGGTAGTCGGTTCGGAAAACAGTTCCAATTCGAACCGTTTAAGGGAGTTGGCACAAAAGCAGGGAGTCCCTTCCTACCTGGTGGACGGGGCCGATGACATCCGCGAAGAATGGCTGCAAGACCTGGCGTCCGTCGGCGTCACGGCCGGCGCGTCCGCACCCGAGAGACTCGTGCAGGGTGTGATAGAGCGCCTGCGCGAGTGTGGGGGTGAAACCGTGGAAGAGATTTCCGGAATCCCCGAGACCATAGAATTCGCGTTGCCGAAGGAATTGCGGGTTCTCCTCAAGAACACTTCCTGATCCCGCACCATCCCGCTGAATTATCTGCCCGCCCAACACGCCGCCGTGACGGCAGCATCGCCTTCTATGCGGCGGGTGCCTGACTGATCGAGGCTGAGCGCGCCACAGACGTCGTCCGGCCCCGGGCCGAGTGGTTCCGCGATCAGTGTGAAGAGATTGGAGGCTGCATCATCCGGCGGCTCGACGGACACTGTGTAGTGCGCGCTTTCGAAAGCGTCGAGGCAGCGGGTCGTATCGTAATGGCCGGTCTGGGCCCGGATGCGCTCCTGGCAGGCCGCAACTGCCAGCAGCATGCGCACCGCCTCCGCCCTCTGGGCTCGTTGCATGTAACGATGGAAGGAGGGCACCGCAAATCCCAAAAGTATGCTCAGGATCAGCAGCGCGATCATCAATTCCAGCAGGCTGAAGCCGCGGTGCGATTGGCGCCGGAGGCAGGTTCGTATTGGCCGGCCGGCAAGTTTCATCTGCGTTGCCGCCAGGCCTGCATTCCGCAGGGCACCGCGAGGTCAAACTGCTTGCAGAAACTGGCAGGCGGCGCGTTCGGTGGGTAAGGCAGTGGCTCGTAGTCGCCATTCCAGGGCCTGGCCACGATGGATTCGGTTACGGCCAGGCTACCGGGTCCTTCCCCGCTGCTTCGCGCAAGAATCCGGTAGTAGCCCACGCCGGCGACCGACGACCCGGAGGCCGCTGCGGGAAGGGTCTCGTAGTGGAGTTCCTCGATTACCCACCTTGGCACGTGGATTTCAGTTGCTTCCGGATCCAGTGGCTCGCCGGTTTCCGGGTGACTGCCGGCCGCCACGGCATTCAATCGCCACCAGGCAGCGCTTTCGAACTCCGGGTGTTGTGGCAGTTCATCAGGGCTTCGTATCGCGGTCGGCAGCAGGCAGTCGCTCAGGCAGCCGTTCTCGCGTTCGATATCAGGGCGGCTGTTCAGCCAGGCCCGCGCCGCCGTCGCGGCTCGCATAGCGTTGCCCAGGGCCCTGTTGCTGGCCCCGAAGTTGGCCGACATGCGGTGCTGCAGCAACATGCCGTTCGCCGTCATCAGCGCCAACAGGCTGATGGCCGCGAGCAGAACCAGACCCATCAACAAGGCGATGCCGCGAACCCTCACGGAAGGCGGCTCCTGATCGCGACGGCGAACTCAAAGACCCGTCGGAGCTTGCCGTCTGCCACGCTCGAGGTGAAGGTGTCCAGTACCCGGTGTTGCTGCGGTAGTGGCTCGATCACCGATTCCTCGCTGGCGAACAACAGACCCAGTCGAACACCCAGCACCCGCTGTGGGTCGCTCCACTGCCCGGCCGCCACCCAGCGCTCGACGTTGCCGTCCTGGTCGGTGTCCTCGCCGAAGAGCGCCTGGAAAGACTCCACTCCGGGAACCAGTCCTTGCCGTTTCACCTGGGTGGTCAGTTCGGCGGCGTTTGGGCCATAGCGGCAGAGCCGGGTCAAGCTTTGATCGCCGGTGAGATCGAACACCGTCTCGCGCAGGTAGAAGCGCGGTTGTCCCGCGCCGTCCACATCCGGGTTGCGGCTGTCGAAGCAATTGAGGTCGGACCAGCCGCGAACGACCAGGCGGTCGCCGGACGCCGTAACGCCGTCCAGGGTCCGTTGGTTCAATGCCTCCTCCGCATATGCCGCATTCCAGGGTTCCGGCCGAAACCCGGCCTGGCGGATCGTCTGCGACAGGATTCCTATGGCGAAGCGTGCATGATCCTGGATTTGCGCCTGGTTGCGCTGCAAGCTGCCCGCCGCCGAAGCGGCGGCGACGACCTGCACCAGCCCCAGGATCAAGAGGGCGGCCAGGGTCGTGGCAAGCAGGAGTTCGACCAAGGTGAAGCCGGAGCGGCTCCTGGGAACCCTACCGCAGGGGAGACCATCCATCGTCATGGAAGGCGCAGAACCTGCCGGCTTGGCGGGCTGTCCGGGTCATCGTGGTTAGCCTGCGGCTGCCAGAAGACCTTGATCACATCACCGCCCTCTCCATCGCAGGCCGGATCGTCTGTATTGCCGTCATCGGCAGTGCGGTCGCGGCAGACCAGGCCGGACCCACCGGGGAGCTCCGCGGCCAGCCGACCTCGCCATGTCTCGAGCTGCCACACCGCCATTTCCTCGGTGGAGCAGGCGTTGCCCAGGTCGCAGGCCATGACTCCGGACGCCGGCGAGAATGCGTAATGCCCGGCCGCGTCCGACGTCATCAGGATCATCTCGGCCAACGAAGACAGCTGCACAGCTGCCGTCGTTTCGAAGCGTGCTTCCGTCGTACCCTGGACCGCCAGCAGCATCATCAGTGACAGGCTGCCCAGGCCCATGGAGTAGATCGCCGTCGCGACGCTCAGTTCTACCAGTGAAAAGCCGCCCTCGCGGCGAAATCGCGAAACCTGCATGGCAACCCCCTTGTGACGAGTGGTGTGGAGTTCATACAGCGGATTGTCAGACGGCCCTGTCAGTGCCGGTATCGGTTAACGATTGGAATTTCTGTCGGTAATTGGCTCGAATGCGGAAGGAAATCAACGCGCTATTGTACGGGCAGGGGCTTTTGAATATACTGGCCGCCCTTCCAAGTGCCGGCATAGCTCAGCTGGTAGAGCAACGCATTCGTAATGCGTAGGTCGGGTGTTCGAGTCACCCTGCCGGCACCAATCTTTTGTTCGGCCCCAAAAAAAAGCCCCAAGCCGAAGCCTGGGGCAGCAGTCCCCCCTTGAACTCAGATTTGAAAAATAAGAGCGAGGTTTTGCAGGTGGCGATAATTCGTTGCGGTGTGTCTGCGCAAGTGCAGTGAAAGCGTGCTGTGTGTTGTGTCATCCATGACAAAAACTCCGTTATTCGATCCTTGCGCACCAGCGATGCTGGAAGGAAGGGGAAGTTCGGAACCCCGGTTGGGCCGTAAGAGGAACGGGGTTCCGATTCTTCCCGCTAACTGCTACCACACAGTTAGTTCTTACACCTATAGCAATGCAAAAAACGGGCCAAAAAAAATACAAACACAATAACTAATAGAAACAATCGGGTAGGAAATCTCCGGTCGCAGATGTAAGCCGGGACCGTTCGCTTGTGTCCTAAAACGTCAGTTGAAGCGACCAGCCGTGTCAGAACCCGAGCGAGTGGCTTCTGGCCGGCGGCAGCAATGAGCGTTGTCGCAGTGTTGCACCGCCGGATTTCTGCTTGCCACTCGCTCGCGGAACAGGGTCGGACCGGTGAAAAATCTCCGCCATGGACCGGCAGGAGTCATGAGGTTCGGCAATGATTTGCCAATGCTACTGGTAGGTTTTGCCCCGATGCTTTATCCAGCCGGCAACGTGCCGGCCACCGGGGTCGTGGTGCGTCCAGTGAACCACCCCGCCTTTTGAATTCCACTCGTACTCGCCAAAAAACTGCACTGAATCCCCCGTCGCCAGGCTTTCGATTCGTGGCGCCAAATCGATGTTGTGACTGATCAACACGGTCTGTCCGGAACTGAGTTTCAGCAAAAATCTCTGGTGCCTTGATCCTTCGAGATCATCCTTGAGCGTTTTCGTTACGATGCCCTCCCCCTGGACCTGGATATTGCTTTGCCGGTTGGCGAATGCCTCCTCGAGGACGCTGTTGTCGGCGGCCGAGGGAGATGACCAGGGAAATGAGAACCACTGGTCCTGAACATAGCCATAAGCAAGGACTGCGATAAGCAAAAAAACGGCGAATCTTTTCATTCGCCGATATTGCCACAAGCTGGAAGTTCCTCCACGCGCAATCCGTGGAGGGGGTGTTCGAGTTACTCTGCCGGCGCCATTCAATTCTCCAGCTTGACAGGCATCCTCTCCAGGGCGGCCAACAGGAATCGCCAGAATTTCTGCACGGAACTGATCTGCACCTTCTCGTCCGGGGAATGCGCGCCGCGAATGTTGGGCCCGAAGGAAATCATCTGCATCTGCGGGTAATTCGCACCCACGATTCCGCACTCCAACCCGGCGTGACAGGCCAGCACGGCGGCTTGCTCGCCGAACATGTCGTGGTACAAATCGCTCATCAACTCGACGATGGGGGCGTCGGGCCGCGGTGTCCAACCGGGGTAGGAGCCGCTTAATTCGACCTCGGCACCGATGGCTTCGAAGCTGCAGCGGATGGCCCGGGCCAGGTCCATTTTTTCTGAGTCCACGGCGCTGCGGACCAGGGCTTGGGCCTGGAACCTGCCGCCCCTGGCCAGGATCCTGGCCAGGCTGTTCGAGGTTTGCACCAGGCCTACGATTTCCGGGCTCATGCGGAAAACCCCGTTGGGACACGCATAGACGGCGCGCAGCAACTGTTGCTGAAAGTCTGCCGCCATCACGGATTCAGGCAGGGTGGCCGGCTCGAGCAGAATTTCCAGCCCGGGATCGGTCGCCGCATATTCGGACTTCAAAACCACCGCTTGCGCTTTGATGAACTCCTCGAGCGCTGCGCTTCGCGATGCCTCCACGGTGACGTGGGCACTTGCCTCGCGGGGAATGGCGTTGCGCAGGCCACCGGCATCGATGGATCCTACGCGCAAACCCAGTTCCTCCGCGGCAACGAAAAGCAAGCGGTTGAGCAGCTTGTTGGCGTTGCCCCGGCCGCGGTGGATGTCCATGCCGGAGTGGCCGCCGACCAGGCCCCTGACTCTCAACGCGAACGCAGCCTGTTGTGAGTCAGGCCGCTCCTCGGGGTATGAACCACTTGCCACAACGTTGATGGCGCCGGCACAGCCGATGGTGAGCTCGTCGTCGTCCTCGGTATCCAGGTTCAGCAATATCGAGCCGGTCAGTGCATCACTCTTCAGCCCCATGGCGCCGGTCATGCCGGATTCCTCGTCGACCGTGAACAGCGCTTCGACGGCCGGGTGCGGTATGTCATCGGAAGCCAGGATGGCCATGATCGAAGCCACTCCAATGCCGTTGTCCGCGCCGAGCGTAGTGTCCTCCGCCTTGACCCAGTCGCCTTCGACACGCATGCGGATGCCCTGCCTGTCGAAGTCGAAATCGGTATCTGCGTTCTTCTGATGCACCATGTCGAGGTGGCCCTGCAACACGATGCCCACGCGGTCTTCCATGCCCGGTGTCGCCGGTTTTCTGATGATGACGTTGCCGGTCTCGTCCACCCGGGTTTCCAGTCCGAGGCGCTGGCCGAAGTCCCGCATGAAGGCTACAACACGTTGCTCCTGCCTGGATGGCCTCGGCACGGCGTTCAGGTCCGCGAAGTGGCGCCACACGGCGCGCGGTTCGAGCTGCAGGATGTCGTGGCTCATGGCGAATACTCTGGGCTGGTGCGAATCGGCGTTGGTCTGTAGTCGAGATTACCTAATCCGTAGTGCGCGTATACGAATCCATGTCAGCCTGATCCCTGGTGCACAGTGCACGAGGAACAGTCTGCCCGGGGGGCACGGCGATCCACTGGCCGCCGAGGTGTGCTCAGTTACTACGACTTCGGCATGGATCTATTGGCGGAAAAGAGCCGCGCCGGCTTTGGCGCATCGTGCTTCGTCTGCTATGGGTCCGCTCGCTGGGGTTACCCGAACGAAAACATCGCCTCTGTCGTGCGCACGCTCAGGGGCTGAGCCGAGCAGGCGCGTTACTGCATTGCGGTCCCTCGCGGGATCGGTCGCGCTCTATTCGCTGCGCCCGGTCAGACAGTTTTTGGTGTAGTCAGCGGCCTCGCTGGCCGACCAGTCAGACTTGGGCTTCTTCTCCATGTCCTCGCACCACTTTTCGGAGTCCATCCCCAGCACGCAGTACTTCGTGTACTCACCCGCCTCTTCCATGGTCCATTCGCCCTTGGGCTTCTGGCCCTGTTTCTCACACCAAGCTTCGCTGCCGACACGGTCGCAGCCGGCCACCAAAATGCTAAAAACAATAACCAGGGCAATGCTCGATTTCACGGAGGTTCTCCCTATGATCAGAAAATTGAAATGGGACCAACATTCTAGATCAGTCAGTCCGCGCCGGTCCAACGGCCCCACACCGAGCCGTCTGACGATTCTGCCTGGCCCTGTTGCTATACTTGGCCGATACAGCATGGGGAGAGACGAATGAACCTGAAAGCGGGATTGCTGGGCGGTGGTTCCTGGGGCACCACGGTGGCGTCGCTGATCGCGCGCAACGCTCCAGTCAAGATCTGGGCGCGTTGCGCGGACACGGTCAATGAAATCAACGACAACCACAGCAACAGCAAGTACCTGCCGGGCGCCACGCTGAACAGCAAGCTCGTCGCCACCCACTGCATCGAGGAAGCGGTATCGGGCTGCGATGTGCTGGTCATGGGCGTGCCCTCGCAGCATTTCCGCTCCGTGTTACAGCAGGCCAGTGAGCACATCCGGCCCTGGGTTCCGGTGATCAGCCTGACCAAAGGTCTGGAGGCCGGCACCGAACTGCGGATGACAGAAATCATCAACGAGGTATTGCCGGGCCACCCGGTAGGCGTGCTGACCGGCCCCAACCTGGCCCGTGAGATCATCGCCGGCCAGGCGGCGGCCGGCGTGATGGCGATGGAGGACGAGATCATCGTGCGCGCCCTGCAGGAGTTGTTCCATAGCGGACTGTTCCGTGTGTATACCAATACGGATCTGGTCGGCTGCGAACTGGGTGGTGTGCTGAAAAACATTATCGCCATCGCAGTGGGCATGGGAGACGGGCAGGGTGCCGGCGACAACACGCGCTCGGCCCTGATCACACGCGGGTTGGCGGAAATCACCCGGCTCGGCGTGGCCATGGGCGGCCGGACGGAGACCTTTGCCGGCCTGGCGGGCATGGGCGACCTGATCGCCACCTGTACCAGTCCGCAAAGCCGCAATCGGCATGTCGGCTACGAACTGGGCAAGGGCCGGTCGCTCGACGAGGTCATCAGCGAGATGCTGATGGTGGCCGAGGGCGTCAAGAGTGCGCCGACCGTGGTGGCCCTCGGCAAACGTTACGGCGTCGAGATGCCGATCACCGGGGATGTATTCTCGGTGCTGCAGGGTGAGCGCACGCCCCGGCAGGCGTTTCGCGGGCTGCTCAAGTCGTCGGTGGGATCAGAGTCGGAGCCCGGCTAGCAGCATGCTGTCAGCGCGTGGGGCGGGGCCCACAGGTCTGTTATAGTCATTTACCGAAATTCACTGGGTTGGTCTGTATGACCGTTCATAAAGACGTGATCGAGAACATCGAGAGGGCCCCTGCCGGGCCACAGGTCGGCGCTTTCTTCGACTTCGACGGCACCCTGATCGCCGGATTCTCAGCGACCGTGTTCCTGAAGGAGCAGCTCCGACGCGGCGATCTTTCCGCCTACGAGTTCTTCGAGATGCTGGCCGCACTGACCCAGTTCTCGCTGGGCGGCATGGGCTTCTCGGGCCTGATGACGACGGCGGCGCAGTTCATGCGCGGCGTGCACGAAGCCGACTACATCGCCTTCGGTGAGGAACTGTACGAGCAGCAGATCGCGCGCAAGGTGTACCCGGAGTCACGTGCCCTCGTGCAGGCCCACATGGCGCGCGGTCACACCGTGGCCGTTATTTCCTCGGCGACGCCCTACCAGGTGGAGCCGGTGGCGCGTGAACTCGGCATCGAGCACGTGATTTGCAGCCGTTACGAAGTCAAGGACGGAATATTCACCGGCGGCATCGTCCGCCCCCTGTGTTTCGGGCAGGGCAAAGTGGACGCCGCTGAAGAACTGTCTCGCAGCTTCGGCATCGACCTGGACCAGAGTTTTTTCTATAGCGACAGCGACGACGACATCGAGCTGCTGGAGCGGGTGGGCAACCCGCAACCACTCAATCCCAACGCCAGGCTCACGGAAATTTCCGAACGACACGGCTGGCCGGTGCGCCGCTTCAAGAGCCGCGGACAGCCGGGCGTGTTCGATTTCCTCAGGTCGGTTGCGGCGACCGCCTCGCTGGTTCCCTCCGCGCTGGCCGGCTTGCCCATCTGGGCGCTGACCGGTTCGCAGCGCGAGGCCCGCAATTTCGCGACGTCGCTGTTTGCCGATGTCAGCAGTGCATTGATCGGCCTGAACCTGGTCATTCGAGGTGAAGAAAACCTCTGGTCCCGGCGCCCGGCGGTGTTTGTATTCAACCACCAGAGCAAGGCGGATGTCGTCATCATCGCCCGCCTTCTGCGCCGTGATTTTGCCGGTGTCGGCAAGCAGGAAATCAAGAACTCGCTGATCATAGGGAAAACCCTGGAGTTGGCGGGTACGGTATTCATTGACCGCGAAAACGCAGCCAGCGCCATCGAGGCCATGAAGCCTTTGGTGGACGCCATGCGCAACGAGCGCAAGTCCGTGGTGATCGCGCCGGAGGGCACGCGCACGGTTTCCCCGAAGCTCGCCCCATTCAAGAAAGGGGCTTTTCACCTGGCCATCCAGGCCGGCGTGCCAGTCGTGCCGATCGTGATCCACAATGCCGGGGACGTGGCGCCGAAGGGCGATTTCGTGTTCCGTCCGGCCACGGTGGAAGTCGACGTGCTGCCGCCTGTCGACACCAGCGATTGGCGCGCGGAAACCATCGAGGCGCACGTGGCCGAAATCCGGCGATTGTTCCAGGCCAAGTTGGGACAGGAGCAGAAACAGGCGGCCATGCCGGTGGCGGTGGAGCCTGAGACATCGGCAGCTGCCACCCCGTCGGCGGTGAGGCCGCCGGTCAAAAAAGCACTGCGTAAGAAAAAGCCAGGGAAAAAATCCCCACGATCGGTTGCGCCTGCTGCAAAAGCGCAGGACGCTGCTGCCGTCCGCGAGTCTCCAGGCAAACCGGAGCCGTTGGCCGGCAAGACCGTGCTGAAGAAAAAGGCGCTCAAAAAGAAAGCGGTGAAAAAGAAAGTGAAGAAGACCCAGGCTGCGCCCCCCAAGGCAAAGCCGCGCAAGCCACCCCGCAAGAAGCCACTCAGAAAGAAGGTGCTGAGCAAGAAGCCGTTGACCGGTGACAGCAGTGCCTGATGTGCCGGGCTTCAGCGCCGCGAACATCGCGGCGCATGACGGCCCGGTCCTGTTTATCGCTGACGCAGCCAATGGCCTGGAGCGAAAACTGCTGGAGTCCTGTCTCAGCGCTGCCGGCATCTTGACGCCAAATGGCCCCGCGGCGGGACAGGTTTTTCTGGACCTGTCCGAACGCCGCAAATCAGGCAATTACGACGGCTTGGAAGAAAGGCTCGAACTGCCCGCCAACACGCTGCTGGTGCCGGCTCGGATAGCGTGGGCCATGCCGCAGGTGGAACGTGACAGCAGACAGCCGCTGGCCCTGCGGCACCTGATATTCGGTGACCCGCGGCGTCCGGGTGCATTGCGGGGGCGCTGGATGTTGCGCAGGGACCCGGGCCGGGCGCGTTGCATCACGGGTGCGCCGGCCACGCTC
>Ga0316193_10002097_pt1 | contig 13850 bp, 12 predicted proteins | sample MerIslsedime2_MG_FD_207735 | JGI IMG/M metagenome (GOLD analysis project Ga0316193, IMG submission 207735) | Coastal sediment microbial communities from Maine, United States - Merrow Island sediment 2 | ecosystem: Environmental > Aquatic > Marine > Coastal > Sediment | place: USA: Maine...
GTCTGCGCCTGGCACGACGGTCAACAGTTCCTCGGGCGACAACCCGAGACGTACGTCGACGTCGTGGCCAGCGGCGCGGAGACGATCGAGGCCTCCGTCGGCGATTTCTTCGGTGACCAGGATGCGAGCCATAGGACCAATGCCTATCTGGTCCGCGGGCCCAGTTCCACGAGGTTTGACGAACCGTTCAGCGGGTTGCCGGTACGTTCTCACCGGTGACCACGGATCGGAGTGACGAGCGCATCGATGACGAACTGATGGCCATCGAAGCGTGATTCATCGACCGTGGCGTGCCGCACCGGGTGGAGACCGACGTCGGCGGGACCATGTTCGACACATGGGCGCGGGCCGGTCGGGCGGACAGATCACCGGCCTCGGACCTCTCGTCGCATGGGCCCTCCCACTGCTGCTGCTGTTCAACACCTTCCTGTTCCTCGACAACGAGGTCTGGGAGGTGGCCGGCCGGCTGGGGGCGGGTCATACTTGGTCGTGATCCTGATGTTCTTCCTTCTCGGTGCCGGGTTCGTCGTGAGCCGGGTGCCGAGCCTCGTCCGCAGCGAGAACCGATCCGACTCATGGAGTCAGGTCGGCGACTTCCTCAGGGGCACCCCAGCGGTCACCCTCCCGCACCACGTCGTGCAGGGCAGACACCCGGGGGTCGCCGAGTCGTGACCCCGCCGCGTGTCGAGGTGCGACTGTTGTCGACCCGCGATGACTTCCTCGCACACGATGACGTTCTTCAGCGCGTCTGGGGGATGTCGACCCCGCTCGTGACGCTGGAGATGCTGACAGCGATCGCCCACTCGGGCGGATACGTCGCGGGCGCTTTCGATCTCGAGACCGCGACGATGGTCGGTGCGTCGGTGGGGTTCCTTGCCGACCACCACGGACACCGTGCCCTGCACAGCCACGTCACCGGTGTGCTCCCCGAGGTGCGCCACGCCGGGCTCGGGAGATCGATGAAGCTGCACCAGCGGGCCTGGGCGGCCGAGCACGGCCTCGCCTGGATCACCTGGACGTTCGACCCGCTCGTTCGCCGCAACGCCTGGTTCAACCTCGCGATTCTCGGCGCGGACGTCGACGCCTACCTGCCGTCGTTCTACGGGACGATGACCGACGCCATCAACGTCGGCGACGAATCCGACCGGCTGCTGACCGCCTGGAACGTCCATGCTCCCGTCACTGATCAACCTCGGGACGGGCGCGAACTCACCTCTGATGGCCGCGCCTCCGATGCCGTGACCTTCGTGCCGACACCATCCGACATCGTCGAGTTGCGCCGCACCGACCCGGCAGCGGTCGCCCGATGGCGCGCCGACACTCGCATGGCACTCACCACCGCACTCGACGCTGGGAAGTCGGTGCTCGGATTCACGCGCGACGGTCACTACGTGATCGGATCGGCCCCATGACGACGACACGATGGAACATCCGACAGATCGAGTTGCGGCGCATTTCGATGCCGTTGGTCGCCCCGTTCCGAACCAGCTTCGGCAGTCAGACAGAGCGGGACATCCTCCTCGTCCGCGTCGATCTCTCGGACAGCGCGGGCAGCACCGTGGAGGGCTGGGGCGAATGCGTGGCGCTGTCAGAACCGAGCTACTCACCCGAGTACGTGGACGGCGCGCAACACGTCATCATCCACCATCTGCTTCCCCGGTTGTTCGCCGCCGGTCCGATCGAAGCGGCCGACGTGGCTCCCGCACTTGCCAAGCTGCATGGCCATCCGATGGCGAAGGCCGCACTGGAGATGGCGATGCTGGACGCCCAACTCCGAGCGAGAGGCCAGTCGTTTGCGTCGTTCCTCGGCGCTGAACGAACGACCATCCCGAGCGGAGTCAGCGTCGGCATCCATGACTCCACCGAAGAGCTGCTCGCCGCCGTGCAGGGCTACGTGGACGACGGCTACGTGCGGATCAAGCTGAAGATCGAGCCGGGCTCCGACATCGACCAGGTCGCCGCCGTCCGTGACCTGATCGGACCGGACACGCCGTTCCAGGTCGACGCGAACACGGCCTACCGCCGCACCGATGGCGCCCACCTCCGTCAGCTGGACCGGTTCGGTCTGTTGCTGATCGAACAACCCCTGCCCGAGGACGACATCCTCGGCCATGCCCGGCTCGCCGCCGAAGTCGAGACTCCGATCTGCCTCGACGAATCGCTGGTGTCGGCAGCAGGCACGGCCGACGCCATCGAACTCGGCGCCTGTGAGATCGCGAACATCAAGCCAGGCCGGGTCGGCGGGTATTTGGAGGGTGTCCGCATCCACGACCTGTGCCTCGCCAAGAGCGTCCCGGTCTGGTGCGGCGGCATGTTGGAAACCGGTATCGGGCGGGCTGCCAACGCCGGACTCGCAGCGCTCCCCGGCTTCACGCTCCCCGGCGACATCAGTGCCTCGACGCGTTTCTACGCACAGGACATCGTGACCGATCCGATCACGATCACCGAGGGTCACGTGAACGTGCCCACCACACCGGGCCTCGGTTTCGATCTTGACCACGACTTCCTCGACTCCGTGACGTCGAGCCGACTCGTGATCGACCAGCGAGGTACAGTCACCAGCCTATGACGCACCCGTTCCTGTCAGAAGAGTGGATGGCCGCGGCGCACGAGATCCGTGAGAGATACGCCGACCAGGTCCCGCAGGTCACCACGGTGATCCGGATCAACCAGGTGATCATCGATGTGCCGTTCGGTGACGGCGAGGTCAAGAGCTATCTCGATACCTCGTCGGGCCATCTCGAGATGGAGCTCGGTGAGCTCGATGAAGCCGATGCCACGGTCACGACCGACTATGCGACCGCGAAGGCGATGTTCGTCGACCAGGATCAGGCGATCGCGATGCAGGCGTTCATGGCCGGCAAGATCAAGGTGCAGGGCGACATGATGAAGATGATGGCGATGCAGACCGCCATCCCGTCGAACGAGTTCACCGACACCATCGCTGACGAGATCAAGTCGATCACCGCCCCCTGACGATCACACCGACGACATGGGTCTGACCCGTGTTGTCCCTCAGGCGGGGTCGGCGAGGGGGGCGAGCGCGTCGGCGAGCGCGTCGACCGTCCACCTCCCGGGCTGCTCGACCGTGTCGGCCATCTCCCACGACCGCACCCGCTTGACGACGCCGCCCTGAGCGAAGAACGTCTCGCCGCTGAACCTGCACCCTTCGGTACTCAAGTACGCGACGAGCGGCGAGATGTTCGCGGGATCCCACTCGTCGAATGCACCGTCGCGCGGCATCATGATCTCCTCGAGACCAGGGGTTGCCAGCGTCAACCTGGTGCGCGCACCAGGGGCGATGCAGTTGCTGACCACGTCGTAGCGGGACAGTTCCTTGGCGGCGATCTGGCTGAAGGTGGCAATGCCCGACTTCGCCGCGCCGTAGTTCGCCTGGCCGGGGTTGGAGAACAACCCTGAGGTGCTCGAGGTGTGGACCACGTTGCGGCGCTTGCCACGGCCCGCCTTGTGCTGCTCGCGCCAGTACGCGGCCGCCCACCGGGTCGGCGCAAAGTGACCCTTGAGGTGCACGGCAATGACGGCATCCCACTCTGCCTCGGTCATGTTGACGATCACCCGGTCACGCAGGATCCCCGCGTTGTTGACCAGGATGTCGAGATCGCCGAACGCCTCGATCGCTGAGTTGACGAGGTGCTGCGCCCCCTCCCAGTCGGCAACGTTGTCACCATTTGCGGTCGCCTCGCCACCAAGCGCGCGAATTTCGGCAGCCACTTCGTCGGCTGGGGTCTGGTCGGTTCCCTCGCCATCATTGGCCCCACCGAGGTCGTTGACGACGACCTTTGCACCCTCGGCGGCGAACAGGAGTGCATGCTCTCGACCGATGCCACGCCCAGCACCGGTGATGATCGCGACTCGTCCGTCGAGCGACGTCATGATGGCTCCTTTCGACCGTCCACCCAGCACTTCGCCGGGCATGGTCTGGGAACCGTAGCGATCCGGCCCCTCCCGAGTCGATTCGCCAACCCGAGTCGAGCGCGGTCGGTCCTGCCGGGTCGGTCGGAAGGGGACCGAATTCCACCCGCCGGTACGGGACGGGGAGACGGTCGGTCAGAGGAAGATGAGGTCGACGCCGGTGCCGCGCGGGAACGTGGTGCCCGCTTGGACTTCTTCGCCACCGACCGAGATCGACACGAACGTGCCTTCCGTCGTGCCGAGCAGGCTGTCGATGACGAATCCCGCGTCTGCCAAGGTCTGCTGCGCCTGTGGATAGGTCTGACCGGTGAGATCCGGGATCGTGACGAGGTCGGGCCCCTTGGAGACCCTGACCGTCACGGTGCCGTCTCGCGGTACCGGCGTGGTTGCGACGGGTTCCTGGCTGACGACTCGCCCCACTTCGATCGTGTCGCTGAACTCGTCCTCGCCGCGGGCGATCGTCAGTTGGATCCCGGCGAGGGTCGCCGCAGCCTCATCGAAGGTCTGGTTCGTGAGGTCGGGCGCCGGGCGCGGTTCGGGGCCCTGCGAGACGGTGAGGACGATCGTCGTGCCCGGCAACACCTGAGCACCGGCGACCAGCGATGCGTCGTCCTGCACCTGCCAGGCCACGACAGTGCCTGCTGGCGCGGTCTCGGAGAACACCGGCGGCGCTTCGATCACGAGCAACTGCAAGTCGGTCAACGTCGTCTGGGCATCGACCAGCGTGAGGCCGACCAGTTCGGGGATCGTCCGGAGTTCCGGGCCGTCACTGACGACGACGACGAACGTCGCGCCCTCATCGAGCCTCTCACCGGCGACCGGGGTCGTGCGGACGACGTGGTCGACCTCGGGCACCTCGTCGCTTCGTTCGCGCTCGGTTTCGATGACCCAGCCGTTTCCGGAGATCTCGTTCAGGGCGATCGCCTCGTCGACGCCGACGAGATCCGGGACCTCGTAGGACTTGGTGCGCAGCAGCAACCATCCGGCGTAGCTGAGAGCAGCGACACCCACGAGCACGATCAACGAGATCGCAATGATTCGACCCCACCGCCGTGACTGGCCTTCCTCGTCGTAGATGATCCCGGACGGTGTCGGGTCGACGACGTCCATCTGTGCCGTCGGTGGCGCTGTCGCCATCGCCGCCGCAGCCGCCGCCGAAGCGGGCAGCTGCTCGGTCGGCGGGGGGAGGGGCGACGTTGCCGCGCCGTCTCCCGACACCTGCACGGCCCCGGTGGGCGGATCGGCGATGTCGGTCAGCAGCACGAGTGGAACGGCAGCGGCAGGAGCGGGGGCACCGGCCGCATCCGACAGTGAGTCCGCGGGTGCGTCGACGACTTCTCCGTCTTCGACTCCGGTCTCGCTGACCACTTCGGCGGCGACTGGTTCGCCCGCGGCCGCCACGCCGGGAGCGACTGCTGCCTCGTCGACTGCTGCCTCGGCAACGCTGTCATCCAACTCAGCCGTGTCGGACGACGCGGCGTCCTCGGCGCGTCGTTGGGAGACCGAGGCGCCGAACAGGCTCGAGGCCATGATCGGGATCGGCACTGGCCGGGGCAACTTGCCAGCGGCTCGAACGAGCGCAGCGCCGAACTCCTCAGCGGTCCACCGATCCTCAGCCTCGGGTCGACCGGCCCGTTCGAGCACTGCCGCGAGGGACCCCATGTCGGCGGTCACCGGCATCAGCTTGCCGACCCGAGCAGCCAAGGTCGAGACCGTGGAGTCACCGGCGAACGGCACCGTGCCCGTGATCCCTTCGATCAGGCACAGCGCGAGCGCATAGACATCGGTCTTCTCGTCGACCTCCAGACCGAGTGCCTGCTCGGGCGAGGCGTACCGGGCGACGTGGGTGGCCACGGTCGCCGGCTCCTCCCAAGCTTCGCGACCCATCAGTTCCGCCATCGCCAGATCGACGATCCGCAACCGGGCATCTTCACCGAAGACCATCTTCGACGGGGTCAGTTCGGTGTGGATCACACCCTGGGTGTGAGCGGCATCGAGGGCGCGACACGCCTCCAGACCGACGACGAGCGCCTGCGACGGCTCGAGCAGCCGACCACGGTCGTAGAGATCCCGCAGACTGCCGCCAGCGAGGTAGTCGACGACCCAGAACAGCGTCGTCTCGCCGGCGACGTCGACCTCGCCCCAATCGAGCACGCTGGCGATATTCGGGTGCGACAAGGACATCGCGACTTCGACCTGCGTGCGGAAATCCTCCCGGAAGGACGCGTGGACAACCCGTTCGGGGTTGACGATCTTCAGCGTGACAGGCTGGTCGTCGACAGTGTCGATGGCCTCGGCGATGATCGTGTTCGCGCCGGAGGACACCACGTTCGCGATGCGGTATCGCTCACTGAGGACGCGGCCGTCCAGGCGGCCCAGTGCGCCCTCGGAGTCTCCTGGTGTGTCCTCGTCCACAGCGAAGAAACGCTAGCGCGTGAGCAACTCCGCCAGGTGGCGGGCATCCTGGTGGGGTGAGTGACCACGACGACACCACGGGCGACGATCACGATTTTGCCGTCGAAGTCCTCGATGACTCCGAGATCAGCGACCCTGGCATCGAAGGTCCGGTCGAACACGACGCCCTCGCACAACCCGCTGCACCCCCGACCCAGACGAAGCGCAAGCTCGACCGGGGGCTCCTCATCGCCAGCTTCGTGATCGCCTGCGGGATCGTCCTCATCGTGTGGGGATTCACGACGGCACTGACCGGTGACGACGGAATCGACCGGCCCGAGGCGATCGAGTCGGTGCAGCCCGTCGAGAACGCGATCCAGGTCCTCCAGCAGGAGCGGATCATCGTCGACCTCCAACCCGGCTACGAGGCGACCCTGGTCATCGACGGAGTCGAGCTCCCGACCACGACCATCGGACAGAGCGACGTCGATCCGGACGTTCAAGCGCAACCCGGTCAGCAGATCGACCTCCCGACCACTGCGGTGTTCGACCCGGGCAATGCCGTGATCTCCTTCCAGCCGGTCGAGGGTGCGCTGATCGAGAGCTTGGAGCAGGGCACCCACGAGGCGACGGTGCTGTTCTGGAAGACCGAAGACGGTCCGACGATGGCCCGCAGCTACTCCTGGACGTTCGAAGTCGTCTGAGTCGATGCCGGACGCTGGCACCGGCGCCGTCGGTCAGGGCTCGGGGAGTTCACCGGTGACGAGCAGGTGCTCGAACCCGTCTTCGTCGAGGATCGGTACGCCGAGCGACTCGGCCTTGGCGAGCTTGGTGGCTCCCGGAGAGTCACCGACCACGAGCGCGAACGTCTTCGTACTGACGCTCCCGGGGCTCTTGCCGCCCCGCGAGGTGATCGCGTCCGCCGCTTCCTCGCGGTGGTAGCCGGCGAGCGTGCCACTGACGACCACCGCCCGACCCTCCAGGGTCTGGGGGATCGATGCACGAGCCGCGGCGGCAGCCTCGGCGGCAGCGGGATCGCCGAAGCTCACCCCACCGGCGCGCAGCCGCTCGACATAGGCCGTGTTCACGTCCTGCGCGAACCACGACACGATCGTGCTCGCGATCACTTCACCGACACCCTCGACCGCAGCGAGTTCCTCGACGGTCCTCGACATGATCGCGTCGAGCGTGTGGAACTCGTTGGTCAAGGCGAGCGACGCCGCTGGACCGAGGTGACGGATCCCCAACGCCGTCAGTAGCTTGGGCAGTGGGCGGTGCCTCGACCGGTCGATTTCGTCCACGAGGTTCTGTGCGCTCGTCTGTCCCACGCGATCGAGCGCGATCAGCTGCTCGACGGTCAGCGAGTACAGGTCCGCCGGATCCTTGACGAGACCCACGTCGGTCAGCTTGTGGACCATCTGCTCTCCGAGGCCCTCGATGTCCATCGCGCCGCGGGTGGCGAAGTAGGCGATCTTCTGGTCGCGTTGAGCCGGACAGTCGGGCGCCACGCATCGCGTGTCGGCCTCGCCCTCGGGACGGACCAGAGTGTTGTCGCAGATCGGGCATGCGGTCGGGAACACCCATGGCTCGCTGTCGGCTGGACGGAGCGACAGAACGGGCCCGACCACCTCGGGAATGACGTCGCCTGCCTTGCGGACGACCACGGTGTCGCCGGGACGTACGTCCTTGACCGCGACCTGGTCCTGGTTGTGGAGAGTCGACATCGAAACGGTCGATCCACCGACGAACACCGGCTCGAGGACGGCGAAGGGGGTTGCCCGACCCGTTCGGCCAACCGACACCATGATGTCGAGCAGCTTGGTGGTGCGCTCCTCGGGTGGGAATTTGAACGCGATCGCCCAGCGAGGCGCACGAGACGTGAAACCGAGCCGGTCTCGCTGGGATGCGTCGTCGACCTTGATCACCACGCCGTCGATCTCGTAATCGAGGTCGTGGCGATGCTCCTGCCAGTGGGTGCAGTGCGCGGCGACCTCGTCGATCGTGGCGAAGGTGCGGACCTGGTCGTTGACCGGGAGCCCGAGCACCGCAGCGAACTCGAGCGCTGCAACGTGACTGGTGAAGTCGGGGCCGCCGACGACCTCACCGAGTTGGTAGCCCCAGAACGACAGGTTCCGGCTGGCGGTGACTGCCGGGTCCTTCTGTCGAAGGCTGCCCGCCGCGGAATTTCGAGGGTTGACGAACATCTTCTCGCCCGCCGCCAGCGCGCGCTCGTTGAGTTGCTCGAAGCTCGATCGAGCCATGTAGACCTCGCCGCGAACCTCGAAGACCGACGGCACTTCCTCGCCCTTCGGAGCCACCAACTCGTGGGGAATCTCCGCGATCGTGGCCACGTTTGCAGTGACGTCCTCACCGACCGTGCCATCGCCTCGCGTCGCCGCTTGGACGAACCGGCCGGCCTCGTAACGCAGACTGATCGCCAAGCCGTCGAACTTCAGCTCGCACACGAATGTCGGGGTCTCGCCGTCGAGGCCTTTCACCACCCGATCCGCCCAAGCCTGCAGTTCGTCGCCGTCCATGGCGTTGTCGAGGCTCATCATCGGGATCCGATGCGTGACGGGCGAGAACGTCGCGCTGATCGCGCCACCGACCTGTTGAGTGGGCGACGCCTCGTCGGCCAGTTCGGGATGGTCGGCTTCGAGGGCTCGCAGCTCACGAACCAGCGCGTCGTAGTCAGCGTCGCTGATCTCAGGGTCGTCGAACGTGTGATAGCGCTCGTTGTGGTGGGCGATCTCCGCTCGGAGCGCCTCGGCCCGTTCGGCAGGGTCGATCGAGGCGATCATCGGAACGTCGTCGTCTGGGGTCACTGCAGCCGAGGATACGACCTCGGACGGAGGGGCCGTTGGCTCAGGCGCCGAGCGCGAATCGGGTCGCCGACGACTGGTCTTTGACCCGCTTGCCGACATCGGCGGTGAGCCGTGCGATCTGGCGGGCGACCGACACCGAATGCGATGCGAGACCGCACTGCGGGGTGATCAAGCTCCTCCGGCGGAGCTGGACAGGGTCGCAGCCGCGCTGCACGAGCGCACACCACAGGTCGCTGAGTTCGCGCCACGATCGGTCCGCCACGTTCGGAATCGGTCCTTCTGTCGGGACGACGCCCCACGCGACGACGCCACCGTCATCGATGAACCGGGTGAGATAGCCGGCCCAGTCGACGACGTCGGGCGCCACCGGGATCGAGATCACACCCGGGCCGGACGCGAGCAGGGTGGCGATATCGCACGGCGCACAACAGTGGATGCCGACCAGCGATGAGGTCGGCAGCGAAGCCATCGCCCCCGACATCCGATCGATCGCCTCGTCGGGCGGGATCGGGAAGCCGGGAGACATCAGGTCGGCGAACCACGGTTCGTCGATGATCACCATCTGCGGTGAGTTGGGCAGCGCCGCGGTGATCGCGGCGGACAACTCGTGGAGCACCGCACGAACACACGAGCTGGCGAGCTCGAAGGCGGCCCGCCGATCGAGTCCGGCCTGTTCGAGCGCGACCCCGAGCGTGACCGGCCCGACGAACTGCCACTTGACAGGCGAGCCGTCGAGGCGGATCTTGCCGGCGAGGTCGAGGAACGCGCGGAACCCGGCAAATGCATCGATGTCGAGGAACGAGTTGTTCGCGCTGTCAGCGCCCGGCGCGTTGCGGTCGTCGATCTCGAGCATCCCGTCTGCGGTGACCGCCAAACCGGTCAGCCCACTTGCGGCCTGGCCGAGCATCGACTCGGCCATCGTGCGTCCCGGCACCGTCGGAATGGTGGCGATGTCGAACTCGGCGATCCCGAAGGCCGCAGCGGCAGCGGGGTCGCGATGCGGGAGGCTGCCGCATCCGACGACGGCGCCGTCGGCGAAGGCGCCGATCGGATGCACTGACGTCGATGGTTCGTTCCTGCTCATGTCGTCACCTCCCCATCGTTGTTCCCACTGTGTCAGCTCCGGGGCCCCGGAACCGGCATTGACGTATCGTTTCATGCAGGCGTCCGGTCGACCGAATCGTCGTGGCATCTCCGCGATTCGTCGTGACGCGTGTCGCAACCTGCCACTTTCCGGCACGATGTGATGCATGTCGACGACTCCAGAGCGGCGATCCGCGCCCGACAGCGCACCGAGGTGGCTCGACGCCGTTGCCAGGTCGACGCCGTGGATCGCCCGAGCCGGGTGGATTCTCGTCGCCGTCCTTGGCGGTGCGGCGGTCGATGCGGCGGTCGGTGGACGCAGCTCGGCGGTCGCCTGGACCGCGGCGATCGGCGGCTGGGCGGTGTGGGGGGCGGTGGCCCTGGCGCTCGCGATCGCCTCGGTCCGGTCGCTGACCGCGGTGCGGGTCGGAGCGCCGATCTCGTTGATTGCAGCCGCGGCGGTGGCGATCGCCGGCGTGCCCGCCACTGATCTCCTGCTGCTCGGGCTCCCCGCGTTGGTGACCGTGGGCGCCACCATGGCAGCGGAGTTCGGGCGCCAGTTCGTCCAGGCATCCGCTTACGGCGACGAAGAGCGGTTCCCGCTCCGGTTGCCCGTGCCCACGGGAGCTGCGGCGATCGTGACCTGGGCAGTCTGGGCGCCGTCGCTCGTCGCAGGTCCACTGCTCCTCGCTGCTGAGTCGTGGATCGCCGGCGGCGCACTCAGCGTGATCGCCGGCGCCGGTCTGATCCTCCTCGGGCCTCGGTGGCATCGGCTGTCCACGCGCTGGTTCGTGCTCGTTCCGGCGGGCATCGTGCTGCACGATCCGGTGGTGCTGGCCGACACCTTGCCGTTGCGGACCGCACAGATCGCTCATCTCGCACTCGCGCCTGCCGACACGCAGGCCGCGGACCTCACCGGGCCGGCGAGCGGCTACGCGATCGAGGTCGCCACGACCGAATCGATCACCACCGTGTTCGCATTCACGCCAGCGGAGCCGAACGGTCGAGCAATCCACCTGACGGCATTCCTGGCTGCTCCGAGCCGCCCGGGAGCGGCGCTGCGCGCAGCACGTCGCCGAGGGCTCCCCGTCCGCTGAACCCGTTGCTCGTGGTGTCGGACACCATGAGGAACGGACTGGAGCAACGACTCTGCGATCACCGGCAGATGCCGCCGCCGAGCACCCTCGTGTCGGACGGGTCGTAGAAGACCACGCTCTGGCCGGGAGCGATGCGTCGCTGCTGCGACTCCCACGTCACATCGACCACGTCCCGCGCTGATCGCTCGACGTGGGCCCGCTGAGGAGTGCCGTGGGCGCTGCATTGGACGAGCACTCTGCCCTCCACGGAACCGTCGACCCAAGTGACACGTTCGACACTCAGACCGTCACGCAGGAGTTCGTCGTCATCGCCCACGGTGACGGTCGCCGTCGTCGAATCGACGTCGAGCACGTAGCGTTTCGGACCTCCACCAGGGAGGCCGAGGCCCTTTCGCTGGCCGACAGTGACGAGCTCGACCGATTCGACGGTGCCGAGCGGCTCTCCATCGGTGTCGACGACGGTGCCCTGCCGGAACGGGATCCGGTCGCCGAGGAAGGCCGTGCGGCCGCCCGTCGACGTGATGAAACACACGTCCTGGCTGTCGGGCTTGTCAGCCGTTCGGAGATCGATCGAGGCAGCGACGGAGCGCACCTCGGACTTCTGGAGGCCACCAACGGGGAACATCGTGCGAGCGAGCTGAACCTGGTCGAGCATGTGAACCACGTAGCTCTGGTCCTTCTCCGGGTCGGCGCCCCGTTCGAGCGTGTGGCGACCGTCGGGCGTGCGGCCGATGTTGGCGTGGTGGCCGGTGGCGACCGCGTCGAAGCCGAGCAGATCGGCGCGCTCGGCGAGCCGGGCGAACTTCACCGAGCGATTGCACTCGATGCACGGATTCGGGGTGACCCCTCGGGTGTGGGCGTCGATGTACGGCTCGACGACGTGGGAGTCGAAGTCGTCACCGAAGTTGAAGACCAGGTGGTCGATGCCGAGCTGCTGAGCGACCCGACGCGCATCGTCGACATCCGATACCGAGCAGCAGCCGGTGTCACTGTCGCCGCCCCAGAGCTTCATCGTCACGCCGACCACTTCGTGGCCGGCCTGCTTCAGGAGCAGCGCCGCGACCGACGAATCGACGCCGCCACTCATCGCGCACATCACCTTCATGACGCCGGCCCCACGGGTGCGGCTGCGCGACGGCGAAGTCGATCGACCGAGGCGCCGATCACGTCGATCGCCCGGTCGACGTCAGCCGCGGTCGTCGAGTGGCCGAGGCTGAGCCGGAGCGCCCCGAGCGCTCCCGAACGCTCGATGCCCATCGCTGCAAGAACGTGTGACGGCTCCATCGCACCGCTCGCACAGGCCGATGCCGCGGAGGCGCACACGTTGGCTTCGTCCAGGAGGTACAGCAGTGCCTCGGACTCGACTCCAGCGATGCACACGTGAGCTGAACCGGCGACCTTCAGGTCGGTGGGAACCGTTTCGGTCACGCCGTCGATGCACTCCTCGAGCCCGCCGACGAGCTGGTCCCGAAGGTCGGCGAGCCTGACGTTCTCCCCGGCGCGTTCGCGATCGGTGATGTCGAGCGCCACGGCCGTCGCGACGATCCCCGCGGTGTTCTGCGTGCCGCTGCGCCGCTCGCGTTCCTGTCCCCCGCCGATGATCAACGGGTCGATCTTCGGCCCGCCGCGCTCGATCAGCACCCCGACGCCCTTGGGACCACCGAACTTGTGGGCGCTGAGCGAGAGCAGGTCGACGTGCGGCGTGATCTCCCGCAGGTCGAGCCAGCAGGCCGACTGGACGGCATCGGTGTGGAGCAACGCGCTCGGGGCGTGCCGTCTGACGACGGCGGCAACCGCAGCGATGTCGGTGATCGTGCCGACCTCGTTGTTGACTGCCATGACGCTGACGATTGCGACGTCCGCTTCAGCGTCGAGCACCGCAGCCAGTTCATCGAGATCGACACGACCGAACTCGTCGACGCCGACCACCCGGCCGCCGGCATGCTCGACGACGTGGAGCACCGCATGGTGTTCAACAGCGGGACACACGGCGACTCCACCATGCCGGGCGAGAGCACCGGTGATGGCCGTGTTGTCACTCTCGGTACCGCAACCCGTGAACACGACCTCGTTCGGACGACAACCGACGGCCGCGGCAACCACGTCACGAGACTCGTCGACCGCCTGGCGGGCCCGCCGGGCGAATCGATGCGAGCCGGACGGGTTCGCGTAGACATCCGCGAGATACGGCATCATCGCCTCGACGGCGGCCGCGTGCATCGGCGTCGACGCCGCATTGTCGAGGTAGGTGATGGTCGTTTCCGTCACCCGCCTCACGCTACCGAGCGGACGACACGGGTCAGACCCGTGTCGTCCATGTACGGGGCCGGCGACTTCCGGGACCGTATCCTGCACCTGATGCGGGGGTACCACCATCGGTCCTACGGCGAGGCGATCGCCGACATCTACGACGAGTGGTACGAGGATGTCACCGACGTGGCCGCCACCGTCGAACGGATGGCTGCGCTCGCCGGCCCGAACGGCAGCGTGCTCGAACTTGGCGTGGGGACCGGGCGCC
>Ga0316193_10002098_pt1 | contig 13849 bp, 12 predicted proteins | sample MerIslsedime2_MG_FD_207735 | JGI IMG/M metagenome (GOLD analysis project Ga0316193, IMG submission 207735) | Coastal sediment microbial communities from Maine, United States - Merrow Island sediment 2 | ecosystem: Environmental > Aquatic > Marine > Coastal > Sediment | place: USA: Maine...
AATCGACCCTACCAGTGAAGCTGTCCGCTTCGGCAGGCTCAGGACAGGCTTCGGCGAGCTTGACGGGAGGGGTAGTCTCCCCGTGAAGTTTGCCGAGGCATTCGGCTTTGGTAGGACCAAAAAAATAAAAAGATGGCCGACATGGACGTCGGATTTAGCCTTGTCGAGCCCGGACGGCGAGTCAAGGCGACCCGTAGGCAAAGGTGAATGCCTCGGGAGCCCGAAGGGCAAACTGGTCGGGGCGGCGTTCTTTTGGTTACTTTTCTTTAGCTGTTGACTGTTGCCTGGAGCAAATTTGCATGAGCGAAGCGAGCCCTAAGGGAGAGGCGCATGGATGCGCCGAATACTAATTTGCCCGGAGCAAATTAGCACGCGTAGCGCCCGAAGGTTGGAGCACAGGGAAGTGCGCAATTTACGAAAAGTAACTCGCCATCAAGGCGAAACCAAATATACGAACATAGGAAGCATAAGCATTGCTAGTGATTCAATCTACTAAAGGCGTTGTGTGATCAACAATTACCTTGAAACCCCACAAAATATCCTTATATAAAGAACAATCAAAGAATTTCATAGGGCTACACAAATGCGAATGGATAAATTAACCAGCAAGTTCCAGATGGCGCTGGCTGATGCACAGTCACTGGCGGTCGGCCGCGATCATCAATTTATTGAACCGATACACGTGATGGCTGCGCTGCTCGAACAGGACAGCAGTACGGTAAGGCACCTGTTTGCAACCACGGGTTGTAATGTTGATCTGCTGGTTTCGAAATTGCTCGAAGAACTCGAGCGCATGCCGCGTGTTGAAGGCACGCAGGGTGATGTGCAGATCTCAAATGAACTCGGCCGCCTGCTTAATGTTACCGACAAGCTGGCACAGGATCGCAAAGACCAGTACATCTCCAGCGAGCTGTTCGTGCTTGCCGCCATCGACGATAAAAGCAGGCTTGGCGAGTTACTGCGTTCCTGCAACATCAATAAAGACACTCTGGAAAAGGCCATTAATGATGTTCGCGGTGGCCAGAAAGTGGATGACCCCAATGCCGAGGATCAACGCCAGGCGCTGGAAAAATACACCATCGATCTGACCGAGCGAGCGCAGCAGGGCAAGCTCGATCCGGTCATCGGTCGTGATGAAGAAATCCGCCGTACGATTCAGGTACTGCAGCGCAGGACCAAGAACAACCCGGTGCTGATTGGCGAACCCGGTGTGGGTAAAACCGCGATTGTCGAAGGCCTGGCGCAACGCATCATCAACGGTGAAGTACCTGAAGGTCTGAAAAACAAGCGCCTGTTGTCGCTGGATATGGGCTCGTTGATAGCGGGCGCGAAATTCCGTGGTGAATTTGAAGAGCGTCTTAAAGCGGTGCTAAACGACCTCTCCAAGCAGGAAGGGCAAATCATATTGTTTATCGACGAATTGCATACCATGGTCGGTGCCGGCAAGGCTGAAGGCGCGATGGACGCCGGCAATATGCTCAAGCCTGCGCTGGCGCGTGGTGAACTGCACTGTGTCGGCGCGACCACGCTGGATGAGTATCGCAAATACATCGAAAAAGACGCCGCTCTCGAGCGCCGTTTTCAGAAAGTACTGGTTGATGAACCCAGCGTCGAAGACACCATTGCAATTCTGCGTGGCTTGAAAGAGCGCTACGAAGTTCATCATGGTGTCGATATTACCGACCCGGCGATCGTTTCGGCAGCAATACTGTCTCATCGTTATATCAGTGATCGCCAGCTGCCGGACAAGGCCATCGACCTGATCGATGAAGCGGCCAGCCGTATTCGCATGGAAATCGATTCCAAGCCTGAGGTCATGGACCGACTGGATCGTCGCATCATTCAGCTCAAGATCGAGCGCGAGGCGCTGAAGAAAGATGAAGACAAGGCGACCAAGGCACGATTGAGATCCCTTGAAGAAGAACTCGAGGAACTCGAGCGTGAGTACAGTGATTACGAAGAACAATGGACCGCTGAGAAAGTAGCAGTACAGGGTTCCAAGAACATCAAGGAAGAACTCGAGCGTGCACGCCTCGAACTTGAAACCGCACACCGTGCCGGCGATCTTGCACGCATGTCCGAACTGCAATACGGGCGTATACCCGAACTGGAGAAACAACTGCAACAGGCCGCCCAACTGGAGCAAGGCGATCAGTCAGAAAACAGGCTGTTGCGTAACAAGGTGCAAACGGACGAGATTGCAGAGATCGTATCGCGTTGGACAGGTATCCCGGTCAACAAGATGATGGAAGGCGAGCAGGAAAAGCTGCTGCGCATGGAGGACGAAATCGGCCAGCGTGTCGTTGGCCAACAGGAAGCTGTTGTCGCGGTGTCAAATGCCATCCGCCGCTCGCGTGCCGGGTTATCTGATCCGAATCGTCCGAATGGCTCGTTCATGTTCTTCGGCCCGACCGGTGTAGGTAAGACCGAGCTGACCAAGGCGCTGGCCGAGTTCCTGTTCGACACGGAAGATGCCATGGTGCGACTGGATATGTCCGAGTACATGGAAAAACATTCTGTTGCCAGGTTGATCGGTGCACCTCCGGGTTATGTCGGCTATGACGAAGGCGGCTACCTGACGGAAGCGGTACGACGCAAACCCTATTCGGTGATCCTGCTCGATGAAATCGAAAAAGCGCATCCTGACGTATTCAACATACTGTTGCAGGTGCTGGACGATGGACGCCTGACCGACAGCCAGGGGAGAACGGTCGATTTCAAAAATACCGTTATCATCATGACGTCCAACCTTGGCTCTCACCAGATTCAGGCGTTGTCGGCTGCGGGTGATTATGAAGGCATGAAGAAGGCGGTGATGGAAATTGTCGGCCAGCATTTCCGCCCGGAGTTCATCAACCGTGTCGATGAAACCGTCGTGTTCCATCCGCTGGGTCGTGAACAGATTCGTTCTATCGCCAATATCCAGATCGAGCATTTACGCCAGCGTTTGCAGGAAAAAGATATTGCGCTGGATGTCAGTGATGCGGCGCTGGATAAACTCGGCGAAGCAGGCTTTGATCCGGTTTACGGCGCACGCCCCTTGAAGCGTGCTATCCAGCAGTATCTGGAGAATCCGCTGGCGCAGCAGTTGCTGGTAGGTGATTATGTCGAAGGTGATGTCATACGTATCGACCTCAAGGATGGTGAAATAACATTCGGCAAATTGCAGGCGGTCAAAGCGGCTGTATAACAACAACCAGACTGTAAACAGACAACAGGGCCGGTGCATGATGCACCGGCCCTGTTGTTTTTATATGCGTTTGATCAAGGCGGGGTTCACCGCAAAGCCTGTCCTGAGTTAATCGAAGGGACGCAAAGCGTGCAAAGAAAACCGATTGTTTTACCGCAGAGTCGCGGAGACGCAGAGAACTTTTTAGCCGCGAAACACGCAAACAACGCAAAGCTGTAATTGGTTTTTAAAAATCAAATGGTTTGCTGCTTTCGCGTGTTTCGCGTTGTTTGCGGCCAATTATTATCATATATAACCCAGTGTAGTAGCCTGGATGCAACGAAGTGGAATCCGGGTTTTTCAATGCAACAACAGATTCCCGTATTACGCTACGCTTCATCCGAGCTACCGTACTGCAGTTAACAAATAATTCTACTTTGCGCCCATTGCGTCCCTTCGATTAACTCAGGACAGGCTTTGCGGTGAACGATTAAATGGTCTTTTCGTGCTGTTCTGGCATCTTTAGTTGCTTGCGAGGCGTAACAGTCTATCCAGGGTTTTTGTCGGCAGCATGCGTTTCAAATAGCCGAACAGGTAGGTTGGAAAAGTCACGTAATAACGTGCCTTCGGGTTACGCGACTCAAGTGCATGTATGACTTTTTTCAATACAGCTTCCGGCGGCAGCGTAAACGGTACCGCCGGGCCTTCCTTGTTCAAGCGGGTGAGTACTGCCTGATAGCGTTCGCTGTGTACACTGTTTTCCATATCAATATATTGTTGCATGGCGCTTAGTGCATTGGTGCGAAAGCGGCTCAGGATTGGACCGGGTTCTACCAGTGAAACGTGTATATTGGTGCCCTTGAGTTCGAGTCGCAGGGTATCGCTTAAACCCTCGATAGCGAACTTGCTGGAATTGTAGGCGCCACGAAACGGCATCGTGACGAAGCCGAGGACAGAACTGTTCTGGATGATACGGCCATAACCCTGTGTGCGCATCACCGGCAACAGCAGATTGGTCAGTTCCAGCCAGCCGAAAAAGTTGGTTTCAAACTGGGCGCGTATGGCGTCACGGCTGAGGTCTTCGACGGCACCGGGCAGACCGAAAGCACCGTTGTTGAAAACGGCGTAAAGCTCGCCGCCGGTTCTGCGTAAAATTTCATCGACTGCCTGTTTGATTGATTGCGAGTCATCCAGGTCGAGCTGCAGGCTTTCAAAGCCTTCGGCAATGAGCTTGTCAACACTTTTGGCGCGCCTGGCCGTGGCAAACACCCGGTAGCCGCGTTGTTGCAGGCCACTGGCCACACAATAGCCGATGCCGCTCGAGCAGCCGGTGATGAGTATGGCCTTTGTAGCGTGTTTTGACATGCGCGAAGCTTAGCCCGCATATTGCACGAAGGCGAACGCAAAATGATCGATAGTGAATATTATTACAAGAAGTTATACCAAATTTAATGGCTTTTAACTCGTTATAGATTGTCCTATTCGGTTTTATGAACAATATTATTTCTGGAAAAAAATATCGCGCAAGCCCCGAAGGGGTGAGTCTCATGGATGAGACGAACAACCTGGCGTCGCATCTTGGACGATCCCCCTTGTTCAATAGCTATGGCTATGATTACGACGGGCATCCTGCCCTTGCCCTTTGGGCTCGCTTCGCTCATGCAAATTTGCCCCCGGCAAATTTGTCCGCGGGCGATCGTCCAACCTGCTTAGCCAGCTTGCCCATAAAATCCAAATCCTTCATGCAATATGCGGGTTAGCATGTACATGACAGCGGGCAGGCAGGGCGTATATAATTCGCTGCTTATATTTTCAGGCTGATGAAGTGATATGCCGATATACGAATACCAGTGCACGGAATGTGGTTACCAGACCGAAGTGCTGCAGAAAATTTCCGATGACCCGATGAAGGTTTGTCCTGGATGCGGCAAGCCGACCATGAAAAAAATGGTCACGGCGGCGGCATTTCGCCTCAAGGGCGGCGGCTGGTATGAAACCGATTTTAAATCCGGCAAGAAGAAGAATGTGCACGATGCAGGCGATGCTCCGAAATCCGACAGCAAATCATCTGACAAGGCAGCGGCTAAAACAGCGGACAAGCCTGCCGGTACCGGCACGACCACAACGAAGAAACCGACCGCGTCGAAAAACTAATTGCCAATCAATAACATAGCGATTAACATCGCTTTCTTTTTCAGAGAACATCATGCGTAGCCATTATTGCGGACAAGTAAGCGAAGAACTGATTGGCCAGGAAATCACATTGTGTGGCTGGGTCAATCGCCGTCGAGATCATGGTGGCGTAATTTTTGTCGACCTGCGTGATCGCGAAGGCCTGGTCCAGGTCGTGTTCGACCCTGACCGCGAGGAGATGTTTGCACTCGCCGAGCGTATCCGTAATGAATACGTACTGCAGGTCAAGGGCCGGGTACGCGCGCGTGATGAAGCTACAATCAACGACAAGCTGGCGACAGGCAGGGTTGAAGTGCTCGGGCTCGAGCTGGTGGTGCTGAACACGTCGGAAACGCCGCCGTTCCAACTCGATGAGGAGGATGTGCACGATGACCTGCGGCTGCGCTATCGCTACATCGATCTGCGCCGCGACGCAATGCGGGACCGTATGCGCCTGCGTCACCAGGTAACGACCTATCTGCGTCATTATCTCGATGGCCATGGTTTCTGGGAGATCGAAACCCCGATGCTGACCAAGGCGACACCGGAAGGTGCGCGCGATTACCTGGTGCCCAGCCGCACCAATAAAGGCAAGTTTTTTGCATTGCCGCAGTCACCGCAGCTGTTCAAGCAGCTGTTGATGATGTCGGGCATGGACCGTTATTACCAGATCGTGCGCTGTTTCCGCGATGAAGACCTGCGCGCCGACCGCCAGCCCGAATTTACCCAGCTCGATATCGAAACCTCGTTCATGGGTGAAGAAGCGGTGATGGAAATCAACGAAGAGATGATCCGCGGCCTGTTCAAACAGGTGCTGGATGTTGATTTGCCGAATCCGTTTCCGCATATGAGCTACGCAGAAGCCATGTCGCGTTACGGCTCGGACAAACCTGATCTGCGTATACCGCTGGAACTGGTTGACCTGGCCGAAGAGATGAAGGATGTTGAATTCAAGGTGTTTTCCGGTCCGGCGAGCGACCCCGATGGCCGCGTAGTCGTGCTGCGCCTGCCGGGCGGCGCCGAGCTGTCACGCAAGGAAATCGATAATTACACCGATTATGTCGGTCGTTACGGCGCCAGGGGTCTGGCGTGGATCAAGGTCAATGATGTCGCTGCCGGCCGTGACGGGCTGCAATCACCCATCGTAAAATTCCTGCCGGATGATGTGCTCACAGCCATTATCGATAAGACGGCAACCGAGTCGGGTGATATCCTGTTTTTCGGCGCCGGCGACGCGCGTACCGTTAATGAGTCTATTGGTGCATTACGAGTCAAGCTAGGCCACGACAGGGGCCTGGTTGCTGACGAATGGCAGCCATTGTTCGTGGTCGACTTCCCGATGTTCGAGGACGATGGCAATGGCGGGCTGACGCCGCTGCACCATCCATTCACTGCGCCGGCCATCACGTCACCCGAAATGCTCAAGACCGAACCGGGTACGATTTTGTCGCGCGCCTATGACATGGTGCTCAACGGTACCGAGCTCGGTGGTGGTTCTGTGCGTATCCACGATACCGAGATGCAGAAGGCGGTATTTGACCTGCTGGGTATTTCTGACGAGGAAGCCGATGACAAGTTCGGCTTCTTACTGACAGCGCTGAAATACGGCTGCCCGCCGCATGCCGGCATTGCATTCGGGCTCGATCGCCTGGTGATGCTGATGAGCGGCGCCGACTCGATCCGCGATGTCATGGCCTTCCCGAAAACACAGACAGCATCCTGTCCATTGACCTCGGCGCCATCCTCGGTTTCCAGCGCACAGCTGAAAGAATTGAATTTACGCTTGCGCAAAATCGAGGCGGACAAGTCAGAGGCTTGAATTGCTTGAGTCCTACCCCATTTTAACCATTGCACTTTGTGTCTGAATAAGTAACCTCGACAGATCCAAGTCGTCTAATTATTTATATGAACGCAGCTGCAATTCAACCCTACGCTCTTCTGGACGATCAGGAGTGCGAACAGCGCATCAGGCGCGCCAGGCAGGCCCTGGGCGAGCGCCTGGTTATCCTCGGTCATCACTACCAGCGCGATGAGGTGTTTCAGCACGCTGATTTCACCGGTGACTCGCTCAAGCTGTCACGTCAGGCGGCGGGAACAAAAGCGGAGTACATCGTTTTCTGCGGCGTTCACTTCATGGCCGAAGTGGCCGATATCCTGACACGACCCGACCAGGTTTCTATTCTGCCTGACATGGCGGCCGGTTGTTCCATGGCCGATATGGCGGATTTGCAGCATGTGGAGAAGGCCTGGAAGGAACTGGGCGAGGTGCTGGACCCGGATGAACATGTGACGCCGGTGACCTACATCAATTCTGCCGCCGACCTGAAGGCCTTCTGCGGCGAGCACGGCGGCATCGTCTGTACCTCGACCAATGCGCGCCATGTGCTCGACTGGTCGTTTAAGCAGCGCGAAAAGGTGCTGTTTTTCCCTGACCAGCATCTTGGCCGCAACACCGGATACACCATGGGTATCCCGCTGGAACAGATGGTGGTGTGGGATTATGACAAGCCCATGGGTGGGCTCACAGCGGAGCAGATCAGGCAGGCGAAAATCATCCTGTGGAAAGGATTTTGCTCGGTTCACCAGATGTTCCAGCCCGAGCAGATCGACAACTTCAAGCAGAAATACCCGGAGACGATCGTCATCGCCCACCCCGAGAGCCCGTTCGAGGTTTGCCGAAAAGCGGACTTCGTCGGTTCCACTGAATACATCATCAAGACCATCGCTGAAGGCAAGCCGGGATCTCGCTGGCTGGTGGCGACTGAGCTTAACATGGTGAACCGACTGCACGACCGGCATAAGGCTGAAGGCACCAATGTGCACTTCATGTCACCCAATGTGTGCATGTGTTCCACCATGTTCCGTATCGATCCGCAACACCTGGCCTGGGTGCTGGAGAACCTGGTCGATGGTGCTATCGTCAACCAGGTTTCGGTGCCGGAAAATACGGCAGAGCTCGCCAGAATGGCCTTGAATCGCATGCTCGAGGTCTCCCCGTAAATCATATCCCTGGAAACTCTGAATTAATCAGGGATTTCTCAAACAGTATTTTTTTATCTATGGCTCAGGCTGTAAAATAGGCTCATGCGTGAAGCAATCGTACTAGTACATGGTATCTGGAGCAATGGCATGGACATGTGGCGTCTTCGCCAGCAGCTGTCTCGTGCCGGCTATGAGTGCCATATCTTCAGGTATCAAATCTGGGGCAAGCCGCCGGCAGAAATCGCCAGTCGATTGCATGAGTTCATCGACAAGATGGATGCGCCCGTGGTGCATTTCGTTGGCCACAGCTTTGGCGGTATCGTACTGCTGCACATGTTTAACCAGTATCCATTTTCAAGGGATGGGCGTATTGTGCTGATGGGTGCGCCGGTGAACGGCAGTGTTGTTGGCAAGCGACTCTGCAGTATCCCAGTAACGCGATGGACACTGGGCAAAACCACTGAACAGGGCATACTGGGCGATGTGCCCGAATGGAAAGGCTGGCAGGACATCGGCATCATCGCTGGCACATTCCCACTGGGGGCAGGTCTTGTAGCCGGTGGCCCTGATATGCCCCATGATGGCACCGTCTCTGTCGATGAAACACGGCTCAAGGGTGCAACTGACTTCATTGCCCTGCCGGTGAGTCATACCGGCATGCTGATTTCGACACGGGTCGCCACCCAGGTTGTAACATTCCTGCGCTCGGGCAAGTTCGGTGATGTTGTCGGCACGCCTTTGCTGGATACCAGTGTCGCCTAGCTTTCGCGAAGCGAAAGCAGTGGCAAGTGGCAAGGGACGAGGGACGAGGTAAAAGGGATGAGTAAAATACGGTCTTCCTTGCCACTCTTCCCTCGCCACTTGCCACTGCTAAAATGATACACTTTGCCCCATCTTGTTAGTTGAAAAGGTCATGCATGGCAGGTCACAGTAAATGGGCGAATATCAAGCATAGAAAAGCGGCCCAGGATAAAAAACGCGGAAAAATCTACACCAAACTTATTCGAGAAATCACCGTGGCTGCACGCAGCGGCGGCGGAGGTGATCCCTCAACCAATCCAAGGCTGCGCCTGGCAATGGACAAGGCGCTCGGCGCCAACATGAACAAGGACACCATCGAGCGCGCTATCAAGCGCGGTACCGGTGAGGGCGATGATGCCAATTACGAAGAAGTACGCTACGAGGGTTACGGGCCGGGAGGCACAGCAGTGATGGTCGATTGCATGACAGATAATCGTAATCGCACTGTCTCGGAAGTGAGGCATGCCTTTACCAAGTCCGGCGGCAACCTCGGCACAGATGGTTCCGTTGCCTACATGTTCAATCGTATCGGATTGATGACATACCCAACAGGCAGCGATGAAGATGCCATTATGGAAGCGGCACTGGAGGCTGGCGCTGAGGATGTTGATGTCAGCGATGATGGCAGTATCGAGGTTTCGACCAGCTATGAGGATTTCATGGCAGTAAAGGATGCGATGGAAGCCGCAGGGCACAAGCCGGAAGAAGCTGAAATTATCGAGAAGCCGACCACTGATACGGTCGTGTCGGAGGACGATGCCGAGAAGATCATGCGCCTGATAGATACCCTCGATGAACTGGATGACGTCCAGGAGGTTCACACCAATGCAGATTTTCCGGATGAAGTGCTTGCAAACCTGCAATAGCGGTAATCGCCTGCCGATATGATACGCCTCATCGGTATCGATCCCGGCTCGCGCATTACCGGCTATGGTGTTGTTGATACCGATGGTTACAGGCACAAGTATGTAGCCAGTGGGTTTATTCAAATAAAGGCCGACACACTCGGCGATAAACTCGGTATCATATTCAGTGAAGTCAGCAAGATCGTTACAACATGGAAGCCGGAATCGATGGCGATAGAGCAGGTGTTCGTCAAGCGCAATGTTGATTCGGCATTGAAACTGGGACAGGCGAGGGGGGCTGCTATCTGTGCAGCAGTACAGGCCGAGCTGCCGATTGGTGAATACACACCGCGCGCGATAAAAAAAGCCGTGGTCGGCAATGGCGCTGCAGATAAACAACAAGTACAACAGATGATTCAACGATTACTGGGTCTGGATGAACTGCCGCAGAGCGATGAAGCAGACGCACTGGCGATAGCAATCTGTCATGCACACCATATTAAAATTCGATCTTCTGGCGTTGCTTCAGGCGCGCGCCGAGGGCGCTGGGTTTGATCGGCCGTATCAAGGGTAGCCTGCTCAGCAAGCAACCGCCGGAGCTACTGGTGGATGTGCATGGCGTTGGCTATGAAATGGAAGCGCCGATGTCGACCTTTTATCAGCTGCCCGTGGTAGGTGAAGAGGTCGTACTGCATACGCATATGGTGGTGCGTGAAGATGCACAACTGCTCTATGCCTTCTATTCAACCGGTGAGCGCAAATTATTTCGTGACCTGATACGCATCAACGGGGTTGGTCCAAAGCTGGGCCTGACCATTCTTTCCGGTATCAGTGCCCGTGATTTCGCGCGCGCGGTGCAGGATGGTGATGCGGCAGCATTGACCGGACTACCCGGTGTTGGCAAGAAAACGGCCGAACGCCTGATCGTTGAATTGAGAGACAAGCTCAGTGATGACATTACACCGATTTCCGAAGATTCAACCGGTGCATCTTTCGTTGCTGCGGGACATCAGCCCAGCCCGGTCAGTGATGCGGTCAGCGCCTTGACCGCACTGGGTTACAAGGCACAGGAGGCCAGCCGCATGGTGCGCGCGGTGGATGCCGCAGGTCTGGAAACCGAGGCCATCATCAGGGCGGCATTGCAGGGAACAGTGAAGGGATAGCCCGCATTTCTCACCAGGCGGCGTAGAAAACTGATAAGACATTAATTTTTTGGAGTAAAGCTGAAACGATGAAAAATACCGTATGTTATTCAAGAGTGCCTATCACGGTTCAGACTGGTCTTCGTGTCCATAAGCTTGCTCTTCACTCAAACCGTAGCAATGGCTACGCTTTTCGCTCCAGAGCGGCGCTTATGAACACGAATCCTGCGTCTGCTCCCGTGATCCTGATGAGAAATGCGGGCTAGCCGATGGCGGAAGAGCGTATTATTTCAGCTGGGCAGATGGATGAAGAAGTCGCTATCGACCGCGCCATTCGTCCGCAATTGTTGCATGATTACCGCGGTCAGCCTGCGGTAAACGAGCAACTGGAGATATTTATTCCCGCGGCAAAAGCACGCAGGGAAGCGCTGGATCATTTGCTGATATTCGGACCGCCGGGCCTGGGTAAAACCACGTTGGCTCATATTGTTGCCAACGAAATGAAGGTGAATCTGCATTCAACATCGGGGCCGGTGCTGGAGAAGCCGGGTGATCTGGCTGCGCTCCTGACCAACCTGGAGCCGCACGACGTCCTCTTCGTCGATGAAATCCATCGTCTCAGTCCCGTGGTGGAAGAAATCCTGTATCCGGCAATGGAAGACCACCAGCTGGATATCATGATCGGTGAAGGTCCCGCGGCGCGCTCGATCAAGCTCGATCTGCCACCATTTACGCTGATCGGAGCGACCACGCGTGCAGGTTCGCTGACCTCTCCGTTGCGAGACCGCTTTGGCATCGTGTTGCGGCTGGATTTTTATTCTTCTGAGGATTTAACCCACATCGTGCGACGTTCGGCCAGTATCCTGAATGTGGAAATCGATGAGGCCGGCGCCGCCGAAATCGCAAAACGTTCGCGCGGTACGCCACGGATTTCCAATCGCCTGTTAAGGCGTGTGCGTGACTATGCCCAGGTCAAAGCGGATGGCGTGATTGCAACCGGGATTGCATCGGCGGCACTGGAATTATTGAAGGTGGACCACAGTGGCTTTGATGTCATGGACCGGCGCCTGCTACTGGCCATTATCGAGAAGTTTGATGGTGGCCCGGTTGGCGTCGAAAACCTGGCGGCAGCGATTGGCGAAGAGCGCGACACCATCGAGGATGTGATTGAGCCTTATCTGATACAGCAAGGCTACCTGATGCGGACACCGAGAGGACGCGTTGCAACGGCGAATGTATATCGCCTGTTTGGCCTTAAACCGCCGGCAGCGACGAAGCAGGACCAGGCAGCGCTGGACCTGATACAAAACTGATAAAAAATAACAATAAACAATAACAATAAAACCATCATATTTTTTTCTGAATAATGGGAAAACAGATTGAATTTACCTGGCCGGTGCGTGTCTATTACGAGGACACGGATGCCGGTGGCGTCGTGTATTATGCGAACTACCTGAAATTTCTGGAACGCGCCAGAACAGAGTATTTACGCGAGCTCGGATTTGAGCAGGACCAATTAAAACAAGAATACGGAATAATCTTTGCCGTCCACGGCCTTTCGATACAGTATCAAAAACCTGCGGTGTTCAATGATGCGCTCACGGTTACTGCGGAAATTGTCGATGCGGGCAGGGCAAGACTCACATTTAAACAGATGATAACCAGAGATAAAGACAACAGATTCATTTGCAGTGCAGAAGTAACTATCGCCTGCCTGAATGCAGAGAAATTTTCCCCCACACGTATACCGGCGCAAATCCAGGAGGTGTTGCATGGAAGCTGATATGTCATTAGTCAGCCTGGTGTCTCGTGCCAGTACCCTGGTGCAGCTGGTAATGCTGGCATTGCTGGTCGCCTCTTTCATGTCCTGGTTCGTTATTTTTACCAAGCACAAGATACTCAAAGTCGCGCGTGAAGATGCCATGCGTTTTGAAGACCAGTTCTGGTCTGGCATTAACCTGGCCGACCTCTACAGCCGCCTTAAAAAGAAAGATGGGGAACGCAGGGGTATGGCGCGAATCTTCGAGTCGGGTTTTGCCGAATATGCGCGTTTGCACAAGCGAAGTGCTGGCAGTGGAGAGATGCTGATTGCAGGTGTGCAACGCAGCATGAAGGTTTCACTGGCGCGTGAGGAAGACAGGCTTGAGGCCAATCTGTCACTGCTGGCAACCATCGGCTCCATCAGCCCCTATGTGGGCCTGTTTGGCACGGTCTGGGGCATCATGCGTTCATTTACTGCGCTGGGTTCTGTGCAGCACGCTACGCTCGCGATGGTGGCGCCGGGTATCGCTGAAGCATTGATCGCGACCGCGATGGGCCTGTTTGCCGCGATTCCGGCCGTTATTGCCTACAACCGCTATTCAGACCAGGTCAACCGGTTGATCGGCTCTTACGAAAACTTCGCGGAAGAATTCTCCACCATACTGCAACGACAGAGTGCCGCTGAACTTGATGAGCAGGCAGAGGTTGCTTGATGCGCAGGACCGGCAAGAGAAAACCCGTTTCAGAAATCAACGTCGTACCCTACATCGATGTCATGCTGGTGTTGCTGATAATCTTCATGATTACCGCACCGCTGATACAGCAGGGGGTTGAAATTGATTTGCCGCAGGCAAGCGCAAACCCCATGCCTCCCGAGCAACGTGAGCCGCTGGTGATCTCGGTCAGCAAGGCTGGCGATTTCTATCTGAATATTGGTCAGGATAATGACAAGCCGATAGAAGAGGAGCTGCTGGTTA
>Ga0316193_10002099_pt1 | contig 13848 bp, 12 predicted proteins | sample MerIslsedime2_MG_FD_207735 | JGI IMG/M metagenome (GOLD analysis project Ga0316193, IMG submission 207735) | Coastal sediment microbial communities from Maine, United States - Merrow Island sediment 2 | ecosystem: Environmental > Aquatic > Marine > Coastal > Sediment | place: USA: Maine...
ATCGAGGCAGTACTGCACCAGGATCCACGTGTTTCCGATCCGCCCGCCGACTGGAAGGCGGATAGGCATTACCGCTTGCCATTACAGGGCGCCGAATCCCTTCTGCAGGCCGGCGAGCGGGTGGCTGCTCACCTGTTGCAATCCATGGAGGCATTGTCGCCAGTCGACCATGACAGGGTGAAAATTTTCGTAGGCCATGGCGCTGCCTTTCGTCATGCGGCATACCAATTCGGTGTGCTCGGGATTGAACAGCTCAGACAACTCAGTATGTATCATTGCCAGCCGGTCCTGATCGAATATCTGTCAAGGGGGCAATGGCGCCATGTTGGGGGAGAATGGAAGGTGCGCTCCAGGCATGACATCTTCACGGACTAGTCGGGAATCAGGTTATGCAGCTGGAGAATTCATCCAAATATCTGCCACGTTACAAGGGAGTATCCTGGATTGAGGCCAGCTTGCCGAAGCAGGGGCAGGTCTGGATGCTGGGCAAACAGCTTTCCGTTAAAAAAGATGCCTACCACAGTGCTGCCTATGCGCAGGAAATGCGTAAAGCAATCGGGCAGGAAGCGTGGAAATGGCCGAAGCGCACCCTGTATTTCATCTCCGATATGCATGCCGATGCAGATGCCTTCATTGCCTCCCTGGTTGCCTCGGGTGGCGTGAAAAAAACCGGGTCACGGGACAAAGATTTCAAGCTCACCAAAGCAGGACGGAAGGCGCGTTTTCTTATTGGCGGTGATTGTTTTGACAAGGGCCCGGACACGCTGCGGCTGTTGCGTGTTATGCGTATGCTGATTCATCGCGGCGGGGATGTTCAGCTACTGGCCGGTAACCATGATATCCGCATGTTGCTTGGAATAATGACGGTCGGGATGGAGCCGGACCCGAGAATCGATCATTTTTTTATTCGCATGGGGCCCAAGATGGTTCCTTTTCTGACCGAGATCCGTGACCGGTACCTGCTGGGCAAAAATGCATTGCGCGGTGTGCCGAACAGCCGTGAATGCAGGCGACGGCTCTACCCTCCGAAAAGCTGGTTCCGGGAGTTTCCGCGGCTGGCCGTATGGGCGATGCCGGATTCGACGATCGAGCGTGAGGTACAGAGATTACGCAAGAAGATGGAGCGTTTTGAAGCGGATTGCGAGAAGGCGGGACTTTCCCTGCGTATGGTGTACGCCGCTGCAAGGAAATGGCAGGAACTGTTTCTACATCCAAAAGGTGAATTTGCGTGGTTTTATAAACGTATGAAGCTTGGTTGCCGTGAAGGCTCTTTTATTTTCGTGCATGCTGGTATCGATGACAGAATGGCCAAATTGATCAGTGAAAAAGGCATGAAACACATCAACCGAAAATTCCGTAAGCAGATGTACAGTGACCCGTTTGAATTTTACTATGGCCCCATGGCCAATATTATTCGTACCAAGTATCGTCCGGTAGACATGCCCCTGACCCGCTATGGCGTCAAGCTGCTCAGGAAAAAGAGTGATGTGCATGCCATTGTTCACGGGCATCGTAACCTGCTGCATGGACAACGAGTTATGTTGAGGGGGGGCATAGTCAATTTCGAATGTGATACCACACTGGATTGCAACTCAAGGAAAAAAGAAGGGCTTGAAGGGCAGGGGGCGGCGGTTACAATTTTCAGCCCCGAAGGACTGGTGATGGGGGTCAGTACCGACTACCCTTATATCAAGGTATTTAAACCGGTATCAGACAATTAACAGGCTGCCATTCCCGGACGTAGTCCGGTTGACGGGGAATGCTGGCAACGGATCTGTAATAAAATGAGAAGTGGGAAAAAAAGTTTCCGCCACCAGTCACTGCAGGATGAAAAATCCATTCAGGATATTCTGAAGTCCATCAGCAGCGGTATCGCCAAAGGGAAAATCACTTTCAGCGATGAGGATGAAAAAATTGTCATGCGACCTGATGGCCTGCTGGACCTCAAGGTTACCGCTACCCAGGAAGATAATCGCAACCGGTTCAATATCCGCATAAGCTGGCAGGTGGAGGAAAAAACGCTGAACAGGAAGAAACAGCTATCCGTGAAGTGATGGACCCCCCCGGGGGATACGTGTATAAAATGCCCAGAAAACAAAGTAATAGGCATATAAATATGTATTGGGGTATTTTTACAAAATCATGCTATATTGCTTAAGATGCGCGCAATTATTACCAGGCACTATAAAACACTAACTAATGCGTCTGAGCAGATTCTGGGCTGGGGTGATTCACCGCGTGACAAGGGCTGGAGAGCCGATGTCGATTTTGTCAGTTCACGGTTGCAAGAAGCTGGAATCGGCTTCGATGCCGTCTACTCAAGCGATCTGGAACGCTCCCGACAGACCGCAATGTTTCATGCCAGGCTCCTCGGCATACATATCATCCACGACACTGCGGCGCTGAATGAGGTTAACTACGGGAAGCTGTACAAGAAGAAAAAGAATTGGGTGGCGGAACACTACCCGCGACACAAGAAGGACCCGGATTTTGTATATCCGGGGGGTGAGAGTTTCCGCCAGATGCAACAGCGTAGCGTCAGTTATCTTTCATCTCTGGCAGAGACGCATCCACAGCAGACGGTTCTCATCGTTGTTCATGCCGGCGTGATAAGGGGGCTTGTCAGTCATTTTCTCGGCCTGAACTATGCGGACAACCTTAAACACAAGATATCACACCGCTATATCGGTGATTTTCTGTTTGATGGAAAAACCGGCTTGCGTTATGACGAACTGGGTAAACCGTCCGGATTTGTGAGTGAAGGTGTCATCGATATACCCCATTATTGCGATTCGGTATCCGATTCAGCTCTTTCTCATGGTTTGCAGTCGATAACGGGGTAGTCAGTCGACCGGGCAGACCGCATTTATACGGCAGGCTCTGCCGCTTCCTCAGGTACGACAGACTTTGCCATACGCTTGGCGAAGTAATAGATACGTTTCAGTTTTTCGATGACATCCATCTCCAGGGTGTAGGCGGCCAGCCGGTTCGGTTCTTCGGCAACCAGGCGCCTGGACTCGTGCATGGCCGCGGAATCCATCAGCTGGCTGATGTCGGCCTTCATGGTAATGACTTCCTGCGCCGCCTGCTGGTCATTTTCCATGACCGCATCGATGGCCAGCTCGGTGGAGGTCGAAACTGCATTGTGCAGTTTGTGCAGTACCTCGCGAGTTTCCTCACTGATCGACACCTGCGCCTGGATTCCCTCCTTACCGAGGTAGACCAGGTCGGTTTCGATGGTGTCGCCGATATTCTCCAGATCATTGGCGGCGGCCATGAGATTGACAAGCGCCCTGGTCTGATTCTCCGTCAGTTCTTTCTGGCTGATGCGCCCCAGGTAGGTCACGATATGGCCATGCAGAATATCGACTTCATCATCGATCCTGGCAATATTTTTCAGCATTACCCGATTACCAGTGATGATGGCGGTCAGGATGCCCTGTAACATCTCTCTGACACGGTCTCCCATATGACCGATCTCAAGACGTACCCGGTCGAGTGCCAGCGAGGGGGTCTCGAGCAGTTCCTCGTCAAGGTATTTCGGCTCGGCGATTATTATCTCTTCTATGGGTTTATCCGGAACCAGTTTCTCTACCAGGCGGGCAAACTGGCTGGTAAAACCGATAAAAATAAATGTATTCATTATATTGAAGACGGTATGTGCATTGGCGATCTGTCGCGGTGCTTCGGCACCCAGCCGGTCGATGCCCGACAACTCCGGGCGGGACGGCGACAGCCAGGTAACAAATTCCGCAAGATGGGGGATCAGTCCAACCCACAGCAGCACACCGAATACATTGAACAGCACATGCACAACGGCGGCCCGGACGGCCTCGCGCGGTTTGCCGATCGCGGCAAGCAAGGCGGTAACACAGGTGCCGATATTGGCGCCGAAGGCCAGCGCGATACCCGCCTCCAGGGTAATAAAACCCTGTGTGGCCATGACGATGACGATACCGGTGGTTGCCGAGGACGACTGGATCAGGGCGGTAAAGCCGGCTGCCACCAGGATTCCGACCAGGGGATGATCCATGTGGGCCATCAGGTCGAGAAACGGCTGGTAGCTGCGCAACGGGTTCATGGCGTCACTCATGACGCTCATGCCGAAGAAAACCAGACCGAGACCCATCAGCATGCCGCCATACTGCTTGATCTTTTCCTGTTTGGAAAAGAACAACATACCGAAACCGGCCGCGACCATCAGCAAGGCGAATTTTGTTACTTTGAAGGCGACGATCTGGGCCGTGATCGTGGTGCCTATATTGGCGCCCATGATTATGCCGATTGATTGCGCCATGGACATCAGGCCGGCGCTAATGAAGCCTACCACCAGCACAGTGGTGACTGATGAGGACTGAATTATAGCGGTTACAAATGCCCCCGTTGCCGCCCCCATGAAGCGGTTGGTGGTGAGTTTCGCCAGGATAACCTTCATGCGCTCACCGGCGACCGCCTTGAGCGCATCCGCCATTTGGTCCATGCCGAACAGGAACAGCGCAAGACCACCGAGCAGCTTCATACCCATGTTCCACGAGTCGATGTCACCGCCCGCGCCGGATGCGGCGAATGCCGGTGTGGCCGCAAGCAGGGCCATCGCGGCAAGTGCCGGCAACAAAAAGTGAGGTGCTGATTTGTCCAGACCCGCAAGTCGGAAGCGGTTAAACATTGTTGTTACCCCGAGAACTGTTTGCCATTGCCGGGTGGATAAAACCGGAGATTGCTGCTGCCATTTCAGGACTCTTGTTTTTCTTCGTCCTTGACGATCATGACCGGGACAGGGGACAGGCGCACGACCCGTTCCGCCTTGGAGCCCAGCAGGGCATGTGCGAGCCCGGTCCGCCCCTGGCTGCCCATGACAATCATGCGCGCATGAGTTTTTTCCGCCGACTCCAGAATCCGGTTAACCGGCAGCCCGACAACCAGCATGGTCGTGGCCTGTTTCAGGGCGTGCAGCCCGGAATGCGTTTTCTGAATCTTTTGGAAAAATTCATCCAGCATCTCGGCGGCAACGTCTTCCATGCGTCGCAGTTGTTTGTGTCTTCCCTTGACGGAATAGTAGCCCGGTGCCTCACCCGGATCATGGACAACGTGCAGAATAACGAGCTTGTTGCCCAGCGATTCCGCCAGCTCGGCCGCGCAGATCAGAGCGGTTTCCGAATGGGATGAAAAATCAACGGGGACCAGGATCGGCTTGTTTTTTCCTTTCGCGTTCATATTCCAGTTCCTTGCGGTGACCGGGTCTGCTCCCCGAATATCCGGTAATAACCCGCCTGGAAACTCACTCTATATGCTTCAGGCGATTGTGAAAATGGTTCAGCAGTTTTTTGCGCAACCTGGCCTGCTGGTGTTTCGAGGCAGCGGCCATGCGTTTCCGTGCCAGTTCAATGAAGGTTTCCTGTGAACTGAGTGATTTTTTGCTGCTGGTATCCTTGCGTTCGATGTAGCTGCCGTCCGGTTGCATTTCCCAGACATCCTTGCGGCTGGACAGTTGTACATCGATGATCAGGCGCAGTTCCTGCCGCAGTTTCGGGTCCTCGACGGGGGTCACGACTTCCACGCGGCTTTCCAGGTTGCGCTTCATGAGATCGGCGGAGCCTATGAAGTATTCTTCCTCGCCCCCGTTTTGAAAGTAATAAATCCGGGCGTGTTCAAGGAAGCGGCCGATGACACCAATGACCTGGGTGTTTTCGGTCAAGCCGGGCAGGCCCGGCCGCAGGCGGCAGGTGTCACGGACGATTAGGTCTACCTTGATACCCGCCTGTGCGGCGCGATACAGGGCTTTGGTAATATCCACGTCTTCCAGTGCATTCATCTTGAACTGGATCAATCCCGGTGTCTCAGATGAATGCTGCTTGATCTCCCGGTCAATTTTTTCCAGCAGGGCTTTTTTAAGGGTATACGGGGAGGTCAGTATCTTGCGATATCTCGGGGGTGGTGAATAACCGGTCAGGTAATTGAACAGTTCGGTCAGGTCCTGGGTGATGTCCCCATCGCAGGTCAGCATGCCGAGATCGCAATACAGTCGTGCGGTACCGGCGTGGTAGTTGCCGGTCCCGATATGGGCATAGCGGCGCAGGCCATTGTAGTCCTTGCGTACCACGAGGATGACTTTGCTGTGTGTCTTGAGACCGATGACACCATAGGTGACATGAATACCGGCCTGTTCCATGCGTCGCGCCCAGCGTATATTCGCGGCCTCGTCAAAACGCGCCTTGAGTTCAACGAGTACGGCGACCTGCTTGCCGTTGCGCGCGGCATTGACGAGTGAATCGACAATGGAACTTTCTTCCGATGTGCGATACAGCGTCATCTTGATGGCAAGCACCTTGGGGTCTTCACTGGCAGTGCGCAGGAAGCGTTCCACGCTGGTGCTGAAGGATTCATAGGGGTGCTGCAGCAACAACGCGCCGCGTTCCCGGATGATGTGAAAGATATTGCGGGAATCATGGGCCAGCCGGGTATGGTCAACCGGCTTGTGTGGTGGATCATGCAGCTCGGGGAAGTCCAGGCCGGCAATCGCGAAGAGATCGCACATGGCGATCATCGAATCAACCTCGAATACATCGGCTTCCTCATCGAGACCCAGTTCGGCGGCAAGCATACCCCGGTGGGTCGGGTCCATGCCTTTTTCGATCTGGAGGCGGACAATGGGTGCGAAATGACGGTCACGCAGCTCGGATTCGATCATTGCCAGCAGGTCGTCTGCCTCCTCTTCCTCGATTTCTACAATGGCATTGCGGGTAACCCGGAAAAGTTCACAGGAGATGATCTCCATACCCGGAAACAACAGATCCAGGTTGTTGCTGACAACATCCTCAAGTTTCACATAGGTATCGCTGTCACCAACACGCAGAAACCTTGGCGCAATCCCTTTTACCCTGGGTACCTTTACGCGTGCATAGTGGGAGGCGCTGCCGCCAGGGTAGCGCAGTGAAACGAGCAGATTCAGGGCGAGATTGGAGATAAAGGGAAATGGATGTCCGGGATCCATGGCCAGCGGCGTCAGTAGCGGGAAGATGTTGGCGATAAACTTGTCCCGTAGCAGTTTCTGTTCTTCCTGATCAAGTTCGGCATAGCGGCTGAGTCGTATTCCCTGGGCCTCCAGCAACTCATACAATTGCCGGTATATCCGGTTTTGCTCCAGGTGGGTATCCCGCACGATGACCTGGGATTCCCGGAGTTGTTCCAGCGGAGTCCGGCCATCAACGGAAGGGGTGCGGATACCGGCAGCGATCTGTTGTTTCAGCCCGCCAATACGTTTCATGAAGAACTCATCGAGATTGCTGCTGACGATAGCAAGATACTTGACGCGTTCCAGCAGGGGGAGGCTGTCTTTGTCAGCCATGTGCAGTACATGGCGATTGAATTCCAGCCAGGTCAGTTCCCTGTTAAGGTAAAGCTCGGGTGCATCCAGATCGATCATTTCAGGTTGTTTCTCATCAGCCGGCCTGGCAGGGTCGCTTTCCAGCTTCTGGTTTCGGACGGTGGTTGCGGATTTCCTGCGGGTTGTGCTGCGGTCAACCGGTAATTTGAGGGTGGATCCGTTTCGTCCCGTGGTTTTGGTGGGATTTTGCATTGTTAAGTTCTCCCTCTAAGGTTGCCTTAAAGTATATCAGGTTGAGATCTATATTAGGAGGCGACTCGTGTTTTGTTGCCTCAGGCAATGTGTCATAATCTTTTGTTATGAGTGCAACGAGAACAAAGACCGGAAAAACGAAAGCCGGACAGTACCGCAAAAAGAAAACCATGGCGGAACGGGCAGACCGGCATGTCCTCTATGAAAAATCCGTTCAAAATGTCGCCTTCGAATATAAATTCGTCAGCAAGACCTTCCGCAAGTTGCGTGGCCGACGTCCCAGGCATGTCAGAGAGGACTTCTGTGGCACTGCCAGCATGTGCTGTGAATGGGTAAAACGCAACAAAGCGAATACCGCTGTCGGCGTAGATATCGATCCGGAAGTCCTGACATGGGGGCGGAAACACAACCTGTCCCGCCTGAAGCCGGATGAACGCTTGCGTGTCAGTCTGGTGCAGGACGATGTGCGCCGGGTAAAAACAGCAAAGCCGTTTGATGTAGTGCTGGCGATGAATTTCAGCTACCAGTTGTTCATGACGCGCAAGAAACTGGGTGGTTACTTCCGCAAGGTGCGCAAGGCGCTGGCCAAAGACGGCATTTTGTTTATGGATGCATTCGGTGGCTATGAGGCCTATCGGGAAATCAAGGAAAAGACCAGCTACAAGGGCTTCAAGTACACCTGGGAGCATGCGCGCTATAATCCGATAGACGGCAATATACTCTGCCACATCCATTTCGGGTTCCCGGACGGGTCAAAATTGAAGAAGGCGTTTACCTATGACTGGCGGCTGTGGAGTTTGCAGGAGCTGCGCGAACTTCTTGATGAGGCCGGTTTTTCAAAGGTTACTGTGTACTGGGAGGAGACTGACCCAAAGACCGGTGAGGGAACCAGTGTTTATTCACCAGCTACTGTGGGTGACGCAGATCCCGGGTGGATTTGTTTCCTGACTGCTGAAAAATAGCCGGGGTATTTTTTACACCGGAAACCTGACAATCGTATGTTGCAAATATGGCAAAGTTAAGTGTCATCAAGGAATCTGGGGGTGACCGCACCTCCTTCCTGCGGGGGATCCTGGTGCAGTCCCTGGTGAATGCCGGTCTTGACTTTGATGAAGCCTATGACCTGGCCCAGTTGGTACGAAATGAACTGCAGGAAAGAAAGGAGATTACGAGTACTGAACTGAAGGGCAGGGTAGCCAAGTTGCTGGAGGAGCGACACGGTAACCAAAAACGTAAGCGCTACGAGACCAAGCCCCGCAGTGAACCCGGTATCGTCGTACACACACCTACGCGCAGCGTGCCCTTTTCTGTAGGCATACTGGCGCATTCACTGGAAACCTGCGCCATCCCACCGGAGATGGCTGTGCAGGGTGCGGGCAAGGTTCTGGCAAACCTGAGAAAAACAGGCCATCGGGAAATTGACCACAAGGCCCTGCGAAGGGTTATTTACAGATGTCTGCGTGAGCACTGTACTAAGGAAGCGGCCGGCCGCTACCTGTCATGGCGCCAGTTTGAAAACAGCGGTTTACCCCTGATTATACTGATCGGAGGTACCACCGGGAGCGGCAAGAGTACTGTATCATCAGAACTGGCTTATCGACTGGATATCTCGCGTCACCAGTCCACGGATATGATGCGTGAGATCATACGCTCCTACCTGTCTCCGCAGATGGTCCCTACCCTGAAGTATTCAAGCTTTGAAGCCTGGCATGGTTTGCCGGGTTCGGTCGACGGGACCCAGCCGGCCATTGAAAACCCGGTAATTACCGGTTTCCTCTCTCAATTCGCTACAATGAAACCGGCGCTGGAAGCAACCATCGGCCGCGCCATCGAAGAAAGACACCACCTGATTCTGGAAGGTGTCCATGTGGTGCCGACAGAATTGAACATTAAAGTGAAGGAGAGTGAGGCTGTCGTCATCCCCATCATGCTCGCCAGTATGAAAAAGCAATTGTTGCTCAAACAGCTTAAACGACGTGGCCGTGAAAAAAGCGAGCGCCAGGCTTCGCATTATCTGGACAGCCTGGGTGATATCTGGGAGCTGCAATCCTGGCTACTGGATGAAGCGGACAAGGCCGGGATACCTATTATTGAAAACTGGTACATTGAAGATACCGTACGTGCGGTACTGGATCTTGTTATCGGGGTTTTAATGAAGCATTTTCCTCCGCAACCGGACGAGACGGTGTGGAAGGTTTAGGAAGTTCTTAACTGGATGACAGGTTAGTAAAATAATGCCTCAGGAGATTGAAAGGAAATTTCTGCTCAAGGGTAAAGACTGGCGCGTACCTGGCACAGGAACCCCGTACCGGCAAGGTTATCTCTCCACAGTACCGGAGCGTACCGTCCGTGTAAGGTTGATCCGCGACAAAGGCTATCTCACTATCAAAGGGATCTCCGTCGGCGCCACGCGAGCCGAGTACGAATATGAAATCCCCGCCGAGGAAGCCAGCGAGATGCTGGATAAGCTCTGTGAGCGCCCATTGATAGAAAAAACACGATACCGGGTTGAATACCAGGGTCTGACCTGGGAGATCGATGAGTTCGACGGGGACAATGCAGGGCTGATCATTGCTGAAGTGGAGCTTGACAAGGAAGACCAGGCCATCATGTTGCCTGACTGGGTTGGAAAAGAAGTTACAGGTGACCGGCGCTACTATAATGCAAACCTTATAGCCAATCCTTATACAGGATGGCCGATCTCATGAGGTGCAATAACTCAGACTCGACCTGACAGCCAGCCTCGGATTAAATCTGAACTACAGCACTGGAAGGGCAAGATAAACATCGGTCAAAGTGTTGCATCGCTTGGTTGAGCCCGCACCGCTAAGCAGACATTCAATATGTGCTATCTGGCTGCCACTTCAGTACGAGTACACTCGACTTAGTTGCCCCTTGGTGTCTCGGATGGCAGCTCGCCAAACTGCTGCTGATAGTAGGCGGGAAATCGCCCGAGGTGATTGATACCGTAACGCTCTGCGATTTTGGCTACCGTTTCATTTTTCGCTGGCGTTCCTAACAGTTCCCGCCTGACAGCGTTCAGTCGCAGTGCGGTGGCGAACTGCTTGGGCGTCATTCCGATATCTGTTTTAAAGAGAGTCTCCAGTGTGCGCTGGCTGACGCCCAGTTCGGCGCACAGGTCCGGGATGCGCACTACCGTGTTGATACGCTCTCTCACTTGCTGTTCAAATCGTCTCACCATGGCCATGCGGTTATGCAGGCTCGCCCGGCGCCCCAGACTACGACGGCCGAGGTGTTCGCTCAGCGTGCGGCGTATCTGCTCCAGAACGATGTCCTCGTTCGGCAGAGACGGATGCCCCGAGCCGGCCACGCCCGGGTGCGGAGCCGCTGCCTGACACTCTGTAAGCATGCCCAGTATTTGGACCAGGCGTGCAGTCTCCGGCCGGTTTCCCGGCAGTACCTTCACCCGGTCGAATGTCATCTCTGCGCAGCCCGCTTCTTCGAGGACGTTTTTTTCCAGTTGGATTGAACACCAGGAGGTAAAGGCGGGTTGAATGTAGTCGAGTTCGGAACCTTCAGGGAAGATTACGACATCGTTGCGGTTGAAGCGATAGCCGTTGATGCAACCCGGCTCGCGGCTGTCCAGCACGCAACCCAGAATGACATGACCGGGCGGGAAATCACCGCGTGCAATGACTTTTCTGGTGTAACAGCCGGAATCCACCGTTAAACGGCCGAGATCGATACGTTTGAGCTCGGCCCGAAAATCTCCGCGCTCGACTTGCAAATGTTCCAGGCGGCTCGACCGCACCGCCTCTGACAAAGCGCCCGCATCAAACAGGTTCAGGGAATGTATCTCGAACATGAAACCGACCGGGGAGCTTGCATTCATGGGTTCGTCATATTTTGCGAATTCTGGATAGTCATAAGAGCAAGCCTAGCAAATTTCACTACACTTAGGGGCTGGATCCACGGACGCTTTAGTCGAGAGGAAAATACATGAGAATCTTAAAACAATCGCTTCGATTGCCGATTCTGGCATCGATGTTGCTTACATCGTTGAGTGCGACGGCTGCGGATAAACCCAATATCCTCGTCGTCTGGGGCGATGATATCGGACGCTCAAACATCTCTACCTATACCCACGGAATGATGGGTTACAAGACACCTAACATCGACCGTATCGCCGATGAGGGCATGACCTTCACCGACTACTACGGCGAACAGAGCTGCACTGCGGGGCGTTCGTCCTTCATCATGGGCCAGAGCGTGTTCCGTACCGGGCTGTCCAAGGTCGGCCTGCCCGGCGCGGATCTGGGTATGCGCGAGGAAGAACCCACCATCGCCGGCCTGCTCAAGAACCACGGTTACGTCACCGGCCAGTTCGGCAAGAACCACCTGGGTGACCAGGACAAGCACCTGCCCACCAACCACGGCTTCGACGAGTTCTACGGCAACCTCTACCACCTGAATGCCGAAGAAGAGCCTGAAAACGAAGACTACCCGGGCGACATGAAGCTCGCAGACGGCAAGACCTTCCGCGAGAAGTTTGGACCACGCGGCGTGATCAATTCCAAGGCCGGCGGCAAGATTGAGGACACCGGCCCGCTGACCAAAAAGCGTATGGAGACTGTCGATGACGATACCTCGGACAGGGCGATCGATTTCATCGAGCGGGCGCACAAGGCGGGCAAACCGTTTTTCGTCTGGTGGAGCGGTACCCGTATGCACTTCCGCACCCATGTGAAAGACGAACTGCGCGGTATTTCCGGGCAGGATGAATACAGCGATGGCATGGTCGAACACGACATGCACATCGGGAAATTCCTGAAGAAACTGGACGAGCTGGGCATCAGCGATAACACCATCGTCTTCTACTCCACAGACAACGGCCCCCACATGAATACCTGGCCGGATGCTGCCATGACCCCGTTCCGTGGTGAGAAAAACACTAACTGGGAAGGCGGCTGGCGGGTGCCCTCCATGGTGCGCTGGCCCGGTCACATCAAGGCCGGCGCGTGGTCCAATGAGGTCATGCATCATATGGATTGGCTGCCCACCTTCCTGGCCGCCGCGGGTGAGCCGGACGTCAAGAAGAAGTTGCTGACCGGTCGTAAGGCGATTGGACGCAACTACAAGGTCCATCTCGATGGTTACAACTTCCTTCCCTACCTGACCGGCAAGGAGGAGAAAGGTCCGCGCAAGGAGGTCTTCTACTTTTCTGACGACGGCGACCTGACCGCGTTGCGTTATAATGACTGGAAGATTATTTTCATGGAACAGCGTGCCGAGGCGACCTTCCAGGCGTGGCGCGAGCCTTTCGTGCCGCTACGGGCTCCGTTGATAGAGAACCTCCGACGTGATCCCTATGAGCGCGGCATGGTGACATCCAATACTTATGATGACTGGTGGCTCGACCGTGCCTATCTGTTGGTGCCGGCACAGACATACGTGGCTCAGTTCCTTGGAACCTTCAAGGAATATCCACCGCGTCAGAAGGCGGCGAGCTTCAGTCTCGATCAGGTCATGGAGAAGCTGTCGCCCCCGGGCGGTTAACGCACTGACAGCGGAAATTCAGACGTTGTCGGAAGCACTAACCCGAACGGCGGGAGGATCATTCTCCTGCCGTTTTTTATTTTATAGGGGAAGCAGGCAATGAAACGAAAGTTAATCAGGGTATGCGCCTTCGGCATCCTCCTGCTCTTGGCCAGTGGCCTGGTGAATGCTCAGGACGCTGATTTACTGCCTTCCTGGAATGACGGTGCAAGCAAGCAGGCCATCACCCGGTTCGTCAAGGAAGTGGCCACTACGGGCGGTTCGGGTTTTGTTCAACCTGCGGAGCGCATCGCGGTGTTCGACAACGACGGCACCCTGTGGTCCGAACAGCCGATGTATTTCCAGCTCGCCTTCGCCCTCGATCGCGTCAAGGCGCTTGCGCCCCAACACCCTGAATGGAAAAAGGAGCAGCCTTTCAAGGCGGTGCTCGAAGGTGATCTGAAAACAGTATTGGCCGGTGGCGAACACGCCCTGGTTGAACTCGTTATGGCGACACACGCGGGTACGACAACAGAAGAGTTCGCACAGATTGTGAATGACTGGCTGGACACCGCACGGCATCCCAGGACCGGCCGGCCCTACACAGACATGGTATTTCAACCGATGCTCGAACTGCTCGCTTATCTGCGCGCCAATGGCTTCAAGACCTATATCGTCTCAGGTGGAGGTATCGAGTTCATGCGCCCCTGGGCGGAAAGGATCTATGGTATTCCCCCCGAGCAGGTCGTTGGCAGCAGCATCAAGACGAAATACGA
>Ga0316193_10002100_pt1 | contig 13847 bp, 11 predicted proteins | sample MerIslsedime2_MG_FD_207735 | JGI IMG/M metagenome (GOLD analysis project Ga0316193, IMG submission 207735) | Coastal sediment microbial communities from Maine, United States - Merrow Island sediment 2 | ecosystem: Environmental > Aquatic > Marine > Coastal > Sediment | place: USA: Maine...
CGCGATATACCCTGCGGCGAATCGAATGCATGAAGGCATAGGCGACATCGGCTTCATAGCGGTCTTCCACCATCCGCCAGAACAGGGCCTCCAGTTCGTTGAGAAACTCCACATCAAAGGAGATGTTGGGTTGAATCGCCTTCAAGTAGGCGCCCATGCGATGAATGTAGGAACTGTAGAGCGACAGCCGATGGCGGCTCAGCCAGATCGAGGTGCCATGGTGCTGTTGTTCAAACGCGGCCTTGGCCTGGTAGGGTACTTCGAGAAACTCGCGGTAGAACTGTTCGAACTGTTCGCCCACCCATTCTGCAGTAATGCGTATTCGCTCGGCACGACCCGCCGCACCAATCATGCGAAAGGTGAATCTCTCCTGATTGTTGCCGATTGCCAGTGCCATCAGAAAAGCGCCATCAGCAAGTCGTCGTGCTCGATTTGCTCGTACCGGACGCGGTCGTAGCGGATGCGGTTGTGCCTGCGATGCCGATAACCCCGTCGAAATTAATCACTAATGTCATCGAAGGAGTTTATCAGGCTGCCTATTCCCGGGATCGAAATTTCGATTTCGCTGCCCGGTTTCATGGTGCGCGCACCGACCGAGGTGCCGCAACTGATCAAATCTCCCGGCACCAGTGTCTGGTATTCGGAGATCATCGAAACAATTTGCTGCGGGCTGTAAATCATGTCGCTAACCGGATAGTTCTGCCGGGTTTCCGCGCCCTGGATTGCCAGCACGTTAAGGGGTACCGGGTCTATTTCGGTGTTGATGCAGGGCCCGATCGGGGTGAAGGTGTCATAGCCCTTGCTGCGGGTCCATTGCTGGAAGGCTTTATCGACGAACAGAACCTCGATTGCGGTGACGTCATTCACACAGGTGTAACCGAAAATATGATCGTCGGCCTGTGCGGGTGAAATTTCGTGGCAGGTTTTACCGATGATAATGCCGAGTTCAGCCTCGAATATAACGCGGCCAGTGTGTCCGCGCGGGCGGTAAATGGTTTCATTCGGCCCGATAACGCTGCTGACGGGTTTCATGAAATACAAAGGTGTGTCGGGAATTGTCTGCCCTTCGGCCTCGGCGCGTTCGTGGAAATTATTCCACAGGGCGAGGATCGAGTTGGGCGTGTACGGCGCCAGTAACTGAACGTCGGACAGCGCTACCGTCGCACCGGTTAACACCGGCGTAGCGAATAAATCATTGCTGCAAATTGAAATTTCATCGCCGTTCAGCATGCCCAGGCTTGTTGTGTTGTTCCAGTTGAAGCGTACCCAGCTAGTCATCGTGTCACATCAGATCGTTAGTCGTAAGGGCGCGGAATCTACCACAGGATTGACCTGATATAAAATCTGATCGACTACCGGCTGCCGAGTTTGGCCGGGTCGGGTCGCCCCCAGGCGAGCCCGCCCAGGGAGTCCGGCAACAATTTTAATGTTAAGTATTTAACCACTCTCGTGGACGCGGCGAGCGCCTATGACGTAGAATGCGCCGGTTTTTTAATCCCCATGAACTGTGAGGCTAACAATGAAAGTGTGTGTGGTTGGAGCTGGCGCGATCGGCGGTATGATGGCAGCGAAGCTTGCCAATTCGGGTCACCAGTTAACGGTTATTGCGCGTGGTGCACACCTCGATGCGATTCGCAACAACGGCCTTAAGTACATTGAAAATGGTGAAGAGCTGGTCATCACTGAGCTGACCGCAACCGCTGAAATGAGCGAGGTCACCGGCCAGGACCTGGTGCTGCTTGGCGTCAAGGCGCACCAGATTGCGCCAATTGCTGACAAATTGCAGGGCATGTTGTCGGACGAGGGCGTGATCGTGACCCTGCAAAACGGAATCCCGTGGTGGTATTTCCAGAAGCTGGCAGGCGATTATGAAAACAACATCGTGCGCACGGTCGATCCCGATGGTGCCATCGCCGCGGCAATCGATCCTGACCGCATTATTGGTTGTATCGCATATCCTGCCGCCACCATCGACGAACCTGGTGTTATTCGGCACATCGAGGGTAACCGTTACCCGGTAGGCGAGCTCGATGGTTCAGAATCCGAGCGTGTGCAGGCGATCTGTGCTGCTTTTGTCGAGGCCGGTTTCAAATCCTTTGTGCTGCCCGATATTCGTTCCGAAATCTGGCTCAAGCTTTGGGGTAACCTGTCGTTTAACCCGATAAGCGCGCTCACGCACTCAACCCTGGTCGATATCTGCCAGTTTCCGCAAACGCGTGCGCTGGCGGCACAAATGATGACCGAAGCGCAGCAGATTGCCGAAAAGCTGGGTGCCAGTTTCCGCGTGTCGCTGGAGCGTCGTATCGAGGGTGCAGAAGCGGTGGGCAAACACAAGACATCAATGCTGCAGGACCTTGAAGTGGGCAAGGCGCTGGAAATCGACGGCATGCTCGGCGTGGTCATAGAACTCGGCGAACAAACCGGTGTCGCAACACCGGCGATGAATACGGTATACGCGCTGGTGAGCCTGCTCAACAAGACGGTGCAGGAAGAAGGCATCAAGGTAGCGGGTACGCCGATCTAGAACAAACTTATCTAGAAAAAAAGCACTCGGGGCTTTGATCGAAGCCACCGGCATGCCATTATTAAAGACGCGCGATAGTCATATCGGCGCGTCTTTTTTTGCATCCAAAGCAATCTGGTATACGATATACCAAAATTTCCAGGGGCGGGGACCATAACCATGAAAATACACGAGTATCAGGGCAAGGCGATTCTGGCCGAGTACGGAGTCGTTGTACCGGAAGGCAAAGCCTGTTTTTCGGTCGACGAAGCGGTCGCTGCGGCGCAGGCTATCGGCGGTGAGAAATGGGTCGTCAAGGCGCAGATCCATGCCGGTGGGCGCGGCAAAGGTGGTGGCGTAAAGGTAGCCAGTAGCCTGGATGAAGTTCGCGAGTTTGCCGATGCCATTCTGGGTATGACCCTGGTGACCCATCAGACCGGTCCCGAAGGCAAGGTCGTCAAACGCCTGCTGGTTGAGGAAGGGGCGCCGATCCAGGATGAGCTGTATCTCGGGCTGGTGGTTGATCGCGTCACTCAGCGAGTGACCGTGATGGCGAGTTCCGAGGGTGGAACCGAAATCGAAACCGTGGCCGAGGAAACTCCCGAACTGATTCACAAGGTTTCGGTCGATCCCAAAACCGGTCTGACAACGGCTGAAGCGGAAGGTCTGGCGGCGAAGATCGGTATCGCTGCTGACCTCGTGCCCGCGGCGGGCAAGCTGATGCAGGCTCTGTACCAGGCTTTCTGGGACAAGGACGCATCGCTTGCCGAAATCAATCCGCTGATCACCACCAGTGACGGACGTGTGATCGCCCTCGACGCCAAGATCAACTTTGATGAAAGCGCCATGTATCGCCATCCGGAGCTGGAGGGTCTGCGCGATCTCGACGAGGAAGACGCCGACGAACTCGAGGCGGCCAAATTCGGTCTGAACTACATTTCACTGGATGGCACAATCGGTTGCCTGGTCAATGGCGCCGGGCTGGCGATGGCGACCATGGATATCATCAAACTGTATGGGGCCTCGCCGGCGAATTTTCTGGATGTCGGCGGCGGTGCGACGACCGAGCAGGTGACCGAAGCCTTTAAAATCATGCTCAAGAACTCGAATCTGAAAGCCATTCTGGTCAACATATTCGGCGGTATCATGCGCTGTGACGTGGTTGCTGAAGGATTGGTAAACGCGGCACGTGAAGTCGATCTGAAGGTTCCGCTGGTAGTGCGTCTGGAAGGTACCAATGTCGAGCAGGGGCGCAAGATCCTCGCCGATTCCGGCATCTCGGTTATCAATGCAACCACCATGGCCGACGCGGCCGAAAAAGTGGCCGCGGCCGCGGCAGGAGCCTAGACATGTCCATACTTATCAATAAAGATTCACGCGTGGTTACCCAGGGTATCACCGGCAAGACGGGTATGTTTCACACCCATCATTCGATCGCGTATGCCAACGGCAAGGCCTGTTATGTGGCCGGTGTGACGCCGAAAAAAGGCGGTCAGGTTGTCGAAGGGGTGCCGGTTTACGATTCGGTCGTCGAAGCGCGTGCAGCCACGGGCTGCAATGTTTCGGTCATTTATGTGCCACCACCATTTGCCGCCGCCGCCATCGATGAAGCGGTGGACGCGGGTATCGAAGTGGTTATCTGTATCACCGAGGGAATCCCGGTCAAGGACATGATCGTAACGCGCGATCGCATGCAGGGTTCGAGCACTATCCTGATTGGCCCGAATTGCCCCGGCGTGATCACCCCTGAAGAAATCAAGATCGGTATCATGCCCGGTTATATTCACCGCAAGGGACGCATCGGTGTGGTTTCGCGCTCGGGCACCCTGACCTATGAAGTCGTTGATCAGTTGACCAAGCTCGGGCTCGGGCAGTCGACCTGCGTCGGCATCGGTGGTGATCCGGTAAACGGGCTCAAGCACCTCGACGTAATGAAAATGTTCAACGATGATCCGGACACCGATGGTGTGGTGATGTGCGGTGAAATCGGTGGTACCGATGAAGAGCTCTGTGCTGAATGGATCGCCGATAACATGAGCAAGCCCGTGGTTGGATTTATCGCCGGGGTGACGGCACCACCGGGCAAACGCATGGGGCACGCGGGCGCCATAATTTCCGGGGGCAAGGGAACCGCGGACGAGAAGATCGGGGCGCTGGAAGCCGCTGGCGTGAGCGTTACGCGTAATCCTTCCGACATGGGCAAACTCATGCTGGAAGCAATGCAAAAGTAGGGAACAGGCGGACAACTGGCTGGCACTACGGCCAGAAAAAGCTTTACATCGATTCCGGTGATGTTATATGGTTGGAGCCGGTATATTGTATACCAGATAAAAAGAAGGTTAAGGTCCGGTACATAAAAGGGCTGGATAATCGGAAAAAGATTCGATATCGAAGTGGATAAATGATATACGAATTGTCCCGAAGCAGAGTTTCAGATTCGGGGCGCCGTGGTTTCACCAACCAGTAACTCGGCAAAGCGTGTCGCTGATCCATGTATCAGGGGCATTTTATCCGGCCCGCTAGAGGCCTTATTAACTGAGGAGCATCAATATAAATGTTTAAATCAAAACACACTTTGAAGAAAATGGTCTGCGCGCTTGGCGTCAGCACCATTCTTGCTGGTATGCCGATTATCGGTCATGCCTGGGAACCGCAGAAGCCGGTCGAATTCGTCGTTATGGCCGGTAAGGGCGGTGGCGCTGACAAAGCGGTGCGACTGCTGCAAAGTATCATTGCCTCGGAGAACATGGCACCGGTGCCCTTTACCCCTGTGAACAAGCCGGGTGGTTCGGGTGCGGAAGCCCTGGTCCACGTCAATGGCAAGAATGGTGATGACCACACCATCATGTTCACCTTGAACAGCTTTTATACCACCCCGTTGCGTCAGCCGGGTCTCGGTATCGATATCGCCAAGTTCACTCCGATTGCACGCATGGCTGAAGATACCTTTTTGCTGTGGGTTAACTCCGATCGTAAGGATATCAACAATATCGAACAGTTCGTAACCGCAGCAAAGGCCAAGGGTAGCGCCTGGATTATGGCGGGCACCGGCAAGAATTCGGAAGACAACCTGTTGACCGACTTCCTCAATACCGCCTACGGCCTCGAGATGAAGTACGTTCCCTACAAGGGTGGCGGCAAGGTTGCCAAGGAGCTCGCTGGTAATAACGCGGATTCCACGGTTAACAATCCTTCCGAGCAGCTTGGTTTCTATGAAGCCGGTACTACCAAGGCACTGGCTTCATTCACCGATAAGCGCCTGCCTATGTTCCCGAATACACCGACTTTCAAGGAACTCGGTTCAGACATGGTTTATTACATGCAGCGTACCGTGGTTGGTGCACCTGGCATGAGCAAGGAAGCCGCTGCCTACTACCAGGAGCTCTTCACCAGGGTATACAACTCACCCAAGTGGCAGCAATACATCAGCAAGAAGAGTCTGCAGGGTGACCTGCTGACCGGTGATGCACTGATGGCCTACTGGATGAAAGAGCGTGACATCCACGAAGTCATGCTGAGAAAGATGGGCGCAATCAAGTAGCACTCGGCATACGACACTAACGGTAGATAGAGGGGGATCTCATCATGACAGTCAGAACCGCAGAATTGTTAATGGCCTTGATGATGGGGCTCTTCTCTATCTACCTGATGTATAAAAGTGCCGAATTGCCGATTGGCTGGATAGACGAAGAGGGTCCCGGTGGCGGCCTCTGGCCATTCTGGTTATCCACGATCATGCTGATCTCCTGCGGCGGAATCCTGTTCAACTGGGTCCGTAAAAAGGGGGCTATAGCGACATCGAACAGGGTTTATATCGAATCGCACGTGCTCGGTGACGTGCTGGCAGTTGCCATTGCCCTGATCATCACGGTCGCCCTGTTTTCTTTCATCGGGATCTACGGCGCTTTGCCGCTGTTCCTGATTTTCTACGTGCGTTTCATGGGTAAGCACTCGTGGAAGCTGACCGCTACTCTCGCAATCCTGATTCCGGTGGTTATCTTCTATTTCTTCGAGATTACCCTGAAGATTATTCTGCCCAAGGGGATTACCGAACCCCTGTTCTTACCGTTGTACAAAATTTTCCTGTAAAGATCATTTACGATTATTGACATTCGAGCACTGGCAGGGGAGGCAGTAGCATGTTAGAAACTATTCAATTGCTGATGCAGGGATTTGTGGTCGTGTTCGAACCGCAGAATCTTTTGCTGATTATTGCCGGCTGTACGCTCGGTCTGTTCATCGGCGCGATGCCGGGTCTGGGTTCGGTGAATGGTGTTGCCATTCTGTTGCCGCTGACCTTCCTGGTGCCACCTACCGGCGCGATCATTTTCCTCGCGGCGATTTATTACGGCGCCATGTACGGCGGCGCGATTTCATCGATCATGCTCGGCATACCGGGTGCCTCGACCGCGGTTGCGACCACGTTTGACGGTCGACCACTGGCCAAGCAGGGCATGGCGGACAAGGCCCTTATCGGGGCTGCGGTCGCGTCGTTTGTCGGTGGCTCGATCTCGGTTGTATTGTTTACCTTTTTCGCACCACCCCTGGCGCACGTTGCGCTGGTTTTCGGTGCGCCTGAAGAATTCGCCCTGATGATGCTGGCTTTTGCCACCTTTGTCGGCCTCGGCGGCGACGACATTTTCAAGACACTGTTTTCAATCTGTATCGGCCTGGTGCTGAGCGCGGTCGGTTTCGACATCATTTCCGGTGAACCGCGGCTGGTGTTATGGGACATCACCGGTTTTCTGCACGGCATCAACTTCCTGGTGCTCGCCATTGGTGTCTATGGTATCGGTGAAATGCTATGGACTGTAGAGGAGCATGCGCTCGGTGGCGGCAAGAGTATGCTGTCGGATGCCACGGTAACCGTGAAGCGCACCATGGCCGCATTGCGCGAGCTGCTGAAGACCTGGAAAGCGACCGTGATGGGATCGTTTCTCGGTTATTTCGTTGGCATTTTACCGGCGGCGGGCGCGACCCCCGGCTCGTTGATGGCCTATGGTATTGCCAAGCAGATGTCGAGTGAACCCGAAAAATTCGGCAATGGTGCTATCGAAGGCGTGTGTGCGCCGGAGGCCGCGAATAACGCCGCCAGTACCGGCTCTATGTTGCCGATGCTGACGCTCGGGATTCCCGGCTCACCAACGACCGCGATCCTGCTCGGTGGTATGGTCATCTGGGGGCTGGAACCCGGCCCGCGCCTGTTTGTCGATCACAGCGAATTTGTCTGGGGGCTGATCGCGTCGCTGTATGCGGCTAACCTGTTTACCCTGTTGATCAACATTGCCTTTATTCCGGTATTCATCAAGGTGCTGAAGACGCCGTTCACTATTCTGGCGCCGATTATTTTTACGCTTTGCCTGATCGGCGGCTATGCGCCAACCCAGGATATGCACGACGTCTGGTTGATGATCGTCTTCGGTATCGTCGGTTATTTAATGCGCAAGCTCGACTACCCGCTCGCCCCGGCGGTACTGGCTATCGTGCTCGGTCCGCTGGCCGAGCCCGCCCTGCGGCAGTCGCTGATCATCAGCGAGGGCTCGTTCATGATTTTCTTCAATCGCGCCTATGCTGGCCCGATTATGGTAGCGGCCTTGCTACTGTTGTTCCTGCCCCTGTTCAAGAAGGTTTACGACCGGATGCGGGCCGCAAAGCCGGCAGCGGAATAGGCGGCTTCGGCACATGTCCAGTTGCACTGAATTTGATGGAGCAGGCTTGTGAGCCTGCCGGGTATCATTCCGCTGGCACAGGGCAGGGGGCTTAAGATCCAGGTCTACGAGGCCCTGCGCGAATTGATCGGGCGCATGGATATTTATACCAGCAAGGATCCGATCCGCCTCGATGAGCGCGCGCTTGGTGAGCAGCTGGGGGTTAGTCGTACTCCGGTGCGCGAGGCGATTTCACGTCTTGAGCAGGAAGGAATAGTCGAGAACATTGCGCGCCGTGGTGCCTTCGTGGTGCGCAAGAGCAAGAATGAAATCCTCGACATCGTTGATGTCTGGGCTGCGCTTGAAAGTATGGCGGCGAGGCTTGCAACCAGCCGTGCCAGCGATGCGGAAATTGCGCAGTTGCGGGCAAAATTTTCGACTTATGACGGAGACGATGCGCGCGCCCACATCGACGAATACTCAGATACCAACATCGAATTCCACCAGACCATTATTCGGTTGGGTCATTCAGAATTGATTACCCAGATGGCAGACCAGTTGTTTTTCCACATGCGCGCGATCCGTGCCAGCACCATCAAGGATCGGGATCGCGTCGCACAATCGGTGATGGACCACAGTCGTATCATCGAGGCGATTGAGGAGCGTGATGCCTACCACGCTGAGCAACTGGTGAGAGACCACGCGCTTGAACTGGCGAAACACATCGAACGTTATGTCGATTACCTGGATTAACACAATGGGCTGAACCGGGTGTGCCGGTGACAGTCATCATTTCAGGCCGGAAACAACAATGAACCGGCAGCTTAAAAGTAAGGAGTTAATTTTTATGTCAACTGTATCAGATACCGCTACAGACACACTGAAAGCAAAAACCAAAGATGGTTCCGTTATATCGGGTGGCCATCTGGTCGCCAAGGCGCTCAAGGCCGAAGGCGTCGACACCATATTCACACTCTGCGGTGGACATATCATCGATATCTACGATGGTTGTCTGGACGAAGGCATTCGCATCGTCGATGTGCGTCACGAACAAACCGCCGCGCATGCGGCTGACGGTTACGCACGCCAGACCGGTAAGCTGGGCTGCGTAGTGACCACCGCCGGCCCCGGTTGCACCAATGCCGTTACCGGCGTGGCAACGGCTTTCCGTTCGGAAAGCCCGATCCTGCACATCGGTGGGCAAAGCTCGTTGGGCCAGCACAAAATGGGTTCGTTACAGGATCTGCCGCACGTCGACATGATGACTCCGATCACCAAGTTTTCCTCCGGGGTATTTTCTACCGAGAGGGTCGCGGACATGGTGTCGATGGCGGCGCGCGAATGTTTCAATGGCGCCTACGGCCCTTCTTATCTCGAGATTCCGCGCGACATACTCGATCGTGAAATTCCGATTGAAAGCGCGGTTATTCCAGAACCCGGTTCTTACCGCGCTTCGGTCAAGTCGATCGGTGATCCGGCCGACATCGAGAAGCTCGCCGATATTCTGGTGAAAGCCAAACGCCCGGCAGTGCTGTTGGGCCAGCAGGTATGGGCGTCGCAGGGGGCAGATGATGCCATCAGCTTCGTGCGCGCACTGGATATTCCGGCTTACATGAACGGTGCCAGTCGCGGCATGCTGCCACAGGGCGACCCGCATCATTTCGATCGTACGCGCAGCGATGCTTTCAAGAATGCGGACGTTATTCTCATTGTTGGTACGCCCTTCGATTTCCGCATGGGCTACGGCAAGCGTATATCCAAAGACGCGACCCTGGTGCAGATCGATCAAAGCTATGCAACAGTCGGCAAGAACCGCGACATCAGCCTCGGACTGGCCGGCGATCCGGGTGCCATCCTTGCTGCAGTTGAGCAGGCGGCGTCGGGACTCAGTGACAACGGTGCGCGCCAGGAACGGCAAAAGTGGATGGCTGAACTGCGCGCCATCGAAGCGACCAAGCTGGAAAAACTGATGCCGATGTTCACCACCGATCAAAGCCCGATTCATCCCTATCGCCTGGCCTATGAGATCAACGAGTTCCTCGGAGAAGACACCATATACATCGGTGATGGCGGCGACATTGTCACGATTTCGGCCCAGGCCGTGCGTCCGCGCAATCCTGGTCAGTGGATGGATCCCGGTGCGCTCGGTTCGCTCGGCGTCGGTACCGGCTTTTCGATGGCGGCCAAGCTCGCCCATCCCGATAAAGAGGTTGTCTGTCTCTACGGTGACGGTGCCTTCGGCATGACTTCATTCGATATGGAAACGGCGCAACGCTTTGGCGCGCCTTACCTGGCCGTGATCGGCAACAATTCGGCGATGAACCAGATTCGCTACGGGCAACTCGCCAAGTACGGCCAGGAACGTGGTGACGTCGGCAACAAGCTGGGCGACGTGCCTTTCTCGCAGTTCGGTCAGATGATCGGCGGTTATGGTGAAGAGGTGCATGAGGCAAGCCAGATTCAGCCCGCGATGCAACGCGCGCGTGAAGCGATTGCCAAGACCGGTAAATGTGCCGTGGTGAATGTCTGGGTAGACCCGAACGAATACGCTCCGGGCACCAAAGCACAAACCATGTACAAATAAACGAATCAGTTATTCAAGTTAATTTTCAGAGGTACGCAAATGTCCAAGGCTCTAGACCACATCAAAATTCTAGATTTCACTCACGTCCAGTCTGGCCCCACTTGCACGCAGCTGCTGGCATGGATGGGTGCCGACGTGATCAAGGTTGAACGTCCGGGTGTCGGTGATGCGACGCGTAAGCAGCTGGTTGATGTCGAAGGCGCCGATAGCCTCTACTTCACCATGCTCAATCATAACAAGCGCTCGCTGACGCTTAATACCAAGGATGAAAGCGGCAAGGAAGTGCTGGAACGTCTGATCAAAACCTGTGACGTGCTGGTGGAGAATTTTGCACCGGGCGCGCTGGATCGAATGGGCTTCAGCTGGGAGCGGATACAGGAGCTGAACCCGCGCATGATCATGGCGTCGGTTAAAGGCTTCGGTCCTGGACCCTATGAAGACTGCAAGGTTTACGAGAATGTCGCGCAGTGCGCTGGCGGCTCGGCATCTACCACGGGTTTCCGTGATGGCCTGCCGCTGGTAACCGGTGCCCAGATCGGTGATTCCGGTACCGGCCTGCATCTTGCCTTCGGTATTCTTGCGGCGCTGTTGCATCGCGATAAAAGCGGGCGTGGCCAGCGAGTGCTGGCGCCTATGCAGGACAGCGTGCTCAACCTGTGCAGGGTCAAGTTGCGTGATCAACAGCGCCTCAAAGCAGGGCCGTTGAAGGAATACTCGCAATACGGCGAGGGCGTCCCCTTCGGCGAAGCGACACCGCGAGCCGGCAATGACTCGGGCGGTGGCCAGCCAGGACGGATTCTCAAGTGCAAGGGCTGGGAAACCGACCCTGACGCTTATACTTATTTCATTACCCAGGCCGCCGTGTGGCAGAGAATCTGCGATGTGATTGGCAAGCCGGAGTGGAAAGAAGATGCCCGATTTGCCACGCCACCGATGCGTCTGCCGCACCTGAACGAGATTTTCGGTGCCATTGAAGACTGGACCATGACCAAAACCAAGTATGAGGTGATGGAAATCTGTAATCCGCTTGATATTCCGGTCGGACCGATTCTGTCGATGAAGGAAATATCCGAAGAGCCCGCATTACGTGAGACCGGCACCATCGTCGAAGTCGACCATCCGGAACGCGGCCCCTATTTATCGGTCGGCTGTCCGGTCAAGCTGTCGGATAACGACGTGGTGGTGGAGCGCTCACCACTGCTTGGTGAGCATTCAGAAGAAATACTCGCGGCAGTGCTCGGTTACAGCGCAGAAGAAATCGCGTCGCTGAAGGAATCGGGTGTGGTTTAGTGATGAAGGCGAGTTGCACTGGCAGATTGCACGGGCAGCTTGTAGTCAGTTTTAGCCAGTGGAGAAATACATGAGATTGATCGTACACGGACAGCAGGCTTACGGAAAATCGGTGCTTGAATCGATTCTGGACAAGGGTGTAGACGAAGTTGTCGCGGTTTATTGTGCCCCCGACAAGGAAGGTCGGCCACTGGACCCTATCAAGGAATTTGCGCAGGAAAAAGGGTTGCCGATTTACCAGCCCGAGTCCTATAAAAATCCTGCGGTCTGGGAGCAGATGGCGAGCCACGAGGCCGACCTCTGTGTGATGGCCTATGTGCTGTTATTCGTGCCGGAAGAAGCGCTCAATGTGCCGAAATACGGTTCGATTCAGTACCACCCATCATTGTTGCCCTGGCACAAGGGGCCGAGTTCGATTAACTGGCCGATCATCATGGGCAAGAAGGAAACCGGGTTGTCGATCTTCTGGCCTGATAACGGCCTCGATACCGGGCCAATACTGCTGCAGAAAGTAGTCGAGATCGAAGCCGATGACACGCTCGGTTCGGTTTATTTCAACAAGCTGTACCCACTGGGTGTGGAAGCCATGATGGAATCCATCGAGTTGGTGCGCGATGGCAGCGCACCGCGTGAAGTTCAGGATCCCGACGATGGCAGTTACGAAGGCTGGTGTCGCAAGGATGACGTGTGCATCGACTGGAGCAAGCCCGGCGACGAGGTCTACAACCTGATTCGTGGTGCCAATCCGCAGCCAGGTGCCTGGACCACGTTTAACGGTGCCGAAGTCAAGGTTTTTGATAGCCGTAAAGTCGAGGGTAGTGGTGCAGCGGGTAGCGTGCTGGCAGTCGACGATGCGGGCATCAAGGTGGCTACCGGTGATGGTGCTATCTTGATCATGAAAGTACGCGCGGACGCCGGCAAACTGGCCGCCGCCGAATATGCCGCCGCGGTGGGACTGGATGTTGGTTCAACGCTAGGAACTTAGGCGACCTGTTTCAGGGGTCGGAAATAGTAAAACAATATAAGAGATGACTGGCGCGCCAGTCCGGGGAGACAGACATGAGTGATATCGAAATAGCACGGGCCGCCACGGCCAGACCGATCGGTGAAATTGCAACGAACATCGGCATACCAGACGAGGCGCTGATGCCTTATGGCAGAACCAAAGCCAAGATAGACCCGGAGTACATCGCCAGCCTGCAGGACAAGCCCGACGGCAAGCTCATTCTGGTGACCGCAATTACGCCGACCCCGGCCGGTGAAGGCAAAACCACGACGTCGGTCGGCTTACACGATGGTCTGTGCCGCATTGGCAAGAAATCAATTGTCTGCCTGCGCGAACCAAGCCTCGGTCCCTGCTTCGGTATGAAAGGTGGTGCCGCCGGTGGTGGTCACGCGCAGGTGATTCCCATGGAAGACATCAACCTCCATTTCACCGGCGATTTTCATGCTATCGGAGCGGCGCATAACCTGTTGTCGGCGCTGATCGATAATCACATTTACTGGGGCAATGCGGCCGGCCTCGATTCGCGCCGAATCAGCTGGCGGCGCGTGGTTGACATGAACGACCGCGCCCTGCGCAGCATCGCCAACTCGCTTGGTGGCCCGGGTAATGGCTTCCCGCGTGAAGATGGTTTCGATATCACGGTGGCCTCCGAAGTCATGGCGATTTTCTGTTTGTCGAAGAATCTTGAAGACCTGCAGCAGCGTCTGAGCAAGATTATTATCGGCTATACCCGCGACTTTCAGCCGGTTACCGCCGATGCGGTTAACGCGCCGGGAGCCATGGCGGTGTTACTCAAGGACGCAATCGCACCGAACC
>Ga0316193_10002102_pt1 | contig 13842 bp, 11 predicted proteins | sample MerIslsedime2_MG_FD_207735 | JGI IMG/M metagenome (GOLD analysis project Ga0316193, IMG submission 207735) | Coastal sediment microbial communities from Maine, United States - Merrow Island sediment 2 | ecosystem: Environmental > Aquatic > Marine > Coastal > Sediment | place: USA: Maine...
AAGTCATCCCGGTCTGCGCTGTAACGACCCGCGCTGCGTTCATAGGCCGTCCAGGTAGATCCCAGCGCCTGGCTGTAACCGTAGGCGTCCGAGGGGCGGAACCAGGGAATAAAGCCGAACAGTTTGCTGCGAGCCGGCTTGGCGGTGGCGTTGAAACGCGACTCCTGGTGCATAATGGCCATCATTACCGGGATGGGACTGCCCCAGTCATCCCTGGCGTCTGCTGCATCTTCGTACCAATCGTCTTTCTCATGGAAGATAGCGCAGATATCTTCTGTATTTTTAGGCTGTGATGCGGTGCAGCCGGTCAATACTGTGACTAGCAGTAATGCGAAGAGCGCTCTGCGTGTGCTCACGGATCAACCCCATGATCAGACAGGAAGGCCAGAAAGGCCGCCTCATCAATCACATCAATGTCCAGTTCAAGTGCTTTACCCAGTTTTGAACCAGCGCCGGGGCCTGCCACTACACGGGTGGTTTTAGCCGACACACTGCCCGCTACTTTTGCACCCAGCGTTTGCAAATAAGCCTTGGCATCGTCTCGCCCCATCTGTTCCAACTTCCCGGTGACCACCCAGGTCTGGCCGGATAGAGGCAGGTTCGCGGCAGCTACAGGTAGGTCCTGCCAGCTGACACCAGCCGCGCGCAAATCCTTCACCACAGCCATGCTGGAGGTGGAATCGAAGAACTGCCTCAGGTGATCGGCCACCACGGGGCCAACATCGCTCACTGCCAGCAGCTGTTCCTCAGACGCGTCCACCATAGCCTCCCAGCTACCAAAATGGCGGGCCAGCGCGAGTGCGGTTGCCTCTCCCACTTCACGTATGCCCAGTGCAAAAATAAATCGCGGCAGCGTTGTTTCTTTACTTTCTTGCAGCGCAACGAGCAGGTTATCCGCTGACTTCTCGCCCATGCGCTCCAGTTGCAGCAACTCATCACGCTGCAGCCGGTAAAGACTGGCGACGTTGACCACCAAACCCTCGTCCACCAGCTGTTCAACCAATTTGTCACCCAGCCCCTCTATATCCATAGCTCGCCTGGAAGCGAAGTGCCTGATAGCGGCCTTTTGCTGGGCTGCACACACGAGCCCACCCATGCAGCGCACTATCGCCTCATCCTCTGCTCGCTCCACCGCCGAACCACAGACCGGACAGCTTGTGGGAAACGCTATGGCGCGCGCATCGGGCGGGCGCTGCGCAAGCACCACCGAGACCACCTTTGGTATGACATCACCGGCCCTGCGAATAATAACCGTGTCGCCTATCAGCACACCCAGGCGTTCTATCTCATCATTGTTATGGAGGGTGGCATTACTCACCGTGACACCGCCGACAAAAACAGGTTCCAGCCGGGCCACCGGCGTGATCGCGCCGGTGCGCCCGACCTGAAACTCCACGTCCAGCAGTCGCGTCATCTCCTCCTGGGCTGGAAACTTGCGAGCAATTGCCCAGCGCGGTGCCCGCGACAGAAAACCGAGCTGTTGCTGCAGGCCGAGGTCATTCACCTTGAACACAATGCCGTCGATATCGTAAGGCAATTCATCGCGTCTTGCGGCCAGATCAAGATAATACTGGTCGCAGGCCTCTATACCCCGTACCACACGTGACTCAGCGTTAATCCGCAAACCCCACTCCTGCAAGTATTGCAGTACGCTGGCATGATCTCCGGGTAACTCACCGCCGCTGACCAGGCCTACGCCATAACTGCACATTTCCAGGGGTCGCTGGGCGGTAACACGTGCATCCAGCTGCCGCAGGCTGCCCGCCGCCGCATTACGCGGATTTACAAAGGTCTTTTCCCCCGCCTCTGCGGCGCGGGCATTCAGCTGATCAAAGCCGGCGCGGGGCATGTAGATTTCCCCGCGCACCTCCAGCACCGAAGGGTAGTCACTACCACGCAGGTGAAGAGGTACGGAGGGAATCGTACGGACATTGTGAGTGATATCCTCACCGGTAGTACCATCTCCGCGGGTTGCGGCTCTCTCCAGCACACCGTCGCGATAAAGCAGGCTTACGGCAATGCCGTCCAGCTTTGGCTCGCAGGCAAACTCCAGCTGCTCCGCTGGAGCACCCAGGCGGTCCTGCAGACGCCGATTGAAATCGAGCATATCCTGTTCATTAAAGGCATTGTCCAGAGACAGCATGGGCATTTCATGCTTGACCTGGCTGAACCGATCAACAGGAGTGCCACCGACGCGTTGGGTGGGTGAGTCGCTTCGCAACAGTTCCGGGTGTGCGGTTTCCAGCTCACTGAGGCGCCGGAAGATGCGGTCGTATTCGGCATCAGGGACACTGGGTTGATCCAGCACGTAGTACTGGTAATTCCAGCTATTGAGACGCTCCCGCAGGGCGTTGACTTCCTGCTCTACCTCCGGGGATGCCATTGAGGGGTTGTCGACTTCTACGCCCTGGCCAACAGCCGACGCTCCAGGTCGCGAATCTGTTGCCGGCAATGCTCCAGAGACTGCTTGCTTAACATGCTTCGCGACTCGTCGAGCACATCACCGTCGAGGTTGCGCGCAACGGCCTGGGCAGTTTCCAACATATAGTCGAAAGCTTTCATCATATCCTCAGGGCCCGGCAGGGTGAGAAAAAACACAAGGCCCGGCGTGTTGAAATCACCCATGCGGTCGATGTCGAAGACCCCTGGTTGCATCATATTGGCAACGCTGAACTGGATGGCTCCACGGCCCGCTTCGAACTCGTGGCGATGAAAGAAGTTCATATCGCCGAAACGCAAGTCGCAGGCGAGCAAAATGTGAAGGATGTCCTCACCGCGAAAACCCTCGCGATCGCGCGCCACGACATTCAACATAAATACCTCAGGATCAACCTCCCGAGGCAGCGTACCTGGGTCCGCCGGTGCCGGGCGCGACGCAGAAGCGGTTACCTCACCCTCATCCGACGCATCCATGTTTTCCAGCCAGTCCATTGTTGTAGGCTCTGAATCACTGTCTGCACTGCTCATCCCGGTGACCAGTTCCTCATCATCGGCAGCAGAGGCAGCAGGCGTGGACTTTTTCGGCTTAAGCTTCGCTGTCGATGCGGCAGCTGCCGGCCTTGCCCTGGCCTGCGCCGCCGCCTTTTCCCGCTTGCCGGCTTCTGACTTATTCGTGGCGTTGATCAGATCCCGGCGATCGACAGTGCGGGCACCGCCGTTGGGCAATTCCTTCAGCCAGGTCAGCTGCTCATCTTTTGCATTCGCGACATCAGCAACTGGTGCCAGCTTCACTTTCACCTTTGGATAACGCTCGCGGCGCACCCGGCGCCAGGCGTCAAGCCCCACCGCCACAATCAGGATAACCCCGATCACGACCATCCAGTCACGTATAGTAAGATCCATTGCCCCTGCGCCGTACTCTCTGCCTGTTAAAACCTGATACCTGATTTGACCTGCTAGCTGGCGGCCAGTTCCGCCGCCTCTTCAACATCCACCGATACCAGTCGAGAGACACCAGGTTCGTGCATGGTCACTCCCATAAGCTGGTCGGCAAGCTCCATGGAGATCTTGTTATGAGTAATATAAATGAACTGCAACTTATCCGACATCTCCTTGACCATACGTGCGTATCGCCCCACGTTGGCATCGTCCAGCGGTGCATCGACCTCGTCAAGCATACAGAAGGGTGCCGGGTTCAGCTGGAAAATAGAGAACACCAGTGCTATCGCTGTCAGCGCTTTCTCACCGCCGGAAAGCAGGTGAATGGTACTGTTTTTCTTACCGGGCGGGCGAGCCATGATAGAAATACCCGTGTCCAGCAGATCGTCGCCGGTCATCTCCAGATAGGCGCTGCCACCACCGAACACCTTGGGAAATAATTCCTGCAGACCACTGTTCACCTTGTCAAAGGTATCGCGGAAGCGATTGCGCGTCTCTTTGTCAATTTTGCGAATGGCAGACTGCAGTGTATCCAGCGCTGTTTCCAGATCCTCGTTTTGCAGGTCGAGGTAGTTCTTGCGCTCAGACTGCAGGTTGTATTCGTCAATTGCTGCGAGGTTAATCGGCCCGAGGCGGGCGATACGGTTGCCCACGCGCTCCAGTGAGCGCTGCCACTCGGCCTCCTCGGCTCCCTCGGGCATGGTGGCCAGCACCTGTTCGATATCGTGACCGCCTGCCGTCAGCTGCTTGTGCAAGGTCTGCCGTTGGACCTGCAGTGACTCGCTGGAAATACGGTGCCGTTCCAGTTCGTTGCGAACAGTGTCAGCACGGTGCTCGATGGCGGCTCTTTCCTGCTCTTTCTCCCGCAGCAAGTGATCGATCTCTGCTACTTGCTGCCGGGCTTCGCCCAGCTTTCCTTCCGCCTGCAGCCGCAGCTCAAGTTGACTTTCAAGCTCTTGCTTTAGCCCTTCAATGGGTTCATCGTTTTCTGCCAGCGAGCTCTCGAGGCTGTCGCGGCGACTGCGCAGTTGCGCCACCTGGTTATTGGTGCGATCTATCGCTTCGCGCATTGCACTCAGCTGTGTTTGCAGTGACTGGTGCCGCATGGCCAGCTGGTGAGCACCGTCCTTGTCGTGGCGGGCTTTCTGCCGCGCCGCGTCCAGGGTACTGCGGGTCTGGTCGCGAGCAGATAACAGCTCTTCCCTGCTATGGGAATCGCTTTCCATCCGCTCTATAGACTCGGCGAGTAACTGCCTCGCTTCGGTAATCGCCAACTGTTCGCTGCGGAACTGTTCACGGGACTCATCTATCTCGGTGTTTACACGTTCGCGCCGTGCGCTGATTTGCTCGACCTTGGCCCGATGGGCGGAGAGTTGCGCACTCAGCTCTGCGTGCTGACGCGTGCTCGCCTGCAGCTCCCGCTGCATCGTCTGGCGCTGTTCTTCCTGCTGCAGCAGCGCTTCCTGGCAGGCCTGCAGGGCCTCTCCCAGCGACGTCTCCCGCTGCTGCTCGCGCCGCACAGTTTCCACCAGCGCTTCCAGCTCCTGCTGTCGTTTGATGACACCGCCCTGTTCATCTGCAAGCCGCGTTACCCGCAGCCAGTTTGGTCCAAGCCATACACCGTCACGGGTTATCACTGACTCATGGTCAGCGAGCTGGCCGCGCTGGGCGAGTGCACTTGCAAGATCAGGTGCCACTCGCACACCCGCCAGAAGCGCATTGGCGCGGCCGCCACTGTTTACCTTCGATGCCAGGAATTCTGGAGATACCGCCTGCTCGCTGCTGCGCTCCAGCAGGGCGAGACGGCCCTGCTCGAGCTGGCCCAGGGTATCACCCAGCTGCCCGATTTCATCGACACATACCGCCTGCAGGTAGTCACCCAGTACGGTTTCCACCGCCAGCTGCCAGCCGTCCTCAACCTGCATCTGCTCCAGCAAACGCGGTTTGTCGCCAAGCTGGCGGGCGGTGAGCCAATCGCCCACCGCCTCATTGCCATCCTCTGTTGCCGCCTGCTGCAATGCTTCCAGGGAAGCCTGGCGGCCTCTCATCTGCTGCAGACCAGAACGCACTTCGTTTATTTCTGTGGACAAAGCGCTGTTGCGATCCCGGGTTGAGGCGAGCTGCTCCACCAGTGATTCACCGCGACGCTCGTGCTCCGCCATGAGTAACTCGAGTTCTGCCAGCTGCTCCCCGAGAACCTCTATTTCGCCGTCCGCCGGCCCCGGTGCAAGACTCTGCTTCTCTTCCTCCAGCAGCCGGGTGCGGTCCTGGATACGCTGCAGCACCTGCTCCACATGGCGGATGCGTGATTGTTGGACTTCCGCCTGCTGGCGCGGCTCGGCTGCATGCTGGTTAAATTCGTCCCAACGATGCTGCCAGCTGTGCATGGCCTCTTCCGCCTGCACCAGGGCTTCCGAGGAGCCTTCCTCAAGCTCCTGCAGCAGGCTAAGCTCAGGGCCAATGGTCGCCAGCTCCGTTTCCCAGCTGGTGAGTTTCTCACTGTCATCGCCCAGATGACTCTCAGCTTCGGTGAGCCCGGCGCGCGTCTGCTCGAGATCTTCGCGCAGCTGACGCCCACGCTCCTGCTGGTGTTTGAGGGTCTGCTCCAGGCGCGCAACCTCCGAGCCCAGGGAATAATAGGTGGCCTGCACCTGGTTGAAAGCATCGGTGCGATCGCCGTGCTCCACGCGATGCTGCTCTATGGCTGTATCGACCTGCTGGTGCTCCGCATGCACCGCCTCCAGTTTCACTTCCAGTTCGCCGATGGCCTGGCTGGCCGTCGCTACCTGCTGGTCCAGTTCCCGCCATTGCAGGGCCTGTAACTGGGCCTGCAGGTCGCGCTCTTCGGTTTTGAATTCGGTGTATTTCTCCGCCGCCTGGGCCTGGCGCTGCAAATGCTGTAGCTGGCGCTCCAGCTCGTCACGAAGATCGGTAAGACGCTCGAGGTTTTCCAGCGTACGGCGCATCCTGCTCTCGGTTTCCTTGCGTCGCTCCTTGTACTTGGAGATGCCCGCGGCCTCCTCGATAAAGACACGCAAATCCTCTGGCTTGGATTCGATCAGGCGGGAGATCATCCCCTGCTCAATAATGGCATAGCTGCGCGGGCCAAGCCCGGTGCCCAGGAAAATGTCGGTGATGTCGCGGCGACGACAGCGGGTACCATTGAGGAAGTATTCTGACTGCGCATCACGCGTGACCACTCGCCTGATGGAGATTTCAGCGTAGCTGGCCCACTCCCCGCCAATGCCGCCATCGCTATTGTCGAACACCAGTTCGATGGAGGCCTGCCCCACGGGCTGACGATTGACCGAGCCGTTGAAGATCACGTCGGCCATGGATTCGCCGCGGAGATTCTTGGCCGAACTCTCGCCCATTACCCAGCGCACGGCATCGATGACATTGGATTTTCCGCAGCCATTGGGGCCTACAACCGCGCACATATTGCCGGGAAAATTGACCGTCGTGGGATCGACGAATGACTTGAATCCCGCCAGCTTGATAGACTTTAGTCGCATATTACATTAACTGTTTAATTTATCTTGCTGTTTTTTATGTGATTTTCCCGGATTTCATGAAAAATCGCCCACCTCCGGAACACAAGATATAGTGTATAGCCTTTGTTCTGACAACACTATGCCTGACACGGACAAATGCAAAAATTATGTTTGTTGCGGATGAGCCCGGTCGTTAGCCGCGCGGTTGCAGCACGATTTCCACCGGTGCGAGGTCCAGCGAAGGGGCCAGCGGCCCGCCTTTGCCAAGCCAGGTAGCACTCGCCTCTCCCGGCGTACCATTCGGGGATACCTGGACAACCACCACAATCGACTCTGTGCCGGACAATTTCTGGCCGGCCATCGAGTTACTGTCATCCAGCCGCAGGGTGAGAGGCAATTGCCCCGCCTGCAGCCGCTGCACGGCGATGGGCATACGGCTGTCGGAGTCGGCATTGCGAGCGAGGACGAAGACCGTATCGGAAGGCGCCAGCGCGGCTCCCTGGGGCAGCTCAACCCTTACCGTAACACCGGGCGTGGGTTCGCCGGCGGGGGTCTCTGCCATTGCGCCTTTATCAGTCCCTGTAACAACCCCTGCCACCGCTGCGGTATCCGGCAACTCCCCTGAGGCATCAAGGCGTTGGCGCGCTGTCTCAATCACACTGGCGATCATGCGCGCACCGTCAGAGCCGGGTTGCTCAACGACCAGCAGGCGCTGCCAATAGGAGATAGCCGCCCGATATTGCTGCTGCTCAAAGGACGCCATACCCAAAAGACCCAGGGCCGTGCGTTGGTGTGGGTCGATGGCCAGCGCCTGCTCAGCACGCAATCGCGCCTGGCTGCTAAGCTGACGTCCCGCGGCCAGATACTCCGCCTGGGCAGCGGAAGCCAGTGCATAGGCGTCCTCCGGCAGTTCTCGTGCCAGCTCAGCATAGGACAGCGCCGCCCGCGAATAATCTTCCTGCCCCATGTAATAGCGTCCGAGGAGACTTACATAGTCCAGGTTTTCCGGACGCTGGGCACTTCGCGTTTGCACGCGAGTGATCAGCTCCTGCATTTGTTCCGGCGTGCTGGTCTCATTGAGTGTCTGCAATTGCCGACTGATCACAACATCCGGGGCCGCGCCCAACCAAAAGTAGAGGCCGCCGGAAAACACCGCCACCAGTGGCAGCAGAACCCATACCGGAAAGCCCTCGCTCGCCGCAGCTGGCCCGTGTGATGCCGAGGCATTTTGCTCGTCCTCAAGCAGGCGCAGGCGGGCGTCGTCTTCCAGCGCTGCAGCACCCTCGCGCGCCAACTCGGCCTGGCGCAGGCGGTACCATTCCACGTTGGCGCGCTCAAGGTCTGCGTCTGCAGCGCCGGTGCCTTTTCCGGGACTCAGGTAAAACACGCCACTAAGGAGCAGCAAGACGACACAGGCCAGCACAAAAAGTGTCAAGATTTCTTCTCCGTTTTGTCCAGCAAGCTGCGCAACTCCTCTTCGTCAGCCATACTGAGACCGCTGGGCTGCAGCGCATTCTTGCGGCGGCTGCGCAGGGTCAGTCGCGCCAGCACAATACCTGCCAGCAGCAGGAACACCGGGGCCAACCATAGCACTGCAGTAACACCGTCATAGCGTGGGCGATAACGTACAAACTCACCGTAGCGCGCGACCATATAATCTAGAATTTCCTCATCGTCAGCGCCGGCTTCCAACTGCTGGTAAAGCAGCTTTCGCAGGTCCTGTGAAATCGGTGCGTTAGAGTCTGCTATGTTCTGGTTTTGACACTTGGGACAGCGCAATTCCAGGCTCAGCTGGCGATAGCGCAATTCCAGTTCCGGGTCACTGAACTCGTAGGTTTCGATCACAGCAAGTGCAGTGGCAGGCACCAACAGCAGCAGCATAAGGTACAGCGCACGCGTCATCATCCGTCGACACCTTCGGGGACACCTTCAACAATCAGCTGCTGGTAAAGCGGCTGCAGGATCGTCTGCCAGACCCTCTCATCCACCACACCAACATGGCGGTACCGAATTACGCCGTTAGCGTCCACAAGATAGGTTTCAGGCGCTCCATAAACACCAAGGTCCAGGCCCAGGGTGCCCTCCCGATCAACAATATTCGCGCGGTAGGGGTCTCCCAGATCCGTCAGCCAACGCTGGGCAGCGGCATCCTCGTCCTTATAATTGATGCCGTAGATGGGAATACCGCGGGCGCCTATCTGCACCAGGTAAGGATGCTCCACCCGGCAGGAAACACACCAGGTTGCCCACACATTCAACAGCGCCGCTTCCCCGACAATATCCTGTCGCTGGATGAGGCGTTCCTGCCCAAGCACTGGCAAGCTGAACTCCGGCAGCGGCTGGTCGATCAGCGCGGACGGCAGTGCCTGGGGATCCAGCGACAGACCGCGAAAGAGGAAAATCGACATCACCACAAAAATCAGCAGTGGCAGGAAAAGCTTTAACCTAGGCGCCATGCAATGCCTCGCCGGCCGGTGCCGAAACCGCACTGCGCACGCGCCGGTAGCGCTTGTCGAGCACAGTGGTGAACGCACCCAGTGCCATCATAATTGCGCCCAGCCACATCCATCGCACCATGGGTTTGTAATGCAGGCGCATGGCCCAGGCGCCATCCTGTCCAATGGGCTCGCCCATCGCCACAAACAAGTCCCGGAACAGACCGTCATCTATGGCGGCCTCGGTCATCACCTGCCCGGAAGCAAGGTAACGGCGCTTCTGCGGAGCGAGTTGGGCCACCATCTCACCGTCGCGGGTCACCTCGAAGCGCGCCTCATCGGCGACAAAATTGGGACCCCGTGCAGGCACCAGCTCCACAAAGTGAAATTCATAGCCCGCGATGACCTCAGTGTCACCGGGACTCATCTTGAGATCGTGTTCAATATTGTACTGGCTGGTGGCCACAACCCCGGTGACACAGGCGGCGAAACCCAGGTGCGCGACAAACATCCCCCAGTAACTGGGTGTAATACGCCGCAGGCCGGCGGCGACTGAGGCAGCCCCCCGCACGCGATACCAGAGGTCTCGCAACAGGCCCAGTAGCAGCCAGGCGGACAGCGCCACTGCCAGGGCGACCCACACATTGTATTGGGCATTCAACAGGGGCAGCGTGAGTCCGCACAGCAATGCAACTACCGTGGGAATGGCCAGCTCCGACTGCCAGCGGCGGGTGGAATCCCGTTTCCAGCGCGACACTGGCCCCAGCCCCATGAAGGGCACCAGAAGTGCCATCAGCGGCACGAAAACAGCGTTAAAATAGGGAGGCCCCACCGAGTACTTGCCCGCCCCGAGAGCGTCCATGATCAGCGGAAATAATGTTCCGAACAATACGGTAAGGGTCGCGACGAGGAAGACCACATTGTTGCACAGTATCAGGGACTCACGTGACACCCACTCGAAACTGACACGGCTGGATACCGCGGGCGCGCGCAAGGCGTACAGCGTCAGCGAGCCACCCACCACAAATGCCAGGAATATAAGAATGAAGAGGCCGCGTGCCGGATCGGTGGCAAATGCGTGAACCGATGTCAGCACACCGGAGCGGACCAGAAACGTACCCAGCAGACTCAATGAGAAAGCAAAGATCGCCAGTAACACCGTCCAGCTTTTGAACAGGCCGCGTTTCTCGGTCGCCGCCAGAGAGTGAATCAAGGCAGTCCCTGCCAGCCAGGGCATGAAAGACGCATTCTCCACGGGATCCCAGAACCACCAACCGCCCCAGCCCAGTTCGTAATAGGCCCACCAGCTGCCCAGCATGATGCCGAGTGTCAGGAATGCCCAGGCCACATTGGTCCAGGGCCGCGACCAGCGTGCCCAGGAGGCATCCAGCCTGCCGCCCAACAACGCGGCGATGGCAAAGGCAAAGGCCACGGAAAAACCCACATAGCCCATATACAGCAGTGGCGGATGAATGATCAGGCCCGGGTCCTGCAACAGCGGGTTGAGATCATTACCGTCTGCCGGCGTGCCCGGCAGCAGGCGGGCAAAAGGGTTGGAAGTCAGCAGCATGAAAGACAGGAAGCCTACCGCGATGCCGCCCATCACCGACAGAACTCGCGACAACATCAACAGTGGTAACTGGCTACTGAACAAGGCGACCGCTGCCGTCCAGAAACTGAGAATAAGGCCCCACAACAGCAGGGACCCTTCATGATTACCCCACACCGCGGAAAACTTGTAAATGGGCGGCAGCAAGCTGTTGCTGTTGGATGCCACCACCTTTACCGAAAAGTCATCCTGCAGAAAGGCAACGCAAAGACAAATAAAGCTGATACTGACAAATACCAACATGCCGACCGCCAGCCCGGGAGCCAATGCCATCGCGCGGCTGTTGCGCCGCCAAGCGCCCCAGGCAGGTACCGTCGCCAGAATCAGCGAGAGACTAAAGCCGATGATCAGCGCAAAGTGACCTATTTCGGGGATCACTTGGCTTTGCCCTTGTGATCAAACCCGGATTGTTCCAGCGCGGCGGCGACTTCCGGCGGCATATAATTTTCGTCGTGCTTCGCCAGCACTTCCGACGCAATGAGTACGCCTTGCTCATTGAGCACACCAGACGCTACCGCTCCCTGCCCTTCCCCGAACAGGTCCGGCAAAATACCTTCATAAACCACAGGCACGACGGCCTCGTAATCGGTGAGTTCGAACATTATACGAAGACTGTCATCACTGCGGTTCACACTGCCGTCCAGCACCATACCCCCAACGCGAATGGGCTGCCCCACCGGCGCTTTGCCCTGGGCTACTTCGGCAGGCGGGAAGAACAGGTTGATATTGCCGCGAAGCGCATAGGTCACAAGGCCGATCGCAGCGCTGGAAAAAAGCACCACAAACAGTACCAGTATTAATCTTTGCTTGCGCACGGGATGCATTACTTGCCCTCCTCCAAAGTTATCGGACCGCCTTGCTGACGTTTTTGTTCCCCGGCCAATCGCAGCAGGATTTTTTTCTGCCGACGACGTGGTGCAAGCAGGATGAAAAACAGCACAAGCAAACAGATTCCGTAGGCGGACCAGACAAATCCGCCGTGTCCGTCCATGGCGATGGCCGCTTCCAGGGTCTCGAAATACATCAGGCGCGATACTCCAATGCCAACTTCCTCACCCAGTTCGTCCTGGCCTCGCGCTGGAGAATATCGGCGCGCATATTCATCAGCAGGCAGCAGGTGAACAGCGCATAGAAAGCGGCAATCATCAGCAACAGTGGATAGAGCATGCTGGGGTCGATGCTGGACTCACCGGTGAACTTGATCGAGGCCGGCTGATGCAGGCTGTACCACCAGTCTACAGACTTGTAGATGATGGGGATATTCACCGTGCCTACCAGAGTGAGAACGGCACAGGCCTTGGATGCAGCCTCCTTGTTGTCGTATGCCTCGTACAGGGCCACGACACCCAGGTACAAAAAGAGCAGAATCAGCATGGAAGTTATACGGGCATCCCACACCCACCAGGTGCCCCAGGTGGGCTTGCCCCAGATTGCCCCGGTCACAAGAGCGATAAACGTCAGCGCCGCGCCTACGGGTGCGCAGGCGCGCATCGCCACGTCCGCCATTTTCATTTTCCAGATGAGGCTGACGCCACCTGCAATGGCCATCACATAGTACCCGGCCAGAGCAACAACCGCGGCCGGGACATGGATATAAATTATGCGGTAACTATTGCCCTGCCGAAAATCCGGCGCCGTGAACAGCAGACCCCATACCAGCCCAACACACAACATCAGCAGGGTTATTGGTAACAACCAGCGCAGGATCGATCCGGCGATGCGATATAGCCACGGCGGGGAACCTAATTTATGAAAGAAAGACCACATAGGGGCGGCAATTATACAGTGACGGCCGAGCGCCACAACAAACTGTTGAGCCCTCGCTTGATTTCGCTCAATTGAATATCACGCATCAACGCTGATTCTCAGTCCTGCCGCGATGGCAAAAGGGGCCAGCGCTATCGCCAGGCACAACATAGCGCCAAGAATCGCCAGGTAAGCGCCGGCGGGAGCGCCGATCACGGCGTTTTGGACAGCAGCACTGCCGAAAATCAGCACAGGCATATAGAACGGCAGGATCAACAGCGAGATGAGCATGCCGCCGCGCTTTAATCCCACTGTCAGGGCCGCGCCGATTCCACCCACCAGGCTCAGTACCGCAGTACCCAGTAGCAGGCTTGCCATTAGCGCGCCAATTGCCTCGGCAGGCAGATTGATCATCACGGCAAACACCGGCGATATCAGCGCCAGCAGAAATCCGGTGATCAACCAGTGCGCCAGAATATACGCCAGCACTGACAAAAAAAGCGGCTGCGGCGCCAGCAATAGCTGTTCCAGGCTGCCGTCCTCAAAATCACTGCGAAAAACCGTGTCTGAGGTCAGCAAGCTGGACAATAAGGCGATAATCCACAGGATACCCGGTGCAAAACCTGCCAGTTTGTCGGGCGCAGGACCCAGCCCCAGAGGAAACAGCGCCACCACCATGGCGAAGAACAGCAAAGGATTGCCGATTTCGATGGGGCGCCTGGCCGCCAGCGTTAACTGCCGGCGAAGAAGCCCCAGGCAGAATGCCGCGGTACCGGGTGCATTGCGGGTGGCCACGCTCACGCTAACAGACCTTCATTCAGATTGAGCATTTGCACTCTATGGCTGACCCGCAGCAACTGGTGAGAGGTGATGACCACCGCACCACCGCGCTCGACATGGAACAACATCTGCTTCTCCAGCTCGGCCACACCGGATTTGTCGATCGCGGTAAATGGCTCATCGAGTAGCCAAAGCGGGCACTGGGACAGGTATAGCCGCGCCAGGTTAACCCGCCTGTGCTGGCCGGCAGAGAGAGTGTTGCTGAGCACATCCTCGTAGCCATAGAGGCCGACACTGGCCAGCGCACTCTCGATCTGATCGTTGTTGTAGCGCGCCTCACCCGCCACATGCCAGGCAAGATTTTCCCGGGGCGTGAGCAGAGCTTTTACCGCAGGCTGAT
>Ga0316193_10002104_pt1 | contig 13826 bp, 8 predicted proteins | sample MerIslsedime2_MG_FD_207735 | JGI IMG/M metagenome (GOLD analysis project Ga0316193, IMG submission 207735) | Coastal sediment microbial communities from Maine, United States - Merrow Island sediment 2 | ecosystem: Environmental > Aquatic > Marine > Coastal > Sediment | place: USA: Maine...
GGACGGCCAACCACGTCGGAGCGATTGAAAATAGTGATTTTCTTACCCGCGAAAGTTTGCCCAGCTAGCTCATCTAAATTGTCCACATAGGCCAGGATTTTAAGAATCCCTAGCGAGGTACAGGGCAAAATAGCTTTTTTCTTTTTACCTTTGTCTATGTACCGCTCGTTCAAGTAAAGTTTTTTCGACCAATAACTAGAAAGACCTTCAATGTCTTTGATGGGATCGATCAGTTCTTTGATCTCTTTATCTTTCCCATCTTTGAAAATTGGGTAGAAAACAAAAATCCCATGGATCGATGGGTCCCTATTCGCGCTTCTAATTCGAGCTTTGATATCATCTAGTTTGTTTCGAACCAATCCCAAATCAAACCCAATATCCAAGCAGGCTTTCTGCAATGTTCTCGCATAAACCATAGAAGCCGCGTCGCCTGCTTCTGGCGCAAGAATTCCCAAGATTCGCGGCTTTTGACTGTAATTTTTTCTATTAACCGCTACACGCAGCCGTCGGTGGTAGTAGTTGGCTATGTCGGAAAGGGTAAATTCATTGTCGGGTAACCGCTTTACAATTTCTTGGTGCAACAAATAGCTATTACCCACCTTCACAGACTCGAGTTGGCCGTTGTTGGATTTGAACTCGCCGTTTTTGCACAGGCGGGACACATGACCCGGGGTCCGGCCCATTAATTCGGCCGCTTCCTCGGTAGAGTACCAGGGTCCAACTGAGCGGAAAGTAGTAGGCATACATGCTCCATTTCGACTAAGAGTTATTGAAAATCTGCGCACAACTCATCGCGTAAAAAATTTGAACGATGTTATCAAGTTAACGTCGTGCTATCAAGTTAACGTCGCGTCATTAAGATAACATTTAGGCAGAAAAAGCTATAGAAATCAAGCTATGTCAGCGTGATAGCATTATGCGATCTGGCTAACATTGATATCGGGCTAAAAATGGCCCCCTCAAGGAGGCTGTGAGGAAATGCGCCGCTTAGCTCAGGAATACCTTAGGGGACGTTCTTGTTTCTGCTTTTCCTGCGTACCGGGCAGTGCCCCGTCAATTTCAACCTAAGCGTCGATTGCACACGGAACATGACCCCAAGCATAAGGCGTTGTTTCCGCTGAGATAGATTCAATATTCTCAACCGACAGAAGAGATCCTGAGAGCTGCTCATACCCCGGACCTCCATGCAGCCGACGTAGAAGTTCCGCAATTACGAAAACACCCGCGGTAAGTCCAACATAAGGAACACCAACGGTGCGAGAAGCCAATTGGGCAAGCCCACACTCGTCCATGCCTCGCTTCTTCATGGCACTGTAAGCGGGTGCCTCAGCAACATCCAGATCAGGGCTCGATAAATGGTTTGACCATACTTGCGCTGAGGATCGCGACCCAGGAAAGCTATGAAGGGAAAAGTTTCGAAAGCCGTTTGGCCCAGCTCCTAATCCAGCTTCGACGACTAGATCAAATCCCGCCGCGTCAATCGCCATACGCGCGACAGCATTGTCGACACCCCATAGACCAATCCCCGATGCACATCACCGGTTTTGTCAGACCCGCCTGGCAATCCGGGTAAGGACCTTACTGTAGAGAAACCATCCACTCACCCAACACAGGAGGAACAGATCGCTTTATGACACAACTGCACGATTGAATCAGCCTTGCAATAGGCCAGGCCACCGCTCGCCTGAAAGAAAGCGCTCATCAAACAAGCGCCCTTATCACCCAATACTGAAATAAAAATATTTGCTTAATATATAGCGCCTGCCACCATTGACGGGCTTGTCCAACAACGGGATAGATCGTGGCTCGCTTCGCTCTCACGATCTATCCTTATTCGTTAGGTACTTACAGTTCGTTCCTTATGACGCGCGATTTCTTCTTGCATTTTCTCCCGTTCGCTGTCTGGAAGTGCTGATAGGTACTCACTTATTTCTCGTTTTGCTCGATTAATATCTGCAGTTGAGTATCCTAGCGGTTTGCCGAGATTCGAGCTTATGCCATGAAATTCCGAAATAACTTCTTCGATTTTTCTGTACATCCCATCAAGTTCCTCGGCTAACTTACTGTAGCCTTCCCTGGTATGGAGCAATTCCATTCTTGATTTAAAATATCGATGAGCAAGTTCGTTTCTAATATCACACACCTCGTTGAGTTTATCGTCCAAGACTTCAGGTAAGGCTGTAGTTTCTCTGATGCGATTTCTTAGCCACCCCATCGTTTGCGCCTGATACTTTGGAACATATCGTTTCATATCTTGACACGTGTACTTACCATTCAGCATCTCGCACATAAACAGCACATCAGCCAAGCGATGCTCCAGCACTTGACACTTCATTATCGCATAGCCTAGATGACCCCAAATGGTCATTTTCTCTGAGTATGTTGAGTGGGTCCTATCAGTACTCATAAACTATAGTGCCTAACGCCTCAATAACCGGCGCAGCTTTGCTGCGTTTGGCGTCGAAGGCGCGAAGTTGATTGATTTGTTAGATTTTCAATGTTCATGATGTATAAATTGTTGACCGCAACCAGTGCACTCCAGTCCATCAATCTTGGAATAAATTTCCTCGCACCTTTCAATATCCTCAGGCTCTGCCACTTCTTTATCTATCATTCTTTTTAATAGATGAAACTCTTTCGCTAGCCCACTAACTATTGCATAGAAGGAGTTACTGTCTTTCGCTTCGATTCCTTTGTGTGAATATTTGAGTTCTCCCTCATGATGGCATTCACTACAAAATGGACTGGGGTAAAACCATTTTTCCTCACCTTGCTCAAGCAACACCTCTTTGTCGTACTGAGAACAGCCGTGGTTTTTACATGTCCGGAATATTTCAGGTTTCGTTTTTAGCTCCGTTTAAAATCTAACGACCAAGCTGTGTGGCGCTAACGAAGCGCAGCGTGTTGATTTGCATACTCGTTTGACCCAGATTTGCATTCTTACATGAGCATCTTCGAATCAAGGCTTGCTCCATAAATTCAGGCAAATAGGAATTAACGAGTGGGTCAATTTTCAATGCAAAAATTGTTTGGTATTCAGTGCAAATCAACAGCGTCACACTTAAAAGTAGATCCAACTATTGTTGGCCATGCTTGGCCAACCTGGATTCAATCGCCTCATAACTTCCGAGATGTACGCGCATGAGGCTCTTCCAGAGTTTTCCGTGATTTGGTACGTAGAAATGCAGTAACTCGTGGACGATGACGTAGTCCCAGAGTGCTTCATCGAGGTCGAGAAGCTCGGCATTAAAATTCAGATGCCCATTGGAGGAGCAGGAAGCCCATTTGTTGCGCATTGGGCGCACAGCCAGCCAGTTGATCTTCACGTCCAGCTTGTTGGCCCAGTGCTGTGCCCGGGCCTTGAAGGCGCGCCGTTGTGTTTCGTCCGCTCTCATACTAGATCCGGTCCACCTTCTCCAGCAGCGTGAACAGCTCATCCACCAGCGCGGTTACACGGTCGAGATCATCCAGTTCTGCGTATATGGCAAAGGTCACCTGTTTGCGCAGCTCGCGAAGGGCATTCTCGCTGTGCTTCCAGTTGGGGAATTCGACGAAGGCCGCCTTGATCCTGCGGCTTACGTCCTCGGCCTTGTCGATCCTGGCATCAATCAGGGTTCGATAGACGAACCAGGTCAGCCCGTCGAAACCTTTCTCGGCCTGCTGTTTCTTCCGCGCCTCGTTGGTCTCGACCTCTTCCAGCAGTGCCGCCAGCGCCTCAGCTGTACTGGTTTGCCGGTTCTCGAAGCTCTCCTGCACGGCTCGGGCACGCTCGGCCATCGCAATGAGGTACGGGTCATCACTTTCGTCTTCCGCCTTGCGTTCGATGCTCTTCACCAGGTTGATGATCTTGTTCCCGTCACCGCCTTTCTTCGCAACGATATACTTTACGGTGTCTTCATTGATCGCCAGCACTTCAGTGACGGAGTGGATATAGTCCGTGCCCACGTGTTGCTGCACCAGTTCGCTGGTCTTTCTCTGGAAATCACGATCGACATCGATGCGTTTCGCATAGGCCTTGCGCACCACGGCATATATTGCGGACAGTGTGCCGTAGTCTTCGATCCAGGGCCGCAGGAAGGCATCGGGCGAGATGATCTCGTATAGCATCTCGATTTCCTTGTACTCCTTGAAAAACGCCTTGCGCCGCTCCGGATCGCGGAAGTGCTCGATCAAGGCGTCCACATCCTTGTCATCGAAATTGCGTTCGATCAATGCCAGGTAACCCGGGGCCTGCTGCTCCATCTTGTTCTGGAACAGCACCTTGAGTAGCTTCAGGTCCTTGACGATGGCATTGATCTCTTCGCTGTCGAAGGCGAGCGCCTTTTCCAGCTTGTCGAAGATACCCACGAAATCGAGCACGAAGCCGTGCGGCTTCACCATTTCAGCCTGCTCATTTTCATAAGGCCGGTTCACCCGCGCAATGGCCTGAAGCAGGGTGTGGTCACGCATCGGCTTGTCGAGATACATGGCATAGAGCACCGGGGCATCGAAACCGGTCAGCAGCTTCTCGGTGACGATCAGGATCTTTGGCTGCTGGTCCAGCTTGTTGAAACTCTTGCGGATCTGCCGCTCTTTTTTCGGATCGAGGTGGAATTCCTTCAGCAGCGCGGAATCGTTGTTGTTGCCGGTATATACCACCACGGAATACTCCGTCGGCAGGAATTCATCCAGCGCGTGCTTGTAATGAGCACAGGCCTCGCGGTCAACCCCGACCAGGAAGGCCTTGTAGCCGAGCGGCTCTACATTCTGCCGATAGTGCTCGGCGACAAACTGCGCCACCTTCCGGATGCGGTCCTTGCCTTTGAGGAAATTCTTCAGGTTTACGGCCCGTTCAAGGATCTTGTTCAGTTCCTCGATATCCGCCACGCCCTCGGCCTCGGCCAGCGACAGGAATTCCCGGTCGAGTACCTCATGCGGGACCTGCATCTCGTTGGGTGCGAGGTTGTAGTAGAGTGGCAGGGTGGTGCCGTCCTCGATGCTGTCGGCGATGGAATACTTGTGCAAGTAGCCCTTGTCATCCTCGCAGCCGAAGGTCTTGAAGGTTCCGCGTCCGTAGGCGGTCTTGTCAACCGGTGTGCCGGTAAAACCGATATAGCTGGCGTTCGGCAGTCCGGCCATCAGGAAGTTGCCCAGATCACCGCCGGTGGTACGGTGCGCCTCGTCGATCAGGACATAGATGTTCGCGCGCGTGTTGAGATTCGCAGGCATATCGCGGAACTTGTGGATCATGGTGACGATGATGCCGCGGTAGTCGTCCTCCAGCAGCCGGTTGAGTCGCCTGATACTGCCGGCGTGTTCCAGATTGCCCAGGCCCAGCGCGGCCAGGTTCTTGAGCATCTGGTCTTCCAGCTCGTTGCGGTCGATCATCAGCAACACCGTCGGCTTGTCCGCCTGCGGCGCCCGGAACAGCATCTCGGCCGCTTTGATCATAGTGAAGGTTTTGCCGCTGCCCTGTGTATGCCAAATAAGGCCACGGGTGCGTTTAGGATCAAGGGCCCGACTGACCGTTGCATCCACCGCGCCGGTCTGGTGCTGGCGCAGGATGTACTTGTTGAGTTCCTCGTCCTTCTCCGCAAAGACGATGTAGTCCTTCAGGAAGGCGAGCAGCTGCGGGATGGCGCAGAAGCTCTTCACCTTGGCCTCCAGCTTGCCGATCTCCTCGTCCTTCCAGTTGAAGATGTTTCGGCGCACCGTGTTCCAGCTCACCCCGTAGGAAAAGCCGATGGCGTCTGTGGCGGTGAACAGCTGCTGTGACACGAACAACTCCGGTGTCTCGCGGTGGTAACGGCGGATCTGGTCCACCCCAAGGGCAATCGCCTCGTCCTTGTTGGCGTTCTTGCACTCGATCACAAGCACCGGGATGCCGTTGATGAGAAAGACCACATCCTCCCGCGTGCCGTAGTGACCATTGTGAAAGGCCCACTCCTCGGTGACTTCGTAAACGTTGTTCGCGGGGTCAGCGTAATCGATCAGGATCAGGTCGCGTTCGCGGTTTTCCTCATGATCAAAGAACTTGCCCCGGTTGCGCAGGTGCTCGACGAATTCACGGTTGCCGTAGATATCGGTGTGGAGATGGCGGAACTGGCCGAGCAAAGCGCCCTTGGCCTCGGCGTAGCGCGGGTTGAATTCCCGCAACTTGGCGTCGAGCAGGTCGTCGAAGAAGAGGGAACGGTTTTTGGCGCGGTCGGCGGGTGGCACGTCCGGATCAAACCCGCGCCGCTGCTCGGCTTCCTCGCGGGACACAATAGTCCAACCGGTGGCCTCGGCGTATTCGAGGATCCGGGCTTGGACAGTTTTGTGTTCTCCGGGTGTGGGCAAGTTACTTCCTTCCTATAATTGCAGTCTCAATGGTCTTAATCGCGTCGTATCGCGTTTGGAACATCGCCTTATCCGTGTTGACGTAGGCATTTCTCGGATCGTCGTGTTCTGTGATGCTCAACTTGGCGAAAAGATCCCTCAACGTCTGAGCTTCCGCTCGAAGAAGCGGGACCACCTTCGTAAAGTCGTCAAAGGCCGAGACCTGTTGGCTCTTCTGTTTGAACTGGTGGCGCTGTTTATTGAATACGTGTGTATTTACCACAGCTTCGATTAGGCGACGCATTTTTCCGGCCATGACTTCTTTCTGTGGTTTAGTTGGCTCGCCAGCAGTGGCTAGAATCGCGTCAATATCGGTCTTCAAGTCGTCAACATTCTCGCTGTATTCATCGATTGCGACGCAGCTCTCCAAAACATGCACGGCCATTTGCTGATTCAATCGCGATGCGTTCAGGGTCGTCTGAATTTGCACAAAAAACTCCCAGTTGTGGGTGAGCACAATGATCTGACGATTGGGGTGCGCTTGAATCAAATCGCGCAGCCGATTGCAGTAGTTGCCGATGTAGTTGTAGTCGAAACTGGAAATTGGGTCATCAAAGACGATTACCTGCTGCTCGCAGGTCTCCAACTCTGCAAAGAACAAGGCAAGGGCGTGGATTCGTTGCTCCCCCTCGCTCAAAACTGACTCAATCCTCTGGCCTGCTACGTGATGATCAACAGTAACAGCCCCGTCGCCACCCACGTCCTTCAACTCAACCCCGAATACGCTCATGTCCTTTTCAGCGAGTGCGATATACTCTGCGTTCAATCGGGTTTTGAAATCATCTACCACAAGCTCCTTGTGAGCCTTCTTTGCTGTAGAGGTAACCTTGCGTTGCACTGACGTAAAATCTGGCAAGGTAGCGTCCCAAAAGGCAGAGATTCGCGTTCGTCGGTGCGCGTCCTTCACGAGATCGATGTTTCCGGCAATCTCCTTGGCGTAGAGCAAACCTTGGCATTCGGCGGAGATCTCACCAAGCTGCTTTAGAAGCTCTCCCTGGGCTTTTCCTGCCTCTTCAATGAGCTTCTCTTTCTCCTCCAGACGCTTCGAAAGATCGTCGCTAAGTTCTCGAATCGACGACGCTACATCTTTACAATCTTGGTCGATTTCCTCTCCCGCCTTGAACCGCGTCTGAATCGTCCTTCCAGCGTTCTTAATGGCGTTAATTGTCTCCACAGCTAACACCGAGTCTTTTGCCCAATCGTCCGGCGTCGAATCGGAGATCACTTTGAGATTCTTTTCCGACGTTTTGATAAGCTCACGGAGTTCAGTGATGACCGTATCCAGTTCGCCGGTCAGAAGCCCGGCGTATTGCTTGAAGAGTTCAAGTTCACTCTCCCGAAGGCTTTGCTTACAGAGGGGGCACTCTGCTGCCTCCGGAGAATGAAGAATGCAAATCTCGTTGGCTGGACGGATGAGTGCCATCAACTTATCGAGGGTTGCGCCTGATGGAATGAGCGCCTTGGCAAGCAGTTCTAGCTCCTCCTCTTTTGCTTTTAGTGCTTTCGACTGCGCAACAGGGTCGATCTCAAGGAGCTTTTCGGATGCGTTGAGGGTCGGTTGAATTTCCCCGTGGAGTGCTTTCAGTGCTGCAGTTTCACCCTTAAGGAGTTTTAGACCTTCTTCTGAAGTCGCTTTTTCCAGTACCGCCTTACGTTTCAGCTTTTCATCTAGCCCACTCTCCTCTGAATAGGTTTCGCCCAACTTCAACTCGGCATCTAAGGCTGCTGTTGTCGGACTCGTCAAATCAGCCAGCACGGAGCCCTTGAATCCGTCAAACTTTGTGCGAATGCGTTCAGCAAGGCTCACGAGCTGAGCTGCATTCTCGCTCTGCTTTCTTACCAACTCGGTGCGTAGATCTTTGCAGTGCTTCAGAGCTGTCTCAAACATATCGAGTTTGAATGGGGACAGCTCAATGATCCTGCCGGGTTGGACAGAGTTCTGAACATTGTGGATTGCTATCCCGGTATCGAAATACTTGAGTGAGGTTGAGCGTGCACCGTAAGCAGCGGGTGGCGTCCAGGATTGTGCGGCCGCATCCGATGTAAATTTAAATGAGAAAGACGGCGATGTTGTCGCAGTGCTTCGAACGTCATGGAGTGGTCGACGGGGAGCATCATTGGATGCCAAGATTTGCAGTGCTTCGCACAAGCTGGATTTCCCGCTTCCGTTGGCTCCAAAAATGATCGTGGCTCGTTTGGGGAACGAAGCCGCTAGGGAATTGCCTAGCCGTTTAAATCCATTAAACGGGCCAATGGCTTCGAGGCGTTCTATTGCGGCAGCAGTGGCTCCGGGGGTGGCAGTAGCTACTGGTGGCGCAGGTTGTCGAAGGTAGCTTGCGCGTTTAGTGAATAGCTGAACAAGGATTTCAAGGTCAGTAGGGCTCAGGGTTGTGGTTCCAGATGCAGCGAGATCACAAATCATCTCCAGCCAAGGTATGCGCTCAGAATGACCAAGGTCTCGTATGTATCCAATTGCATCTGGGTGAGTGGGCATGGCGTGAAAGATTTCGGTTATATGTCGAGGGTGACGCTATGAACGCGGGTCTTCGCGGTCATCAGTTCGTGAAGGAGGGCGCGGAAGAGCTGGGTAAAGGCGTTTTTCTTTGCGATGGCTTGGCGAATCTTCTCGTCGAGACACCCGGAAATTTTTGCCAGTTCCTGCTGCTCGTCGATCTTCGGAAGGAGAACCGGAAGACTACGTTGCTTCGTGATGCCAATGTAGGCTCTTGTTGATCCGTCGCCAGCGACGTTCTTCAAGGGCTTTTGGAATGTCGGAGAATCGAAGTAACAGCGCAGGTACTTATTCGACAATGCGTCGTTATCCAACACGCGGTAGTAGGTAACCTGCGGTGTGAGCATGACGTAGTGCTCAACCTCTGGAACGATTGCCGTTTCGCCGATCGTAGCTTTGTGGGAGATCAAGACATCACCGGGCAAAGAGAATCCTTTGCGGAGGCGATCAGCCCTTTCCTTTGTAAGGAAATTGCATGTCTTAAGATCTACCAAGCCGCCTTTCAGGTCGGAGGCCATGATGAACGGAATGCCCGCTGGCACGAAGTCAGAGACCTTCGGATGGATCTCTCCATGGTTTCCGTCGATTGGTTTATCGAGAATGTCCCGGTCAACGAGGTCTTGAACAGTAACCACCTCCCAGCTTTCGGGGACGGGGCCGATTTCGGTTTGTTTTTGGGGTTCGTTGCGGAGGCCTTCGGTGAAGAGCTTGTGCATGAGGGCCTTTTTCAGCTCGATGGTGGTCTGAATGATCTGCTCCTGCGTTTCCATCGCCCGCTGCACCGTCGAAAGGATGTGCGCAATCTTCTTCTGCTCGGGGAGTGGGGGGAGCGCCATGGGCAACTCCGCCAGCTTCGACTGCGAAAGGTTCGGGATCGTCGTGACGTTGCCTCGGCCAAAGTAAAGTTTGGCCACGTCAAAGGCATACCACAGCCAATACACACCGAATTGCGGATCAGCCTTTTCGCCCTTCACGCGGAGGCGATGGAGATGGTTTTGGTAGAGGCATCCATCGACTTCGTTGTTCCAAAGCGCAGTCCGTCCAATCGAGCCACCCTCACAGACAAGCAGATCGTTCGCGCTAAGTTCAAGGCGAGATTGCTCCACCTCGCTGAAGTGCATTTGATCCAGGTCGGTCAGCTCAAGGCGATTCCAGAAGACGTTCTTAGTCCGGAGAAACGGGCGTTGGTATTCGCCATCGCGATTTTTCTTCGAGACCTGCTTTCCTTGCTGAATATCGAACGCGGAATCGACGCGGTCGATTTCCCACGCAGATGGGAACTCACCAATCTCAGTCTGTTGGAGTTCCACGCTCATACCCCGATCTTCTCCAGAATTTCCTTCAACGCCTTGTCCGTTTCCCGCGTCTCGGCTTCGATAACCTTCAGTTCCTCGACGATCTCCGCAATCGGCCGGTAGATTTCGGCGTCGCTGGTGTGGATGTAGCGGCTCGGGGAGATGTTATAGTCGTTTTTCTTCAGCTCGGCGTGATCGACGATGCGGCTGAGTTTTTCCTCTTCCTTCCAGCCGATGAGGGCGTCGGCGATACGCTGGATGCCCTCGTCCGGAATGAAGTTCTTGGGGTCGCCCTTCTCGAAGATCTGGCTGGCATTGACGAGGAAGACCTTCCCCTGTCGCGCCTCGGGTTTGGCCTTGTTGAGGAACAGCACAATGCCCGGTGCGGGGGTGTTGTAGAACAGGTTTTCCGGCAGGTAGAGGACACTCTCGATGAGGTCGTGGTCGACGAACCACTGGCGGACGGTTTTTTCCTTGTTGGTGCCGGCATTGCCCGAGCCGCGCGAGGCGGCACCGGTGTCGAGCACCACGGCGGCGCGGCCGGTGTCGTTCAGGCTGGCGTGCATGTGCTGCGCCCAGCCCCAGTCGGCGGAGGACTTGCCGGGGAAACCGGCACCCGCCGGAAAGCGGTCGAGTTCGTCGTTGTCGTAGTCGGCCTCGGTGAACCAGTCCTGGTTCCACATGGGATTGGCGACCACGCGGTCGAAGGTACGCAGTTTTCCGCCTGTTCTGAATTTCGGGTTCTTGAAGGTATCGCCGATCTCGATCTCGCCTTCCATGTCGTGGATGATCATGTTCATGTTGGCCATGGCCCAGGTGTCGGCGGTATATTCCTGGCCGTAGAGCTTCAGTGGTGAATATTGTTTTCCTCCATTCTTCTTATGGGCCGCCTTCCTCTTTTCTTCCATGGCGATTTCGCACTTGATCAGCAGGCCGCCGGAGCCGCAGCAGGGGTCGTACATCTCCATGCCCGGCTCGGCGTCCATCACCTTTGCCATGATCAGGCCGACTTCCGGCGGGGTGTAGAACTCGCCGGCGCTCTGGCCGCTGCCCTCGGCGAACTTGCGGATGAGGTACTCGTAGCTCTTGCCGATGATGTCCGGCTCCACATCGTCCAGTCCGAGGCGCTTGGTGCTGATGGCCTCGATCAGGTTCGAGAGGCGGTCGTCGTCGATGTCGCGCTGGCCGTGGGTGGTGGCGTTGAAGTCGACGCGATCGATAATGCCGTTGAGCAGAGGATTTTCCCTGGCGATCTCGCGCAAATGGGTGGTGAGCTGCTCGCCGATCCTGTCCGCCAGCTTGCGGATGACGGACCAGACAGGATCTTCCGGGTCCTCGGGTACCAGTGGCAGGTAGAAACGGACCAGCTTGTGGTCGCGCTTGGCGAGCTGAAAGGCCTTTTTGCGCGAGCCGACTTCCGCAGCGATGCGGTTCACCTCGTCATCGAAGACATCGCAGAGGCGCTTGGTGAAGATGAGCGGCAGGATGAAGTCCTTGTATTTCGGCGCATCCTTGGCCCCGCGTATGGAGCAGGCAGCATCCCAGATCCAGGACTCGATGGATTTGTCCTTGTTTGACGCACTGACGGCAGACTGCCTTGCAGTCTTTTTCTTCGCAGCCGGTTTGCCGGCCATCTTTTTCTTCACTGCCATGTGTACACACCACTCATATACAGAACTGCGTCTGTTGCAGGAGAACGGTCAAATAGCAGACCGCACTGTCAATGTTCTTAGTGAAAGATTTAGTTCCACACTGGTTGTTATCTGTCACTGCGCTTGATACGGGAACTTGCGTTTAAACCGGTTAATACAATGTTCGGTCCAGTCCCGAAAATTACCTGGTGTTAGCGGAACTAACAGTCGCGAGAAGAACTGTGAGTCATCTCCCCACATCTTCATGCTGAGCGAACTGCCTTCCGGTGGATCAGCCACATACGCATGTTCCATTTTGCGCAGTTCGATACCCACATATCCGGAACTGCTTTCAATCAGGCTGAGGAAGCCGCCTGCAGCCTGCTCTAGTGCGGGCGGCGGCACGAAGTTACCCGAGAAAAAGCTGTCGGTTACCGGTGCCGGTCTGACAAGCAATACCATCAAGCCATCCGGATAGTATGCGAGACGGGTCTTGCCTGTTTCCAGCCCGGTCCATTCGGACTCCATCCTCGGTTGATATCCATCGCGGAGCCGGGCAAGGCCAGCATCGCATAAAGCCGTGAATTTCGCATTCAGCTCGTTTTCCAGGCCAACAATATCAACCATACGTGCCGGCTGCGGAAGGAACGCGATGATCAGCTCGGGGGAATCCGAATCATGAAAACCGACTATTTCCTTGCGTGCCGAGGCGATCCTGTTCTTGAATTCATCTTCCGATATAGCCTGGCTCATTGTCTCCAGTCGTCGCAAGGCCCTTACGACCTGGTCCTTCAGCTCTGCAGCTGACGAGAATGTGTCACGGAACACGCCACCCTGGTAGGCCTCGACTTCTTCCCTGAACGCGGCCTGATTAGCTTCCATGTCACACTGCTGCACAAACGCCAGAACAGGCCGGTCGGCGGCCCGGGCCGCCCGAAATTCGGCATGGGTAACCGAGATGCCTTCATCAGTCTCAAATCCGTAATTGGGACCAAGGATCAGAAGGTATACATCACTTTGCTCGACTTCATGGATACAGGCGGTACCAGATGAATACGGCCGGGCACCGAAAGATTCGCTCATAACGGGCCTGTGATCCATCAGCTCGATGGCTTCACGGGCTGCCTGCCGGAATTCCTCAAAACCCTTGATTACAGAACTGATAAATACCGTACTCACTCGCTACCTGGCCTCTGATGGTCCGCGTGGGAGCGCAGCCTGCTCATCCGACACGGAAGCCAGTTAGTGTACAGTGACAAAGCTAGATTTCCACGACGAAATCGGGTTTGAACTCCGGATTCAGCGCCTTGGGCGCATACCCACGCGGATTGCAGACCACCCGGGTGCCGTAGACCTCATAGTCAAACGACTCATGCATATGGCCGTGAATCCACAGAGCCGCCCGGTCACCATCCATCAGATTTTCCAGGTTGCTGGCAAAGGCCGGGGTCAGCAGATCACGCGCATACCTTGGATGCACCGATTGGGATGACGGGGCATGGTGGGTAACCACCACCGTCTTACCATCAAAGGGTTCCGCCAACATCGCCGCCAGCCAATCCCGGCTTGCTGTGTGCAGCCGGATAGCATCCTCGGGCGTGAAACGTTGGCCGTGATTTTGAATGATGGAGAAATCCGTCATCTGCTGCCGTGCCCGCTGCATGGCGAAGAACTTGTCGGCCTCACCGAACAGCCCGAAGTCCGTCCACAGGATGCTGCCAAGAAACCGCACGCCGTCGATGACTACCTGATCATCGTTCAGAACGTGGATGTGCGCCGGTGCCTGCTCCTTCAGCTCGCCGATCAGGACGATGTCGTGATGGTAGAACTCGTGGTTGCCCGGCACGTAGATAACGGGCCTGTCCGGGAAGCGGACTTCTGCCCAGCGTATTCCTTCCATCCCCACACCGATATCGCCTGCCAATATCACAACATCCGCATACGCATCCGGTGGTACGAAGTCTTCGAACTCAATGTGCAGGTCATTCAGGATATGGAGTTTCATAGGGCAACCTTACACCAACAAACTGA
>Ga0316193_10002105_pt1 | contig 13824 bp, 9 predicted proteins | sample MerIslsedime2_MG_FD_207735 | JGI IMG/M metagenome (GOLD analysis project Ga0316193, IMG submission 207735) | Coastal sediment microbial communities from Maine, United States - Merrow Island sediment 2 | ecosystem: Environmental > Aquatic > Marine > Coastal > Sediment | place: USA: Maine...
GTTCCTAGCCATGCGCCAAAACGCGCTAATCGGTCTGATGCAGGCAAGCCCCGTGGCGACGGAGTCGCTTCACGGGGTGTCAGTGGCAGTGCCAGTGTCAGCGCCAGTGCCAGCCCCAGCCCCAGTGCCAGCGCCAGTGCCAGTGTCAGTGCCAGCGCCAGCGCCAGTGTCAGCGCCAGTGCCAGTGCCAGCGCCAGTGTCAGCGCCAGTGCCAGCGCCCGTGGTCCCCCCATCGGTTTCGACTCGCTCTGCCGCCACGCCGGCTCCCACGGGCCCGACCTTCGATCGCGCCGCCCTCGAGATCCACGCCGGTGGCCGCATCTCCGACATCTTCGGCCCCCTCTTCGAGCAGCAGGACTCGTACGCGGTGCAGGTCCGGATGCCCGAACTGCCCCTCCTGCTGGCGACGCGCGTCACAGGGATCGACGCCGAGCCCGGCTCCATGAAGAAGGGGACGGTTTGGACCGAGACCGACGTTCGCGAAGACGACTGGTTCATGAACGCGGGCTACATGCCGGCCGGCATCATGATCGAGTCGGGTCAGGCCGACCTCTTCCTGATCAGCTATCTCGGCGCCGACTTCCTGAACCACGGCGACCGCGCCTACCGGCTCCTCGGTTGCGAGCTCACCTATCATCGCTCGCTTCCGCGTCCCGGCGAAACCCTTTGCTACGACATCCATGTCGACGGGCACGCCAACCAGGGCGACATCCGCCTCTTCTTCTTCCACTACGACTGCCACATCGACGATGAGCCGGTTCTCTCCGTGCGCGGTGGGCAGGCAGGCTTCTTCACCGAGGGTGAGCTCGACGACTCCGCTGGCATTCTCTGGCAGCCGGAGGAACAGGAGATCATTGCCGACGCCCGCGTCGACGCGCCCGCCGTCGAGTGCACGCGTTCGAGCTTCACGCGGGAGCAGATTCGAGCCCTCTCCGAAGCGGATGTCTATGGGTGTTTCGGTCCGGGTTTCGAGCTCGGCCAGACGCACACTCGAACGCCGAAAATACAGTCGGGTGACCTCCTGTTCCTAGAGAAGATCACCGACTTCGACCCCAAGGGCGGTCCCTGGGGCCGCGGCTACATGAAGGCCGTCACCCAGATCCACCCGGACGATTGGTTTTTCGGCGGACACTTCAAGAACGACCCCTGCATGCCCGGTACCCTGATGTTCGAGGGCTGCCTTCAGATGATGTCCTTCTACATGGCCGGCCTCGGTTACACGCTCGAGAAGGACGGCTGGCGCTTCGAGCCGATTCCGGACGAGAAGTACCAGCTCCTGTGTCGTGGCCAGGTCGTCCCCAGCTCCAAGGAGCTCACCTACGAGATCTTCATCGAGGAAGTTCACGACGGGCCGATCCCGATGCTGTACGCGGACCTCCTCTGCACCGTCGACGGTCTCGGCGCGTTCCACGCACGCCGGATGGGATTACGGATGGTCCCCGACTGGCCGATGACCTCGATGCCAGAGCTCCTCGCCCGGCACGAGGAGTCCAAGCCGGTCGCATCCGCCGGTGACTTCGAGTTCGACTACGCCTCCCTCCTCGCCTGCGCCTGGGGGAAGCCAAGCGATGCCTTCGGCCCGATGTACGAGGTCTTCGACGGCACCCGCCGCGTCGCCCGTCTTCCGGGTCCGCCCTACCACTTCATGAGCCGCGTCACGCAGACGGACGGGGCCATCGGTGTGCTCGAGGCCGGCACGAAAATCGTCATCGAGTATGACGTCCCTTCGATCGAAGAGTGGTACTTCCGCGAAAACGGGGTGCCCACGATGCCTTTCTGCGTCTTCCTCGAAGCGGCGCTCCAGCCCTGCGGTTGGCTCGCCAGCTACGTGGGCAGCGCGCTGACGACCGAGAAGGATCTCTCGTTCCGAAACCTCGACGGCACCGCGACCATCCATCGCGAGGTCGTTCCTTCGGACGGTGTTTTCCGAACGGAGGTGGAGATCACGAATATCTCCCAATCGGCTGGCATGATCATCGAGTCCTTCGAGGTGAAGTGCTACTGCGACGATGAGCTCGCCTACGAGCTGGAGACTGTGTTCGGTTTCTTCCCAGGTGAAGCCCTGGCCAATCAGGTTGGCCTTCCGGTCGACGACGCCTATCGGGCGCAGATCGATGCGGAGTCCGATTTCCTCGTCGACCTCACGCTGCTTCCGGAGCGGTATTTCAGCGGCGCACTCAGCCTCGCCGATCCCATGCTCCTGATGATCGACCGCGTCACCGCGTTCGATCCGAGCGGTGGACGAGAGGGCCTCGGCTTCCTGCGAGCTGAGAAGGATGTCGACCCTGACGAGTGGTTCTTCAAGGCTCACTTCTTCCAGGACCCCGTGCAGCCCGGATCGCTGGGCATCGAGGCGATGCTCCAGCTCCTTCAGTTTCACATGATCCACACCGGCATGGCGGAAGGTATCGCCGATGCCCGCTTCGAGCCGATCGCCGTCGGCCGGCCTCATACCTGGAAGTACCGCGGTCAGGTCGTGCCCAAAAACGAGCTGATCTCGAGTACGGTCGAGATCACCGAAACCGGCACCGATGAACGCGGCGTCTATGCGATTTGTGACGCGTCGCTCTGGGTCGATGGCAAGCGCATCTACGAAGCCAAGGGGCTCGGGATGCGCATCGTCTCGGGCGGCGTCGCCCCTTTTGACGGCCCCGCCAAGAGCGGGGGCCCGAACGAGGGAGAGGAGCTACTGGATCCGGAGCGCGATACCTGGCTCGGCGATCACCGTCCAACCTGGACGGTGCCCGCGCTTGCCCTCATGTCGATGGTCGACCGGCTGGCCGGCGCCGCGGCCTCCGGTACCTCGGACGTCGTCGGCCTAACCGATGTGCAGGTTCAGCGATGGCTTCCCATTGCCGGGCCGACGCGTCTCGAGACGGAAACGAACATCGTCGAGGGCGGCGTCGACACCGAGCTTCGATTCTTCCGAGAGGCTCGCGATGCTCGCCTCTCCCGTTTCGAGACGGCAGCGAAGGGCCGCGTACATCGCCGCGGGGATGCTTGGGTGCCGACGCTCAGTCGTGATTTGCCGGCCCTCGAAGGCGGTGAAGAGGTCGACGATCCCTACGGTTCCGGAGCCCTCTTTCACGGCCCCGCCTTCCACTACTTGAAGCAGCTCACGATCGGAACGAACGGCGCTCGGGCGCGTCTCGATGCGGGCGCCGGTAGCGTCCCTCACGGCACGCTCCACCAGGGCCTGCTCGACGCCTGCACCCATGCGATCCCCCACGACAGGCTCAGTCTTTGGTCGAGTGAGATCTCCGATGACCTCGTGGCGTACCCGTATCGAATTCCGGAAGCGGTCTTCGAGGGTTCGCCGCCGACCTCGGGCGAGGTCCGGGTGGAGATCCGCTTCGATGGCTTCGACGGTAACCCTCGGTTTCCTGCCTTCCGCGTCCAGCTCTGGGCCGGCGATCGACTCTGGGCGAACCTCCGGCTGGTTGAGGTCCTCCTTCCCAAGGGGCCGATCGGATCCGCAAAGGCTGCCGACCGTCGTGCCTTTCTCCGCGACCGCAAGCATGTCGCGGGCCTGGCCCTATCGCGCCTGGGCGCCGGCGAAACGCGCTTGAGCGCGGCCGAGATGAAGGGCAGCGATTGGCTCCCCGGTACCCTCAGCACTGCGTATGCTCTTCGCGAAGAGGACGCGCTTGGCGAGATCGCCGTAAAAGATCACATCGCGCAGCGAGCCGCCGTGCATCCCTCAGCGGTGCGATGGGTCGAAGGGGGAGCGATCACGGCCGCCGATCCCCTCACGCGGGTTCCACTCGAGATCAGCGATGTCGGCGAGGATCGGGTCGTCCGCGACGCCGGCGCTTCCGTGCGCGACATCTCGCTCGTCCGCGACTTCTGGAACAACTGGTTCGGAATCGGTCAATGGCCCGTCGAGGATCTCTACTACGGTCTCCTCGAACGCTTCGTGCGCGCCGTCCACGTCGAGGACGCGGACGCGATGCTGCCGCTGGCCGGCAAGCCTGTGCTCTACCTGGCAAACCATCAGGTTGGCATCGAGTCGCTTCTCTTCTCGATCATCGCCTCCGCCCTGAACGGCGTCCCGACGCTCGCGCTCGCGAAGATGGAACACAAGCAGACATGGCTGGGCAAATTGACCCAGCACTGCTTTACGTACCCGGGCGTCAAAGATCCGGGCCTCATCGCGTACTTCGATCGTCGCGACCCCTCCTCACTCCCTCGCATCGTGGGTCAGCTTCGGGAGGGCATCGAGGGCGAGGCCAAAAGCCTGATGGTTCACGTGGAGGGCACTCGCTCCGTGAGTTGCCGGGAACCTGTCCGCAAAATGAGCGGAATCTTCGTCGACATGGCCGTCGAAGCTCGCGTACCGATCGTCCCCGTTCGGTTTGTCGGAGGTCTGCCGGTCGAGCCCCTCGAGGAGCGCATCGAGTTTCCGATCGGCATGGGGTCCCAGGAGTACTACCTGGGCCGCCCGATTCTTCCGGGCGAGCTACGGGGCGTCCCGTACAAGGAACGCATCGATCGCGTCGTCCGCGCGATCAACGGCCTCGGGCCCGGTACTGACGAGGAAGTCCCCTTCGAGGGCGATCCAGGTTTCGCTGCGAAGGTCGATGCCTGGGTCGAGCAGACCGGCGCGACCTCGGACGACGCTACCGTCTTCCGCGCACTCGAGGAGCTCCGTGCGCCCGGTCTCGAAGTGGAGCGCTTGCTGACCGGCGCCTGCGAGGGAGCGCTGCGGCTCGACGAGTCGCCCAAGGGCCGTTGGCTCAAAGAGTTGGCGCGCAGGCTATTCGGCGACCATGGGCCGTCGGTGGCTCCGTGAGGATCGCCGCACTCGTCGCTGTCCTCGTGCTCGTGGCGCTCGGCGCCGGCGCGTACAACTTGACGACGCGGGCCGTCGACCTCACGGCTCGGGCGCAACACGCCGTCCTCGAGGCCGCTCTCCCGGAGCATGAGGTCTTCGAGACCGAGCGTGGCCAGGTGCACCGCTATTCCGGTGGCGAGGGGAGCGTGCTCGTCCTGGTTCACGGGTTCGGCGACACGGCCGGTGGCTGGGCACTGGTCGCGCCCACCCTGGCCGAGCACTATCGCGTCGTCGCGGTCGACCTTCCCGGACACGGCGCTTCTGATCCGGACGCACCGCCGCTCGGGTTCGACGACGTCGCTGCAGGCCTCGAGGCTGCCCTCGAAGATCAGGGCGATCAACTCATCTTGCTCGGGAACTCGCTTGGTGGCTGGGTCGCCATGCAGTTCGCGCTCGATCATCCGGCGCGGGTCCAACGGCTCCTCCTGTTGAACTCGGGGGGCGCGTCATGGGCACGGGTCGATCAGGAGCTTCTACTCCCGACGACACGTGAGCAGCAGCGCGCCAAGAACCGGGCCATCATGGGTGCCAGCGCACCGGCGCTCCCTGGCTTCTTCCTCGATCAACTGATCGAGCGCGGCAGCGAGCCGCGTTTGCAGTCACTATGGATCGAGCACCAGCAAGGACATTACCTCGACGAGCGACTCTCGGAGCTCCGCATTCCGGTCGACATGCTCTGGGGTACCCCCGATCCGTTCTTTCCGATCGAGGGCTACGCCGACCGGCTGCGCGACGCACTCCCAAATGCTCGCCTCCGTCTTCTCAACGAGTGCGGGCATGCGCCGCAGTACTCCTGCCCGGATATTTTGAGCGAGCTCGTCCTCGAGCTGCTTACGCCAGCGCCGTGATCGCGGCGACGATTGTCGCCAATCCCGTGACGCCCCAGATGGTCAGAAAAATGAAGACCACCTTCACGCCCTTCGGAGCGCCAATGCGCAAGTCGCGGCGCAGCATGACGACTCGCGTGAGGATTCCGCGACCGGCGAAGTAGAGGTACATGCTGCCACCGACGAGCCCGAAGTACGCCCATGCGGGATGGTCGATGATGAGCAGCACCCCTGCCATGACCAGCGTCCACAGCGTGAGAAAGTCCCAAAGGGCTTCGCCCCGGACATCGGCCCAGAAGGTCGGCTCCACGTCGGCCTCCGTTTCCGAGAGGCCCAGCTTTGCACCGGTCGCGGGCGCAAAACATACGATTGTTTGCCCTCCCCAGCAGAGCAGCGACGAAGCTACGAGGACGATACCCCAGAAGATCTGCATGGTGCCTGGCCCTTTCCCGATGCTCGACTTGGAACAGATCGACCTCGTGTCCGTCAACCGTTAGCTGAGAGCTTGATACGAACGAACCAGCTGGGGTACCGTGGGCCGGAATCGGAGGTGGAGCATGCGGTGGCGCTACTATCTTTTAATCGTAGGCAGCGCACTTGCTCTCATGGGCGGTAACTGCACCGACAGCGGGGTGGTCCCCTGTGTAGAAGACGCCGAATGCGTCGACACCTGCACCGCCGAGTGTGACCGTCGCGGCGAAGAGCTGCTGTCATACGTGTGCGGCGCCAATACAGCTTGCCAATGCACCTGCTCGTCTTCAGGGACGGGCGGTGCTGGTGGCGGAGCGGGTGCAGGGGGCGGCGGCGGTTCCGTCTAGGGCCTATCCTCGCGTGCGCTGAGCTCGGGCGCGGCGCGGCCCGTGACCAATGGGAGATCCAAGTAGGTCCGGATGCCTGGGTCGGCCTGGCACACGTACGGGATCGCGCTCACGCAGTGGATGGCCGTCGCGACAATGCCCGGATTTCGTTTGAGCCCGGCCTCGATCGACTCGGGATGGATCCCGTGGAACGTCGTCTTGATGCTGGGGTCGCCTGTCACCTCGACCTCGAAGCGCTCGCCCTCAGGGCCAAAGCTCCATGGAGGGTCGAGGTCCTCTTCTCCCATGAACCAGTTCGTTCGCGCGGTCGCGACGGGTTGTCCGCGCACCAGACCTTCCCAGGTGAACCGCTGTGCCGCGACCTGGCCCGGTTGGATCGTCCCGATCGGGCATTCGATCGGGGCCGTGGCGACCGAAACCTCATGGGTGCTTCGAATCTCGGGGTCCAGGTCGAACCCAAGCGCATCTGCGATCATCTCGATCGATTGCGAGAAGCCTTCGGTGAGCAGCATCAGCATCGGGCTCATCTTGGCCTGCTCTGGCGTCTTGCCGAACAGCATGATGTTGCTGATCACGTCGGTCGCCGCGTAGCTACGGATGTCCGAAAATTCCTCGGCGCGCACGTGCGTGATCGCGCGAGTCAGCGCCGAAATGCTCAGTGGAAGCCGCTCCGTGATGCCGCCGGGATGGATTCCCGTTCCGTGGAGGGTCACCGCGCCCTTCTCGCAAGCCGCCTGTAGATCGGCGACGTCCCGCTTGCCCGGATAGAACCAGTTGAGCGGCGTCACCACGTTGATGCCCGCCTCCAGAATTCGAACCACCTCCTGTCGATTGGGAAGAAGAGGCGCGTAGAGCACGCAGTCTGGCCGCAGCCCGAGGATCTCATCCATGTCGTTGGTCGCCTGAACACCCAAAGGGCCGATCTGGCAAATCTCTCCGACATCGCGGCCGGCCTTCTCTTTGCTGTGAACCCAAGCTCCCACGAGCTCGAGCTCGGGGTGGGACACGATCCCTTCGATTGCTGCGCGACCCACGTTGCCGGTCGCCCACTGAACCACACGCAATGCCATCTGACCTCCGGGGAGCTAGCGGAGCCTTTCCGCTCCGCGCCGTGCCGCGGAACCGAGCTTATCAGAATCAAGCGCCGTCGAAACACGTGACGTGCTCTTGCCACTACGATCTTGGCTCCTGTTGAGGTACCCTCCAACGTCCAATGCGAAGCCGGAAAGTCTCGACCACGGTGGCGCTCGTTGCCATCGCTCTGATTGCCTCTGCCTGCGACAAGAACAGGACCGGCCGAGGCGCCGAGATCGGTGGCGCGGAGAAGGGCTGCTACGTCTATACGACCAAAGACGACGACTTCAGCTACGTGAGCCAGCAGGCCAAGGTCGAAACCAAGTGGCACGAGGAGTGGACCTCCCGCCACGGGGAGACGCTTCCTGACTCCTTGTCCGCGCCCGAGATCTGGCAGCATCCGAAGCTTTCCAAACGTTACGCCGCAACGATGCACGAGAACAGCGCGGCAACGGACGTAAGCGTGGAGCCGGGCCCCATCCCGGCGAACCCGCGCGTGGAGTACTTCCACGTTCTCGAGAAGGGGACGCGGCTTTCCGGGATGTCGCCCTTCTATACGTTCCTGGATGACCACACGGTCGTGACCATTTCGTTTGGCCGAGATGCGGCAACCCTTCTCGTCGTCGACATCTCCGATCAAGCGCGCGTCCTCGACCACGTCGCGATCCCCGGGCGCGGCAGCACTGCGCTCGAGCTCGTTAGCAAACGCGCGCGCTTGGAGATCTTTCGAGACACTTCGGGCGGTGCATACTCGTACCTGGATGCACAGGGCAATGTCTACGTGCCCGGGGCGGACAACACGCTGATCGGAATCCCCATCCGAAACCGCAAGATCGATCGCGAACACATGATTCTCATGGACCTCGCGGGGGAGGTCAACCAGGGCACCTGGGTCAGCGACGCGATGGAACAGCGTGACAACGTGCTGACGGCGCTGATGCCCGACGCCGAGGGCAAGGTTTGGTTTACCTCCAAGCTCGGGGTCATCGGCGTCATCGACGTGGACTACTCGGGCAACTGCCCAAAGATCTACACGACGGCCGTCGCGTACTTCGCCTTGCGTCAGAAACTAGAGGAGTATCTGGGTGAGGTTCCCAGAGGCATTGAGGATCTCCTCTTGCGCGTCGAGGAAGCCCAGAAATCGGGCGACGCTGAAGACCTCGCGGAGCTACGCACCGAAGGGCGGCGGCGGGTCAAGCTCGACCGCCACGGGTTCGAGCAGATCCAGAACTCGTTCTCCGTAGGCCCCGACGGCGTGTACATCGTCACCAACCTGGCCCTCTACAAGTTTCGCTTCAACGATGAGAAGAAGCGCATCGAGTTGGACCCGGACTGGGAGCCCACGTTCTCGGAAGGCGATCTGGTCTACGACAACGATCGAAAGACCAAGCCCGGGCACCTCAACGACGGAAGCGGCACGACGCCGACCTTGGTCGGGGATGACTTCGTCGCGATCGTCGACAACGCACCCGAGCAGGTCAACCTGCTCGTGTTTCGTCAGGACAACGGCAAGCTGGTGAGCCGCCTGCCGCTGTTCGAGCCTGGCAGCGGCGCTGTCGAAAATTCGGTGGTGTCCTATGGCAATCACCTGATCGTCGGCAACACCTACGGATACACGGACCCTTTCAGCGAGAATCCGACGGCAGGTGGAATCATGCGCTTCGACTACGACGAAGCGATCGGCGGGTTCGTGCATGATGAAGACTGGCCGGCGGTGGGGCACTTCGACGGCAAGACCGCAACGCCAAAATTGTCGACGACCAACGGGCTCCTCTACGTCTATCATCGGGACCTCGACGCTGAGGGTCACCGCGACTGGCAGCTAACAGCAGTCGATTTCCGTACGGGCTGGCCCGTGTTCAGCATCAAGGGCTACTTCGAAGGGAAGGACTTCGATGACAACGTGTCGGGGCTCGTGAAGCGGATCACGCTCGGCAAGCAGGACTATGGCAGGAAGGTGTTCAACAACATCTGGGGCACCTTCTCGTTCGGTCCCCACAACAGCATCTTCATCGGCACCTATCGAGGGTACGTGCGATTTTCCTCCGACCCGGAGTTGCCCGCGCCGCCGCCGCCTCCGGCCATATCCGCTTCCTCCACGCCGTAGTGCTGTGCTGAGTCAGCCCTCCGGCGGCTCGTTTCGGACCTCGATGATCTCGCCTGTCACTTCGCCCTTGGGGCGCTGTACCGTGATCTCGTCGCCAACCTCTCTGGAGAGCAGCGACTTACCGACCGGCGAATCCATGCTGATCCACTTCTTCTCTGCGTCGATCTCGTCCGGGCCGACGACCCGGTAGGTCTGCGCGTTGCCGTCCTCGTCTTCGATAGTGACCCAACTCCCGAAGTACACCCGTCCATCGTCGGGGGGCTTCTCGTCCACGATAGTGAGCACCTTCAGTCGCTGGCCCAAGAAACGAAGCCGTCGATCGATCGCAGCCAGACGCTGCTTACTGTACTGGTACTCCGCGTTCTCCGAGCGGTCTCCTTCAGCGGCAGCGACTTGCACCGCCTTTGCCATCTTCGGGCGGTCGACGTTCCACAGGCGGTCCGCTTCTTCCTCGAAGCGGCGGTATCCGTCGGGCGTGATGTAGCCGGGCTTGCCCGACATGTCCGGTCGTGTGCGGCGACGCGTCATGCTGCTCGAAGCGACGCTACAGCAAGGAAAACAGCTGTGCCAGTGCTCCCGCTGGCGCGGCGCCCCCAAACCAGGCAGAAGAGTGCTGCGCGTCAGCAATACTTCCTGGCCCGCGAGGGACTCCTGATGCTCAGGTACGCAGCCGACAGACGCACGCTGATCTACATGGCCGTCACGACGGCATTGCTCGTCGTTCAATGGAGCCGGGATTCGTTCAGCCCGGTGCTGTTCATCGCCTGCCTGTGCATGGCGGTCTCCGTTGCGGTGATCGCGCATAACCACAATCATCTGACGATCTGGAAGTCTAAGACGCTGAACGCGCTCACGGACTATTGGCTCACGCTGTTCTACGGATTCCCTGCGTTCGGCTGGATCCCAACGCACAACCAGAACCACCACAAGTTCAACAATCGCGATGGCGATTACACGATCACCTATCGCTACACAGAGAACACCAATCTCTTCACGCTCCTCACCTACCCGACGGTGAGTGCGTTTCATCAGCAAAAGCCGATTCGCGAGTACCTCAAGAAGCAGTACCGGATCAATCGACGTCGCTTCTGGTTCTGCATCTCGCAGTACGTGTTGCTGGTGAGCTTCCTCGTGGCCGCGTTTGTGATCGACTGGAAAAAGGCGCTGCTCTACATCTTCATACCTCAGCAGGTCTCGCTGTTTGTCGTGTTGATCTTCAACTACGTGCAGCACGTGCACGCTGATGAGGAGTCGCCCATCAATCATTCCCGCAACGTCGTCGGCCCGGTGATGAACTGGTTCCTCTTCAACAACGGCCTGCACACGGTGCACCACGACAATCCGGGGATGCATTGGAGCCAGGCTCCGGAGGCGCATGCGAAAATCGCGGACCAGATCGACCCACGACTCAACGAGCAGAGCTTTTGGTGGTTCCTGATCCGTGTCTACGTGCTGGGGCTATTCAGCGCGAAGGCGCGCAGCTCGTCCATGCGTCTCGAACGCATAAACGCGTAGCGGCCTGCCTACGTCGAGGTCAACTATCATCCGCCCGATGTCTGAGTCGTGGGTCCTGTGCGCAGGGACGATCCCGCAGGTGGGGTTTCGCGATCGTGTCGACGCGGCAGCCGAAGCGGGTTTCGCCGCTATCACGCTGTTTCCAGAGCACTACCTGGATGCCGTCGCGCGCGAAGGTCTCGACCCTTCCGCGATACGCCGCCATCTTCAGGGAGCAGAGATCGTCGTCCACCAACTCGATCCGCTCCTCGATTGGTACTCGAATGATGCGACGGGGTCCGAGCTTGGCCTGTACGAGGCTGCCGAGGCCACCGGAGCGACCTCACTCAATGTCGTTCCAGCGTTTGCGCCGACCGAAGACCTGAGCTTCTTGATCGATCGGCTCGGCGCACTCGGCGACCGCGCGGCCGTGCGTGGACTATCGATCGACCTCGAGTTCCTTCCATGGAGTCCCGTTCCAGACCTTGGCACCGCGATATCGGTGGTTGAAGGGTGCGGGCTTCGGAACCTCGGCGTGATGCTCGACAGCTGGCACTTCTTCCGCAGCGGCGGTCGGGTGTCCGAGCTGACCCCGGATGTGGTCGGGTGCATCACGGGGGTGCAAGTGAACGATGCGCCGCTCGTACCCGCACGCCGGGGTCTTCGCGAGCGATGGGACACGAGTCGAGCGCTCCTCGGCTGGGCGCGCAATGGGCGGCGCACCCTGGGCGCGAGGGACTTGATCCGGCTTACCAGGAACGCGGCACAAAGCGCCGACCCGAACCTCATCGGCGAAACCCTGACCCGGCGCTTGCTTCCAGGGGAAGGCGAACAACCGGTGGCCGAGCTGGTCGCCGCGTTGAAGGTTGGCGGCTGTCGCGCGCCGCTGGGGGTTGAGGTCTTCAACTCGCGGCTCCACCACCTGCCCGTACGAGAGGCTGCCCGTCGCGCGATGGATGCATGTCTTCGAGTCGCGGCGCGCCTTGACATTTGAGCGATTCCGCATAAACAGTCAGCTCTGATTGTTTTTGAATCCGGGGAATTATGAGCAAAGAACTCAGGTTTGACGGGCGTGTCGCGATTGTCACCGGAGCCGGGCAGGGGCTCGGCCGTTCACATGCGCTCCTGTTGGCATCACGCGGGGCGAAGGTCGTCGTCAACGATCTCGGTGGCTCCACGGCTGGCGAAGGCAAGTCATCCGAAACCGCCGATCTGGTAGTCGAAGAGATCACGCGGGCCGGTGGCGAGGCTGTCGCCAACTACGATTCGGTCGAGGACGGCGATGCGATCGTGCGGACGGCGATGGACACATGGGGTCGCGTCGACATCGTGATCAACAATGCCGGCATCCTACGGGACAAGTCGTTCAAGAACATGACCGACGCCGACTGGGACATCATCTTCCGCGTCCACAACTACGGCGCGTACAAGGTCACCAAGGCGGCCTGGCCGATCATGACCGAGCAAGGCTATGGCCGTGTGCTCTTCACGACCTCGTCGGCCGGCCTCTACGGGAACTTCGGGCAAACCAACTACGGGTCGGCGAAGCTGAGTCTCGTCGGTTTCGCGAACACACTGTCGCTCGAGGGGCAGCGCAAGAATGTGCTGGTCAACACGATCGCGCCGTTTGCAGCGTCGCGCCTCACCGAGGGCTTGCTTCCACCCGCCGTGTTCGATTCGCTGAAGCCCGAGTACGTATCCCCGATCGTCGCGTACCTTTGCAGCGAGGACAACGAGACGACCGGTGGTGTCTACGAGGTAGGCGGGGGGTTCTATTCGAGCCTTCGATGGGAGCGGACCAAGGGTAGGCTGTTTCGGCTTGGACGGGACGTGTCGCCGGACGACATCCATTCGAGTTGGAAGCAGATCAACGACTTCAGTGACGTCCAGCACATCAGTAGCGTGATGGAGTCGCTCGGTCCCATCATTCAGAACGTAGAAGCGGGCCCCAGCAAGGGTGGCAACCAGTTCATCGATGTCGACCAAGCACTTGGGGCAAGGTATCCGGACCGGACCTCGAGCTACGACGAGGGGGATCTGGCGCTCTATGCGCTCGGCGTGGGCGCAGCGACCGATCCAAACGACGACAATGGCCTTAGGCTGGTCTACGAGGGCCATGGCGGCGGGATGAAGCCATTGCCCACCTATGCGGTGATTCCTGCCACCAATGCGATTCTTGGATTCGCCAAGGAGGGCGTTACACCGCCGGGCCTGAATTATGGCCTCGACCGACTTCTTCATGGCGAGCAGTACGTGGAGCTGGTGCGGCCGCTTCCTTTGAAAGCGACTCTGATTACCAAGGGCACCGTCAAGGATATCTGGGACAAGGGGAAGGGCGCTCTCGTCGTGACGGCGCTCAACTCGTACGACGAGGATGGCGATCTGCTGATCAAGAGCGAGATGACGGCCTTCATTCGCGGCGCCGGAGGCTGGGGTGGCGAGCGCGGTCCGAGCGCGGACATCAACGTCCCTCCCGCGCGCGAGCCCGATGCAGTCGTCGAAGATTCGATTCCGGAGAATCAGGCCCTGCTCTACCGCCTGAGCGGTGACTGGAACCCACTGCACGCCGACCCAGGCATGGCGAAGGCGTTCGGATTCGACCGACCGATTCTCCATGGGCTTTGCACGTTCGGCTACGCCGGGCGCCGGGTGCTCGAGCGCTTCGCACCG
>Ga0316193_10002106_pt1 | contig 13821 bp, 9 predicted proteins | sample MerIslsedime2_MG_FD_207735 | JGI IMG/M metagenome (GOLD analysis project Ga0316193, IMG submission 207735) | Coastal sediment microbial communities from Maine, United States - Merrow Island sediment 2 | ecosystem: Environmental > Aquatic > Marine > Coastal > Sediment | place: USA: Maine...
AGGAAGCCCCAGGGATGGGCGCCAGTGGCGCCGTTAAGCAGGAAGATAAACAACGCACCGAGGAAAAACCATTTCCAGCCACTGACTTTCCACACAGCCGCGGCCATGGGTAACACCAGGATATTGGTGAGAATGGTGGCGATCGGTGGCAGCCCGGAAAGGCTGCCCATCTTCATCACGCCCATGGCGGATTTGAGCCCCAATTCCAGCATATACACCTCGTGATACAAACCCCAACCCAGGGCCCCTGCGGTGAACAGCACGCAGAAGCCGGTAACAACAGGGTTAGTTGCCAGCTTCACCCCCGCCGCACGCATGATAGACAACGCAAACAGGGTCAGGAAAGGCAGCACCGCGGAGTGCAGCACGAAGCGCGGCACATTGGCTGCCTCGTACCAGGATGCATCGATAAACCAGTTGCCGATACCCTGCACCAGGTTGTCGTAAAACATGCCAAACAGCATGAAGCGCAACAACCACAGACGCAGTGCTTTCAAGTCCCCGTTGCCAAAGGTCCAGGCCAGCAGGGCCAGGTCCACCAGGGCGAAAAACAGCAGTAACAGGTTCACGGTTGGCTCTCCTTTAACACAGGTCCCAGCTTACTCCGGAATGTAAATAATCTCACCGTTCTCCAACTGGTAGGCGGTACCCACACGTTTACCGCGACTCTGGCTGGGATCGGCCTGGGTGTTCTGGTTCTGCTTGTACTTGCTGATTTCCTCACCTTTCTTGGTGATGATTTCCATGTCGTCCTCACCGGGATTCTTGACGATGGTAAATTCCTCCTCCAGCAGCAACTCGGCAATATTGAGGTGCTGTGCCAGGGCCACCATCAACGCCACCGCAAAGACCATGGCCACGTCGAACAGGTTGGTGAGAGATGCAAGGGGATCCAGGTCGTCGTCGTTCTTGTGCAGGAAACGATGTCGTTTCATGGCCCTAATCCTTGATCACGGCGTAGACGTATTCCAGGTCGGACAGGTCCGAGGCATACCAGCGGGTCTTGATCTGGTTACAGAAGAAGCCGATGGCGCCCACCAACAAACCCACCACGGTAGTGGCAAAGGCCACCTGCATGTTCTGGGCCAGGGACGCCATGTCACCGGACGCCAGCCCTACCAGTGCTGGCCCCATGGGGATCAAGGTACCCATCAGTCCGAGGATGGGGCCGATCTTGGCCAGGGTCTTGACCATGGCCAGGTCCTTTTCGCAGGCCATCTCAAAATCCGCCAACACTTTCTCAGCCTTCACCGGGTGATGCGCCGTTGCCAGCAATTGCTCCAGGTAGAGATTCACCAGGCCGGTCTTGCGAATGTGGCTGGCAGCAAGCACTTCCTGGGCATTGTCCGCGTTGAGATCGTCCAGCGCAGGTTTCACCGATTTCTCGTAAGCCATGCGGTGGGCATACAGGCCGTAAAAGCCCCCCACTACGAACAGTCCCTGGGCCAGGAACAGCAGTAATAACACTATCGTTGGAATCAGCAGCCCCGACGAGATCCAGTACAGCGCCTGAATAATAAAATCCATTAGTTCACCTCTCTTGCATCAGTAGTTTCTGCATATTTTTCTGGTAGCGCAGGTAACCCACCAGCACGCCCACGAGTATCAGTGCCGTCACTGCCGCGAATTCCACCAGGTTGGGTTCGATATCGGCTGAGCGGTAGGGATAGGTAGCGGTTAACACCGAGACCGCCACCGCGATCACGATTTGCGCCGCATGCATGGCCAGCTTGAGCTCCAGGCGCAGTACACGCATGGGCACCAGGAACTTGATCAGCCAGGCCAATACGACCACCGCCACTGCCACGGCACCACCGTAGGCCAAAGCGATCTTGTCAAAATCCAGCTGCAGGCCCTGTTGATATACATGCACCTGGTAAAAGCACAACACTCCCACCGCGCTGGCCATGGGCAGGTACTGCAACCACAGCACCGCGCGCCAGGGAAAAGCAATCACGGTGTACATTTCGCGCAGCATAAACAGCGCCAGGATCAGCATCAGTATCGCTTCCAATACCAGCACCACGGACATATCCAGCATGGCATCGCCATTGGCCAGCAGGGCGTCGATGTCGATACTGCTGAACTCGATTGCCCTGGGATAGAACGCATAGGTAATCGCGGCGATCGCCAGCGCCAGGCCCAACTGCTGCCACCAGTGGCGGAACAGTGACGCCTGCGCCGCCGTTGCCGTCAGGCTGAACAGGGCCAGAAACAGGATGATATTGTCCATTACAGTTCCGCGGGCTCCAGCGCATGGGCGTGACGCCGGCGCGATGCCAGGAAGGCGATAGTCGCCAGGATCAGCAGCACGCCGAGAATCAGGCCCCAGTTCAGGCGCTGTATCAATGGCACCTCGGACTGGTCAGCTTCGCGAATCACCTCTTTTTCCAGCACCATGGAATCCTGCTCGGACTCCGTGGGCGCCTCCAGGGATTTCTTGATCTGCTGCTGGTAGTTCTGCCGCTGGGACTCGGGCAACTGCTGGGAGATAAAGTCCCGCAATTTCACGTTGCCGCACACAAAACCGGAACAGCCCGCGCCGTATTTTTCGATCAACTCCGCATGCAGCGCTGCCAATGCCTGCACCTGCTCGGGACTGGCCTCCCACAAACCCTTGCGCGCGGTCTCCATCATCACCGCGGTCATCTCCTGCAGCGCGTAGGGGTTCTCGTCCTCAAAGAAATCCTGAATGCCCAGGTCGTACTGATCATCCACATAGGTGTCGTAGATTTCATCCCACAGCTCATCCTTGATCGCCTCGGGCTTCATCACGTTCCAGCCATAGGTATTGCGGAAGGTCTCCGCCAGGGTTTCCGCCGAGGAAGCGCTGCCTTGCTGCATGGCCTTGATGTACTCGGGGTTGAACAGTGTGGCCTGGGCCTCAGTCCACACCGCCTCTTCCATGCTCTGCATTTCCGGGTTGTTGGCGTTGCGAAAATCATTGAAATAGGCGGTTGGCTCAGCGCCGGTCACCGAACGCACCGCCAGGTTAAGGCCACCCATGAACTCATACACATGGTCCAGCGACAGCGCACCCCAGGCATTGGATTCCCGCGGTTGCACCACGATCTCGGCATCCTGCAGGGCAGCCTCGAACACGCCTTCGCGGTAATAACTCCACTTGTCGCCCTTGCCGTAGACCGCACCCATATTGCTGATGTACTGCTTGGCGACCTCGGTATCCTCTTCCCAGGCATCGCCCTTCTCCACCATGCTCATAATACCGGTACCGTAAGCACCGTTGACGCCGCCGAATACCCGGGTACTGGCCAGTTCACGTGCCTCGGCCGGGGAAATGCCATTCTGAATCATCATCCGTTCAGACTTGGTAACCCCGGAGCGTACAAAATTATCTTCGCCCTCCTCCTGCAACTGGGCCACCATCTCGATGGCCTGGTTGATCAGCAGGATACGACTGGCAGCCAGGTCGCGAAACTGTCCCGCGGTCTGGGCCACGATATCAATGCGCGGCCTGCCAAGTTTCTCACGCGGAATGGGGCGCACGGATATCACGCGATTGAACGGGTCGCGCACCGGTTCTACACCCAGTAAATAAAGTATCTGTGCCACCTGCGCGCCCTCGGTCTGGATGAAATCTCCGGGCCACAGCGTAAAGGTTACCTTCTTCGGATAGGCACCGTCATGGGCAGCAATGTGGGTTGCCAGCAATGACTCTGCCAGTTTCACACCGACTTCCCAGGCCTCGACTGTCGGTGTTTGCTCTGCATCTACAGAGTACATATTGCGCCCGGTAGGCAGGGTGCGCGGGTTGCGCACCAGGTCACCGCCTGAGGTGGGCAGGATATAACCGCCACCCAGGGCATTGAGCATACTGGTCATCTCGATACCTGGACTGGCCGCGAGGTCGCGCCGGTAATCGCTCACCGACAACAGGTTCTGCTCTATGGTGCGCACTGCGTAAGCGAAGTCCTTGTCGCGCTGGTTCATAACGCGGATCTTTTCAGATGCCAGCTCGCGTGCACCCTGCAGGCGCTGCTCCAGATCATTCACCGCCATCAGTGCCGTCAGTGCCTGGGCATCGGCGCCCTGCCCTGCTATTTTCGCCACGCCGGTATTGTTCGCATAAAACGTCAGGGTATCGATAAATGCCTGCAGTTCATCCCGGTTCATAGCGGCCAGTTGGCGCTCGCGTTGCATATCATTCAAAGCCAGGCTTAGGGTTTGCAGATTATCTGGGGCCAGTGCCCTATCCAGTTTTTCTACAGCCACCGCCTCGCGCTCGGCCTCCACCCGTTGCGCCAACAGGGGGTCATCCAGCAACACGAAAACCTGCTCATAAACCGCCGGCTTTTGCATCAAGCGCAACAGTTGATTGACCTCGCTCTGTTGCGAAATTTTCAAACCCGCAGCCATGGCGGGAATCGCCTTGGCGATCGTCTGGGCCTGCTTCAGCAATTGCGGATCCAGGGACTTGGACGCCATTTCAAAGCGTTTCTCCGAACCCAGCGTGCGCAGAAATTCCACTCGCTCCGGGTGGGGAATAATTTTCACCAGCAGATCTTCCGCCAGTGCCATATCCTCCGATCCCGCGCTGCCCATCTCACCAAGGTCGGCTTCCAGGCTGCCCATAGCGACAAACCCGCCGATAATTTCACCATCGGTCAAACGCCGGTTGTCGGTAAACCACTGGGCTGCCCGGGCGCGCTCTTCGTCGCTGAGCATTTCCGCCAATACAGTATCCGCGTCCTCTCCCGCCAGTACGCGATCCACCCAATTCCGGGAGGGCTGGCGGTAGTTGGCGTGAAACAGCGGTTTATCATCCAGTTGCGCGCTGTCTATGACGCCCTTGAGTTCATCCAGCCTGGCCAGGGAAAAGGCCAGCGGATCGGTGGCAATCAGGCGCGTGGTAGAGTCAATCTGAGCCTCGGTATAGGGCTGGTTAAGCGTATACAGGCCGGCATTAATCTTCTCATGGGACAGGGTTTCCACGTAGTTGGACAGGGCGAAGTAATCATCCTCAGTCCACTCGCCCTCCTCGGACCCCACGCCCAACTGCGCCACGATATCCTGCTGCAGGGCGAGTTCGCGTATGGAACGGGCATAACCGGCTTTCACCGGTCCATCGTCCAACTGATGGTACCTGGACAACTGCTCTTTAAGCTCCTGCATCTCGTTGTGCACCCCGCTTTCGATAAACGGTGCGGTCAGGTGGGAAATTGTCGTCGTATAGGAGCGGCGCTTGGCGATGATGGCCTCACCCACGTTGACGATGGTGTAGATATAGAAATGCGGCAAACCGCCCATCAGCGCATCGGCCCAGTCGTTATCGGAAAGCGCTACCTGTTTCCAGGGCGTAAACTCCAGTGAGCCATGGGTACCGAAGTGCATCACGGCATCGGGCTGAAAAGCCTTGCGCATCCACAGGTACGAAGCCACATAGGGATGGGGAGGCGCCATGCGGGTGCCGTGCACCAGGGCAAAGGTGTTTTTGCCTACCCCGGGCAGAGGTTGCGGCAGCAGCACCACGTTACCCAGTTGTATGCGGGCCACTCCTACATACTCCTGTCCGTCACGCACGGTGGTCATATAACTGCCAGGGCTGCGGCCATAGCGCGCGGTAATAGCCTCGCACATGACCGGTAGCAAATCCTCGGCGCACCACTGGTCGTAGGTGGCCGCCGACACCAGCGCCGGGTCACCCTCCTTGAAAAATTTTGCCATATCGCCCACGGCGTAGGGCGCCATGACCGGCCCCTGCCGCTGGATAAGCGTTTTGAACTGCTCCAGGCTGTCGGGCAAGCCGTCCACGGAATAGCCAGCCTCGCGCAGTATCAGCAGGGTGTTGTACAGGGAGTCCGCCACTTCCAGACCACCGGCGACCATGGCGTTCTTACCCGGGCCTTTGTAGTAATAGATGGCCAGCTTCTTGTCGGCGTTAGCCATGGCCTTGAGATTGATCCACTGCCGCACCATACGGGTGAATTTTTCCATGCGATCCGGGATCGGTTTGAAAATCTGGTAGCCGTACTCATCCGGATACTTGGCGGCGATGGCGTAGGGCGCGATCGCGCCGTCAAACTCCGGCAGTACCACCGACATGGTGATCAGCGCACCGGTCATACCCTGCTGATCTTCCACCCAGTCGTCGTGATTCTGAAACACCGAGATCGGACCGAAGAGAGGAACATTGCGCTCCTGTAGCCAGGCTATGGCTTCTTCCGCCTCGTTGAGAGTGATACGCCCGTGGGGCATGAACACCACCGCGTCGGGGTTAATTGCCTGCAGGAAAGACAGCCGTTTATTCAGCGCCGCCATGGGATACACGTTCAGCCCCTTGTCCGCCAGGGAACGAATCAGGCCATCCACATGGTCGCGGTTGGAGTTGAAGGGGCCCGGCACGGACGTCACCATCGCCACCCGGGGCTGGCCGGGCTTGTGGATGCCATTGCTCGCGGCGTAGGCCTCAAACTCCTCCACCGTTTCGAACAGCGCCTCCTCGTCGATATGAAACACCAGGTCACGAGACAGTGGCAGCGGGTCTTTCACCGGGTCTACCAGGACTTTTTTACCGTCGAACACCACCCGTGCGTAATTGAGCAGTGAGCGGTAGTTGGTGGTGCCACCGTACTGGATGTAATCGCCGATGAAGTCCAGGTCCTGCCCCCGCAGGTTGGTGACATCGATATTGGGGTTGGTGGCGCCTTCCATGTACATCTTCAGGCCCTTGATCCCCGCGGACTGCAGAAACTCGAACTGCTCCGGCTCCAGGTTCAGCGCGCGCCCGAAGAACAGCACCAGGTCGTAATCCGTAACCCGCTGCAGTTCCTCCAGGGGCACGGTTTCTACCTTGATCAGCGGGTTGTCGTTGGACTTGAACACCCGGGCCACCTGGAAGTCCTCGTAGTTGACCAGGGCGATGCGGGTGGGGGAAACCAGGCGGTTATAGCCCTGCCAGGCCCCCACCACCAGGGCTATCGCAAGTACCACCAGACCCGTTTTCCTGCGGCGCGAAGCCATATGCACTCTCCCCAATATTTACCAGGTACAGTGCACAGTCTAGGAGGCGTGTGTATCGCGTTGATGTCGGAAAGCGGGTGTTTTGTAACAGTTTGTAACAGCGATCTCAGGCGGCGAGGTCCGCCAGGCGCAGGTCTACCACCAGTCCACCACCGGGCCGGTTGGCAATAGTGACGTCGCCGCCATGGGAGCGCATCACCGAGCGCGCGATAGACAGACCCAGTCCGGTACCCCCGGTACTGCGGTTGCGCGCCGGGTCCAGGCGCACGAAGGGTTCGAACACGGCCTCCAATTGCTCGTCGGGAATACCAGGTCCCTGATCCGCGACGCGTATATGGCAGGCGCCCTCTTCCAGTGAGAGGGTGACCTCGGCGCTGCCGCCATAACTGACCGCATTGTTCAGCACATTGGTGATGGCGCGCTGCAAGGCCAGCGGCCGACAGCACAAGGTATGACTTTCAGGGCCCCGGTAATCCACGGTTGCACCGAGGTCGACCAGGTCATCGCACAGCGTGTGCAACAGCTTTGCCAGGTCCACATTGACCGGCTGTTCGTCCGCCGCATCATCCCGGGCGAAGGCCAGGGTCGATGCCAGCATGGCATCCATCTGTTCCAGGTCCTGCTCGGCCTTGCGTTGCTGTTGCGGATCATCGATGAACTGGGTGCGCAGGCGCAAGCGGGTCAGGGAGGTGCGCAGGTCGTGGGAGATGGCCGCCAGCATGCGGGTGCGGTCGTCCACATAGGATTGCAGCCGCTGCTGCATGGTATTGAACACGCGGGTCACCCGGCGCAACTCCCGGGAACCGCGCTCGGGAATCGGCGGTGCATTGACGTCGGTTCCCAGGCGCTCGGCGGCCGCTACAAAGGTGCGCACAGGCCGCGCGATCTGGCGTGCGGCCACCAGCGCAAAAATGACCAGTACCAGGCACACCAGTAACAGTTGCGCCGACATATGCACTACCCAGCCGGTGGACGGCAGTCCGGAGCTGGTGGAAAAGCGCAGCCAGCTGGCATCTGCCAGGGGCACCCAGATCGCAATGCGCTGACGCGTCGCCAACAGCGCCTGAAAGGGACCCGGTTCGGCATCGACCTGCTTGATAATTACCGATCGCTGCAGGCGCGCGGACAGGGAGGCTGCCAGCGCGGGCTCATCCACCGCGGCCGTTTCCTGCACGGTGGGCGCAAAAAACAGTTCCAGGGACAGGAAGGGGCTGCTGATAGCGGGCAGTAGCTCACGGCGCTGGGCCGCGGACAGCGGCTCAAACAACTCGATAATAGCGGCGATACGGTCCACCGTGGAGCCCTGGAAAATCTGCGACGCAGCGGCGGATTCCTGGCGCAGGAAAAATGGCAGGGTCACCAGCTGCACCCCGATCAGCATTACTCCCAGCAACAAGGCGATCCTGCCTGCCAGGCCCGCGGGCCACAACCAGCGCACGGCTACCTGCGCACCACCGGCAGGCTGAACATATAACCGCCGCCGCGCACTGTTTTGATAATGGCCGGTTCCCTGGGGTCCGGTTCGATCTTGCGCCGCAAGCGCGACAACTGGATATCGACACTGCGGTCATAGGGTCCACTTTCACGCCCGTGGGTGCGCTCCAGCAGGAAGTCACGGCTGTGCACCTGTTGCGGATGTTCCGCCAGCACCTGCAGCAGGCGAAATTCACCGGCGCTCAGTGGCACCAGCGTGCCGTCTTCGCGCTTCAATTCCCGCCGCCCCAGATCCAGCACCCAGCCCTCGAACACCAGGTGCTGCCCACCCTCCCCGGCGCTGATCTGGCCCGCCCTGCGCAACACCGCGCGAATACGCGCGAGCAGCTCCCGGGGATTGAATGGCTTGGTCAGGTAATCGTCGGCGCCCATCTCCAGGCCGACAATGCGATCCGCATCTTCCGCCACAGCAGTTAACATGATGATCGGTACCTTGCAGCTTGCCGACAGGCGGCGACACAGGCTCAGGCCGTCTTCACCCGGCAGCATCAGGTCCAGCACGATAAGGTCAGGTTCTTGTTCAGACAGCCGCTGGAACAGTTGCTCACCATCGCCGGCAAGCACAACGCCAAAGCCGTGCTCGCGTAGGAAATGCGCCAGCAGCTCGCGAATTTCACTGTCGTCATCGACGACCAGTATCTGTCCCTTGTCTGTCATAGGGCCAATGTAACAGCAGCCACAGAAAGTGACAAAGCCGCCATCGCCAATGGAGTCCATTGGGAAACATGCGGGCAAGGGCTGGTGCTGCAGTGACAGGGCGCGCGAGTCGAATTACAGTAGGGTGCGCAAAGCGCCCCCTAAAAATATCTGAGACAGGCACCGGCATGAGTATGTTCCCCCACTACCTGCGTAACCACCTGCAGGCCCCAGGCGACAGCGAGACGGCGGGCGGCGGTAGCGCGTCCGGTCTGGACTTCGAAAACCCCCTGGACAACCTGTACGCCTTCGGCAAACTGTGGGCAACCTACGCGCAACAGCCTGTTTTTTCTGCTTTTCACGGCATGATGTTCGCGCGTGTGGGGGATCAGCGCCTGCAGCCGCTGTTCGGTTACAGCGGCTTCGGCGGTTTCCAGGCAAAGTTACTGGACAACGGCAACGTGCGCCTGCGCGGCAAGGAGACGGGGTTTTTTACCGACCTGGCCAGCGGCGAGGTGCTGGAATACTGGGACAACCCCTACACCGGCGAGCGGGTGAAAGTATTCAACTTCCTCAATGACCGCATCCGCGGAGAGTTGACCCCGCAGATGCCGGTATTCCAGTTTGGCGATGAGACCGACGCCCCTACCCTGATGAACGACGGCAGCGCGCGGCGCAATGCAGATGGATCGGTGCCTTTCATCCTGCCCTGGCAGCGCACAGGGGACAAGGTGCTATTGTCCTGGGATTACACCCACCGCTACCGCAACCCGGTGACCGCAGACAAATGGCCCCGGGCCTGCACCGGGGAATTCATCAACCCTTCGGAACATTTCACCTTCGCCACATCCTGGCGGGAGCTGGCGGACAGGGACCAGCCCTGTGCCACCTTCCAATGCGGATTCAGCCGACTCAGCCCCTGGTGGCCGTGGATGCGCATGGGGGGCAGTGGCGCGCAAGGTGGCCTGTTCGGGCGCATGCACTCCCACAAGTCCAACCGGGGTTTTGAGGATATACCGCGGACGGTCCTGGAGTATGCGCAGCGGCATCACCCCGACTATCTGGAACCCTGTGAAGACTGGGACGACGGCTTTCCTATTGGCACCTGGGAGGCCTATGCCAGGGAGGTACCGCCGGAATGAGGGGCACGTACCCATGTCGTGGAATCTGGCTGTCCTAGCGGTCGGTTGGGTTCTGTTTGCCCACATCTATACCCAGGGGCGCCAGCTGCGCCAGCAACTCCTGCTCGCTGATTTTCCCACCGCGATACAGTTCCACCAGGGCCGCCTGCACGATATGGGCGGCGCTCACTTCGAAGTGATCGCGCAAATCCTCGCGCGACTCACTGAGGCCAAAACCGTCCGTGCCCAGCACGGTATAGGATTCCGGCATCCAGCGGGCGATGCCACCGGGCAGGGACTTGAGATAGTCGCTCACGGCGATCACCGGCCCCCTGGCAGCGGCAAACAGGCCTTCCACGTAAGGCTGTGGACGGGGGTTAAGGGGGTCCAGTCGCACCTGGCGCTCGCAGGCCTCCGCTTCCCGGGCCAGCTCGACATAGCTGGTGACACTCCAGACCGCCGGCGCGTAACCCAACTCTTTCAGTATCCCCGCCGCAGCAATCGCCTGTTGCATCATCGAGCCGCTGGCCAGCAGCTCAATCGGCTCGCCACTCCCCTCGCGCGCACGACAACAGTAAGCGCCCTTGATAATGCCCTCTTCAACGTCCTCACCTTCAGGCATCCTGGGCATCTGATAATTTTCATTATACAGGGTGATGTAGTAAAAAATATTTTCGCCCAACTGGTACATGCGGTGAATACCATCGCGCACAATCACCGCGAGCTCATAGGCAAAAGCGGGATCGTAACTCTTCAGGTTGGGGAAGGTGCTGGCCAGCACATGGGAGTGGCCGTCTTCATGCTGCAGACCCTCGCCATTGAGCGTGGTGCGCCCGGCAGTGCCACCCAATAGAAAACCGCGGGTCATCATGTCAGCGCAGGCCCAGATCATATCGCCGACTCGCTGGAACCCAAACATGGAGTAGAAAATATAGAAGGGAATGGTGGGCACCCCGTGCACTGCATAGGCCGTACCGGCAGCCATGAACGAGGCCATGGCGCCGGTCTCACAAATACCCTCCTGCATTATCTGACCATCCACCGCCTCGCGGTAGGACATTAGGGAATCAGCATCTACAGGGGTGTAGTTCTGGCCCTCGGGTGAGTAAATACCCGCCACCTTGAACAGGGCATCCATACCGAAGGTGCGGGCCTCATCCGGCACGATGGGCACCACGTAATTACCCACACCCTCGTCCTTCATCAGCTGCGCCAGCAGCCGCACCATGGCCATGGTGGTAGAAGCGGCGCGCTCGCCGGTACCGTCGATAGCACTCTGGAAGACTTTCAGCGCCGGGGCCGACAAGGTGGGGCAATCTACCTGGCGCTCGGGCAGGTATCCCCCGAGCCGCTCGCGATGCTCGCGCAGGTAGAGCATTTCTGGACTATCTTCCGGCGGCCGGTAAAAGTCAGCACGTACAATCGCCTCGTCGTCCAGCGGAATGCCGTAGTCCCGGGCACAGGCCAGGCGTTCTTCGGCGTTGAGATCTTTCTTCTGGTGCGCGGTGTTGCGCCCCTGGGCAGCGGGCCCCATGCCGTCGCCCTTCACTGTTTTCACCAGGATAACCGTGGGCTTGTCCGTGGAGGCACTGGCCCGGGCAAAAGCCGCATAGACTTTCTTGGGATCCTGCCCGCCGCGCTTGATTTGCTTCAGCTCCTCGTCGGTGAGGGAGTTCATCATGCGCTCCAGTTCACTGTCACCATGTACCCAGTGCTCGCGCTGCTCATTGCCCGGCATAATGGAGTAGCGCTGGTAATCGCCATCCACACAGTCTTCCATGCGCTTGCGCAATATGCCCTTGCTATCCTGGGCCAGCAGCCCGTCCCAGCCACTGCCCCAGATAACCTTGATCACGTTCCAGTCGGCGCCGCGGAAGGAGCGTTCCAGTTCCTGGATGATCTTGCCGTTACCGCGCACCGGGCCATCCAGGCGCTGCAGGTTACAGTTCACTACCAGCACCAGGTTATCCAACTGCTCCCGGGCGGCAATATTGATGGTGCCCATGACCTCGGGCTCATCCGACTCACCGTCGCCGATAAAACACCAGAATTTACCGCCGGCACGCGGCTTCAGACCGCGGTTCTCCAGGTACTTGGCAAAGCGCGCCTGGTAGATAGCCGAGGGCGTGGACAAACCCATGGAGGCATTGGGCATCTGCCAGAATTCCGGCATGGAGCGCGGGTGCGGGTAGGAGCACAGCCCGCCACCGGGCTGCAGCTCGCGGCGGAAATTGCGCAACTGCTGCTCACTCAAGCGCCCTTCGACAAAAGCCCGGGCATAGATACCCGGCGCCGCATGGGGCTGGGGCAGCACCAGGTCACCACCGTAGTCCTGCGAGCGAGCGCGGAAAAAGTGCTGAAAGCCAACCTCCAGCATGGTCGCAGCGGATGCATAGGTGGCGATATGCCCGCCTACGCCGGTACCTTCATCCTGGCCGCGCAATACCATTGCCATGGCGTTCCAGCGCACAATATTCTCGATCTTTTTTTCCAGCTCGATATCACCCGGATAGGCGGGTTGCTCAGACACCGGAATGGTATTGATATAGGGCGTGTTCAGGGTCGCTTCACTGAGGGCGATACCGCTACCCAGCACATGGTTCTGCAGCGCGCGCAGGATATCCAGCACACCCGCCTCGCCGTACTCGCGGCGTATGCTTTCCAGCGCCTCTATCCACTCCTGGCGATCACTGGCCAGGTCATCAATCAGCGTCGGCTTCACGTTCGTTGTCATGTTCTGCTCATCCGGTTAATTTTCTTCAACATAGCCCCCGGCACGGGGCAGTCCCAGCAGGCCAGGGACTTGCCGGGCCGGCGGTGTTAGCTGCCTGCTCCAGGGTGCCGGCATGCGCATCCCGAAAGAGGCAGCCAGCAGCGCGATTGTTTGCAGGCCAATAAAAATCCAGTAGTTCTGGTATACGGCAAAGTACGTAAGACACAAGGTCATATTCGGGATATGCGTGCGCGGCACCTTGCGGCGAATCGATTCCGGAGAGTCGTGCTCCGGCGACACATACACATCCCAGTACATATCCATCCACAAGGCCTGCCACACAGATATCATGGTATAGGCCAACAGCCATACCAGCCACAGGGGCCAGCCCTCCCCCAGCATCAGCGCCAGGTGCCAGAACGACAGAAAATACAGGCCTGTGGTCAAGCCCCAGCACAGGCCAAATACCAATTGCGGCAACACATCCAACTGCCTGCCGAAGCGCAGGGTGTTGTGATACCAATAGCCCCAGTAGGCGACAATGATAAAAATCAATACCACCACGGTGCTGAGTAACCACCAGGGGTCCTCGAGCTGGCCAGGGTAAATCAACGGACTGGCCACTGCCGCTGACAACGCACCGCTAAGATCGGCTACTATCAGGCAAAAGCAGAAATAAATGCCAGCGCGCAGCCAGGCCGCCGGGGGCGACCAAACCTCTTTATCGTGGTCGCGAAAGCGGGCTACATAGCAGCCCACAAACACCAGCATTACGGCAAACACCGCCCAGATCATCCCATGCTCACCCTGTCATCGTTATCTGCAGCCTATTGTAGCGGGCCACTACTGCCCAAATTTGACATTACGCAAAGAACC
>Ga0316193_10002107_pt1 | contig 13819 bp, 10 predicted proteins | sample MerIslsedime2_MG_FD_207735 | JGI IMG/M metagenome (GOLD analysis project Ga0316193, IMG submission 207735) | Coastal sediment microbial communities from Maine, United States - Merrow Island sediment 2 | ecosystem: Environmental > Aquatic > Marine > Coastal > Sediment | place: USA: Maine...
AAAGAGCTTTCGATAACAACTAAATTTATTTTGAATAAAGCCGCAGATAATCTGTGGCTTTATCTTTTATTCTTTTCTACTAACACTTAAATTCTTAAGTATATCAGCTAATTTTCTAATGACATTTAGACAATCCCAATAAATATCTTAAAAAACATTATAAAAGAACAAACATAGGTCCTTCATAGTAACTGTATTACACTCTGAAAAATAGACCTTCAATACGACTTCTTTGATTATAACCCATTAACTCTAAAAACTTAAATGACCTCTTTTTAGAATTTATAAGTGTACTTGTCTACTTCAGCAATATTCATTTCTTCAAGACATAATTGATCTAAGAGCTTGGCTAATTCGAGTCGCTCATCTCTATCAAGCTGTAAAAGTTACTAGTAAATGCGACATTCTCTCTCAGTAATTAGATGAGATAAGCTCTTTAAAGCAAAATATCGCCCCAGCCTAGTTTCTATTAGCTGGACACAACGAATTAATAACGACAGTTTAAGGTATTCCTTTATCTCATTTCTAGGCTCTTTAAGAAGAGCTTGCCTTTCGAACAATCTCTCAATGAAAAAAACCAACTCACTTTAATTTTCTTTAGTTCTTTACTAAAAATTAACCCTGAAAAGCAGTAAATTTTTTAATATTTTTTTTTCTGCAAATACTAATAAAGTATTCCAATACAAGTACTTAGGTTTACAATTTAATTGAATTTAATTTATTTTTTGTTGTGTTTTTTTTAAAAAATTATAAAAGTTAGTTTAAATTGAATTATAAGAGTAATGTAATTAAACTATTCGTAAAAAAAGGTAATAAAATGACAAATCCTATTAACAATCAATTTTATAATGCTGCTTTAGTTCAAGCATTACCCCTTGATATAGAACTACTTCCCTCTGGAGATCAAAGAAGTTTAGATTCTGTATTGAGTTCAACAGATGAAGCAGTAAACGAAACCTTTGAAAACTTCAAAGCACGAAGAGAAAAGACACTTAAACGTAAAAAAACTCTTAGAGGTAGATTAAAAAAAATTGGAGTTGCTTCTTTTCCTTTAAGTATATTAGGAGTTACTTGTTATAAAGCTGCCGAAGCTGCTGCAAATTTTAAAACTGGAGGATCTCAAGAGCTACATCGCCTAGCAAAAATTTTAAACCCCCAAGCTGACACAGTTTTAGATTTAAAAGAATCGCTTAAAGCTCTAGATTTAGAAATTAATACAAGGCTTGATGCTGAAGCTAGAAATAATAAATCATATTATTTTTTATTAGAAAAAGAACAAAGTCTGGAAAATGGAATTAGGGAATTAAGTAAAACTGAACCTGAAAAAGTACAAAATCTTATTAACGCCTCATCAGTTTGTGCTAAGAATAAAAAATTAATCAAGCTTAGGTTAAGTGCAGAGGCCATCAAAGCCCCATCCTCTGAATTACAAGAAATCATAATACGGCGAAACAACCTACTTAGAAAACTCACTACAGCTCAAGAATTACTGCAAAAGACCGACAATCAAATAAATAAGATTTTAAATCATTTGAAATACTTTACTTCTATTAACAGCACATTAACTACTAAAGGAATTGAACATACTAAAAATGAAATTGAGATGTGTAGACAAGCTATTCAGCAGGGAGTTAAAAGTCCTAAGGCAGAAAAAATAAAAATAGCAAAATTATTACCTTTAGACATAAGAACAAACCGTGAAGACATAACATTATTTGGCAGAAACTTAGAATTAGAACTGTCAAAAATTAATAAATTAGAAGAAAAATTTTTAGATTTTAACCATCAAGTATCAATAAAAAAACTAGAAGAAGTTGCTAAAGACTGTTTCGACCAAGTAGATAAAGAACTATCTAAATCAGCTGAAATAATTGCAAAAACAGTAGAACTAACAAAACAACGTATAAATCTTCCAACAGAAAATTTAGTTGAAATAGTTGCTACGTCTATAGCAAAAATTGAGTTAGCTAAAAACTTTGTTGAAGAAAGAGAAATAGTAGCTACATCTATGGGAGGAGTTGGAGCTGCTCCCCCAGAGCTAGTAGAAATAATATTTTCAATGATGCAATAAAACTAAGCTGAGTAAAGTTATAAATTTACTCAATCTATAAAGCCGCAGTCAAACTGCGGCTTTTGTATTTAGAAAAGTTTCAAGTGCCTCAAGAAAATAAACTCTCAGGGCAACTGGAAAAGATGTGTAAAAACTATTTCAGAAATCAACAAAAAACAGAGGTTGACCGTTCAGCAGATAAAAGTAATCAGCACCTAGATAATACAGAAAAAGATCGCCCTCCCCTAACTGTCATTGACCTGTTAGATAATGGCTTACATGATTATAAAGACAAGTCTTTTTATAAAGCTTCTATTAAAGAAAATACAAGAAGGTTTATTCCTTTTACAGAAACATATCAATGGCTTAAAACAAAAATCTAAATAATTATTAGACTTTTTATATTAATAATTTTTTTATAAATTAAAAAAAATAACTTACATTGAATTTTAAGCATAGTAACTTTAAAGTTTCAGCGAATAAATTAAAAAAAGAGGTGAAAATGTCAACAAATGCCCCAGCTGCAGTACCACAACAACTTAATGGTGACGAAATAAGGAGAACAAGCAATAGCAGTTCTGCAGGTTCTATAAGTAGATATAATAGCAAGGTATGTTTAACTGAACCAACAATCGCTTCAGCTATAGATACTCTTTCAACATTTACTGATCTTTCCAGAACACCACGAGATCTACCTTCAGAAGTTGTTGACTACAGTGTAGACCTTAATTCTTTTTTTAAAGATCCTAAATCTAAACAGACTGAAGAATCTTTTACACGTTCTCTTATAAGATCCGTTGAAAAAACAAGCTATAAATTAAGACAAGATAGAATTGCATCAAGGCGTGGTCCTATGTGTAGAAAAGCTGTAGCTGTAGGAGGTCTAGTTAAGCATTCTCTGATTGGGATAGTAAAAATTCCACTACTTCCAGTTTCAGTTATTGGGCATATTTTCTACCCAGCTGCAAAAAGAAAAACCCAAAAATTAAAAATTGAATCTATCATTCAAAAAATGAAAAATAACACCCCAAAATTAGATGGCTTTGAAGGAACAATAAAACCTATTATAGCAAGCTTCTTTAATTCAAATCATGTGAATGTAGTTACTTATTCAGATGAAACCACACACAGAGTATTTATCAAAATGATATTATTATGTAAAACCTTTAATCAAAAATTTGATGAACATTATATGGGGAAAGCTAAATTTAAAAGGCGAGATGATAGACTTAATCTTCTTAATATAGAACTAATAAAATTAGTTAAAAAAGAAAGAGAAGCCTTAATTAGCTCTGAAATAGAAGTATCAGAGTCTGAAATTAATATTGCAAATAATGATAACGAATTAGCAAAATCTTTATTAAAATGGGTTGACCTAAATAATGAACATAATAAGTTAAGAAAAAATAGAAGAAATGCAGCTGTGGTTAGAGCAATCCCAGCAATGATTGAACATTCGCTTACTCTTCGTGGTCTTGCTTTATCTTTTTTACAGGTTAGAAAAAACTTTAAATTATTAAAACTCAATAAACTTGACAAATCAGAAAAAATATCTGCCAGAGCTATTAGTAATGAAAGATTTGCATACTTTGCTGCAATTCACAATTTGTTTGAAGGAATTAAAAAACAATTTAAAGATATTGATTTTTCTGAATTAGATATTGATTTATCTAAAATAACGGTAATTCCGCAGCCCCACTATCCTGATAGAGACCCACCAACAATATAGAAACAACAATAACTGTTTTTTTTATGTTTGAAAGTTTTTGCCCTCGCACAGCGAGGGTTTTTATTTTCAAAGTTTTGAAAACCTCTAAATAAAAACACTCTTGGCTAACAATTAAGATATCTCAAAAAAACCAAGTGGCTTTTGTATTTAGAAAAGTTTGCATAAATATATTACACCCCACTTTTGACAAATAATCCCAAAAGATTGAAACTATTTATCAATTATAGGGAGAAGTATGACTACAGCAGAATATACAAATTTAAGTGAATATCAATTAAGAAAACAGAAGCTAGATGAGCTTTTAAAGCTTAATATTATGCCATATCCTCATAAATACGAACCTACTCACACTTCTCTAGAAATCCAAAATTCAAATGATGGAAAAGAGATAGGTCACAGTGATGATGCCGCTTCTGGCTCTACTGAATCAGTTATAGTAGCTGGTAGATTAGTACTGTTTAGAGCAATGGGCAAAAATGCATTTGCACATCTGCAAGATGAGAGTGGTAGAATTCAGATAATGATCAATCGCGATCTAACAGAGCTAGTTGGATATGAGCCCTCAGAAAATAACCCAAAAACAATTAAAATTATCGAGAAAAAGTTTGACTTAGGTGACATTTTAGGAATTGAGGGGAACTTATTTAGAACTCAAAAGGGTGAAATTACGATCTTTGCAAAGCAAGTAACCCTTTTAACAAAGTCATTACTCCCCTTACCTGACAAACATAGCGGACTTGCTGATAAAGGAGTTAGATATCGTAAACGTTGGCTGGATCTGATTTCTAATAAGGAATCCTTTGATGTATTTGTTTTAAGATCAAAAATTCTCAAAATTATTAGAAAGTATTTTGATGAATCTAACTTTTTAGAAGTTGAAACACCTGTTTTACAAAATATCTATGGCGGCGCTGAGGCTAGCCCTTTTGAAACACATTTGAATTCTCTTCATCAAGATATGTTCTTAAGGATTTCTTTAGAAATCCCATTGAAGAAACTGCTAGTTGGTGGAATGCAAAAGATTTATGAAATTGGGAAAGTTTTTAGGAATGAGGGAATTGATAGAACCCATAATCCTGAATTTACTATGTTAGAAGCTTACGCTGCGTATTGGGACTATCAAGATATGATGCAATATATTGAAAAGCTATATGAGACAATAGCAATTGAGCTATTTGGCAAACCTGAAGTTACTTTTACTAAAGAAGATGGCTCTGACCTGACTATTAATTTAAAAGCTCCATGGAAGAGACTTACTTTTAAGGAAAGCATTAAGGATTATGCAAAAATAGATGTTGATAGCTTATCTGATGATGAGATCAGAAAAATACTAAATGAGAAAGGATCATTAAGTCCTAAAAATGTAAAAGAAGCCCCAAGAGGAATTCTAATCCAAATGCTGTTTGAAGAATTTGTTGAAGAGCATTTGATTCAACCGCATCATATAATCGACCACCCAATTGAGACTACTCCCCTTTGCAAGCCATTAAGAGATCAAAAAGGCTCTAAAGAAGTCTTAGTTGAGAGATTTGAAAGCTTTATGTTAGCAACAGAAGCATCAAATGCTTACTCTGAGCTAAACGATCCTATTCTACAAAGAAAATTACTTGAACTTCAAAATGAGAAAAGAGAAAAAGGCGATACTGAAGCGCACCCACTAGATGAAGATTTTCTAGAAGCAATCGCTCAAGGCATGCCTCCGGCATCGGGTGTTGGAATTGGGATTGATCGATTAGTTATGCTTTTTTCAAAAGCTGCATCTATTAGAGATGTTTTATTCTTTCCTTTGATGAAAACAGAAGACTAGGCTTTTTTGACTTTGGCCCCGCTAGGGCCATCTTCTATTAAGTAGCCTTTAGATGTTATAAAGTCCCTTAGCTCATCTGCTAAGGACCAATTTTTTGCTTTCCTAGCTTCATCTCTTTTTTGAAGAGCTTCGGTTATCTCATTTGGTATTTTTAAAGTACTCTTCTCCAATGGCAAAAAAGCCAAAACTTGATTTAGCAGCTCTAAAAAGCCAAGAACTTTATCGACATTTTTTTGACCTAGCTTATTATTGTCTATCAGTTGGTTAACAAGTCTTATAAAGTCAAATAGAACAGAAAGAGCAAGTGCTATATTTAAATCATCTGCTAAAGCACCTGCAAACTTAAACTTAAACTCTTCAATAGTTTTGTCCATTTCACCAAATTCATTATCCGACCTAATATCTTTAAGACGATCAATAAAATCTTGTATCCTTTGTAAAGATGCAGCTGTAGAATCTAGCCCTTTTAGCGTGAAATTAAGTTGAGTCCTATAATGAGCATGCAAAAGCATATAACGGACTTGATCCCCAGTATATCCTTTGTTTAACAAGTCTCTTAGAGTATAAAAATTACCTAAGCTCTTTGACATTTTTTTTCCATCTACTAAAAGATGCTCGGAATGGGCCCATATTTTCACAAACTGCCTTCCGGAATAACACTCTGACTGGGCAATTTCGTTTTCGTGGTGTGGAAAGATATTATCTACCCCACCACAGTGAAGATCGATCGATTTTCCAAGTATTTTCATGGCCATTGTAGAGCATTCAAGATGCCATCCAGGCCTCCCTTGTCCAAATGGACTATCCCAATAGATCTTGCCATCTCTTTTAGGGTCATAAGCTTTCCAAAGCACAAAATCTGACGCTTCTTCTTTGTCATACTCATCAGACTCTACACGGTTCGATGCACCGGATTTCAGTTCATTTAAATTTAAATGTGAAAGTCTGCCATACTGTTGAAATTTATGAACTGAGAAGTAAACGCTCCCATCTGATCCAGTATATGCATAGCCTTTTTCGATCAAATTTAAAATGATATCGATCATTTGTTGGATGTATTCAGTAGCTTTTGGATAATTATGAGCAGGCTCAATATTAAGCTTTTTTAGATCTTCAAAAAATGCATCTAAATATGGTGAAATGAAATCTTCTAAAGTAACATTTTTTTCAATAGCGCCTTTGATTGTTTTATCATCAACGTCAGTGATATTCATCACCATTTTTACGTCAAACCCAAAGAATTTTAGCGTTCTCCTTAACAGGTCTTCAAAAACATAAGTTCTAAAGTTGCCAATATGAGCAAAGTTATAAACAGTAGGACCGCAAGCATACATCCTTATTTGCTTACCATCGATTGGAAAGACAACTTCTTTTTGCTTTGTCTCAGTGTTATAGATTTTTAAGCTAATATGATCGTATAAATTTTTCATTTTTCAAATCATGCTTTGTAGAGTTCTGTAGTCTACTTTGCCGGTTCCGAGGAGTGGAATTTCTTCAATTTTAATAACGACACTTATTTTTACAAGCCTTGAAAAGCCTTCTTTTCTCAACAGCTCATTGATCTGTCTTTTATCTAAATCAAGCGTTGTAAATAAAACCAGCGTAGACTTACTTTCATCTGTTTCATCAACGCAAAGTGCTATCTGAGATCCTTCTTCTTCTTCTTTTTTAGAAAGCAGTTTCTCAGTGACAACCTCTTCTATTCCACCAAGGCTGATCATCTCTCCGCCAATCTTTGCAAAGCGCTTTAATCTACCAGATAAAATAATATGATCATCCTTATCGATTGTGCCAAGGTCTCCGGTCATGTACCAAGTTTTTCCATGGAGCTTAATAAAAGGGGACGTCTGTTTTCCTAGGTAACCAGAAAACACATTTGGGCCTGCAATACAGATTTCCCCTGATTCTTGGGGATTTAAAGGCTCTTTTGTCTCAGGGTGGATAGTACAACCTTCAATACCTGGCAATAGCCGTCCAACTCCGATGCGCTTTTGATTTGGTCTTGTTAATGATATCATTGGGGCGCATTCAGTGATTCCATATCCTTCAATAATAATGATCTCAGGGTTTAGATTTTGGATTTTTTTGAATAAACTGTTTGGTGCTTTTTCAGCGCCGGTAATAATAATTCTTAAGCTTTTAAGCTGTTTTTTATCACCAGATATTAAAAGTCCATTTATAAAATTTGGAGCTCCGCAAAAGATCGAAATACCAAATTGTTTTACCCTGGCTGCAAGCGCAAAACCATCTGTTGGATCTGGGTAGTATGCTACTTTTAATCCCGCTAAAATAGGGAAAAGTCCAGCTACTGAAAAGCCAAATGAGTGAAAGGGAGGTAAAATACCAAAAATGCTATCCTTAGCATTAAGCGAGACACACTGAATAGCCGCTTGTTGGTTAGCTACAATGTTCTTATGACTTAATGGAACCGCTTTTGGAGTAGATTCTGTCCCAGAGGTAAATAAAATAACAGCAGAATCATTTGGATCTTTTTTATGCAAATTAAGAGCACTTAAAACTTTCTTTTTAGATCTTTTCGAAAGTGCGAATCCCTTAAGCTTGGTAGCAAGTGAGATTTTTTTCTTTAAATCCTCCAAAAGAACTATATCTTCTTTGATGTTACCAAATTCAACATTTGTCAGCCTCTCCAAGAATTTCCAAGAGGAAAGTACTTTCTTAGCGCCAGACACTCTCATCATATCATTCAGATATCTAGGACCCAATGTCCAGTTGAGCATAACAGGTATCTTACCTGCAAAAAGAGTAGCTAATATCGTAACATACGCTCCTACTGATGCAGGCAACATAATCGCTTGATATTCTCCAGGCATTTTTTTTATCTGTAAAGCTAAGACAAGAGCGGCCGTTTTAATCTTCGAGTAAGACAGAACTCCAGATGAATCATCCGCTACAGCAGCATACCCTCCCATTCTTTCAGCGCTTTCCAAGAAAGCCTCAAAAATTGTATCACCTTGTGGCATCATTGGGTTTGGCCTTTTTTTATCTTCTGGCCATTTGTATTTTAATTCTATTTTATCTTGAGACTTATCAAGCTTGCCAACTGCAAGTGCTAAAACATCTTGAACGGTGTCAACTTCCTCGGGATGAGCGGCTTTTATTTCATAGTGATCACTTAAATAAGAAATAACATTTGCGACATCTAACGAGTCTAGCCCTAAATCTATTGCAAGGCTCATTTTAGGATCAATTTCAGCATCTTTGTGTTCACATAAAGATGCTAAATAACCATAAATATCTTTTTTTACTTTATCTGGGATATTAGAAGGCATTTTTCGTTTTTGAAGTTGCCTTACCTGAGCAACATCTGGATAGTCTTTCTTATAAAAAGCATAAGATACCAGCATCAAAGGTTCTAATTCTAACATCTCTCTTGGGTCTTTATGTGAAGGGTATTGGTTGTACCAATTTTCTAAATACCTATTTAAATCAAGTTTTGATGTCTTTCTAGGGAAACTTTCAGGATTAAGTTCTATTGCAATATTTACTTTCCTTCTAGGAGCAAAGAAAATGAGGTTTTTAAAAATTGTCTTAAGACTTCTTTTAATGTTTGTAATTATATCTGGCGATCTTCCTGTCAATGCGCGGGAGAATATACTTCCCCAAAGACCCACCGTCCTAACTAAAACAACATTTGAGTTTGGGCACTCTTTAATCAAATCATAAGTTGCAGAAGCCCCTCCTATTACCTCTTTGCTACCTAGCTTGAGCCTTCCTGAAGGGTAAAGTAAAAAGGCCTGCTTTTTTTTAAGACCTTTTTTAACTTCGTCTAAAACTTTTTTCCCTTTTTCTAATTTGATTTCATTAGTAGAGGTTTCAAAATCAGGTATTGGTAATGTTTTCACCATTCTCATTAAGGAATTAATAAATGGCTTACGGTACATATATTCAACAGCCATAGGCCGCATTTTCATCTTTGGCCAAAGATAAATAAATAAAATTAGCGGATCTGTATGAGCTGGATGATTAGGAAGAATTAAAGTACCGTTATCTTTATTTAGATATTTTCTATCTAATAGATCTAGTCCTTCAATTTTAATCTTATACCGAAGTGATAAGATTTTTCTCCCAAACCAACATAAAAAAGTAATTAAAAAAGTCTTCATAACTATTTTAGCTTACCAAGATTCTTTATTGCTTTAAAGATTAATTAATCTCTAAGCATATTAATTTCAGAAATTTAGCATTTAGGTGAATTTCAGTCCATAAATGACTACGTTGCATAACCTCTTTTAACAATTAGGATTTTAGAGTGTTTTTCCTTTTGAATCCTTACTTCAGTTCGACTTTTTAGAGCGCCTCCATAGAGCCTTTTTCACCTAGACATAAGACTTTCTATAAGAGCTCTTCGACTATAGTCGGGCAGCTTCGACCTGATAGACCTAGCTAACTGGCCTCCCCCAAGTCCTTGGATCATTTGGATGGCTTGGTTTCTAGCTGGATTTTCCAAGCCTTCTCGAATAACAGCTCCTTTTCTGCTAGAAGCCAAGTAGCTTACGCCCATGCTTTTTTTTAACAACTCGCTTTGGTTTGTTACTCCAGAGAGTTAAGTAACACACTCTCCATAAAATATCTTTTTTTAATAAAATTTAAATAACTTCACTTAAATAATATAGATTAAAAGACACAAACCTAACTAACTAGTTACTAATTGACAATTTAATACTTTTGTGTGAAAATAATAATTTAAGGTGAGGATGGTTATGATAGATAAGATAAGCGAGGCCCTTCCTGCTCATACAAGCTTAACTTCTTTTATTAGAAGAGAGGCAAGAAACATTAATTTAAGGACTAGGGCTGCTGCTGAAACAGCCTTGAATCCCGGTAGAAATACTAATCAAAGATCTTCTCGCCATAGAAAATTCGAACATAAAAAAAGAAGTTAGTTATTGCGACCTATCTCTAAAATCTGCCCTTCAGTAATTTCAACTATTTCTTCAACTGATATTTGTTCTTCAGCACTATTTAATACATTTACAGTAAATTTAGATCCTTTAATAAGGTGAAAACAATCCCTTTCAATAGATCTAACATTCCTATTCAAATCTACCTTTAAAAAGTTGCTAAAGTTTTCTGTATCCCTTACTAGAAGAGTAAAATTTTGCTTAAAGTATTTTTCTATAAACTTGTAGTTAAAGCTTAGCTCAAAATGAAAATCATTTGAGAGGAAAGGATCAGCTAAAAGTTCCTCAGCAGTTTGCGTATTATACGAACATAAACGTTTTATAAATTTTATTAAGCTCTCACAATTTTTAGCATTTTGTTTTTTTCCTACTTCACGAATTCTATCTTCCCAGGGCAATGATTCTGGGAGAGGAAAAACTAAATCCCTTAACTTATAAACGTCATCTTCTTCAGCATCATTAAATAAAAATAATGACAAACGGCGTCTTGTATCAGCAAATTGATCTCCTTCAATATTAGGAGGATTGCGTATTGACTCGATAATTTCTTGAGGAATTTCTCCAAAAGCTCTTTGAAATTCCTGTAAACATACAAATATTACAATAATTTCATCTTCGAAACCTTTGAATCCTATTTTTTCTAACTCATCTCTATATTCATCAATAGCACTCACTATCAATTCATAATCTTTTAAGTTTTGAACATAATCTAATCCTTGACGATTTTCATTTAGATAAAGAGATATAAAATAACTAAAACCAGCTATATTGCTACTGGTATAAGTAAAAAAAAGTGTCACACCCAAACTCCATAAATCACTTTTATAACTCACTGGCATACCTAGTAGATATTCTACAGGAGAGTACCGAACAGTTCCTTTACCTTTAGAATATTTTCCTATCTCAGCAAGCTGACCAAAATCTATAAATTTAATATGAGAAGGATAACGAGCCGCAATATTTTCTGGTTTAATGTCACCATGAACAACGCCTTTATCATGAAGGTGCTTAAGAGCTTCTACGCACTGCTTAGCTATTAGTCTTATTTGATTAATACTTAGAGATCCAACATTTATTATTTCAAGCAAATCAGAACCTGCATCTTCTGTTTCAATTGCTAAGCTTCTTTTCACAACCTCTCTATCTGCTTTTACAAGCCTTCTAAAATTAATGCAGTGAGGAAGTCCCTTTACTATTTGTAATCTTTCATACTCATCTACAAGATCATTTAATTCTCCTATAATTTTCAATGCAACCATGCTATAGCTTCTCGACCTAGCAAATATAACACCACCAACTTTTTTAACAGGCAGGGGAACTGAAACAGAATTTCTAGGCCCCAACCTACGACCAAAACAATCTATTGTTTCTAAATTTAGATAAAAAAACTCTTTTCCAAAGTTAGATTCTCTTTCTGGACTGTTAAATGAACCAGACTCCCCTCTTGGAAGATAAACCGCAGCAGCACTAGGTGACGCCATAAATAACTCCTTTTATAGATTGGCTGAAAATTTTAGAGCGAGGCAAGTTAAAAAAAATACTTTTTATAAAAAATTCTGGCCTGAATTTGATCAATTAGTTATCTGTAAAAAAAAAGCAAAAACTAAATTTAGGAGAAAAAAATGTCAACTCCCGTCCAACCAAGCCAGCCTTCTCAACCAAACAATACTCATAAAGTTGTTGTTAAGCATTCAGCCCCACTTACAAGCAACATAATGTCAGCTACCCAAAGGCCTTTTGAAACAATCTCAAACTTATCACGTGTTTCAGGAAAGTACAAAAATAAGCATAAGGCTGTAATAAACAAAAACAAAAAAAATTACAATCTTTTTAGCAAGTATGTAACTTAACCAGCTTTATATAAAAAATTAGTAATTTATGATATGTTTTATGAGACGTTAAAGCTTTATGCTAATTAAGAGTGAATATTTCTCATTAGTTCTTGCACCTTTGAAAAGATGAACTTGCTTTCATCGAAAGTAATTTTAGAATAGGCTTCTTTAAAGAAAAACCACTTGCCATCTGAAATTTCTTCTTCTTGAAGTTTTACATTTCCTTCTACTTGCACTAGATAATAGTACACTTTTTTTTGTATCTCCGAATGACTTCTGTAAACGTGATAACTTTCAACAAGAGGATCTTCAGATAAAAATTTAACAGGCAAAAGTCCTGTTTCTTCTTTTAACTCGCGAAGCGCTGCATCTCTATGGGATTCATTTTCTTGAGGCTTTCCTTTTGGAAAACCCCAATGATTTCCATTGATGTTTCGAATTAAAAAAATTTGCCAAGTATCGCTATTATTCCTTAAAGGTATAACTCCATATGACACTTCAGTTTCTTTTTTCATTATTCTTTATAACGACCAATTACAATAGTTGAGTTATGACCGCCAAACCCAAAAGAGTTAGATAAAGCCACATCTACAACATGATCTACTGCGTCTTTTTTAACAACATCTAAACCTTCTAGGTCAGACTCTGGATTATCTAAATTTAAAGTAGGATGCAATTTATTTGTTTCAATAGCTTTTAGAGCAGCTATCGCTTCTAATGCACCAGCAGCACCTAGGCAGTGGCCGATCATAGACTTAGTTGAATTTATTTTTATCTTCTTTCCATGCTCTTTAAACACTTTTTTAATGGCCCTGATCTCACAAAGATCTCCGGCTGGGGTTGAAGTAGCATGAGCATTAATATAGTTAACATCTTTTTTTTCGATACCAGCATCTTTTAAAGCGCTTTCCATGCATGTTGCAACGCCTTCACCATCTTCTTTAGGGTCTGTCATATGATGGGCATCACAATTGATAGCTCCTCCCAAATACTCACCTAGAATTGTAGCTCCGCGTTTTTTAGCATGCTCTAAACTTTCAAGTACTAAAACTCCACAACCTTCTCCCATTACAAAACCATCTCTATTTTGGTCCCATGGTCTCGAAGCTGCTTGAAGATTTTCATTGTTTTGTGACAAAGCTTTGATTGCAACAAAACCAGCTAGCCCAACAGGTGTGATTGGAGCTTCAGCGCCTCCACACAATACTAGGTCGGCATTGCCATTTCTAATTTGCTCTGCAGCAGAAACTATACAGTAATTTGAAGTTGCACATGCGGTAGAAATAGAATAGTTCGGCCCTTTGAAACCAAGATCAATCGCTAAAAGAGCTCCGCCCATGTTAGTGATAATATAAGGAACAAAAAAAGGAGTTAGCCTCTTATAGCTTTTATTAATTATTGTAGATACACCATCAAAGAAAACACTCATTCCGCCCATGCCCGATCCAACAATCACACCGCACTTAGACTTATCAAGTT